>Ga0210009_1000006_pt1 | contig 332163 bp, 288 predicted proteins | sample CryGeyCG2114_065_FD_185457 | JGI IMG/M metagenome (GOLD analysis project Ga0210009, IMG submission 185457) | Groundwater microbial communities from aquifer - Crystal Geyser CG12_big_fil_rev_8/21/14_0.65 (SPAdes) (version 2) | ecosystem: Environmental > Aquatic > Deep subsurface > Groundwater ...
GATAGTAAACGAACAGGAGTCGTTGGTTGGGAGCGGTTATGGGAAGGATGGTTCAAACTGCAAACCATCCTTGAAGGCTATGAATTGGCACAGTCTCTTGAGTACGAAATGTGATCAAGAGACAGGCCCTAGGCGCCTTTTAGTGTGTTAACGGTTAGATTACCAACCCGTTTTAGCACGTAGCGCTTTGCCGATATCCGCTAACGAGCGGACAGTGGTCACACCCGCAGCTTCTAAAGCAGCAAATTTGTCAGCAGCAGTACCTTTACCGCCAGCGATAATCGCACCAGCATGGCCCATACGCTTACCCGCAGGTGCAGTGACACCAGCGATGTAAGAAACCACAGGCTTAGTCACGTGGGCTTTGATATAAGCCGCCGCTTCTTCTTCAGCAGTTCCACCGATTTCACCGATCATTACAATGGCTTCAGTCTGTGGATCGTTTTGGAACATTTCCAATACGTCGATGAAGTTAGTACCAGGAATTGGGTCACCACCAATACCTACGCAGGTAGATTGGCCGAAACCTTCATCAGTCGTTTGCTTAACCGCTTCATAGGTCAGCGTACCTGAACGTGAAACGATACCCACTTTGCCTTTTAAGTGGATGTGACCAGGCATAATGCCGATCTTACATTCACCAGGGGTGATCACACCTGGGCAGTTAGGGCCAATCATGCGCACGCCAGTTTCTTCAAGCTTCACTTTCACTTGCAGCATATCCAGAGTAGGAATGCCTTCAGTGATACAAACGATAAGCTCGATACCACCGTCGATCGCTTCAAGGATGGCGTCTTTACAGAAAGGTGCTGGAACATAGATAACAGAAGCTGTTGCGCCAGTTGCTGCAACCGCGTCTTTCACAGTATTAAACACTGGCAGACCTAAGTGTTCAGTACCACCTTTACCAGGAGACACACCGCCCACCATTTGCGTACCGTAATCGATAGCTTGCTGTGAGTGGAATGTACCTTGACCACCGGTAAAGCCTTGGCAAATTACCTTGGTATCTTTATTGATTAAGACAGACATTATTTGCCCTCCGCAGCTTTAACTACTTGCTCAGCCGCATCAGTCAGACTGGTAGCTGCAATGATATCTAGACCCGATTTAGCTAATACTTCACGGCCAAGCTCAGCGTTAGTCCCTTCTAAACGAACCACAACAGGTACTTTAACGCCCACTTCTTTAACGGCGCCAATGATACCTTCTGCGATCATGTCACAACGTACGATACCGCCGAAGATGTTAACCAGAACCGCTTTCACATTGCTGTCAGACAGAATGATTTTGAACGCTTCAGCAACACGTTCTTTGGTCGCGCCACCACCTACGTCGAGGAAGTTCGCTGGCTTGCCACCGTGCAAGTTAACGATATCCATAGTACCCATAGCCAGGCCAGCACCGTTCACCATACAGCCAACGTTACCGTCTAATGCCACGTAGTTCAGTTCGAACATAGCAGCGTGGGCTTCACGGGCGTCATCCTGTGATGGATCGTGCATTGCTTTAACTTTTGGCTGACGGAACAGTGCGTTACCATCGATACCAATTTTACCGTCTAGACAGTGCAGGTTACCTTCAGTGGTGATAACCAGTGGGTTGATTTCCAGGAGTGCGAAATCATGATCAACGAACATAGTCGCCAGACCCATGAAGATCTTAGTGAACTGCTTCATTTGAGTTGGGTTTAAGCCCAGTTTGAAGCCAAGATCACGGGCTTGATATGGCTGTGGGCCAGTCAACGGATCGATAATCGCTTTGTGAATGAGTTCTGGCGTTTCTTCTGCCACTTTCTCAATCTCAACACCGCCTTCAGTTGACGCCATAAACACGACGCGGCGTGTGCTACGGTCAACGACTGCGCCTAAGTACAGTTCGTTGGCGATATCGGTGCAGCTTTCTACTAAAATCTTAGCAACTGGCTGACCTTTCTCATCCGTTTGATAAGTCACCAGATTTTTGCCTAACCAGTGTTCGGCAAAGGCTCTGATTTCTTCTTTATCGCCAGTGACTTTAACGCCACCCGCTTTACCGCGGCCGCCTGCGTGTACTTGACACTTAACAACCCATAAATTTCCGCCAATACGGCCTGCCGCTTCTACAGCTTCTTGGGCTGTATCACATGCAAAACCTTCTGACACTGGTAAACCATATTCGGCAAATAGGGATTTTGCCTGATACTCATGCAAATTCATGATGATCTATCCGTATACTTCTAATCAAATCCAACTGGCCCTCAGGGCCAGTCACGAGGGTATGTCTGGCTTTTTCTTATAGATCGAGCAGCAGACGTGTTGGGTCTTCTAGGAAGTCTTTAATCGCAACCAAGAAACCAACAGACTCACGGCCATCGACAATACGATGGTCATATGAGAGTGCTAGGTACATCATGGGCAGGATTTCAACCTGACCATTGACTGCCATTGGGCGATCTTTAATGGCATGCATGCCTAAAATCGCGCTTTGTGGCAGGTTCAGAATCGGTGTAGACATCAGTGAACCGAAAACGCCACCGTTAGTCACGGTGAAGTTACCGCCGGTCATATCGGCAACGGTCAGTTTGCCATCACGGCCTTTGATGGCCAGATCGCGCACGGCTTTTTCGATTTCAGCGAGGCTCATGGTATCAGTATCACGTAGCACTGGTGTCACCAGACCACGTGGTGTAGAAACCGCAATGCTCACATCGAAATAGTTGTGATAAACGATATCATCACCGTCGATTGATGCGTTCACTTCTGGGAAGCGTTTCAGCGCTTCGGTCACGGCTTTCACATAGAAAGACATAAAACCTAAACGAATACCGTGGCGCTTTTCAAAGATATCTTGATATTGCTTACGGATATCCATGATGGGCTTCATGTTCACTTCGTTAAACGTTGTGAGCATAGCGGTAGAGTTTTTCGCTTCTAATAGACGATTAGCAATTGTCTTACGCAGGCGAGTCATAGGCACACGCTTCTCGCTACGGCCCGCAGCAAGAGGTGCAACTACAGGCGCAGCCGCTACCGCAGCAGCCTTTGGTGCTGACTTCACATAGGCTTCAACGTCTTCTTTAGTGATACGACCGCCCACACCCGTGCCTTTCACTTTGCTGGCATCCACATTGTGTTCTGCCAGTAAACGACGAACTGAAGGGCTTAAGGCATCGTTGCTTTCTTCACTTACCGCAACGGGCGCAGCCGCTTCGGCTTGAGCTTTAGTCACTTCTTGACCAGAAACCGCACCTGCGATGAATTTGGCAATCACTTGCTCGCCAAGAACGGTGTCGCCTTCGTGGAACAGAAACTCACCAATGTGGCCATCTTCCGGCGCAACCACTTCGAGTACAACTTTGTCAGTTTCAATATCAACCAGATTTTGATCACGAGAAACTTGCTCACCCACTTTTACATGCCAAGTGGCAATCGTGGCATCGGCAACAGATTCTGGTAGTACGGGTACCTTAATTTCGATACTCATGAAAAACTATCCTTTTATAAAATGTCTATTACTACAGTGTGGTTGTGAGTTTTAGGGCACTGTTCACTAAAGATTCTTGCTGATGTGCGTGCAGTTCTGGATAACCACAGGCAGGTGCAGCCGAGGCTTCACGACCCGCGTAGGTTAACTGTGCACTAGCAGGAATCGCAGCCCAGAAGTGATGTTGGCTAGAATACCAAGCACCTTGGTTTTGCGGCTCTTCCTGACACCAAACGAAATCTTTCACATGTTGGAAATCTGCCAAGGCAACGACCATTTCATCGTGTGGGAACGGATATAACTGCTCGACACGAATAAGCGCTACATTAGTGATATTTTCTTTACGACGTTTTTCCAATAGCTCAAAGTAAACTTTACCACTACAGAAGACGACTCTGTCAACCTTGCTCGCTTCCAAGGTGTCGATTTCACCGATCACGTTTTGGAAACTACCATTGGCTAACTCTTCCAAGCTTGAAACCGCTAATGGATGACGTAGCAATGACTTAGGTGACATCACTATGAGTGGTCGACGCATTGGACGCACTACCTGGCGGCGCAGCATATGGTAAACCTGTGCCGGTGTTGAAGGCACACACACTTGCATATTGTGGTTAGCACACATCTGCAAGAAACGCTCTAAACGGGCGCTTGAATGCTCAGGACCTTGACCTTCATAACCATGGGGCAATAACATAGTCAGACCACATAAACGGCCCCACTTCTGCTCACCCGATGACAGGAATTGGTCGATAACCACTTGGGCACAGTTCGCAAAGTCACCAAACTGCGCTTCCCAAATCGTTAAACCACCGGGCTCTGCCGTGGCATAACCATATTCAAAAGCCAGCACCGAAGCTTCTGACAGTACTGAGTCAGTAATATCGATTGGGCCTTGCTCATCGGCAATATTGCGTAGCGGCAGATAGGTGGTCGCATCGTTTTGATTATGCAGCACAGCATGGCGATGGAAGAATGTACCACGGCCGGAATCTTGCCCTGTGATACGAATACGCTTGTTGTCTTCCAGAATCGAAGCATAGGCCAAGGTTTCTGCAAAGCCCCAGTCGAGTAACTTCTCACCTTTGGCCATAGCAACACGGTCACCGTAAATTTTGGCAACACGGGATTGTAATGGATGGCTTTCAGGCACATAGCTGAGTTTATCGGCGAGGTTTTGTAAACGCTCGATGGACATTGACGCCTGATAGGCTTCATCCCATTCACGGCCAATATGAGGTGTCCAGTCAACGGAATGCAGCGTCATTGGACGCCATTCTTTCACTACGCAATCACCTTGATCTAAGGCATCACGGTAGTTGTTGATCAGGCCTGTCACTTCGTCAGCAGCGATAGTGTTTTCTGCGATCAGCTTATCAGCATAGATTTTACGCGGCGTTGGGTGTTTCTTGATCTTGGCATACATCAAAGGCTGAGTTGCACTTGGCTCGTCGGCCTCGTTGTGACCATGGCGACGGTAACAGACTAAGTCGATCACCACATCACGTTTAAACTCGTTGCGATAATCAACGGCAAGTTGTGACACAAAGGCCACAGCTTCAGGATCGTCGGAGTTAACGTGGAAAATCGGCGCCTGAACCATCTTAGCGATATCGGTACAGTATTCAGTCGAACGCACATCGTGGTGATTAGAAGTGGTAAAGCCCACTTGGTTATTCACTACGATGCGAATGCTGCCGCCCACTTTAAAGCCACGGGTTTGAGACATGTTAAATGTCTCTTGTACAATGCCTTGCCCGGTAATCGCCGAGTCACCATGGATAGTGATTGGCATCACCTGTAAACCATCTTTGCAACCACGACGGTCTTGGCGAGCACGTACAGAACCCATGACCACAGGGTTCACGATTTCAAGGTGCGACGGGTTAAAGGCCAGTGCTAAATGCACGTTGCCGCCCGGCGTTTCAAAATCAGAAGAGAAACCTTGGTGGTACTTAACGTCACCCGAACCATGGGTATCGGCGTGCTTACCCGCGAATTCATCGAACAGCTCTGCGGGACGCTTACCTAAAACGTTAATCAATACGTTTAAACGACCACGGTGCGCCATACCGACGACGATTTCTTTAGTTCCAACTTCGCCTGCACGGTAAATAATTTCGCGCATCATAGGCACTAGCGCATCACCGCCTTCTAAGGAGAAGCGTTTTGCACCAGGGAATTTGGCCCCTAGGTATTTTTCGATGCCTTCGGCGGCGTTTAAGCCTTCAAGAATACGGGTCTTAACATTTTTATCGTAATTAGCTTTACCTAAGGACGGTTCGAGACGTTGTTGGATCCAACGCTTCTCATCGGTGTCGGTAATATGCATGTATTCGGCACCGATAGAACCACAGTAAGTGGCTTTCAATGCCTTGACTAGATCCGCCAGTTTCATGGTTTCGCCGCCATGGGCGAAAGAACCTGTATTGAACTCGCGCTCCATGTCTTCTTTAGTCAGACCGTGGAATGCGGGATCTAAATCGGCGACAGGTTCACGTTTCCACAGTTCGAGGGGATCAAGGTTAGCACCTTGGTGACCACGAAAACGATGGGCATTGATCAGCTGCAGGACTTTAACTTGCTTAGCATCCATTTCAGGATCGGTCACACGAGCCGAGCTCTTATGGCGTCCTTCAAGGGCTAAACTGCGGAAATAATCACGTACTTTTGAGTGAGCAGCTTCAGGCGCGTCTTTAGAGGCACCGTTCACCGGAGGGAGATTATCAAATACCGCACGCCAATCGTCAGAGACTGACTGTGGGTCTTCTTGATAGGCTTCATACATCTCTTCTACGTAGGTCGAATTTGCACCACTTAAGTGAGATGATTCGAGCCAGGCTTTCATGATGCCTTGGTGCATTTCTATTCCTTTCAAACTTTATACACGTGCTTAGCCATAGTATTGAATATGCGATCTGCTGCGATGAGCATCGACGCATAATTTCTGCCGCCCCTAGATGTCCAGATATACGGCGCGTTGTCTTCCATTACATACGCAAAAGAGTCACCTTCTGTTACCAGAAAGTGACTCTTCAAGAGCTATATTATTATTGGTTTCAGCTCGGGTTCTCGCATTACACTGCTCGCTTAAGCAGCATAGACTTAATATGACCAATTGCTTTAGTCGGATTAAGTCCTTTTGGACAGACGTCAACGCAGTTCATGATGCCATGGCAACGGAACACACTGTAGGCGTCGTCCAGCTCAGAAAGACGATCTTCTGTTGCTGTATCACGACTGTCGATCAAGAAACGGTAGGCGTGGAGCAGACCGCTAGGACCGATAAATTTATCAGGATTCCACCAGAATGATGGGCAAGCCGTAGAACAACAAGCACACATGATACATTCGTACAGACCATCTAAGTGCGCACGCTCTTCAGGTGACTGTAAGTGTTCACGGGCTGGAGCTTTCTCATCATTGATGAGATAAGGCTTGATCTTCTCGTACTGCTTGTAGAATTGAGTTAAATCAACCACTAAATCACGTACCACTGGCATACCTGGCAGCGGGCGGATTTCCAATTTCTTACCCTTAAAGGTCGAGATTGGCGTAATACAAGCTAAGCCGTTTTTACCATTCATATTTACGCCGTCGCTACCACACACACCTTCACGGCATGAACGACGAAACGCTAAGGTTGGATCTTGCTCTTTTAACTTGATCAGTGCATCGAGCACCATCATGTCTGAGCCTTCAGCGACTTCTAAGCTGTAATCCTGCATGTATGGTTTAGTATCTACATCAGGATTGTAACGATAAACTGCAAATTCCAATTTCATCTTTGCAACTCCTAGTAGGTACGTTTCTTCGGCGGGAATGCTTCACGTAACTTAGGCGCCATATTTACAGCACGACGGTCCATAGTTTCGCTCACAGGGTCAAACAAGCTGTGGCATAACCAGTTTTCGTCATCACGCTCTAAATAATCTTCACGTGAATGAGCGCCGCGGCTCTCAGTACGGAAGTTAGCGGCATAAGCGGTCGCAATCGCCGTTGCCATTAAGTTATCTAACTCTAAACATTCAATACGTTGAGTATTGAATTCACGAGAGTTATCAGACAACTTAGCATTTTCTAAACGTTTACGGATCGCTTTCAACTGCTCTAAACCTTCAGCCATAGCATCGCCACGACGGAATACAGAGAAGTTTAATTGCATGCAAAGTTGCAGATCCTTACGGATTTGCGTTGGATCTTCACCGTCTTTGTTGTTTTCCCAACGGTTCAGACGTGCAAGTGACGCTTGAATATCCGCATCGGTAGCATCTTTAGGATCGGCGGTCTCATCGAGTGCCTTACCTAAATGTTGACCCGCCGCACGACCAAATACCACTAAGTCAAGCAATGAGTTACCGCCTAAACGGTTAGCACCGTGTACAGATACACAGGCAATTTCACCCACGGCAAACAAACCAACCACATCTTGCTCACTACCATCTTCGTTCTTGCGAACCACTTGGCCGCTGACCTTAGTCGGTAGACCGCCCATCATATAATGACAGGTTGGTAATACTGGGATTGGACCATCGGCCGGATCGATATGGGCAAAGGTACGAGACAATTCACACACGCCTGGTAAACGCGCTTCTAATGTTTCTTTGCCTAAGTGGTCGAGTTTCAGTAAACAGTGTGGGCCCAGTGGACCGTCTAAACCACGACCTTCACGGATCTCGGTCATCATAGAACGGGCAACCACGTCACGGGATGCTAAATCCTTCGCGTTAGGGGCATAACGTTCCATGAAGCGCTCGCCGTCTTTGTTCAGCAGATATCCACCTTCACCGCGACAGCCTTCAGTTACAAGTACACCCGCACCGGCGATGCCCGTTGGGTGGAATTGCCACATTTCCATATCCTGCATTTGCACGCCAGCACGCATTGCCATACCGACACCGTCACCGGTATTGATATGTGCGTTTGTCGTAGACGCATAAATACGACCCGCACCGCCTGTCGCAAGTACAGTCGCCTTGGCTTTGAAATAAACGATTTCACCGGTTTCGATTTCAATCGCTGTACAACCCACAACGACGCCATCATCGTTTTTAACGAGATCTAATGCATACCATTCTGAGAAGACTTGTGTCTTGTGCTTCACGTTTTGTTGGTATAAACAGTGGAGTAAAGCATGACCAGTACGGTCGGCAGCTGCCGCAGTACGTGCCGCTTGCTCGCCACCAAAGTTTCTAGATTGGCCACCGAAAGGACGTTGATAAATTTTGCCGTTTTCGAAACGAGAAAAGGGTAAACCCATATGCTCAAGTTCGATAATGGCTTCTGGACCGGTTTGGCACATAAATTCGATAGCGTCTTGGTCACCGATAAAATCGGAACCTTTTACGGTATCGTACATATGTTGTTCCCAATGATCCTCATGGGCGTTACCCAACGCAACGGTGATACCACCCTGCGCAGACACAGTATGAGAACGGGTTGGGAATACTTTTGATAAAAGCGCACAGCTCTTACCTTCTTTGGAGATCTGCAGTGCTGCGCGCATACCCGCACCACCGGCACCGATCACCACAGCATCAAATTCGCGTACTGGAATACTCACTTAGACACCCCACACAATAACAATGCCGGCCGCTAAATAACAAAATACGGTAACGACAAAGGTGAACTGTAAAACACCACGTAACGACGTGCACTTGACGTAATCCGTCAGCACTTGCCATACACCAATCCAGGCGTGGATAAGCAATGCCACCAGCGCAAGCAGTGTAAACACTTTCATCGGCAGAGCGCTAAAAAGGCCATGCCAAACGTCGTAGGTGAGAGGGGAACTACATGCAATAAAGCCAACCAAGAAAATGGTGTAACAGGCGAGGATCACTGCACTAGCGCGTAGTAGAATAAAGTCATGAACACCACTGCGTCCAAAACTTGCTGCATTGATTACCATACCCACATCCCCGCTAAAATTGAAAAGGCTACCGTTAATACAAAAACAGCTTTCGCTGATGCGGTACCCGAAGCCAACTCTTCCCAACGACCGGTATCCATTACTAAGTGGCGTAGGCCACCGAATAAGTGATAAGCCAGTGCTGTCAAAATGCCCCACATGATGAACTTCACAACGAAGTTATCGAATAGGGATTGTACGCCAGCAAAACTTTCAGCGGAGGCTAAAGATGAATTTAGCAACCAAATAAGAATGCCAACAGCAAACAGCATGATGACACCGGAAACACGGTGAAGAATTGACACAATCGCTGTTGCAGGAAAGCGAATGGTCTGCAGATCTAAATGGACAGGTCTTTGCTTTTTCACGTTCTGCTCACTCAGCTCCATTGAGCATTTTTTTTGTTATGTGAACCGCTTTTGTACAAACTTTAAACTGAGAGATAAATCACGGCAAAAGTAAACACAAAAGCAAAGTTTAAACAAACAGTTAACTATCTGAGCACGCTCTTATTTAACATGTAAACTAAGGGTACTTTATAATCGTTGTTTGTGGCCCTTATTGGGCGGAGGCAAGTATACTCGCGGCAAATGTCAAATACAAACATCACAGAATGCAAATTATGTTTTTTTGACGACTTTTTGGCGTAAGTGCCAGTTGCAGCAAGGAAAGTAAAGCGTTTTATACCATGGTCTAACAAATTTAAACGCTTATTTAAATTGAAATGTGATCTAGAATAGCTGTAAAGTAATGGCGGTTTGACATGCCGCACTCACAGATAAGAATGAAGTAAGGAGAACGGGGTATGGCTGATTTAAAAGCCAAATTAGAATTACCAGGGAACGACTCGATAGAATTGCCAGTAAAGCAGGGAACCGCTGGTTTTGACGTAATCGACATCAGTAAACTTGGCAGCAAAGGTTACTTTACTTTTGATCCAGGTTTTCTCGCGACAGCCTCCTGTGAATCTGCAATTACCTATATCGATGGCGATCAAGGTATATTGTTACACCGTGGCTATCCGATTGAGCAACTCGCCGTTGACTCCGATTACCTAGACCTGTGTTATCTGCTGCTTTACGGTGAACTGCCGACGACAGAGCAATATGCTGAGTTTGTACATACAGTTAAAAACCACACTATGGTCCATGAGCAACTCGCCTTCTTCTTTAGAGGCTTCCGTCGTGACGCTCATCCTATGGCGATGTTATGTGGTGTGACTGGTGCATTGTCTGCATTTTACCAAGACTCACTCGATGTCAACGATCCGCACCACCGCGAAATCGCCGCTTATCGCCTAGTCTCCAAAATGCCAACGATTGCCGCTATGTGCTACAAGTATTCCTCAGGCCAACCATTCGTGTATCCACGCAATGACTTGAGCTATGCGGGCAACTTCTTAAGCATGATGTTTGCTGTGCCATGCGAAGAGTACAAAGTTAACCCAATCGTTGAACGTGCGATGGACAGGATCTTCATTTTACATGCGGATCATGAGCAAAACGCATCAACTTCGACCGTGCGTTTAGCGGGTTCTTCTGGGGCAAATCCATTTGCGTGTATCGCAGCGGGTATCGCTTCACTTTGGGGCCCAGCACACGGCGGCGCTAACGAAGCCTGTTTGCAAATGTTGGAAGAAATCGGTTCTGTAGACCGTATTCCTGAATTTATTGAACGCGCGAAAGACAAGAATGATCCATTCCGTCTGATGGGCTTTGGACACCGTGTTTACAAAAACTTTGACCCACGAGCCAAAGTCATGCGTGAAACCTGTCACGAAGTACTGAAAGAGCTGAAGGTCAAAGATCCACTCTTGGATGTGGCCATGGAACTCGAGCGTATTGCCCTTGAAGATGAATATTTCATTTCTAAGAAGCTCTATCCAAACGTCGATTTCTACTCTGGCATCATCATGAAAGCCATTGGTATTCCAACCAGTATGTTCACTGTGCTATTCGCACTGGCACGTACTGTAGGTTGGATTGCTCACTGGAAAGAAATGTTAGATCAACCAGGTCACAAAATCAGCCGTCCACGTCAGCTATACACTGGCGAAACTGCGCGTGATTTCGTTAAGCAAGACAAACGCTAAGCTTACTATCTTAAGCATTAAAAAGCGCCCTAGGGCGCTTTTTTTATCCCGCAAAACGACCAACCTATGCGTTTCCCTTCGCTAAAAATACCTTGTTGCAATTGCCTACTTGAGTAATTTTCCTTAACCGCCTTTAGTTATTCTCATCACTTTTTAAACTTTTTAGCTACATTTAGTTAGTTTGCCTACTCAATAAAAGTATAAAATTGAATTAATATATTGAAATAAATCACTTTTCAATGTTGGCATAGTTTCTGCTATCAAATGGCATCACAATAAAGACAACAGGTAACACTCTTATGGAAAAGTCAAAAATGGTTAAATTCACTCTACCACTGCTCATGATCTCAATGCTGGCAGCCTGTGGTGAGGAAGAAGTGGCTAAAAAAGAAGAAAAATATGCCATTCCCGTTGAAACCACCACAGTGATGCAAGGTAATGTGTCTTCTTTCTACAGCACCACAGCCACCTTGGAAGCCCCCCAAGAAGCCAAGGTCGTCAGCCGTATATCCGGGCTCATTGAGTCTATTGCCGTTGAAGAAGGTGACCGCGTTCAGAAGGGTCAAGTGCTCGCTGTGATTGATTCAAAAAGACAACAATACGACTTAGACCGCTCCGAAGCCGAAGTCAAAATTATTGAGCAGGAACTCAATCGTTTAAAAAAGATGAACAATAAAGAGTTTATCAGCGCGGATTCGATGGCCAAACTCGAATATAACCTACAAGCCGCTATCGCGAAAAAGGATCTTGCAGAACTGCAAGTCAAAGAGAGTCATGTGGTTTCCCCCATCGATGGCATTATCGCCAAACGCTACGTTAAAGCCGGCAATATGGCACAAGAATTTGGCGACTTGTTCTACATAGTCAACCAAGATGAACTCCACGGTATAGTCCATCTTCCAGAGCAACAACTTACGAGCCTCAAACTAGGCCAAGAAGCCCAGGTCTTTAACAATCAACAAAGCAAGAATGCTATCCATGCCAAAGTGCTGCGGATAAGCCCGATTGTTGACCCACAAAGTGGTACCTTTAAGGTGACATTAGCCGTACCGAATCAAGATGCACGCCTAAAAGCCGGCATGTTTACCCGCGTAGAACTCAAATATGACACCCATGAAAACGTGATCACTGTGCCTTACAGTGCACTTATCAACCAGGATAACAGACAAGCCTTATATGTCATTGATGGTACGAATGCCAATCGCCGTGAAGTCGAAATTGGTTACCGTGAAGGCGACTCGGTTGAAATTGTTTCCGGTATAAACCCCGGTGAGCAAGTGGTTACCCGTGGCCAGCAAAACTTGAAAGACCAATCCTTAGTCGAAGTGATCACCCCACTCGATCTCGCCTCAGCTAAGAACTGATAGGAGCCTTTCATGTCAATTATCAGCACTTCCGTTAAACGGCCAGTCACGGTATGGATGTTCATGCTGGCGGTGATTTTATTCGGTATGGTGGGATTTTCCCGCTTAGCGGTAAAGTTACTGCCAGACCTAAGCTACCCCACGCTCACTATTCGCACTATGTATGATGGCGCGGCCCCAGTCGAAGTTGAGCAGCTCGTTTCTAAGCCGATTGAAGAAGCCGTTGGCGTGGTCAAAGGGCTACGTAAAATCAGCTCTATTTCCCGCTCTGGCATGTCAGATGTAGTGCTCGAGTTTGAATGGGGCACCACTATGGATATGGCAAGCTTAGATGTGCGCGAAAAACTCGACACTATCGCACTGCCACTCGATGTAAAAAAACCATTACTGCTGCGTTTTAACCCCAACCTTGACCCGATTATGCGTCTCGCGCTGTCGGTACCGAATGCCTCGGAAGCCGAACTGAAGCAAATGCGCACCTATGCGGAGGAAGAGCTTAAGCGCCGCTTAGAGGCGCTATCGGGGGTCGCCGCGGTGCGTTTATCCGGTGGTCTAGAGCAAGAAGTGCACATTCAGCTTAACCAAGAAAAGCTGTCGCAGCTTAATCTTAATGCCGATGACATTAAGCGTCGTATTAGCGAAGAGAATATTAACCTCTCTGCGGGTAAAGTGATCCAAGGTGATCGCGAATACTTAGTGCGCACACTTAACCAATTCAATTCATTGGATGAACTTAGCCAAGTGATTGTCTATCGCGATGAGCAAACCTTAGTGCGTTTATTCGAAGTCGCGACTATTACGGATGCCTATAAAGAGCGCAGTGACATCACCCGCATCGGTAGCCAAGAATCGATTGAGCTGGCGATTTATAAAGAAGGTGATGCTAACACTGTCGCCGTCGCCAAAAAATTGCGCGATGAACTCGTCAAAATTAATCAAGATCCTAAGCAAAACAAACTCGAAGTGATTTACGATCAATCCGAGTTTATCGAAAGTGCGGTTAGCGAAGTCACCTCTTCTGCACTGATGGGCAGTGTCTTATCCATGCTAGTGATTTACCTGTTCCTGCGTAATATCATCCCGACCTTGATTATTTCTATCTCGATCCCCTTCTCGGTGATCGCCACCTTTAACATGATGTATTTTGCCGATATCAGCTTAAACATCATGTCATTAGGTGGTATTGCACTCGCCATCGGTCTGTTAGTTGATAACGCCATTGTGGTATTAGAAAACATCGACCGTTGCCGCAGCGAAGGCATGAGTAAGTTAGATGCCGCGGTGACGGGTACTAAGGAAGTGGCGGGCGCGATTTTCGCCTCCACACTGACGACACTTGCGGTGTTTGTGCCATTAGTGTTTGTCGATGGCATTGCCGGTGCCCTGTTCTCCGATCAGGCCCTCACAGTCACCTTTGCCCTGTTGGCCTCGTTATTAGTCGCCTTAACTTCTATCCCTATGCTGGCATCACGCCAAGGCTTTAGAACCCTACCCGCGCTGATAACCACCACACCTAAGGATAAACCCACCACTAAAATGGGTAAGTTTAAACACTATAGCGCGACTGTGTTTTCCTTCCCTATTCTGTTGATATTTAGTTACTTACCGAGTGCGTTACTGACCTTAGTGTTGATTCTAGGCCGCTTCTTCTCCTGGCTCATCGGTCTTATTATGCGTCCTTTGAGTTCAGGGTTTAACTTTGTTTACCACAGTATTGAGAAGGCTTACCACAAGCTACTGGCCTCGGCACTGCGCAGGCAGATGACCACACTACTGCTTACCATTGCGATAACGGGCGCATGTATTAGCCTATTACCTCGCCTAGGTATGGAACTCATTCCGCCGATGAATCAAGGTGAGTTCTATGTGGAGATCTTACTGCCACCGGGTACGGCAGTAGGCGAAACCGACAAGGTATTACAACAGCTTGCACTATCGATTAAGGACAGAGCAGAAGTCAAACATGCCTATAGCCAAGCCGGCAGTGGTGGTTTAATGACTTCGGATACCTCCCGCGGTGGCGAAAACTGGGGTCGCTTACAAGTCGTGCTTAACGACCACAGTGCCTACAACACTGTTACTCAAATATTACGTGATAGTGCGCGCCGCATCCCAGAGCTTGAAGCAAAAATTGAACAACCTGAGCTATTTAGTTTTAAAACACCATTGGAGATAGAGCTAACGGGCTACGATTTGAACTTGCTCAAGCGCAGCGCCGATAGTCTAACCAAAGCACTATCAGCCTCAGAGCGTTTTGCCGACGTCAATACCAGTCTGCGTGATGGTCAACCTGAGCTGAGTATCCGTTTTGACCACGCCCGATTAGCGGCACTGGGAATGGATGCACCAACGGTGGCGAATCGTATCGCCCAACGCGTCGGCGGTACCGTTGCCAGCCAATACACGGTACGTGACCGTAAGATTGACATTCTGGTGCGCAGTGAACTCGCCGAGCGCGATCAAATCAGTGATATCGATGCCTTAATCATCAACCCTAACAGCAGCCAGCCCATTGCCTTAAGCGCGGTTGCCGAAGTGTCATTGCAATTAGGCCCATCGGCGATTAACCGTATCAGCCAGCAACGTGTGGCATTGGTATCGGCGAACCTCGCCTACGGTGACTTAAGCGATGCGGTGGCAGAGGCGCAGCAGATATTATCGCAACAAGTGCTACCCGCATCGGTGCAAGCTCGCTTCGGTGGTCAAAATGAGGAAATGGAGCACTCATTCCAGTCCCTCAAAATAGCCCTTATCCTAGCGGTATTCTTAGTCTATTTAGTAATGGCGAGTCAGTTTGAGTCACTGCTGCATCCGTTGCTGATTTTATTCGCCGTGCCGATGGCGCTGGCAGGTAGCGTACTGGGGCTCTATATCACCCAAACCCATTTGAGTGTGGTGGTATTTATCGGCCTTATCATGTTAGCGGGGATAGTAGTGAACAACGCGATTGTGCTGGTGGATCGCATCAACCAACTGCGTAGTGAAGGTGTAGAAAAACTCGAAGCCATTCGCGCCGCCGCTAAGTCGCGCCTACGCCCTATTATGATGACCACACTGACTACGACCTTAGGTTTACTGCCAATGGCACTAGGTCTAGGTGATGGCTCAGAGGTGCGTGCACCTATGGCGATAACGGTGATCTTTGGCCTCAGTTTATCAACACTGCTGACCTTAATTGTACTGCCAGTGCTTTACGCCCTGTTCGACCGTAAAGAATATACAGTAATCGGCTCACATGTAAACGCAGAGGAAGCTCGCCCATGAACCTCACCCGTTTAGCCATTAAGCGCCCCGTGACCACCAGCATGTTCTTCTTTGCTATCTTGCTGTTTGGTCTCGCTTCGAGCCGCCTATTACCGCTGGAAATGTTCCCCGGTATCGATATTCCACAGATAGTGGTGGAAGTGCCTTACAAAGGCTCGACCCCCGCCGAAGTGGAGCGCGATATCACTAAAGTGCTGGAGGAATCCCTCGCCACTATGGGCGGAATCGATAAACTCGAATCAGAATCTTCCCAGGAGGGTTCGGAAATCGAAATCAACATGAAGTGGGGTGAGAACGTTGCCACTAAGAGTCTAGAAGCGCGGGAAAAAATTGATGCGGTGCGGCATTTACTGCCCAAGGACGTTGAGCGGGTCTTTATCCATCAATTCTCTACCGCCGATATGCCAGTGCTGACCATTCGTATATCGAGCGAACGGGAGCTTTCCGGTGCATTTGATCTGCTGGATAAACAGCTTAAGCGTCCGCTTGAACGTGTCGAAGGTGTATCCAAGGTCAGTTTGTACGGCGTTGAACAGAAACAAATTGAAGTGCGGATCGATGCTGACCGACTCGCCGCCAGCGGGTTTTCGGCCACCGATTTGCAAGCGCGCCTCGGCCGAGAAAACTTTGTCATCAGTGCTGGTACGCTCAGGGCCAGCAACCTTGTTTATCAAGTTTCGCCTAAGGGAGAATTTAGAAACCTTGAAGATATCAAAGCACTGGTACTCACTCCTGGATTGACCTTAGGGGATATTGCGGATGTACAGTTTGCGTTGCCAGAACGGATCGAGGGCCGGCACTTAGATAAGCATTATGCCGTGGGATTAGACGTGTTTAAGGAGTCCGGCGCCAACTTAGTCGAAGTGTCGGAACGCGTCCTTAAGGTTATCGAGCTGGCAAAACAAGATCAGCAGTTCCAAGGTATCCGTTTGTTTATCATGGAAGATCAAGCCTCTGGCGTTAAATCATCACTGACGGATCTGTTACTTTCAGGCTTGATAGGTGCATTACTGTCCTTTGTGGTGTTGTACTTATTCCTGCGCAATTTGAAAATGACCTTAGTGGTCGTGTCGTCTGTACCCATTTCCATCGGTATGACACTCGCCGCCATGTATTTATTGGGGTACAGCTTAAATATTCTGTCGATGATGGGACTATTGCTCGCCATTGGTATGTTGATTGATAACGCTGTGGTGGTGACCGAGAGCGTATTGCAGGAAAAACAAGGCAAATGCCCCAAGGACAATGAAGAATCAGTGATCTCTGGAGTCGATAAAGTCGCCTTAGCCGTCTTGGCGGGTACTATGACCACTGCCATCGTATTTTTACCCAATATTTTTGGTGTTAAAGTTGAGCTGACGATCTTCCTCGAGCACGTGGCGATTGCGATTTGCATCTCACTGGCGGCATCACTGCTGGTCGCCAAGACATTGATCCCTTTGATGTTAACTAAGTTCCACTTCGATATCGCCCCCGAGAAGGATGCCGGTAAATTACAGCGCTTCTACAATAATACGCTTAACTGGGTATTGATTAGACCTTGGCGCTCGGGCGTGATCGCTGTGGCGATTCTCGCCTCAACCGCCCTGCCGCTGTCGTTGGTCAAACAGGATCAAGAAGACAGTCAGAGTAAGGAGCGTATTTACATCAACTACCAAGTGGAAGGTCGACATAATCTGAATGTCACCGAAGCTATGATTAATCAGATGGAGGAGTATCTCTACAAAAATAAAGAGGAATTCCATATCGATTCTGTATATAGCTACTATGCCTCCGACGATGCTTCCTCTGTGGTTCTGTTGAAAAAAGACTTAGCTATCCCCGTCGAAGAGCTGAAAAAGAAAATCCGTAGTGGCTTTCCTAAATATTCTATCGCTAAACCGCAATTTGGTTGGGGTGATGATAATTCTGGGGTGCGGGTGACGCTCACGGGCCGCTCAACCACAGAGCTTATCAACTTGAGTGAGCAGGTCATCCCATTACTGCAAAATATCAAAGGGTTACAAGATGTGCGCTCTGAACTGAACGGTGCACAGCAGGAAGTAGTGATCCGTATCGACAGGCAAATGGCGGCGCGCTTAGATTTAAAACTCAATGAAGTGGCCTCGAGTATTTCGATGGCGCTGAGGGGGTCACCACTGAGATCCTTCCGCCACGATCCTAATGGTGAGCTACGCATCGAAATGGCCTACGAAAAAGAGTGGCAAAAATCCCTCGAAAAACTCAAGCAATTGCTCATAGTACGTATCGATCAGCGGGTGTACACCTTAGATAACTTGGCGAGCATCGAGATCCAGCCGCGTTTCGATACCATCAAACATTACAATCGCCAAACCTCACTATCGATTGGTGCTAATTTAGAAAACTTTACCACGGAAGAGGCGCAGACGAAGATCAAACAAGTGATGGAGAATGTCCATTTCCCCAATGGTTATGACTATTCACTGCGCGGAGGATTCGAGCGCCAAGATGAAGATCAGAGTGTCATGGCCACCAATATGTTGTTGGCTGTCGCTATGATTTATATCGTGATGGCGGCGCTGTTTGAATCTCTGTTGTTACCGACGGCGATTATTACCTCAATCCTCTTTTCCATCACAGGGGTATTCTGGGCGCTGTTTATTACAGGAACCCCCATGTCAGTGATGGCCATGATAGGGATCTTGATTTTAATGGGCATAGTGGTGAACAACGGCATCGTTCTGGTGGATCAAATCAACCAAATGACGCCTGATCTCGACAAATTGTCCGACACCATAAGGGAAGTGTGTATCACACGTTTACGTCCAGTGTTAATGACAGTCGGCACGACAGTACTAGGGCTAGTTCCACTCGCTATGGGTGAAACCCAAATCGGTGGCGGCGGCCCGCCTTACTCCCCAATGGCAATCGCCATTATTGGTGGCTTGTCATTTTCAACGATCACGAGTCTGTACTTAGTGCCCCTGTGCTATCAAGCCTTCTATCGGATGCGCCACCGCGCTGCCATTCGTTTAGGCGAGTCCAACAGGCTAGCTCAAAAACTATTACCTTGGACTGTTTAATATTTAATTGAAAACAAAAAGGCTGCTATGCAGCCTTTTTACTATCTCGAGAAAAGTGGCTAAAAAGCACCTGTGTCACTTTCCCCTACAGGGTTAAGCACTCTAAAACGGATCATGAATAGCTGCTCAAGTCCTGGGTAAATCTCTGCAATCACGAGGCGAAGCTGTGCTAGAGTCATATTTTCCTGTTCGGCATGGGCTTGATTGAGATCAGATAATGCAATGGGGCTCACCTCAAGGATTTGAATATCACAAAACCAGCGGTCGGTTTCAAAGGTTGACACAGGCAACACCTGCCCCGCGGTAACATGGGATTCAGCCTCATCACGCAGGGTAATCGTTTTAGCCCCGCTTAAGATATCCCGTTCGAAACGCTCAAAAAAAGTCATTTTAGTTAGCAACTGTTCTCTCCTGCCCCGAGTGTTTTCCGCCCCATAGTGATCGCGGACAGTATCGCAATAAACGGGGGAGAAAGCATTAAGGTTCAACATGTTATTTTTAATGCAAGATAACGGATCTCCGCCCATGCAAATAGCACTCGAGGGGAAATATTTACCACTTTCGCACTAAAAAATAGTCCACTCAGGGGATAACGAACCCCAAGCACACAGCAAAACATGGTCAGTTCGTCCATATTGAGTTAGAATCCGCCCTCAATTGAGCCTTCGGCCTCATATGCCTGCCTCGCGGGTACGAAACGACATTAGAGATGTTATGAACAAGAAACAAAAGATCATTAAAAAAATTGCCAAGCGTGCTAAGGCGAGACTGAACAAAGTCGACCCTGTCACTATCGGTGCGCCCATCAAATCGGGTTACATCTCCAAGGCCGAGCGCGCCAAAATGGCGGCATTAGAAGCGGCAACGGATCGGACCGAAGAGCAACAAGACACAGCAAGCGCCGCCGAATAACCTTATTCTATCGGCGTATTGTCGCAGTGTTATCCGTGCCTAATTGTGGTTCTGCTAGGTTTTATGCCGTTTAGCGTGCACTAAAGTGCTTTGCACTGGAGACGAACCTTCTTATTTGGCTAACCTATAGGCACGTTGAAACCCGACATTAAACGCAAATGCCACAGGTTATCCTATGGCATTTGTTTTTAACCCCCTAAATATGTCAGCCACCGCTCACCATAATATTTCTTGATTTAAGCCGCACCTATTTGCTCAGCATTCATTAGGGTTTGCCATCATCTAAGTAAGGTATCGGTAATATGGGCTCACTCTCTTGCTCCTCGGTTAATTGCGCCATCTGCACGCAGGATGAAGAAAGCGGATTAGTCGCGCTCGGCAGATTTTGTGCTACGTAGTTGGCAATGTCCTCCCCTTCATTGGCCCCTGCGCCGCTGGGGATACTCGTCGCTACTGGAATCGCCATAGACGCAAGCCGTACCTGCGCCGCCACTTTATCGACTAAACGGTAGGCCACCCATACTCCTAGCACACCAAATAGAATTGAACCTACTACTTGGCCTATGAGTACACCGTATACGCCGCCCCAGAGCCCCCCAAAATACACAAAGGGAACCGTTCCTAGTGTTGCTTTACCCACATTGAAAAGGGTGGAATATTTCGCCTTGCCGAGGTTATTAAACGAAGCGTTTGCCACGAATAAAATGCCCGAAAAGGTGAAGAAAACGGCAATATAGCTGCAGAAAAATTCAATCAATGCCGCACTATCCCCCTTCATATCAAACAGACTGATTAGCTGTGATTTTAAGATGAACAATAACAAAGACATCAGCACAACATACAAGGTACAGAACTGGATGGCCTTAGTCAGACTCTCCCGCACCCGCTCAAACTGCCCCGCCCCAAAATTTTGCCCAACAATGGGTCCAATCGCGCCCGAGAGCGCAAAGATCATTCCAAAGGCCACAGGGATCAGCCGACCTAACACGGCCCAACCCGCCACATAGGCGTCACCAAAATCGGCAATTGCCCTAGTTACAAACGCATTGCCGATAGGGGTCGCAATGTTGGTCAGCATCGCGGGGCCAGCGATGGCAAAAATGGGCTTTAGATCGGCGCGAAAATCAGATAAGTCAAATTGTCCTAAGAGCCGATGTTTTACGACTATGCCACGACCAGCAATAATAAACACCGCAATACGGGCCAATACCGAGGCCAGTGCCGCGCCTTCAATCCCCATCGCAAACAGGAAGATAAAAATCGGGTCGAGCACGGCATTCACGCCCCCACCTGCTAGGGTCGACAGCATTGACAACTTGGCATCCCCCACCGCGCGCAGTGCACCACCAAGGGCCATCGCTAGGCAGATAAAAGGTAATGAAGGGACAAGAATATACAAATAACTTTCAGCCAGCTCCGCCGTATGGCCGCTGGCACCAACGAGTGCGACCAACTCAGGGATAAAGGTGGTGACCACTGCAGCCACCAGCACGCTAATCAACGTCGTAACAACCGCGCTATGGAGTAATAAGCGTTTGGCGAGCACCAGATCCTTCGCCCCAACTGAACGGGACACGAGTGCGCCAAGGGCGATGGATAAGCCAATGCCTATCGAGGTGGTGAAAAAGGAAATACTCCCCGCATAGCCGACCGCCGCGGCAAGCTCATGTTCTCCCAATAAACTTAAGAAAAAGATATCGAGCAGATCGACTACAAATAGGGCGGAAATCCCCACCGCCGCGGTCGAACTCATCACGAGAATATGGCGAAGTATCGAGCCCTCAACGAACTTGGCTTGTGTCATGCGCTTGGTTTACCTTATGTATTGCAAAAGCAAAGGCCAACACTCAGTTGTTGGCCTTTGCTTTTATAATCATCAATTGGTATCAAGGTCAAGGACTAAACAAAAAGCCTGCTCTCCACCAAGGGGAGCCCTAGACAAGCACCCGACGATTTTGCATCTGATGATAATGCAAACGGGTTATCCCTAAGGCGATCAAGGCGAGCAAGGTTAACGATCCCATCACCACCCCTTGCCACGCTGCCCCATGCCAGAACATCATCAAATAAGGGCCGCCAATCGCAGCACCTAAGTAATAACAGCATAAGTAGAGTGATGTTGCCTTCGCACGATCTCGACTCGCACGCATCGCCACAAAGGAATTACAGCAACTATGGGTGAGGAAGAATCCACAGGCCGTCATCAAAAACCCCACACAAATGGTCAATGTCGTATCGAATAAGGTGAGTAAACTGCCACATAACATCAGGCACCAGGACCACTGATATAACTTGTGTTGGCCAAAGCGGACGAGCCATTTCGCAGTAAAATACGAAGCAATAGTCCCACTGGAATAACACAGAAAAATCAAGGTTGCCTGAAAGCGGCTCCATTCATAGGGCGCCGCCATCAAATGCAGCTGAATAAAACTAAATTGATTCACCATCATCATAAAGGTCAGGCCACCGATAGCGTAGACTAAGCGCATCTGGGGATCGGTTAAATGATGGCTAAAGCCATGGAAATCCTGCAGTAATCGCACCCGATTCGAGGGGGATTTAGCTTCAGACTGCAGATGTGACACCGCGTTGGCATCCGCCCCCGAAGGGAGTAAATAACTCGTCAGTGCCACGCCCGCTAAGGTGACTAAAAACAGCAGCCACATGGATTCTTGCCAAGATAAAAACTGCGACATGACCCCACCCAATAAACGTCCTGCAATGCCACCGATACTGTTCGCCATAATGTAGATCCCCGCCGCTTTCAGCATAGTGCTCGGGGATAATTGCTCTTTAAAATACGCCATCGCAATCGCAGGCACGGCCGCCAACAGCACACCTTGGAGAAGGCGCACCCAGATCAAGCCATTAAAGTCCGGCGCCCAGATCAGCAATAGATTCGACATCGCAAGCAACCATAAACTCACCACAATCGGGCGATGACGTCCAATGCGGTCGGAAACCACGGCATAGATCAGCAATGAAAATGCTAACGAAAAACTGGTCACCGACAGGATAAGCGTTGCCCGCGAGCCTGATACGGAAAAATGCTCTGCGATTAAGGGCAACATCCCCTGCATTAAATACAAATTGATATACACCACAACGGAGGCGACACACAAAGCCCACATCAAGCGAGTATCTCGTTGCTTACTGTCAATAATAGTGTCTAACACGGCTTGCACTCTGGCCTCAATAACACATCAATCATGGGATAGACAAAGGTTATCACTGGGCATAACATAACAATAATAGATAATTTCTATCGAAATTATTGATTTTTGTTATAGCCAAAAGCTTCAATACCAGAGTATGGGTTAATTAAATGGATATACGCCAACTCAAGCACTTAGACGCCCTCGCCAGTGCTGGCAGTTTTACCGCCGCCGCCAAAAAGCTCAATATGGCGCAACCCGCCCTCAGCCAAAGCATCAAGCGGCTCGAACAATCCCTCGGGGTCACGTTAATTAACCGTACCAGCAATAAGAATGACAAGCTGCTCGCCCTCACGGCCGAAGGTTTGGTTTTGCATCAACATGCCACCTTGATCCTAAAACAAGTCAAGCAGGCCGAAGCGCAGATCCGTGCCATGGCGAATCTCACCTCGGGGGAAGTCCGTATCGCAGTGCCGGGCATGCTGGGTTCTTTCTATCTGCCCTCACGCTTGATGGCCTTTCGGCATCAATACCCGGAGTTAAAATTATCCCTGTTTGAAGGGGGAACCCGCGATGCATTGCGTATGCTGCAACGGGAAGAAGTGGATATTGCGATCATTACCGCCCAAGATCTACAGCCGGAATTCGATAGTCAGCTGTTGATCCGCGAACAAATGGTGATCGCTATGGGCGCCGAACACCCCCTAGCCGAATACAGTGCCGTCAGTCTCAATGACTTTTTCGACCATGAATTAGTGATGTTTAAGACAGGCTATTTCCACCGCGAGTGGATACTGTCCCAAGCTAAAGAACTGGGTAAGAAGCCCAATATTGCCTTTGAAACCAATCTAATAAATTTAATCAAACAGATAGTTTCCCAAGGATTTGGGATCACCAGCGTGCTCGAAATGGCGATAAGCCCTAAGGATGATATTCTGGCAAAGCCCTTAGATCCGCCGGTGTTTTTGAACCTGCATATCGCTTGGAAAAAACAGCGCCCCGTGAGTCAGGCCGATCGTGCCTTTGTCGACTTTTTAATGTCAAATCGCTGACCTATATCGATTGAAACAAAAAGGGCTGATATCAATATCAGCCCTTCTCTTTTTACTATTAACTCACTGTTAAACCTTGCGATTTAACCCTGAGCGATTAGCCTTGTTTACGACGACCAAAGGCAAAAGGTAGCAATAACAAGCTTAACCAACCTAATGAACCACCATCATCTTTCTTAGTGGGTGTTTCAGTCACGGACACAGACACGACACTTGAATCCTTGTTGCCATGGTTGTCCGCTACAGTGAGTTGGAAAGACACGGTCTGAGCAGTACCACTCACTTCTGGTGCCACGAGATTAAGCTTGGCTGCATTCGCGTCAAAGTTGAAGCTCGCGCCGCCTAACTGAGTCCATTTGTAGGTCAATGGGTCATTGTTGGCATCGGATGACTTACTCGCATCGATAAACAGTGGTTTACCTTCTTGAACAGACACAGGTGCTTCAATCACTGCCACTGGCGCGACTTCTGGCACATCGAATTGATATTCTTGCTTCAAGGTTTCAGCCGAGTCGTTGTTCACTTTGTTAGTTAAAGTCACAAGGTTGTCTTGGCTTGCCTTACGCGGCACTAAGTCAAACGTGACATCTTGCGCCACTGCACCAGAAACCATCTCGATAGTCCAAGTGATCTTATTGCCCACTTGTGTACCTTGATGGCTGATATTAGCCACTTCGTGACCTTCTGGTAATAACGCCTCTAAGGTGTAAACGCGGGTTTCTTGCGTTTTGTTCGCTTCGATACGGGTCTTCATCACTTTAGCGGCGCCTGGCATTAACTCGCCAGAAACCGTGCTACCTAGAGGGGGTAAAACATCATCACTGACACGCTCAAATATTACCGGAACTTTAACTGGAGCGACTTTGTCATCAGTCGTGGTCAGAGTCAGCATAGCCAAGCCTGCATCGCCCACTAACATCGCTTGTTTCCATGCTAAGTTGACGTTGAAATCTTTATGGTCACCGGTAAGAGTTGCTGTTAAGTTATCACCCGCCTCATCGTATAAGGTCACTTGTTTTAAACTAAAGGCATCATCCGCATCGGCTGCAGATGCCTGATAGTTTTGTATCACGACAATATACTCACCCTTCACTGGGTCCTTAATAGACACACTTTCCTTTGAACCACCAAATGCAGAAGATGCCGCTATAGAAAGTGGACTACCATCTTTCTTATCGAGTATCACAAACATGTCTAAGTCAGGAGAGGTGGTATTACCGATTGATGCATTGAAATATAACGCTTTATCTTCAACGTTAAAGCTAAATACTTTCACACCATCGGCCAAATCATCAAATGCACTATCGGTATTTGAATCCTGTTTCACACTGGATTCATAAGTTGCGCTTAAATTAAGTGCAGTCACTGTCGCCGCAACACCCGGTAGATCGATCGCTTTCAAGTGCGCCAAATTGCGTTCATCGGCATCACGTGAGGCTGATACATTGACAACCTTTGGTAAATCGCGTTTAGCAATCTTAGCCACGATCGGCATGTTAGCCGTTGGGAAGGCTTCAGAAGCTAATACCAAGTTACCAAAGCCCCAACTTGCACCGACGTCAGTCACATCCGCAGTCACTGTAATAGTTTGACTCTCACCTTTTTTCAGGTTGAAGCTTTCTGGCGTCACAGTTAACGCGAACTTATCCGTTACGGAAACACCTTTTGCAGTCCAGCTACCGTCAGCCGTTGCAGTGACAGTACGTGTCCAAGTACAAGTATTGATACAACGTGAATCAGCCATACTTGGAATGTTTAGCTTACGTGGATCGCCACCTGTTGTAGGGTTAGCAATCTCGTAGTTTAAGGCACTTTCATCCATCACTAAGCCAGATTTTGCCGCTAAATCCACACGAATACGGCCTGCGCCTACGTCAAACGGATCTGCAACGGTTTTACCATCGGCTTTTTTCATGGCTTGAGCTGTCGTTGCCGTCATCATTAGCGCAGAACGAATATTATCTGGAGTCCAATCCTTATGCAGCGATTTAAGTAACGCGCCAGCACCGGCAACGTGAGGACTCGCCATTGAAGTACCTGACATTAAAGTAAAATCAGCAGGATCTGTCCCTGTTTCATCATGGCCGAATTGTTGATCCGAATAAGCAGCGTAGATATCACTGCCCGGTGCAGCAACATAAGGTACGAGTACATCGTTAGTTAAGTTAGGCCCGATCAATGAACTGCCAGCCAAGACGTCGGCTTCTTTGCTGGCAACCTTAGGGGTTGGAGATAGTGTGATTTCAAGCGCAGGATTTGCCGCCATAGCGCCAATCAGTTCTAAGCCATCGATATCGCCAATAAATACCGCGGGAATATCCAATTTCTCTAGCCCTGACATAGTCAGACGCGCATTATTTTCACCATCTCTATTGAAAACAATCACTCCCTTAGCGCCAGCAGCCATCGCCGCAGACACTTTAATTTCAAATGAGCAAGTACCACGTCTTAAAACGGCGATCTTGTCCTTAAAGGCATCGGCGGCAAATGGTTTACAGGCTTCAAAATTGGTCGCATCAATTGCGCCAGCATAAACAGGAATACCTTTGAGCACTTCAGTTTGAACTGGGCCAGAACCTGCAGTGTAGTTGTAGTTTTTACCATTAAATTCAACGGCACGTACTATGTCACGGTTATGAGTAGAGTTAGCGACCGAAGTATACCAAGGCGCATTTTTAGGTGTAGAGTAAGGCGTTTGATTAATTGCAGGACTCGTGTTTGTCGCGGCACGTGTGTTCCCCGCAGCCACAGCAGCAAAAATACCCGCATTACGCGCAGCTAAGAAACCTTGTTCTGTTGCGCTATTCCACGGATTTCCACCACCACTGATCGAAAAGTTGATCACATCGACACCATCTTTGATGGCATCGTCTAACGCTTTCAAAATAGGTGCCGTCGGGCAACCAGAATAAGTGTCACCCGCATTGCCTGGATTACAAATTTGATAGGCAATAATGTTTGCGTGTGGTGCAACACCTGAGATTTGCGCAAATTCAAGGCCCGTCGCAATACCATCGCTTTCTAACTTACCTGTTTCACCTTGCACATAAGGCACATTCACTAAAATGTTACCCGCTGCAGTACTGGCGACGTGCGAACCGTGTCCGCCGTAATCCTCACCATTTTTAGCCGGAGGGGTATCACCATACACTTTTACATCATCAAAGTTATTGGTGATTTCTGGATAGCTGTGAACACCAATTAATTTGTCATTACACATACCGACGAAATCAGTTTTACAGTCGCCAATATAGATACCTTGACCTAGTGGGTTAGTGTGGTCATAGCCATCTTGGCCAACATCAGCAAATGAAGCATGGTCAGAGTTAATACCTGAGTCGATAATACCGACAATCACACCTTCACCCATGGCTTTAGTGCCTGTTGCGCTGCCATCCCATACATTTGGCGAACCGATAAGCCCTTGGCTGACATCGGTTTCCATTTGCTCCATGCGCTCGCGCTCAACAAATACGACCTCAGGTAACTCAGCTATTTTCTTCGCTTGAGCTTGAGTCATACGAACCGCCACACCGTTTAATGCATACTGATATGTCGCTAATGGCTGCAGATTAGTGCCAATAGCCGCACTCGCGTTAGCTAAAAATCGGTTCTGTTTTACTTTCAAATAACTAACATAACTTTTAACTTCTGGCCTAGAAGCATCGAGTTTACCATTCACAACGACTTTTGAAGTGCCATTTGCCTGCACTCTCTGTGAGCTAGTCGCTTTCAGCCCAGGGATCGTTCCTTGATAATTAGCCACAGAACTGTCACGTAAACGAACGATATAAGTATATTCACCCTCACCTAAATCCACTTCTGGTACGAATTTAACTTCAGCTCCGGCAGCATTACCGCGTAATGACATTGCTTGTAGTTCACTTGGAATATCTAACTGAAGTGTTTCACCCGTGGGTGATAAAACTGTTTGCGCATTTGCCGCCGACGATAACAGCGCCATAGACACTGCTAGTGCTATTTTAGTTTTCATTGTGACTTCCCTAATTCTTATAAGTTGTATGATTTATAAAACTCAGGTTGGAAGCATGAAAACACTGCAACAACCAAGAACGTCACCTGTAACTGACATTTTTTATGAATAACCATTCAATTTACTGTGATGATGTTCACTGAGTTTTATCGCGACAACTTGTAACACGCACAGATGCAAATTAAAATATCAAATTAACAGAACGTGACCCAGTAAATAACAGGCCGAATTCTATTTTCATTAAAAAATAAGGCAATTATTTAATTAACTGAAAGATTTGCAAATTATAATCACAATGAAAATCCACAAAAATAATCAACTAAAAAATCAACTAGTTAAATAAAATAACGAACAATTTAAACACCGAATAAGTGTAAACATAAACAGAACGAATCACAGTAAAAACATTATTCCCACATACAAAACCAGTTACAAAATAAACACCAAACCCCACAATATCAACACTTACGCAACCAAAGGTTGATTTACATAAAACACATCTAAGGATGATGACTTTACAGAACGCCACCATTATTAACAGAGAATAACTTATGCATTAATATTATTAGTTCTGAATAAAAAGCTCATGCTCAATAACAAAGTTACAGTATGAGGGTCTGAATATTTACCACAAAAAAACCCTTCCAATATAAATTGAAAGGGCTTGTGAGCATCAATATCGTTAAAACACAAATATCATTATGGAAAAATGTTAATTTGCCCTCACCGCTTTCATCAACACTTCGGTCGTAAATTTACCGTTGTTAATCACAGGGAAACGATCATAGGTTTGGAAGATCACTTGGTCTTTAAACTTGATCATAGCGACAACACCATACTGAATGCTTTTATCAATGGATTGGGCCGGCAAAGAAAACTTAAATGGCACGGGAGCACGGGCAATATTGAATGTCTTTTGCGCCACAATCACGCCGGGCGTATTCAAATCAATAATGGCAATGGTAATTTCACAGCCCTGTGGCAAGAGAATTTTCTCTAAATAACCCGCCGCCCCATTGATGATAACCGGCGGTTCCGGCTCTACTGTCACACAACCATTCACGAATAAAGCCAGTAGCAAAAATACGATAAACGATTTAATTTTCATCAACATATTAATTTCCTTTTACCATTCGAATAAGGCCTTCTTGGGTAGAAGAAGCCACCAATTCCCCCTGTTGATTAAAAAATTGCCCCCTGACATAACCGCGGCCACCACTGGCATTGGGACTATCGATGCTGTAGAGCAACCATTCTCCCATATTGATAGGACGATGGAACCACATCGCATGATCGATCGTCGCCATCCTCACCCCTGGGCTTAAAAATGAAACCCCATGGGGCTGGGCGGCTGTCACTAAGAAATTGAAATCAGAGGCATAAGCCAGTAGGTATTCATGGATATGCGCGTCACTCGGCATTGGGCCATTTGCCCTAAGCCAAACATAGCGATAGGGCTCAGTTTCTTTGGGCGCGAAGGGATGAAGCGGGTTCACTAAGCGCATTTCAATGGGGGCATCGGCCATAAATTTTTCAAGCATCTTGGCTGACACCTTATCCCGCATTGTCATCGCCAGCTCCTGCTGGTTTAACAAGCCCTCAGGCCCAGGAACTTGTGGCATAGTGGCTTGATGGCTAAAGCCGTCCTCTGGCTCTTGGAAGGAGCAGGTCATATGGAAAATGGGCCGCCCCTTTTGAATCGCGCTCACGCGCCTAGCACTAAAACTGCCGCCATCGCGCATATTTTCCACTTCATACACTATGGGCAATTTCTCATCCCCGGCCCGTAAAAAATACGAATGCAAAGAATGCACTTTGCGCTCCACGGGCACGGTCTGCTTTGCCGCACTTAAGGCTTGCCCCATGACTTGACCACCAAATACATGTCCAAAGCCCAGATCTTGGCTCTGACCACGAAATAGCCCAATTTCAATTTGCTCAAGGGATAGTAATGATAGAAGATCGTCTAATACCTGACTCATGGGATCCTGCTGAATAATTAGCAAATAATGCTAAAGAGTAACCCAGTTCGACTAGGGCTGACCAGTATTGAGTTCATTACGCTGCAACTCACCCTAAACCGTTAACCCGTGGCATCCCATTGGGTCTTAGTCGATTTTAATATGATGCTCCAGGGCGCTCTGTTTTGACCATGCCAGCACTTTATCCTCCCCACTAGAGTGTAAATTCACGGGAAACGCTTGATAAAGCTCGGGCCAATATTGCATCAGTTTATCGGGCGTGCATAAGCCCTCACTAAAATACATAGGCTGAAATTCGGCAAACATACCATGGCTGACACTGCCGGCCCCCGCCAAAATATGTTGGCCATTGGGCGCCGATGGACTCACTAAAAATGCCGTTGTCGCCGTTAACGTCTCAAAGGAAAATAGCGGCTGAATAGCGTTGGCTAAGTGCCTTGTCGTCATGGCCGTTACCGCTTGAGGACAAAGGCTATTGACGCGAATATTGTACTGTTCACCTTCAAGTGAAAGGCTATTGACTATGCCAACTAACGCCATTTTAGCCGCGCTAAACCCCACTTGATGCAGGTCCCCAAACAACGCAGAAGCGCCGGTGGTCATCATAATGCGGCCATATTCCTGCGCCTTCATCAAGGGCCATACCGCTTGGGTTAAATAAAAACTGCCATTCACATCCACATCAAACTGACGCTGCCACATTGCCGGGGTGATATGCTCGAACTGACACTCACCATAAATACCCGCGTTATTGATCAAGATATCGATGCGATGCCAGCGTGTAACAACATCAGCCACCATAGCGTTCACCTCAGCCTGCCGACTCACATCTAAGGTATATGAAAGGCAATCACAACCCAGTTTTATAATATTGTCATAGGTTTGGGTTAGATTCGCATTGCAGTTATCCGATATTGGCCGGTCAATCAATACCACCCTTGCACCCCGCTCAGCCAGCATAATGGCATAGGCTCGACCAAGACCTGAGCCCGCCCCCGTGATCAATGCCACTTTGTTATCGAAACGCATCCTAAGGTATCCTTATTGGTATGATGCTAAGCTCGTATAGCCCTGCACCCTAGCGCGCTTAGCCACAACTGCATGACATTCCAAGCAAACCCATCCATATGTCGCTATAAAAACACAGACATTGATGCTTTTCTTTGAACTTGACGACAAATCTCAACCCACAGAGATAAACATATGTGCGCCAATTCAAACTCTCTCACATGCGTTTATTAGATAGTGCTCACTTTCGGATTAAATCTTGTTATGCTATGACACTGTTCAATACCCATTTCTTTTCCTTAATAACGACTGGATACCATGAATCCTTGGATTTTAGCCATAAGACCCCGCACCTTACCTGCGGCTATTGGTCCCCTATTAATCGGTAATATTCTTGCCTTACACCTTGAGCGTTTCAGTTGGTTAATCGCCGCTATATCTATGTTGTGTGCGATTTTATTGCAGATAGCGGTCAATCTTGCCAACGACTACTTTGATTTTAAAAATGGCATAGATACCGCCGAACGTATCGGCCCGGTGCGCGTCAGTCAAAGTGGCATGATCCCGCCGAACAGAGTGCGTAATGCCATGGTATTTTGCCTGCTAATGGCGCTAGCTGTAGGCTCTTATTTGATTTGGCATGGTGGCTGGCCTATCGCTATTCTGGCCGCGGCCGCTATTTTAGGTGCTCTGGGTTACAGTGGTGGTCCCTATCCACTCGCCTCCCATGGTTTAGGTGAAGTCGCCGCCTTTATCTTTTTCGGCTTAGTTGCCGTGGTGGGCAGCTATTATCTGCAGGCAGGAGATACCACTATCAATGCATGGTTACTTGGCTGCGCGATTGGGCTATTTAATGCCGCGATTATGTTGGTCAACAATACCCGAGACATTCGTACCGACATCCAGGCGGGCAAACATACCCTAGCGGTGAGAATTGGAGAAGCTCAGGCTAAAGTGCTTTACCAAGCCTTAATTTACTTGCCCTTTGGCTTAGTGATCGCCGGCTTTTTATTGGGAATTTTACCGGGGTTACCTGTGTTACTCGCGGGGTTATCTTTACTTATCGCCCGTAAGCTTAGCAGCGATTTCTATGCCGTCTCGGGCGAGGCGCTCAATCCGCTACTCGGACGCACCGCCAAACTCACGATGATTTTCAGCACCCTCTTCAGTGTGGGTTTAGTCTTTACTGCGTAACCATTAAATCCGTCGAAAGTAAAAAGGTGCGTATTTTTTGATACGCACCTTTTTATTTGTTTAAGCCAATAACGGACGTTTCCTGCCCATTATTGCCAGAGATAGCCCGATATCGCGGTGTTAAATAACACGCCGCTAAATTGATGTTTTGCTTGAGATGAATGGAACTGACCCGCCCCAAAACACACATGCAAAGGCAATAAATGCTCTTCCCTTGGATGACTAAAACGCGCCTCTGGTGCCGATTGCCAATGCATTAACTGCGACTTGGCATCACTTTGTTCTACTGTCAGCACCTGAGTTAACCAATCATCAAATGCTTGGCTACGGGGTAACACCTTAGGATCGCTTGAGAAAAATGCCCGCATATTGTGAAACGACATTCCCGACCCCACAATCAACACCCCTTGTTCCCGTAGGGACGCAAGCGCCTCACCGATAGCAATATGAGCGTTAGGATCGAGGTGTTGTACTAATGACATTTGCACCACAGGGATATTGGCTTCTGGGTACATCAATGTAAGTGGCACAAAGGTGCCGTGGTCAAAGGCACGCTGATCATCGAGTTTTACCGCAATTCCATTTGCCGTTAATAAGCTAGCGATCTTCTCGGCCAATGCAGGCTCGCCGGACGCGGGATAACTGAGTTGATAAGCCTCAGGAGGAAACCCATAATAGTCGAATAACATGCCGGGATGGGGGTGGCTCGACAATGTTACCTGCGCTTCTTCCCAGTGAGCGGTGATCAATACAATGGCCTTAGGCGTTGGAATGTTTACTGCGACAGAGGATAAAAATGCCCGTAATTCATGGTGATTGGTATCATTGAGTAGTGGTAAAGGCCCGCCACCATGGGGGACAAATAATACCGGCATCAGGCTGTCATTCGCGTGCGTCATAGTCACTATCTCTTGATAAAACTCTTGGTTGTCACTGATTAACCTTGGGGTTATTCGGAGCCCAGGTTAGAAAATCGCTTTCATATCCATCAATTGACGTTGAAAGCGCATTAACCTCTCGACGCTTTCGTCTAATTTGATGGTTAAAAACAACAGGGCTGATAAAAATAATGCAGGCAGCGCGCTAAAGGTAGTTTCATAGTTAAAGTGGTAATAAATCGCGCCCATCATCACCGACAGCAATGCCGCTGCCGACAATACTCGATATTCACGCCAACCTATGCCAATGGCGCCCAAGACTTCGATAACGCCAATAAAGTAACCAAAGCCAGTCGGTAAGTTCATCAAGGTAAAAGGCACATGGAAAAATGGCACACTGAGCAACTTGCCCATACCCGAAAACAAAAACACTATGCTCATCGCCAGCGTCACCGCAACCGCTGCACGGTTTAAGGTCTTTGCACAGACAAAGAGTTGTTGAGGATCGGTATCGACAGCGTTTTGCCCCCCATCACCTTTCGCTAAACATAACTGATTTATCGCCATACATTTACCCCATGACTATCAAAGTTCTACACGCAATTTGTACGTTAACGACTCACAAAATTACGCACCAAAGCACACAGTAGCAGTACTCGCATTTAGGCCACTGTCATCCCCACTTCGGGCAGATGGCAGGATTATGCGCCAGCAAAAAATAAATAAATATGGAATAATATCTAACATCTCCTAAAATAATTCTTTATTTGTTTAGGGATTTTACCGTGACCTTAGAGCAGCTATTGATGTTTAATACTGTCGCCCTCGCCGGTTCACTCAAAGCGGCCAGTGACAAGTTACACAAAACGCAGCCCGCGATCAGCCAGAGCATTAAACAGCTTGAATCCCAATTAGATGTAGTCCTGTTCGATCGCCAAGGCTATCGGCTAGCGCTAACACCCGAAGGACATAAACTCCTGCAATACGCCCAGCGCGTACTCAACGAAGCGCAGGAGATGCGTCAAGTTGCCAAACATTTAGCCAAAGGTAATGAAGCCAGCATCACCTTAGCCTTTGAGGCCTCCTTTAATCTTGCCCGCATCTTGCCTATTCTCGAGCGGACACAAAATGAGTTTCCACATACACAAATCATTCTTAAACAAGAGTATTTAACGGGTGCACTCGAAGCCTTAAATCGAGGTAAAGCCGACATTGCGATTTCCGCCGGCGGCATTGAGCCCATACGCTCAAGCCATTTTGAGCTGGGCTATTTATTTTCGGGCGGTCTGCTAGATGTCGCCTCACCCCGTTTACTCGGCCGTTATCCCAACTTAGGTCATGTACGGGAGTTAGTGAACGAATACCAAATTGTTATTCAAGATACAGGAACGGGAACCGCCAATATTGAATTTGGGGTTCAGGCGGGGCAACGCCGTTGGTATGTCAATGATTTTTATACTAAGAAAATGCTCATTCAGAGTGGTATGGGCTGGGGAAAACTACCTCACTATCTGGTTGAAGACGCTCTCGCCGATGGAAGCTTACAACCGCTTGAACTGCGGGAAAGACAAAACCTGATCCAACTCGATTACTATGTGATGCGGCTCCCCCACTCACCCTTAGGCCCCGTCGCGCAGGCGCTGTGGGAAAATTTAGTGCAGCTTGCGGCTACACAAATATAGCAACCAATCAACAAGAACTAGGTAATATTTTGTACTTTAAAATCAGTAACTAATCTCATCTACTAAGCAATAACAGCAATCTTTGCAGGCTTAAGCCTGTTCACTTGTCAGGTTGGTAGCAGATTAATGACTGAGCAGACTTATCCACTCCTGGGGATTCGCCAAAATAAATTGATACACGCAACCATCCACAAGGGTAATTTTTATCGCGTCCGAAGTGACAGGTAAAATGCCACCCCCCTTGCCCCAACATTGCTCAACCTTAGCAATATCGCTTCTTTCAAACTCGTATGGACCAAGCCCCAATGCTTTATTGTAGGGTGAAAAACGGATTAGTTTTTTAGTCACAATCAGCTTTCCATCTGCCCGTGCCACACCATTTTGGCTTGTCGCGACAGCAGATTTTATGGGATTTTCTTGCACATTATCACTCCGTTGAATTTGCCTTTAAGATCTACGTTTGGCGAAAGTTAGCATAAAACATCAATTAACTTCGCGCAAAATCTATAGTCCTACAATAAGAAAAGGGCCTTTCGGCCCTTTTCTTCATAAGTTGATTTATTCGGCGTTAAAGCTTTGTTAAAGTGCGCTCTTTTGCACTCCAATCTAAGTGATATTTTTCACCCGCTGGTGCATCGATACGCTCAAAGGTATGGGCGCCGAAAAAATCCCGCTGACCTTGAAGCAAGTTCGCGGGTAAGGTTTCGCAGCGGTAACTGTCGTAATAGGCTAGTGCTGAGCTAATACAAGGCGCAGGAATACCCTGCATCACCGCGGTTGCAACCGCGGTACGCCATTGACCTTGCTTTCCAGATAGGGCCGTTGCAAAGCTGTCCGCCATCAACAGATTGCTAAGATCAGCATTGTCTTCATAGGCTTGGGTAATGGATTGCAAAAAAGTCGCCCGAATAATACAACCCGCGCGCCAAATTTTTGCAATTTGCGCAAAGTCTAACTGCCATTTTTGCTCATGGGCCGTCATCGCCATTAACTGGAAACCTTGGGCGTAACAACACACTTTGGCACAATATAAGGCGCTTTCGAGGGCTGCAATCAATAGCGTTTTTTGCGCATCATCGATAACAGGTGCATTTGGCCCAGCTAATTTGTGACTGAGTTGCAACCGTAAAGATTTTTGAGTGCTCACCGCCCGAGCATATACAGCCTCGGCAATAGTCGGTGCAGGGCAACCTATTTGTAAACTGCTCACCGCGGTCCATAAACCCGTTCCCTTTTGGCCCGCTTTATCTAAGATCATTTCCACCAACGGTTTACCCGTTAATGGATCGGCCTGTTTTAAGACCTCACTACTGATCCCCATGAGGTAACTGTTTAAACTGCCCTTATTCCAGCGTTCAAACACCTCGCCCACTTCTGCAGCGCTCATGCCTAAACCGTTATGCAATATTTGATACGCTTCGCAAATCAACTGCATATCGGCGTATTCGATACCGTTATGTACCATCTTCACATAGTGCCCAGCGCCCGCAGGACCAATATATGTCGTGCATGGCTCACCCTCGGTCACCGGGTTTCCTTGCTCGAAACGCTCTATGGGTAAACCTGTGCTGCCATCGACTTTAGCGGCAATCGCTTTCCAAATAGGTGCAACATGGTGCCACGCATCAATATTGCCGCTAGGCATTAAAGATGGACCAAAACGCGCGCCGACTTCCCCCCCCGAAACCGCGGAGCTGAAGAAAATAAACTGATCTTGGTAGCGCGCTTCACGTTCAACGGTATCGGTCCATAGGCTGTTACCCGTATCAATGACGATATCGTCAACTTCAATGCCCGCCGAAATCAAGGCACTACAGACACCGTCAACGGGAGCGCCAGCGGGCACAGAAAGCACAAGAATACGGGGTTTTGTGAGGCTGGCTAACATTTCGGTAAGATTAGCACAGCCCAAAATACGAGGTTCGAGTCCGATACGTTCTTGTTTTTCCTGCTGTAAAACTGCATTAACTTTAACAGGATCGAGATCGAATGCGCTGACGTGATATTGATTATCTGCGATGTTTAGCGCGAGGTTTTTACCCATAACGCCAAGGCCAATGACGCCGATATCACTAAGATTGCTGTGGTTTTGCATTATATAATTTCCACGGGTCACAGAGGTTAGAACTAACCAATTTTGAGATGCAATTATACCGACTTTTGTAACTTAATTACCATAGACATAGGATTGGCAATGTCGATTGTATTGAAAGAGCCAATCACTTAACGCCGAAAAAAGTTAACTAGTGAGCCAGTTTAAGCCCTAAAACACCCAGTAATATCAGTAGCAAACTGGCGATTTTAAGTAAGCTAACGCCTTCTCCTAACAGGATAATTCCCGCAATAGCCGTGCCCATGGCGCCAATGCCGACCCACACGCCATAGGCCGTACCTATAGGTAGCTGCTTAACCGCGAGTCCGAGTAACAACACACTCACGGCCATCGACGCCACTGTAAAGATACTTGGCCACAAACGCGTGAAACCTTCGGTATATTTAAGCCCAATAGCCCAACCAATTTCAAAAAGTCCAGCAAGTATTAATAAAAACCAGCTCATAGCGAACTCCCATTAAAGGGGTCGTCCCCATGTTAGATTAGGCGTATTTAGGGTCGTCCCTAAGCCATTTGATTACAGTAAAAACTGTAGGTGATATAGCTGTTCGTGATAGCTGTTCGCGATGAGATTGCAAGACTAGCAAATTTAAGGTAGAAACTTCAATCGTTGATTTTACCGAAAAATACATGCAACGAACAAAAAGGCGATAGCAAGCTTGATAAGCTTACTATCGCCTTGATATTTCAACTCTTTTACACTCTTTCTATAAAGGCGTTTACACTAGGGCGTCGGCATAACCCATGCGAGTGAGCGCTGTGCGCACTAGCTCTAAGGTCTGTGGATCTTCTATGGTCGCAGGTGCAGTATATTGCTGATTATCGGCAATTTTTCGCATAGTACCGCGTAAAATCTTGCCAGAGCGTGTTTTAGGTAATTTCTGAATCGCACTGACTAACCTAAAGGATGCGACGGGGCCAATCTCTTGCCGTACCAGAGCAATTAACTGTTTATGCAGCTCTTCATCACTAATCGTCACGCCCTTTTTCAGCACCACTAAGCCTAAGGGAACTTGGCCTTTGAGTTTATCATCAACCCCAATCACTGCAGCCTCGGCCACATCGGGATGTTGACACAGGACCTCTTCAAAGCGCCCCGTCGATAATCGATGGCCTGCCACATTAATGATGTCATCGATACGACTCATAATGTACAAATAGCCATCCTCATCCATATAACCCGCATCGCCAGTTAAGTAATAACCTGGATACATAGACAAGTAACTATCTTGATAGCGTTGATCATTTTGCCAAAGGGTTGTCAGAGTGCCGGGAGGGAGTGGCAATTTGATCACCACATTACCCGATACATTGGCGGCAACCTTTTCACCTAATTCATCGACCACATCGACTTGATATCCGGGAACGGGACGACCTGGCGATCCCGCCTTAACGGCAATAGGCGCTGTGCCCATCAAATTGGCGGCCACAGGCCAGCCGGTTTCCGTTTGCCACCAGTGGTCGATAACGGGTTTATTCAACTTGGCCTCGGCCCAATGTAAGGTATCGGGATCACAGCGCTCCCCGGCTAAAAACACGTTTTTCAAGCAGGTTAAATCCACACCTTGCAGATATTCACCATCGGGGTCTTCGCGCTTAATGGCTCGAATAGCCGTGGGCGCAGTAAAAAAACTTTTGACTTTATATTTCGCAATCGTCCGCCAAAAAGCCCCCGGATCAGGGGTTCCAACGGGTTTACCTTCGTATAGTAAGGTGGTCGCACCGACCAATAAGGGCCCGTAAACAATATAGGAGTGACCGACAACCCAACCCACATCGGATGCGGCCCAAAACACATCACCTCGACCAATGTCATAGATATGGGTCATTGACCAAGCCAACGCCACGGCATGGCCGCCATTATCCCTAACGACACCTTTAGGTTGCCCCGTCGTACCCGAGGTATAGAGCACATAAAGCGGATCGGTCGCCTTTACGGCCACACAATCGACGCTGTCACACCCAACAACCGCAGATTGCCAATCTTGATCCCGCCCCGCTTGCATCTGCGCCTCATATTGAGGTCGATTTAAAATCAAGCAATGGCTAACTTTATGCTCTGCCTCATTCAATGCTTTATCTAACAAAGGCTTGTAGGGCACAACCCCAGATGGCTCGATACCACAGGAGGCCGACATGACTAACTTAGGCTTGGCATCATTAATACGTGTGGCGAGTTCATTGGCGGCAAAACCACCAAAAACCACCGAGTGAATGGCACCAATGCGGGCACAGGCCAACATGGCATAGACTGTTTCTGGCACCATAGGCATGTAAATCACCACCCGGTCACCCTTAGTCACACCGATACGCGTTAAATATCCGGCAAGCCGCGATACCTGTGCTAACAATTCGGTGTAGGTAATGCTGTATTCGGTTTCAGTCACAGGGCTGACATAATGGATGGCGATATGCTCCCCACTCCCCGCTAAAATGTGCCTATCGATAGCGTTGTAACAAGTGTTTAATTCACCATCACTAAACCAGCGATAAAATGGCGCATGGCTTTCATCTAATATGTGTTTACTGGGTGTTATCCAATCGAGTGCCTTGGCTGCTTGTTGCCAAAATTCGGATTTATTTTCTATCGATGCTTGATGTAATTGTTGTGCGACATCTGTCATAAGGCCTCCCATCATGACGCTCATCTATGTCAGCATAGATGATATTCTCCCCTTCCTTCCCGTGGCTGATTATGACTCGCAACGCACTATTCCCCCATTAGACTAAGGGATATAACCAGACACTATTTAGCCATATAGGGGCAACAAATAGTAGAAATGGGCCTTGCTGAACCTAGGGCATCCACCTAATCTTATGTCTTAAATGGATTTTTTCACGGAAAGAAATACGTATTATGGCGAAATACCACCCACTTAAACTCTATCTCTGTTTGCTGTGCAGCTTATTGGCGTCCCCAAGTCTGGCATCATCCCTACAACTTGAAGCACTCCTCGAGCCCATTGCCATTGGCGAGAGGGCCCAAATCGACAACACTCAAATCATCAGTGCCAAGTTGGTGTCACGGATCTATCAAGTCCGTCAATATGAGCCCCTCTGGAATGACAGAGACTATGCTGGCACTCTGCTGAATGTGCTTAAAAATGCCGATGATGAAGGCTTAGCTAAGGAAGACTACCACTACCCACGACTCATGGAGTTGTACAGCCAACTCACAGCAACAAACTGGCACGATGAACAACAGAGTAAAGTATTTGAAATCCTGCTAACCGATGGGATCATCACCTATGCCATCCATTTGCTGAATGGCAAAATCAACCCCAGTATGCTTGGTAAAACATGGAATTACGACGAGACTCAGCTCGATTTTGACACGACCTTGAAGCAGCTTGAAACACATATTCAATCACATACGATTGCAGATGCCATTGCGGGGCTAGCGCCGAACATCGCCCCCTACCATGAATTAAAACGCTACCTTGCCCATTATCGAGATCTCGCCAAGCGTTATCCCTTCGAGGCTATCCCTTATACAGAGGTGATTAAACCCGGGGCGAGTCACCCCAGCCTCGCCGCCATAGGCAAAAGACTCTCCGAGCTGGGTTATTCCGATGAAACCACCACAGATAATGCGGTTATCACAACCTATGATAACGCGCTAGAAAATAGGATCAGGCGCTTTCAAACCGACCATAGTCTAACAGCCGATGGCATCATTGGTGCTGGAACCATGGCGGCGCTGAATGTGCCCTATGCACGCCGAGTGGAACAGATCCGCATTAACTTAGAACGCGCCCGTTGGCTATCTGCCGACTTAACAGAAAACTATTTGATTATTAACTTAGCGGGCTACGAACTCTTACTCTTTAAGGACAACGCTCTGAGCTGGCGCACCGACATCATTATTGGAAAAGTAAATACTAAAACACCGCTTTTTAAATCAAAACTTAAATACCTCGTCGTGAACCCCACTTGGACAGTTCCACGCAGTATTTTTCCCGAGATCATCGGCCATGTAAGGAAAGATCCGGATTACCTAAAGAAGAAACACTTTAATGTGGTCGAAGGCTCAGGCACGCCAGTTAACGTCGATCATATCGACTGGCAAACGACGAGCCCAAAAAATTTCCCCTATTGGTTTGTGCAGCAACCCGGGAATGACAATTCTCTTGGCCAAGTAAAATTTATCTTCCCAAACCAATATGCAATCTATCTGCATGATACACCGTCAAAAAAACTATTTGAGCGTACGGATAGAGCCTTTAGCCATGGTTGTATTCGGGTTAAAGATCCGCTGGTGCTCGCGGATAAACTCCTCAGCGCCAATGGCAACTGGACACCGGCATCACTGAGTGAAAAGCTCGCCGAGGGTAAAACTGAAAATATCTTCCTCGATGAACCACTGGATATCCTTATCATGTATTGGACTGTCAGCACCAGGGAAGGAAAACTCAGGTTCTATAACGATATTTACCAGCGCGATCCGGTATTGATTGAGGCCCTTAATCGTCCGACCTATGATGCCGTACTCGCCAAGGATGGTTTGCTCAATATTATTGAATAGGCCGCGCCTTTATCCCAAGAGCGGCTTTTAACTGCGTCAGCTGCGGTAGCGGGCGGCGCAGTGATAGCCCACCGTCGCAAATCATAATAAAACCCTTATCTAATCATCGAATTAAATCATTTAACCCACTCGCAGTGGCAAGTAGAATTGACAAAAAAACTGAACTGACTTTATCGCAATCTTTACCTTTACGTAAACTTCATATATCTTGCTTAAAAATGATTAACCAAGGTGTATCAATGAGCGCAACTACCACAGCCCAAACGACTTATTCGATAAGTGATCTCTCCAAAGAGTTTGATATCACCACGCGAAGCATTCGTTTCTACGAAGACCAAGGTTTACTTAAACCTAAACGTCGCGGCCAAACCCGAATTTATAGCCTCAAAGACAGGGTTCGCCTCAAGCTTATCTTACGTGGTAAACGCTTAGGTTTCTCCCTGGCCGAAACCCGCCGGCTGTTCGAATTATACGATGCCGACAAAAGCAGCACGACCCAGCTCAACACTATGTTGGCCCTAGTCGAAGAGAAAAAATCGGCGCTGCAGCAGCAAATGGACGATATCAAAGTCGTGTTAATGGAGCTTAACTCCGCCGAGCAGCAATGTCGCCTCGCCTTGGAAGAGAGTCAGGCCGTTAAAGCCTAGGGATGATAAACACGGCATAGCTGCCGCGCAAGGCCAAGGTATAAGGGTAGGAAATTGACCCAGTAAGACTAAACAACGACTCAAGCACCTAATCATAAAAATTATAAATTAGCACCTCAGATAGGACACAAGCAATGAACTCACTCTACACTAGTCTCAATTTCGGCCTTGGCGAAGACGTCGATATGCTCCGTGATGCAGTACAGGATTTTGCCAAAAACGAAATCGCCCCCATCGCCGCGAAAGTCGATCACGACAACGCCTTCCCCAATGAAATCTGGTCAGTCCTAGGCGGTATGGGACTGCTGGGCGTGACAGTACCAGAAGAGTTTGGCGGTGCCAATATGGGCTACCTTGCCCACGTCGTCGCCATGGAAGAAATTTCCCGCGCATCGGCCTCAATCGGCCTAAGCTACGGCGCCCATTCCAACCTATGTGTAAATCAAATCAACCGTAACGGTAATGCGGCGCAAAAAGCCAAGTACCTGCCAAAACTGGTCAGCGGTGAACATATTGGCGCGCTGGCCATGAGTGAGCCAAACGCGGGTTCAGACGTAGTGTCGATGAAGCTGCATGCCCGTAAAGAAGGCGACCGCTATATTCTCAACGGCAATAAGATGTGGATCACTAACGGTCCCGATGCGCACACCTATGTGATTTACGCTAAAACCGACTTAACTAAAGGCGCACACGGGATCACCGCCTTCATCGTCGAGCGCGGTTTTAAGGGCTTTAGTCAAGCACAAAAACTCGACAAACTCGGCATGCGCGGCTCGAACACCTGCGAACTGGTGTTTGAAGATGTGGAAGTGCCAGAGGAAAACATTTTAGGCGGCCTAAACAACGGCGTAAAAGTGCTGATGAGCGGCCTAGATTACGAGCGCGTCGTGTTGTCTGGCGGCCCACTGGGGATCATGAGCGCCTGCATGGATATCGTTGTGCCTTATATCCACGAACGTGAACAGTTTGGTAAATCCATCGGTGAATTCCAATTAGTCCAAGGCAAACTCGCCGATATGTACACTGGCATGAACGCCGCCAAATCCTACGTATATGCCGTCGCAAAATCCTGCGACCGCGGTGAAACCACCCGTAAAGATGCCGCTGGCGCCATTCTGTATAGCGCAGAACTCGCCACCAAAATGGCACTGGATGCGATTCAACTCCTTGGCGGTAACGGTTATGTCAACGAATACGCCACCGGCCGTTTACTGCGTGATGCCAAGCTGTATGAAATCGGTGCTGGCACCTCTGAAATTCGCCGCATGCTGATTGGCCGCGAGCTATTTAACGAGACTAAATAGTCGCCATAGGGCTAGTGGCGGTGTCGCGTCATTGGCCCTAAGCATCGATAAACACTCAATATCGATAGCTCTACACACCGAATTTCCGCTTGAGAAGGACAACCAAAGTGACGCAATTAAGCAGTCGTATTAACGCCCGTAGCGATGAATTTAAAGCGAAATCCGCTGATATGGCCGCCCTCGTGGCCGATCTTAAAACTAAACTAGCCAAAATTGAACTCGGCGGTGGCACAATCGCACTGGAGCGTCATTTATCCCGGGGAAAATTACTGCCACGTCAACGAGTTGAAAAACTGCTCGACGCCGGCTCACCCTTTTTAGAGCTATCGCAATTCGCGGCGTTTGAAGTCTATGACGAGGAAGTGCCCGCCGCCGGTATTATCGCCGGTATCGGTCGAGTGAGTGGCGTGGAATGCATGATCATCGCCAACGACGCCACGGTTAAAGGCGGCACTTACTACCCGATTACCGTTAAAAAACACCTTCGCGCCCAAGATATTGCCAGCCGTTGCCACTTGCCCTGCATCTATTTAGTCGACTCGGGCGGCGCTAACCTGCCCCGCCAGGATGAAGTCTTCCCCGACCGCGATCATTTCGGCCGCATCTTTTACAATCAAGCGCAAATGTCCGCCAAGGGCATCCCACAAATTGCCGTGGTCATGGGCCTATGTACCGCAGGCGGCGCCTATGTACCGGCGATGGCGGATGAATCTATTATCGTAAAAGATCAAGGCACTATCTTCTTAGCGGGTCCGCCATTAGTCAAAGCGGCCACGGGGGAAGAAGTCAGCGCCGAGGAGCTTGGCGGCGCCGAAGTGCACACTAAAATTTCTGGCGTGGCCGATCATTTAGCCCAAAACGATGAGCACGCGTTAGAGCTTGCCCGCCGCGCGGTATCACGCCTAAATCATCAAAAAGAAATCAACAGTCTGCTGAGCCCTGTCAAACCGCCAAAGTTCGATATCAGCGAACTGTACGGCATTGTCGGCACCGACTTGAAAAAGCCCTTCGATGTCAAAGAAGTGATCGCCCGTATCGTCGATGACTCCGATTTTGATGAATTTAAAGCCAACTATGGCGCGACTTTAGTTTGCGGTTTTGCCCGTATTCACGGCTATCCCGTCGGTATCGTCGCCAATAACGGCATTCTGTTCTCGGAGTCGGCGCAAAAAGGCGCGCATTTTATCGAACTGTGCTGCCAGCGCAAAATTCCGCTGCTGTTCCTGCAAAATATCACTGGCTTTATGGTGGGTAAAAAGTACGAACACGAAGGCATAGCCAAACACGGCGCTAAGATGGTGACCGCGGTTTCCTGCGCCAATGTGCCTAAATTCACTGTGATTATCGGCGGCAGCTACGGCGCGGGCAACTACGGCATGTGTGGCCGTGCGTTCGAACCGACCATGATGTGGATGTGGCCTAATGCTCGTATTTCCGTGATGGGCGGCGAGCAGGCGGCTGGCGTTCTCGCCACAGTGCGTCGCGACGGTTTAGCCCGTAAGGGTGAAGAGTGGTCAGTTGAGGATGAAAAAGCCTTTAAAGCGCCGATTATTGCCCAGTACGATAAAGAGGGTCATCCATACCATGCCAGCGCCCGTTTATGGGATGACGGCATTATCGACCCAGCGCAAACCCGTGATGTCGTTGGTCTGGCCCTATCGGCAGCATTAAATGCTCCTATCGAAGACACCCGCTTTGGCGTGTTCCGTATGTAAAAGGCACATGTGAAAACATATGTCTCACAATAAGATAGGTAAAATAATGATAACTGATACACAAACGACAACGCATGACTTAAGCCAGTTGCAACACGTAAGCTATGCGCTTAATAACGGCGTTGCCGAGCTGATTTTAGATCGCGCCGATGTGCACAATGCCTTCGACGAAGTGATGATTAGCGAGATGATTAGCGTGCTTGGCTATTTTGCCACGCACAAGGATTGCCAAGTGCTGGTACTCAAAGCAAATGGTAAAAACTTCAGCGCCGGCGCCGATCTCAATTGGATGCGCAAGCAAGCTAAGATGGACTTTGAACAAAATTTAAATGATGCCAAAGCCTTAGCTAAATTGATGCAGAATTTAGATCGATTCCCTAAGCCCACCATTGCCTTAGTGCAAGGTGCAGCCTTTGGCGGCGCCCTAGGGCTGATTTGCGCCAGCGATATCGCCATCGCCACCGAGCGCGCAAGCTTCTGCTTAAGTGAAGTGAAACTCGGATTAATTCCCGCCGTCATTAGCCCCTACGTTGTCCGCGCTATGGGTAACCACGCATCGCGCCGCTATATGCTCACCGCAGAGCGTTTCGATGCACAAACGGCACTCAAACTCAATGTTATCCATGAGATAAGCGACGACTTAGACGCCGCCGCAAAACCGATTATCGAAGCCCTGCTCGCCAATAGCCCCCAGGGCATGGCATGGGTCAAAACACTGCTGTCACGCCTCGAAGATGGTGTGATAGATCAAGACACTATTGATTACACCAGCGAGCGTATCGCCCGCATTCGGGTATCGACCGAAGGCCAGGAAGGCTTAAATGCCTTCTTTGAGAAACGTCAGCCAAACTGGCAACAAGCACACTCAACCAAGTCAACGCCAAATGATACCCAAGGAGCACATTAAATGTTTACTAAGCTATTGATTGCTAACCGGGGTGAAATCGCCTGTCGCATCATCAAAACCGCTCAGGCCATGGGCGTTCGCACCGTTGCCTTATATTCCGATGCCGATAAAAACGCCCGCCATGTGGCCATGGCCGACGAGTCTTTCTATTTAGGTGGCAGCGCGCCAGCGGACTCCTATTTAAAGGGTGATTTGATCATCGACATAGCGAAAAAATCCGGTGCACAGGCCATTCACCCTGGCTACGGTTTTTTGTCTGAAAACGCCGGCTTCGCCCGCCAATGTGAAGCCGCAGGCATTGTCTTTGTTGGCCCGGGTAGCGACGCCATCGATGCCATGGGCAGTAAGAGTGCCGCTAAAGCCATCATGACGGCCGCAAATGTGCCCTTAGTACCGGGTTACCACGGTGATGACCAAAGCGATGCCACCTTAAAAGCCGAGGCATTAAAAATCGGCTTCCCAATGCTAATTAAAGCGGCTTACGGCGGCGGCGGTAAAGGCATGCGTATCGTCGAAAATGAAGGCGAAATCATGGAGGCCGTTAACTCGGCGCGCCGTGAAGCCGCCTCCTCTTTTGGTAACGATAAGTTATTGATGGAGCGTTATTTACTTAAGCCACGCCACGTCGAAGTGCAAGTGTTTGCCGACACCTTTGGCAATGCGATTTACTTATCGGATCGCGACTGCTCAATTCAACGTCGCCATCAAAAAGTGGTCGAAGAAGCGCCCGCCCCAGGATTAAGCGATGAGCTACGCGCTCAGATGGGTGAAGCCGCCGTCGCCGCCGCCAAGGCCATCGATTATGTCGGCGCGGGGACTGTGGAGTTCCTGCTCGATACCGACAATAGCTTCTATTTTATGGAGATGAATACTCGTCTGCAGGTTGAGCATCCCGTCACCGAAATGGTCACATGCCAGGATTTAGTCAAATGGCAATTGCTGGTCGCCAGCGGTCAACCACTGCCGTTAAAACAAGAGGAAGTGCGCGTTCATGGCCACTCCTTTGAGGTGCGTATTTACGCCGAAGATCCACAAAATGAGTTTTTACCCGCCAGCGGTAAACTCAACTTTTTGCGTGAGCCCGAGCAAAGCAAGCACGTGCGTATCGATTCGGGCATTCGTGAAAACGATGTGATCAGTAACTTCTACGATCCTATGATCGCCAAACTGATTGTGTGGGATGAATCGCGCCCACGCGCCCTGCAGCGTTTAGTGCATGCTTTAGAGTCGTATCAAATCAGCGGTCTTAAGCACAATATCGAGTTTTTGGCGAACATTGCCGAACACCCTGCCTTTGCCAATGCCGACTTTAGCACCGACTTTATCGGTCGTTACGGCGATGCCCTGATCGGCAGCCCATCGAGTGAAGCCGACAACGCCATGGCCTTTGCCGCGCTGTATCAAGTACTTGCCCGTAAACAAGCCGCCAAAGCCCAGGCACTCAACAGTGCCGATCCCTATTCGCCTTGGGGCCAAGTCAGCGGTTTTAGGCTCAATAGCTGCAGTCAGCACAGTATCGCCCTGCTCAATGACGCCCATGAATTACAGCAACTGGTGATGCTCGATTTAGGCGACACGTATCAATTACCCCTGCACGGGCAAACCTGGTTACTCGGCGGTGAATTGAAACAAGACTTACTGCTCGCTGAAATCAACGGCCATAAGAGTAAAATCCCAGTTAGTTCGCAAGGTGATGACTTTACACTGTTTTTACCTTCAGGCAGCTATCACTTTAAGGCGGTGCAAACCCTGGTAGTGGAAGAACAAGTGAGCAATGCCGACAAATTAAAGGCCCCGATGAACGGTACTGTAGTCACCCATCTAGTCGATGTCGGCGCCCAAGTGAAAGCGGGCCAAGGGTTGCTAGTGATGGAAGCCATGAAGATGGAATACACCATAGAAGCGCCCTTCGATGGCATAGTGAGTGAGTTCTACTTTAAGGCGGGCGAGCTAGTGACCGATGGTGCAACCTTACTCAATGTTGAGCCGTTAGAGGCCGCACCGCAGGCGTCTGACACTGAATCACCAACGGCGAAGGAAGTGTAACATGTCATTGTTCAGCATTGACACCCACTCAACATCGGACAAGGTCAGCATCTTCGAGATGGGGCCGCGCGACGGCCTGCAAAACGAAGTGGTGGTGCCAACCGCGGCTAAAATCGCCTTGATTGAGTCGTTGGCCGAAGCGGGGCTCAAGCGCATCGAAGCGGGCAGCTTTGTGTCACCGAAATGGGTGCCACAAATGGCCGATTCTGCCGATGTGCTCAAGCAAATACAGCGTCAAAGCGGTGTGGTGTATAGTGCACTCACGCCCAATGTTAAAGGCTTTGAGCTGGCGCTGGATGCAAAAGCGAGTGAGGTGGCAATATTTGGCGCCGCCTCCCAAAGCTTTAGCCAACGCAATATCAATTGCTCGATAGAAGAGTCGATTGAACGCTTTATCCCTTTGATAGAATTAGCAAAAACACACAATATCCCCGTTCGGGGTTATGTCTCATGTGTGCTCGGTTGCCCCTATGAGGGTGAGATTGCCGTGAGTGAAGTGGCCCGAGTGTCTGAAATCCTTTACAAAATGGGCTGTTACGAAATATCACTCGGCGACACTATCGGTGTAGGCACGCCGCAAAAAGCCCGTAGAATGCTGCAAACTGTCAGTGAACGTGTCCCCGTTGATAAACTGGCGCTACACTTTCACGACACCTATGGCCAAGCATTAGCCAATATTTTGGCCTGCTTAGACTTAGGTGTGCGGGTATTTGATTCCTCGGTAGCGGGTCTTGGCGGCTGTCCCTATGCTAAGGGCGCCTCGGGTAATCTCGCCACCGAAGACTTAGTCTATATGTTGCACGGCATGGGATTAGAGACGGGTATCGATCTGCACAAGTTAGCGCTGGCGGGGCAAGAGATCAGCACACAGTTGCAGCGTAAAAATGGCTCAAAAGTCGCGAACGCAATATTACAAGCATCTAAAATCTAGAGATTATTGGGCTCGAATAACAATAAGAGGAAATCACAATGGCAGGACTCAATAAAGTCGTCAGCAGCTATGAAGAAGCGTTAGCAGGCTTATCAAACGACATGACCATTATGGTCGGCGGCTTCGGCCTATGCGGTATTCCAGAAGGCTTAATCAATCAAATGGTTAAGATGGGCGTTAAAGGATTAACGGCGATTTCGAACAATGCTGGCGTTGACGATTTCGGCCTAGGCTTACTGTTAAAGCATCGCCAAATTGCCACTATGATCGCCTCCTATGTGGGCGAAAATGCGACCTTCGAACAGCAAATGCTCTCGGGTGAACTGAACGTGATTTTAACGCCCCAAGGCACGCTGGCGGAAAAAATCCGCGCGGGCGGCGCAGGCATTCCGGCATTTTTCACCGCAACTGGCTACGGCACGCCCGTTGCTGATGGCAAGGAAACCCGTGAAATTAAGGGACGCCATTATGTGTTAGAAGAATCCCTGACCGCCGATTTTGCCTTAGTGCGAGCCTGGAAAGCCGATACTATGGGTAATCTGGTGTTCCGTAAAACCGCCGCCAACTTTAACCCTATGATGGCGACCGCGGGCAAAATCACAGTGGTCGAAGCCGAGTTTATTGTCGAGCCGGGCGAGCTAGACCCCGATCATATCCACACGCCGGGCATCTATGTTGACCGCGTTATTCAAGGCACGTTCGAGAAACGTATCGAGCAGCGCACGGTAAAAGCCGCGAAATAAGCGCAACCGACCATAGAATTAACGCAAGGGACACTGAGATCCCAAGAGTAAAGGCCAAAAGGTAAAGGATAGATATCATGGCATTATCAAGAGAACAACTGGCTCAGCGCGTCGCCAAAGAATTAAAAGACGGCTATTACGTCAACCTTGGCATTGGTATTCCAACACTGGTCGCAAACTACATTCCTGAAGGAATGGAAGTGATGCTGCAATCGGAAAACGGCCTACTCGGCATGGGCGAATTTCCCACCGAAGACACCATAGATCCCGATTTAATAAACGCGGGCAAACAAACGGTCACCGCAGTTAAAGGGGCGTCATTTTTCTCCTCGGCGGAAAGCTTTGCCATGATCCGTGGCGGTCACGTGGATTTAACGGTTCTGGGCGCCTTTGAAGTCGACGTCAACGGCTCAATCGCCTCATGGATGATCCCAGGTAAGCTTATCAAAGGCATGGGCGGCGCGATGGATTTAGTGGCCGGCGCCGAGAATATTATCGTGACTATGATGCACGCCGATAAATACGGTAATTCTAAGCTGCTACCCGTATGCGAATTGCCTTTGACAGGTTATGGCTGCATTAAACGCGTAGTGACAGATTTAGCCTTTATCGAGATTAAAGACGGTGCCTTCCACCTCTTAGAGCGCGCCCCCGGTGTGAGCGTTGAAGAAATCATTAGCAAAACCGCAGGTAAGTTAGTCGTACCTGAACATGTGCCAGAAATGACCTTCTAACGGCAAAGCCTAGGCCGTGCAATAGGTCGTGTATTAGGTCACATGTAACAAATCATGCAACAGCCCAGAGAAGACTTCTGGGCTGTTTATTTATAGGGAATGCTCGCCCTGCTCTGCCGTCTAAATCAGCAAAATAACTCTACCGGCGCATCTTCGGGGGTCAGTTGTAACTGGGACTCAAATTTGAGCCCTAATTTATTCAACAGCGCCTTAGATGCCTCATTATGCGAACTGACGATAGCAACAATAGGCTCAATGCCCAATTGCTTACCCAGCGCGAGGGCCGCCTGCGCCGCCTCGAAGGCGTAACCTTTACCCCAATATTGTGGCAAAAAGGCATAACCTAAATCCACATGCTCGAGTGTGGGTCTTTTGATTAAGCCACAGATCCCTATTTGAAATCCATTCTCCGCAAGTACCACCGCATACAAGCCAAAGCCCTGCTCGGCATAGCTGTTCATCGGACCGTTGGCGATATATGCCTTAGCATCATTCAAGGTACGGACACCTTTATCCCCGATATTATCGATAAACCCTTGGCTATTGAGTAACACTAGGATGAAAGAAGCATCCTCTGGCGCTAACTGCCGTAGGATTAACCTTGGGGTGCGGGCAACTTGCATAGGATTTCTCCACTAAAGAGTAACGGTTTTATAGGTAACGGGCGTACTGACTGCCATCCCTCTGTGGTTTTTTAGGCGCCGCAACGGCTGGTGTGCCTATATATAAAAACCCGACGATTTGATCTTCGGCCTTTAAGCCTAATGCCGTATTCACGTTCGTATCGAAGGCAAAATCACCGGTGCGCCACACCGCGCCCAATCCTAAGGCAAAGGCCGCCTGCTGCATTGCCATCGTTGCGCAGCCCGCAGCAATTTGCTGCTCTAGCACTGGTACTTTAGGGTGCGCCTGGGTTTTCGTCACCACAGTGATCACCATAGGTGCGCGCATCGGCATTCCCTTGGCTTTATGAACAAAATCCTCATCGGCGCCACTCGCTTTTGCCGCATTAACAAAAATATCGGCTAAGGTTTCAAGCCCCTCGCCGGTGGCGATAATAAACTCCCATGGCGCTAAGGCACCGTGATCCGGCACACGGATTGCGGCATCTAAGATAACTTTCAATTGGTCTGCATCTGGGGCTGGGGCAGTGAGTCGTGGCGTTGACTGACGGGTGAGTAAGAGTTCGATAGCGTCCAAGTTATTATCCTAATTCGATATAAATTGGGATAAAGCATAGCAAATTGTGCGTAAAGGGGTATAAAAAAATCCCACCGCTTGGGTAGGATTCTATGCCTTGAGTCGACGGATAATACGCCTTTATATCAGCGTTTAGCGTTATTTAACGCCAAAGCGTTTAGCTATCACATAATCTAGGCTAGTGTAACGGCCACCACCCAAGGTAAAGAGGGCAAGCAGCATAATAAAATAGGTGATAGCAAACTCGATCCCATTGTTGAGAACCACCAAATTACCCGAACTCGTTAACCAGTCGTAATTGCCATGCTCTTGCAAAATATCCTTTGCCTTAGCGAGTTTATCCCCCGCCTCAAACACTCTTTCATTGGCGAGCCAAGAACTGCCATCGGCTATGGCTAACCAGCCGTTTGGCCAATGCACAGTAAAAGCGGCGACTAACATAGTGACCATTAAGGGAATCGCAATCAGCCTAGTCGCGAGTCCAAGCAGCAATAAGATGGCCCCAAAAAACTCGGTCCCGGCGGCGAGGCCGGCCATTAACGCGGGCATTGGCAAGCCTAAACCCCAATCTGGATTGGCAAACCAGGCGACTGTGTCTTCAAAATGTGACAGCTTGTTATACCCAGCTTGTAGCAACACTGGGGCAAGATAAAGCCTCAGGGCTAAGGGAGCAACCCCCTCAAAATAGCGGCTTAAATTGAGTAGCTTCTGATAGAGGGCGGCGAGCGGCATAGTGTTTTTCAAGGTCGTTACCTCTTAAATTGTTTTGTTGCAGATAAGACCCCTTAATATCGATAAATCTTTCAATGCCTAGGATTCTTTTTCGAGTGCCTCTTGATTTAACTCGGTGAGATCTTGAATAAGCTGATTGAGTTTTTTATAGAAATGTTTGGACTGTTTTTCCGATAGACTGGTGTTTATCGTCAGCATCAGAGTCCCGAATGATTCGGTATTTTTGCGTAATAATCTTCTATGTTTCTCAGACTTAAGCTCATCGGGTCGCGTCATTAATAATGTCAAACGCTCGGTTAACAGCGCCCTATCGCCGCGTTGCCCTAGGGCGACTTCAAACTGGCGTAGCCACTCGTGGCGATACTCGAGCCACATATCTAAGGTGGACAAACGCTGTTGATTATATTGGTGGATCAGTGCCTTTTGTTCTGTGCTGACACTGCCTAGCCAGTCTTTAAACTGTCCTTGAAGGTTTTCATCCGCCTCTTGTTGCAATTGTTGCTGGGATTTACCCGCAAATTCTTTGATTAACTCCTGCTCATCTTGACGCAATTTAGTGAGGATTTGCTTCACCTGAGCATCACTCAACGACATGACGATAGGTAGCAACTCTGGCAGCGCAAATTCAAACAATCGAAACCAATGCCGTTTAGCGATATCCACATGCTCGGCCCATAGTGGTGGCGTTAAGGTATTGGTTTTAATGAGCGTTTCGATTTCAGTTAACTGAACGACATAGTGGGATAATTCTTTGGATTGATGCCATAGAACAAACTTTTCGATCAGCGCATCGAATGCCTCTTGCTGGGGATCGTCTAAGGTAACATAGTCCTCCTGCTCCCAGCCGATGGCCCAGTCGATAAAATGATAACTGAGTTTAGTCGAACACGCCGTTAGCCCTAACAATAACAGCAGTAACAACAGGCTTTTTTTCATATTGAATAATCCATCCTAGATTTATACCCAAACAGCCTGAAGACGTTGGCACTGATATAAAAGTTGCTTGAGTATACCCAAAAAATCTCAGGATGCTGAAACTCGTATCTTGAAGTAGCTTGGGGATATTCCATTGTTTTTGTAAATAAGCGTGACAATAAATCGCTATGAGATTTGCGGCCAAAAAAAATCGAACCAAGCAATATACTCACCATGGCAGCTTGGCTCAGTTTGCTGCGCCGCCATTAAGAGCGCCCAGTAACAGGCCAATACCCAATACATTTCAATGGCAGCGGGCACGGCAAATATCGCCTCCTCCGTTAAATAAGGATGCTTAGCCAGATATTGCTGCACCAAAAAATGTTGCTGCAAAGGGGTTAAGGCATGGGTGGCCAGCACAGTCGCAAGCTCACACAGTGGATGTGAAGCCGTCGCATACTCAAAATCGATGCAATATAAACGCTTATCTTTAAGCAGCAAATTATGGGGATTAAGATCTCTATGGCAAAACTGCGCTTGGAGTAAACAGTTCGCCAAGGTGCCTGTCCAGCGCTGAATATCAGCTTGGATCCCTAGCAATTGAGTTACCCGCCGGTGCCAGTCGCCCCCGATTTGGCTTAACTCGCCCTCGATAAGAGATGACGCCATAAAGGTTAACATCTGCTGGTGATATTCCTGCCACTGCTCGGTAATGCTGATCCCATAGGGCCCCTTAGGTATATCCCGTAATTGCAGCAATAACGTCAGTAACAACCTATGGGCTTGATTAGGATGTGAGTCAGTTAGAGGGTCATGCTCAAGTGCTAATGGCAAGTGGTGAAGTGAATCTTGGCCCTGTAAAAAATCCGCCGCACTGCACAACCCCTCCAGAGCTTGCCAAGGCAGGGAATGCTTGTGTGACTGACCATAGTTGTCAATATTAGCGTCGATAATGTTGCCTTCAATGGTATCACTCTCAATAAACGCACTGAGGTAATAACGTTCATCTTCACTCACCCACAGCAGCTCGGGAGCCAATCTGGCGTTGGCTAAATGTCGCCAATAGAAGCGCTCCTGCGCTCTGGAGCAAAAACTGTCCGCCGCATCGGCATTGAGGCGAAAAACATAATCTGCTGTAGGCGTTGAAATTTTATAGTTGTGATTACTCAAGCCGCCCGATAATTCACTGATATGAGTGATCTTATCCAGCCCAGCAGCTTTTAATATAGGCAACAGTTTTTGAAATGGCTCACTCAATGTTTGTTCCATACGCGAAGTCCTATACTCAATCCGTGGGCTGGGCTTGTTTTACGATCATTAGCTTAGTGCATTGGCCTCACGCGCATCGGCTAATGCCGTGCGCCATAGGAAATATCCCACCACAGCGAGGCCCACATAGAGCACAAAGAGCAGTGACGTCAGCATCAATCCCTTACTGAGATACAGATAGATTGACACTAGGTCGATTACCACCCAATAGAGCCAATTCTCAAGCACTTTTTTTGCCACTAAATAGGTCGTCATCACCGCAAAGCAGGTTGTCGCCGCATCCAGATAGGGAAATGCCGCTTGGGTGTAAGTCGCCATACCATAACCAATAAATAATGAGATCAAGGTTGTTATGCCAATCAATTTCAGGTGGGTTTTCAACGACCAAGTCGTGACTTTGACTCCCCGATGCTTATCACCGCCCTGTGTCCATAACCAATAGCCATAGAGCGCCATCGCCATATAATAGACATTAAGCACAGACTCCATCAGCAATGCCACCTTCCAAAACAGCACAGTATAAATGGCCGTACTGGCAAACGCCGCCGCCCAGCACCAAACGCTGGCCTTTATCGCCAGTAGCAAATAGGCCATAGCCAAGCATACGGCCAAGGCTTCCCACGCTGTCATCACATGGACTTCACCTAAGGCCGCATAAACACTATCGACCAATGTAAACCATAAATCTGTCATGGGTTATTCACTATGGGCTAAATTCAATTCGCCACCGATAAACTTACACACAAACACCGCCTTGCCCCACTTTTCATGGGCGGCTTGCATCTCAATGGTGAGCATGGCCATCACGTCTTGATATTCACCACACACTTGGGTGGCCATGGCATTAGTGACGCGCTCAATATTGGCATAACTGTCCACTCGGCCAATAAACCATTTGATCGGATCGAGGTAATTTTCATTAAAGGGGTACATGCTAATTTCTGCGGTCAGTTTCATTTCGGTTCCTTATACTACTCAACATTGACGCTGTGGCGCCTATAGCACCACAGCGCAGGTGATTGTTGCGATTACATAAACTTGACGTTGACAGTCACGCCGAGTTGGCGGGGATCGCCGTAGCGGATATATTGCTTTTCCGCCCAGCCATTATCGGGTTCGTTACCAAAATAGAAGCCACGCACACCGTATTGCTCGTCGAATAAGTTACGACCCCAGAGGTAAGCGGACCAAGCATTGGCCTCATAACCCACACGGGCATTGACGATAGTGTAGGGTTCGGAGCGAGAGTCATTGCTATCAGAGTAATAGAATTCACTCTTACCGCTGAGGTTAAGGTTAGCAAACCAACCCGAGTTCCCACGGAAAGTTCCGCCAAGACTGTAGGTAAAATGGGGCGAATGGGCCAAATCTCGACCGGTGAGATCCACCTCTGTGCCGTATTTATCCTGATACTGATAGTCACCGTAGGCGGTTTCTAGCCAACCTAGGCTGGAGTACAGTTGCAGATTGTCGGTGGCATACCAAGTCGCATCCAGTTCCGCACCATAGTTATTCGAGCTACCGGCATTTTCGGTGTAGAGGATAAAGCGCTGCGGTTTATCAGGATCTTGCTGGGAAGCCGCCACCTGTTGATCTTGCCTATCCATATAAAACAATGCGAGATTCGTATCGATAAGCCCTTCTAGCCAATGGGATTTCAGACCAATTTCATAGTTATATAGTGTCTCAGTATCAAACTCTTTTTTATCGTTCAATTCGACTGGCAAGGTCATGTTAAAACCTCCCGCCTTATAGCCACGAGCCACTCTAACGTACACATTATGGGACTCATTCAGCACTTTACTCAACGCAATATGGCCCCCCCACATGGTTTCGCTCGGGTCAAAGTTATCCTGATTGGTATCCGAGTAATGGCTATTGCGCTGTTCTACACGCAGCCCCACGGACAAAGCGTAATCCGAGCCCAGATCCGTATCGAGCTGACCAAAGAGCGCATAATTGGTGGCTTCATACTCTGAGTCTAAAACCTCATCGGGCCAAGCGTTATACTCGGAATATAATTGGTTATCTTCTTTCAAATTCATGGCATACACGCCAATGAGCCAGTCTGTGCTATCGGCAAAAATACGGCCTTGATCCGTGGAACTTACACGAAACTCTTGGGATAGGGTTTTACGCTGGCCTGTTTTATCCCAAAAATAATCGTACTGACAGGGGGCAACGCTGCCTTCATCTTCACATTGTTTGGATGCCCAATAATCAGGGTTGGCCCAATCGCCATCGTAACTGTAATGGTGATCGGTATTAGCGAAGGAAGTTAACGACGTTAGCTCAAAGTGCTCTGCGCCAGAATAGGTCGCTTTAAAGCCTGCGCCTGTGGTGCGTTGACTATCGACACCGGGCTCATCCGAGAGAGTTTGTTTAGGATTATTGGTTAGACTCCACACATCATAGCCATTATCAAAATCGGCGTGCAGCAGGGTTAAATCCAATTGCAGCTCGTCCGTCGCGTACCAACGCAGCTTAGCGCGGCCAGTAAACTCATCGCGACCATTCGTGTCATCACGCTCTAGGTACAGATTATCGCGGTAACCATTTTGTTGATGTTGCTGCAAAGAGACTCGGTACAGCAGCTTACCCGAATCCGTTAATGGGCCCGAGCTATAACCACTAAAGGTACGTAAATCATCATCCCCGAGGGAGACCTCGGCGCCGTGTTCAAATACATCGGTGGGGTCATTGCTCTTTAGGTAAATCAACCCCGCTAAGGCATTCGCACCATAACGTGTGCCCTGCGGGCCACGCAACACTTCGACTTGTTGCAGATCGTACATGCTCGACACCATGCCGATACCGGATAAATCGATATCATCTATGATGTAACCCACGGAGGAGTTAGGTGCGCCTTGGTATTGTTCCTGCTCGCCGACGCCACGTATTTGAAAATACTTAGGCCGAGAACTCCCACCAGACCAGTTAACGTTAGCAATGGAATTAAGCACATCCTCGAAATGCTGCGCGCTTTCATCTTGAATTTGCTGGGCATCGACCACAGTAATGCTTGAGGGCATTTTCTCTAAACTGGCACTGCGAAAATCCGCCGTCACCACCATGACTTCCATCTCAGTGCTAGGTTCGGGTTTATCGATAGCATCGGTTTGGGCGAATGCGGATGTGCTAAGCGCAGCGGCAATGGCTAACGCCAAGGGCGCTCTCATTAACGGTTGGGTGGAGACTGGATTTTTACAGTTAAACATAGGACCTCAAATATCTAGTTTGAGATCCGGCAACGAATAAGCGATTCAGAAGTGTGCTGTTGATTGGCCCATTCCTACGCCGGTATTAGCCGGATCAGGTTCTAAGGGTTCGTCGGATGACATCTCAGTCTGCAGTACGGATTAAAGTAAATTCGCTGCAAACACCCCTTGGCGGCGTCTAGTATACATGAGGAATGGGAGGATGACACACTTATGTCATAAAATGAAAAATGCCAGCAGCGCTGGCATTTTTTAAACCTCACCTAAGCTTAATAGGAATAGGTTTCACGCACATACACATCAAATTTCACCGCTTGGGCATTGGGAGCAACGGCAGACACTTGCAACTGTTGTTTACCGTGGAGTTTCACCGACTTCCAACTACTGGCCTCATCTTCGATGGTAAAACCACTGGCATCGTACCAAGTGAATTTATATTGCACGCGCATATCGCTAGCGGACTTGCTGACTATCAGCGCAGAGCCTTGAATTAAATCCCCCACCCGGCGGGCATCGACACTTTCAAGGGCGATATCCTGGGCAAAACTGTTACTGTCAATACGGGTCTCGCCCAGTGAGCTGACTGAGATCCCCGCCGTATCTGAGGCGCAGCCGCCAAGGGCCAGTGCTGCGGCCAATATCAATCCGGTATAGATGCGTTTCATCTTATTTCCCTCTTTAATCAATCAGAAAGTGTGCCCTTGCCGTGGCAATCAATTGCTTGCGGTTGGTCTGCCAACAATCGATATTGACGTTGGCAACCCGTCGCCCCTGACGAGTGATACGGCATTCGGCAAAACTGTCCTTATGCAGACCCGCGCGCAGATAATCGATAGAAAAGTCGACCACTTTAGGCACTTTTGCCGTTTGCATAAACACCATTAACTGCACAATTGCCGACATTTCCATAAAGCCCGCGATCACGCCACCGTGAATGGCGGGTAAGACAGGGTTACCTATATTGTCATCTTTGGCGGGCAGTTTAAAAATTAATTCATCGCCAAAACGCTCAACCCGCATGCCGATAAACTTGGCGTAGGGAACGTGCTCGAGTAAATGCCCGAAATCGTTAAGCTCGGTTGCCCGTTTGACAATACTTTGCACATCGAGGGGCGTTTTACTTTCGATCGCAGGTTTATTGGCTACGCTGGTATTCACGTCTGGGCTTGGGCTTATTCGCTCCGTCCCTAATTCGTGTTTATTTGAGTTCATCACTTTCTCCCTGTGCTGGCACAGCTTCTCCCATCAATGCTTGCCGAAAGGCATCACCAACCATTTCAGGGCTAATGCGCATAAATGAACCCACAGCATGGGCGATGGGGTCGTCAATACTGTCCTGATAGGCAATGGCGCGGGTAAAAGCGATATTGGATGACAGCTTATAGCACTCAGCAAAACCATACACGGGTTTATGGGGCTGAGCTGGCTTCATATAATCCACCCGTAAATCTAAGGTGGGGGAGATTTCTAGTGATTGATATTTTTGATAAATAGCACTCACCACCGCACTGCCACAGGCGGTATCCATCAAGGTCGTGATCACGCCACCGTGGATAACGCCAGTATCGGGGTAACCAATTAATTCAGTGCTATAGGGCAACTCAATCAGCACATGATGCTCACTCGCCTCGAGAACCTTTAATCCAAGGCGACGGCACTGGGCTAATTGATCCACAAATCGTTGTGCCATCTGAGTCAGCGGGAAAAACTCCGGATTTAATTTCATCGACCTTGGCTCAACATGGGTCCCAACGGCTCTCCGCCCACGAGGTGAATATGGATATGGTACACTTCCTGCCCACCATGTTGATTACAGTTCATGATCAGTCGATAACCATCCTTCGCAATGCCCGCTTCGGCCGCCAACTTAGCCGCAACCGTCATCATGCGACCCAGTGCAGGCTCATCCGAGGCTTTCACCTCGTTCGCCGTTGGAATTAAATGATTCGGCACGATCAAAATATGGATCGGTGCCTTAGGGGAGATGTCTCTAAAGGCGGTGACGAGATCATCTTGATACAGGATATCGGCTGGAATTTCGCGACGAATAATTTTGCTGAAAATCGTTTCTTCGACCATGGGGGATCCTCCTTGGGTTAATTGGCATAGTATACTAGCAATTCAACGCTTTGTGTCTCCAGATATTTTACGTTGCATTTGCCAGTTGTCGGTATTTTTGGCAGCATGACGCCCATTAGCATTCGTAGGTTTTGCAGGATAAATAATGATCCATTACCAGATAACCCCCGTCGATCCGAAAGCCCATTTATTTGCCGTCACTATGACGGTATCTAAACCCAACACAGTGCAAGTCTTCAGCCTCCCCGCTTGGTTACCCGGCAGTTATATGGTGCGCGACTTTGCCAAAAATATTATCGAACTTAAGGCGAAGGACGAAACGGGCCGAATCCTTGAGCTTAAACAGCTCGATAAACAGACCTGGTCGATTGACAGTAACAGCGCTGAAATCACCCTGAGCTATCACGTCTACGCCTGGGATCTCTCGGTGCGAACCGCCCACTTAGACATGACCCACGGTTTCTTTAACGGCAGCAGTGTGTTTTTAGCCGTCCACGGATTTGAAGACACTTTGCATACCGTCACTATGGCACCACCAACGGAGCCAACATTGAGCCAATGGCGCCTTGCTACCAGCATGACGCGCACCAGTGGAGAGGACTTCGCCTTCGGCCAATTTTGCGCCGAAAGCTATGATGATTTAATCGATCATCCGGTGGAGATGGGGTTATTCACCCTAGGGAGCTTCGATGCCTGTGGTGTGCGGCACGATATCGTACTCAATGGTCGCCACCGCGCCTGTATGCCAAGGCTCTGCCAAGACTTAAAAGCCATTTGTGAGTATCAAATTACGCTCTTCGGTACACCAGCGCCCTTCGAACGCTATGTGTTTATGACCACGGTATTAGACAATGGCTTTGGTGGCCTAGAGCACAGAGCCTCTACCGCCTTAATGTGTTCACGTAAGGACTTACCGCTGTCGCTAGAGATGTCGATGAATAACGACTATCGCACCTATTTATCCCTGTGCAGCCACGAATATTTCCATAGCTGGAATGTTAAACGCATTAAACCCGAGTGTTTCTTGTCCTATCGACTCGAAGCCGAAACCTATACGCCACAGCTTTGGGCCTATGAAGGCATCACCTCCTACTATGATGATTTTCTCACCTATCGCGCGGGACTCGTCGATGAGCAAAGCTATTTAGATATGCTCAGTGAAACCTTTACCCGCGTTTATCGCAGCCCAGGGCGTTTCAAACAAAGTATTAAGGACTCGAGCTTTAATGCTTGGACTAAATTCTATAAACAGGATGAAAATGCCCAGAATGCCATCATCAGTTATTACACTAAAGGTGCCCTATTTGCGCTGTATTTAGATCTCACATTGAGAAGTGAAACCCAAGGCAAATACACTCTAGATGCGGTGATGAAAATCTTATGGCAGGAATACGCCCTGCAAAACCGTGGCACCACAGATCACTGCCATCAAAAGATTGTTGAGCGCTTACTCGGCCGTGATTGTCAGGACCTGTTCGCCTATTTAGATAATACCGACGATATTCCCCTCGGCCCACTGCTTGCCGAGTTTGGCGTTGAGTTTAACTTACGGGCGAGCAATGGCGCACAGGATGTTGGCGGCGGCACAGCTAAGGGCTATGAGATCGCCTTTGGTGCTAAGACACAATCCGCCCCTTTGGGCTTAAAAATCGTGACTGTCACCCAAGGCAGTCCTGCCCATCTTGCAGGCCTAAGCGCGGGTGATGTGTTAATTGCGGCGGATAATCTACAGGTAACAGGCCAATTTGAGGCGCAGCTGCAACAGTATCCTCTCGGACAATGCTTGCCATTGCACTGGTTTAGGCGGGATGAATTAATGACAGGTGAACTGATTATCGCTGCGGCGCCTAAGGATACCGTTGCCCTAGCGATCAGCGATAAAACCAAACTCGCGACATGGTTAGGACGTTAATTTAACGTTTTGATCAGGGAGGTTTTAAGAAAGATAAAAGGGGCAAAAGCCCCTTTTATCATTTCTGAGATAACACTTAACTTAGGTACTAATATCTAAACGAACACATCTATGTCTAGATCAGTATTCCCTTGCCAAATCAGTGTCTTTTATCAGTGCTAATACAGACTTAAACCACCACATCGTGCAAATAGGTCTGCGCCCAGGCAATGGCTTGGCCGCGACTGGAGACGCCAATCTTACGAAATACCCGATATAAATGGGTTTTAATCGTGCTTTCACTGACAAATAGCTGGTTCGCAATATCGAGATTAGTACTACCCGACAATAGGGCCTGCAACACCTCACGTTCGCGGATGGTCAAAGGTTCTGTATCTTCAAATAGCCCAAAGTCATCATTCACTCCGTTAGTGAGCTGAGGGGGTATCACCCTATGACCGCGCAAAATATTAGAAAGCCCTAGGCTAATTTCCGTTAACCCCGCATCGAGATAAAACACACCAGCCGTCGTCGCTGCCTGCATTAAAAAACGCGCATCCACCAGTTTCGGAAATTGAAGATACACCACCCGTACACTCGGCTGTTCGCGGGCGAGCAATCGCTGAAATTGATAGGCTTTTTGTAAATCGACCGTGGCGAGATCAATCACCACCATAGAAGCTTGGCTATCTTTGAGGTGCTCACACATGCCATCGGGATTCACTTGTGATAACTTCACAAGAAACTCCTGTGGCCAACGCCCTGCGAGTAACTCCATTAAAAGTTGTGATCTTGACACTACAATCCAATGTAATATTTTGAACATCCTGCTCACTCCCTGTCTGGTTAACGATTATTTATGTTGAGAATTCAACAGACTCTCAATACTACTTCAACATCCGTTCAATAGACCTCCGAGTCTATTGGTTTACGATATTAGCATTAGATAAAACAGATTCAAAAGACTTACTAAAAAAATATTTACCGTACGCAAATCAAAAACTTCTACAACTTTTACCTTCATTACTCTCAATCAGAAGTCTGAATTTAAACTGAAAAAATGGCTGTATTTTTAAAATAAAGGCGTAAAATCGCCTCAATAGATAGCGCCTATAAGGAAATGCGATGTCCAGCAGCAAACCCACCCCACTTGAGATAAAATCCTACGCAGTATGGGATAGACCCACACGATTATTCCATTGGTTCAACGTCATTCTGGTGCTCGCGCTCACCTTAGTGGGCGGCATGATGATGTATCGAACTGAATTAGGTATAACAGAGCTATCGGGCAAAATTGGCTTAAAAACCTTACATGTTTATATCGGCTATGGATTTGCGTTAAACCTACTGGTGCGGCTAGTCTGGGGTGTTGTCGGCAACAAATATGCCCGTTTCAGCCATATGTTTCCCAATGCCAATAGCAAAAATGAATTAATGGCTTACAAGTCAGAATTGGTCGCGGGTAAAAATCCGCAGTATTTAGGTCATAATCCTAAAGGCAAATTTGCCGTCCTCGGCATTATGTTGCTCTTAGTCACTATCATGGTAACGGGACTTCTACGCGCAGGAACCGATATTTACTACCCGCCGTTAGGTAGTACCGTACAAAGCTATCTTGCCGAGACCAATGTCGACCCTGCGAGCTTAAAACCCTATGATGCAACTGGGGTGGATCCCGAAAAAGCGGATGCACTTAAACCGCTGAAGGGACTAGCAGGTGAAGTGCACGTTTATGGGGTCTATCTACTCTTACTACTGATTTTATTACATGTGTCCGCCGTCATTTATACCGAAGTTAAACGCCAACCGGGGATCATTTCGGCCATGTTCTCAGGTAAAAAAATCATCCAAGGTCAACCCAAAGACGAGTAATTCTCGGGTGTAAGGCTTAGGCACGAAGGTAAGATAGCGATAAAGCCAAGGCTGCACTTAATGTGGCCTTGGCTTTTTTAGCTTAAATGGCTTTACTCTGGATTAAAGCTCAACGATGGGCCTTAAGTTGAAATCAGCAAGTAAATCAACAAACACAACTGAATAATACATAGGCTCTGCCAAAACTTGATGGGATCCCGTGCAATGAGTGGTTGGAACGGCTTGATTTTTTGATGATTTTCCGAGCGGATCAAAGCATCAATAAACTCACAGGTATCGGCTTGGCGATGTCTTGGGTCGATACTCAAGGCTTTTTTTAGTGGCTCATCAAGCCACTCAGGGATCATAGGGTTAAGTTGGTATGCCGGAATATACTCTAGCCTGAGATAGTCCTTTACATGACGGCAGTGTGATAATTTCCCCTGGTACACGGCGTGACCGGACAACATTTCATATGCTATCGCAGCAAGGGAAAACAGCTCGCTACGCACACTGGACGCCATACCTAAAATCACCTCAGGCGCGGTATAATCGGCGGTGCCCAATAGGCTATCGCGCTGCAATGGACTGTTGATTTCGGTGACGCCTTTGATTAAACAGGCGCCAAAATCGATAATCCGAACCCGCCCATCTTGGCCCACGATAATGTTGTCAGGCTTCAAGTCTTGATGGAGCGTTTCACGCCGATGAAAGGCTCTGAGCCCTAATTCGAGCTGCTTTAGCATGGACAAGACCTCTTCAACTGCGGTTTGCGGGTACTGCACTAACCACTGACTTAAGGTGAGACCGCGTTGGTATTCGGTCAGATAGTAAAGCGCCGATTTCGCCCTATGATTATCGAGGACTTTCACCACATGGGTGCTATTGATGCGACTACCTATCCAACTTTCGAGCATAAAGCGTTCAATATAGGCGCCATCATCAAGGTAATTCACCGACGGGGTTTTCATGCACAGTTGCCGCCCAGCATTGTCGCTATGGGTATCGGTGACCAGATACACTTGGCTGCGTTGACTTTGATGCAGTACCTTATCGACACGGTACCCATCGAGTACCATGCCAACATCGAGCGGCGGTGGAAACGGCTTTTCGGCAAGTCTGCGGTAAACATCGGCCTTATCTTGGCTCGGCAATCCTGCAACGTACAACAACTGACAACTGAGGTTATCTTGGCTGCCCGCATCAAGTGCGTGGGTCACAAGCTGCTCACTCGCCTCTGCCAACTGGTTATCGCTGGGCGATTGATGGCACACGCGAGTTAATGCCTGACCGATTTCATCATCGGTAAGCACATCGTGCACGCCATCGCTAGAGATGAGATACAGATCGCCCACCCGAGAAGTAAGTTGCTGGTAATCTACCGCTAAATTGAGGTCCATCCCGATGGCGCGGGTAAGATAACGCTGCTTGTCACTGACTTGGCTGGCATGGTCTTGGGTCAATCGCTGTAAATGGCCATCGCGCAAACGGTAAATTCGGCTATCGCCCACATGCAACACATGCACACTGCACGACTTAAACACTAAGGCGCTAAAGGTGCACACATAGCCTTTTCGGGCATCGCGGTAATTTTGCCCTAATCCATAGAGCCAGCGGTTAAGCGCGTTGATAACTTTAGTGCTGGCGGTTTCGACGCTCCAACTTTCAGGTGTAGAGTAATAATCTGCCAAAAAATTACTCACACTGATCGCAGATGCTTTTGCACCGCATTCAGCGGCGCTCACACCATCGCTTAATACCGCCACTATGCCTTTGGTGGTCAACAAACTGCCATCGGGGATCCGAATACCGATAGCATCTTCGTTGCGCGATTTGATGCCTTTTTCAGAGCACTGTCCTACCGCAATTCGTAAATGGGTATCAAAGGGTAACGGGGTAGACACGTCTTGAACCATAAATTATCGCTCACTTAACACCTGTAATGGTCATTTCAGTATGTGCAGGCTATCGATTAGCCCAATCAGTACGTCAGCCCGATACTGTTGAACAACTTGATAACCTTAACCGACGCTGATTAACGTGACTTCGCCCTGTTCATTCACTTCGGCCATATGGCCCTTGGGCTCAGTCATAAAAAACAACGTGATAAAACCAAGCAATGCACTGGCGGCTATCACATAAAAGAAGGCCTGAGTCGACACCATAGAATACACAGTTAAGAAAAACACCGCGCCCACGTTGCCGTACGCGCCTGTCATCCCGGCGATTTGCCCGGTTAAACGCCGCTTAATTAATGGCACAGCAGCAAAGACGGCCCCCTCACCACCTTGAACAAAAAAAGAGCACGCCATCACCATCACGACCGCCAAGGGCAAAGACCAAGTGCTATCGATTTGTGCGACCCCGAAATACCCTATTGCTAAGCCTGCGGTCAGAATTAACAAGGTCGATTTTCGGCCAAATTTATCGCTTAACCAGCCGCCACCGGGGCGCGACATCAAGTTCATAAAGGCATAGGAGGAAGCCACCATGCCCGCCTGTGCCATCCCAAGTGAAAAGGTTTCGGCAAAAAACAGTGGCAACATAGACACTACGGCTAACTCAGACCCAAAGGTTGAAAAATACAGCACATTCAATACCGCAACTTGCTTAAACTGATAGCGCTCAAACTCGGGAACTGGCGCGGCAAAAATCCCCTTATTAACTTGATAAGTATGATAAAAATCGTAGATAAATATCGCAATGAGACTCACATAAATCAAGGTAACCGTCGATTGGGCCAGCATGTTGACGCCCACAGGCGATAACTTCCACCCAAGTAAGGCTAAGGTGGCGTACATCGGCACTTTCATCACAACCAACAACATAAAGTCGCCCTTGCTGGTCACCTCCATGGCGCCGGTTTTCTTGGGCTTAAAGTAAGTCGCGCCCTTTGGGGTATCGGTGACGCCCACATAATACACACAGGCAAACACTAGGCTCATTACGCCCGTCAGTGCAATGGCGTAACGCCATCCATCTGCCCCGCCAAATGCCAAGGCGATAGCCGGTAAACTAAAGGCCGCGGCGGCCGAGCCAAAGTTACCCCAGCCGCCATAAATGCCTTCGGCCGTGCCCAGTTCTTTGGCGGGAAACCACTCGCTGACCATACGAATACCGACCACAAAGCCCGCACCGATAAAGCCAATAAGAAAGCGCGCCAGTGCCAGTTGCTCAAAACTGCTGCCAAAGGCAAACATAAAACAGGGGATCGAACACACGGCCAAGAGCACCGAATAGGTGAGCCTTGGGCCATATTTATCGGTCACCATACCAATGATCACCCGCGCCGGAATGGTTAATGCGACGTTGAGGATCAGTAAGGTTTTAATTTGGGCTGTGGTTAATCCTAAGCTGGCAGCGATCACGCTCAACAAAGGCGCAGCGTTAAACCACACCACAAAAGTGATGAAAAACGCCATCCAACTTAAATGCATGATTCTCATCTTGCCCCGAAAAGAGAACAGATTAAATTTTTCCATGATTGCCTATCCCCTGTGCTGGTTAAGTTGGGCATTGGCGCGCACCAATACGCGGCCATCCTGCTGCTTTACATCAAACACTTGTATATTCAATTTGTTATCTTCTAAACACACACCATCGCTTAGGCGGTAATGTTGTTTATACAGAGGCGATGCCACGCACAGCTCGCCCTGCATATCGCAAATAAGCCCGCGGGATAACACGCTGGCACCGGATGCCGGATCATAGTTTTCAATCGCAAAAAGCCCCTGTTCACTCAGATTAAAAATCGCTACCGCTCTCCCGTTCACCCAAGCCGCGACACCCGTATTGACGGGCAAGTTTGAATAATTCCCTACATTGACCCAGCTCATAGCGCCCCCTCCTCTTCTAATACCTTGATAACAATGTGCTCTCCCCAATAGGGCGACGCATCATCTGCCCCAAGCGCTATCTCGCCACCGACTCTATTAGCGTCAGGGCGTGCGGGCGCCGCCAATGGCAAACGCTGCTCGCGTACTATTTGATAGGCTAAAGTCGGCTCGGCAGGCGCCGCATCGGGATTAATAAACTCATTAAAGCGCGCTAAAAACTGCGGCGATTCAAGGCTGGTTTTCCACTCACATTGATATGAGCTGACGATATGCGCCATCTGCTGCTCTAGGCTGGCATTGAGGCCTAAACTGTCGTCGATAATCACCTTTTTAAGGTAGTCGACTCCGCCCTGCAGGCTCTCAAGCCACACTGAGGTACGCTGTAAGCGGGCGGCGGTTTTCACGTAAAACAGCAAAATGCGGTCGATATAGGTCACAAGCTCTGTGGTGCTGAGATTCACCGCAAAAAGATCGCCATGGCGCGGGCGCATACCACCATTACCGCCAACGTATAGGTTCCAGCCGCCATCGGTCGCGATAACTCCTATGTCTTTACTTTGCGCTTCGGCGCATTCGCGGGTGCAGCCGGAAACGGCAAACTTTAATTTATGGGGGGAGCGCAATCCCTTGTAGCGCTGCTCAAGTTCGATGGCTAAGCCCACGGAATCTTGCACCCCGTAGCGGCACCAAGTGTTGCCCACGCAGGACTTAACGGTGCGCAGCGATTTGCCGTAGGCATGGCCGGTTTCAAAACCCGCATCAATCAATTTTTGCCAAATTTCAGGCAATTGAGATAACGCCGCCCCAAAGAGATCGATACGCTGACCGCCGGTGATTTTAGTGTAAAGTTGATATTCCTTAGCCACTTGCCCCAGGGCAATCAGTTTATCTGGGGTAATTTCTCCGCCCGCTATCCTTGGCACAATTGAGTAGCTGCCATCTTTTTGGATATTGCCTAAATACGCATCGTTAGTGTCTTGCAGCACCGCATTGGCGGCGGTTAACACATAATCGTTGTGTAAGCTGGCAAATATCGAGGCGGCAACGGGTTTACAAATATCACAGCCCTGGGCGAGAGCTTGGCTCGCGGGCGTGCCATGACGGCGAATCAAATCGGTAAAATCCCGAATATCATCAACCTGACACAGGTGATACAGGCTTTGTCTGTCGTGGTCGAAATGCGCGCAGATCCCGCTTTGGCATTCGAGCCCTTGGGCCACTAGCGTAGTGTCGATAATCGATTGGGTCAGCGAGGCGCAGCCGCCACAACCCGATGCGGCGCGGGTGCAGCTTTTTATCTCCCCTAGGGTGTGGCTGCCCGCCACCACGGCAGAAACAATATCGCCCTTAGTGACTTGATGACACGAGCACACCATAGCGCTGTCTTTCATGTCGCAACTGTCAAGCTCGCCTGCCAGCAATAAATCCACCGCAGGCCCAGTTAAGGGTTCAGCCGATAAATAGCATTCGAGCAAACGCGCATAATCGCTGTTATCACCCACGAGTACGGCGCCCTTAAGATAGGTGCCGGTATCATCAACCCACAGTTTTTTGTAAATCCCGCTGACGTTATCGCTTAGCTCAACGCATTGGGCACCCTCAAAGCCACGACTGGCGCCAATGGCGGCCACATCCACGCCGAGTAATTTGAGCTTAGTGCTCATATCGGCCCCTAAAAATGGCACCACGGGATGCTTTCCATGGCGCGCACGAATATGGGATAACGCGCTGCGCGCCATTTGGTAGCCAGGGGCCACTAAGCCAAAAATCTTGCCCTGCCATAAAGCGCACTCGCCAATGGCATACACATCGGTTGCCGAGGTGAGGCAATGATCGTCAATCACTATGCCGCCGCGTTCACCGAGGGTGATATTGCTCACTCGAGCCAGACTGTCCTGCGGCCGAATACCCGCCGAGAACACGATCAAATCGACCTCAAGAAAACTGCCGTCATTGAAGTTCATTCTGTGCAGCGCCCGCTCGCCATCGACGATTTCACTTGTCGCTTTGGATAAATGTAGGCTCACCCCTAATGCGCTAATTTTGTCGGCGAGCACTTTGCCCGCGGCATCGTTTAGCTGTACTGGCATCAGCTGCGGCGCAAACTCCACCACATGGGTGTCGAGCCCGAGCTGTAACAACGCATTGGCGGCTTCAAGGCCCAGCAAACCGCCACCGACCACCACACCACAGTTTGATTGCATCGCCGCCTCTTGAATGGCTTCTAAATCGGCGATGGTGCGATACACCAAACATTGACGGCGATCGTTTCCTGCGATCGGCGGCACAAAGGGATATGAACCGGTCGCCAGCACCAACACATCGTAATGCCAACGGCGACCATCCTGACTTTGCAGCGTTTTAGCAAGGGTATCGATGCCTGTGATACGGCAATTAAGTTCAAGTGCGATGCCGGCGGCGTGATAATCCTGTGAACTTGCCAGCATCAAGTCATCGGCATTGCCCTGTTCAAAGTAAGATGACAGCTTCACCCTATCGTAGGCGGCAATGGGCTCCTCACCGAACACTGTGATGTCGTAAATATGATTGAGCCCTTGCTCAGTGCATTGTTCAATAAAATGGTGACCGACCATCCCATTACCAATCACCATTAATCTGGGCCGAGATGGCGCCATGTCAATGCCAAGTCTATCGGTGTTTGGACTATCCATATTGGGACTATCCATATTTGAACTATCGAAGACCAGATCCGTTAAGTGTGTTGTGGTTTCCATCACTCGCTCCTGTGCAAATGTTAAGTCGAAAACTGCTGGCAAAACCGCTAAAAACAAAATGGCGCCAACCTCGCATAAACGAGGTGGCGCCATTGCCGTATTCTTCAAATTGTGTGTTAACGCTTTAATTTAACTTTAAATTTAATATTATTTTGTGCCTAGCGTGACCGCAATATAACGCTTAGCCACTACGGCCATAGGCAATTGATGCGCCATCGCTTGGCGCTGCAAACAGGCATGGGCTTCCCCTTCGGAGATCCCCTGCGCCTGCAATAATCCCTTAGCCTGTTTAATGACCTCGATGCCGTCGATGGTCTCTTGCAACTGCGATGTTTTGGCGAGATTCACAGTGGCCACCGCAAAACGCAGCTGCGCTAGTTGCAGCACACTATTGATGCGCGCCGCACTCAAACTGGATGGAATAAAGGTCACCCGCCCGCATGACAGTAACTCTGATAGGGCAGCGCCATCAAAGGTTTGCGCCACCACCACGACCGGCATGGGACACAGCGCTAAACAGCGCGCAATCAGCGCTTGATGCACATCGGATAAATACGTCAAATACAGCACGGTCAAGCATTCGGAGTGCTTTGCAGCCAATCGCTGCTCGAGTGCCCGCAGTGTCGTACACAGTGCTGACGGATGGCTGATGCCTTGAGAATATATGTGGCTTTGTAAATACTGGATCCCCGCTTGCACTTCGCTATCCTGCAGGCAATCCGGTTCGCAATAGATAACTGTTTGCATTAAGCCACCTCCTGCGGGATAGACTCTTCGGTCAGCACTTGGCATTGACGAGTAAGGGGAGAACTAAGATGGCGCTGCCGCCAGAGGTCCTCTGCCTGGGTGATGGCCTCAACAAGCGCCGCATCGCACTCGGCACTTGCCCCCGGTTGAACCGATGCCGCCATTGTATGGCCGCTATCCTTCAATAAGGGCGAGTCACGCAGGGCTAATTTGACCAACAAAATAGTGCCAATAACGCTCCAATAATTGGCGCTATCGCAGGAGACATTGCCGCGGGAGGCGCTATCACGGGAGGTATTGTCGCGGTAAGTATTAGCGCGAGATAGCCCCTGCTGCGGGCGTTCATTTGGCGGGTTTTCACCTTCCCAAGCAGTGCTAAGCTCAGCCATATCGGTATGGTTGGCGCCATTTATCCCCAGAGCGGCGGCGACTAAGGTTGGGATCTCTAGTTGATACCGTCCAACATTTTTATCATCTTCAACCACAGCGCCCGGCTCGCAAGTGCTGAGGTTTGCCCCCAGCATAGTGACCTGAGTGCTGACTCTTGGATTCCACTCCGCTTCGCCTTGCACGCCTTTAAATATTGCCAACGTCGATACACAGCTTGGCGAATTGGCGCACATTAGCTCACCGATCGCGGCATAGTGTTTATCTAAACCAGAATGAAAGTAACTGCGTAGGCCACTCTTGGCATTGGTCGGATTAACGCAGCGCACCGCCATTTGTAGCAAGCTGCGTAAACCTAACTCTTGGTGCAGTGCGCGGCAACTCGCCATCACAGGTAAAAAACTGTCAACGGCCACATACACCAGATGATGACTCTCTAAGGCCACTTTGACCTGTTCTGGGGTATGGGCTACGGTAATATCCAGCGCTGCGAGGCAATCGGCCACATGACAACGATGGGGCAAAGATAAATTATCACCATGCAACATAATCCGCACGCCATCGGCGGCTAAGGCTTTTGCCGCCAACAATAGCCATGGCAATTGGCCACGCTTGCCCGCATAAACCGGCCAGTCGACATCGACATCCAACTGGCGCCAATCCGTTGCAATGATATCCCTAAGCCCTAGGGTGATACCCGCCACTTCAGCTGCCGTTTCACCCCGGGCACGCATTAACACCATGGCACTCGCCATCTGCGCCGAGCTCACTCGCTTGGCCGCAAACGCGACGATTAATTGCCGCGCCTCATTCAGCTGCAGGGTGCGCGAGCCCTTGATGCCTTTACCCAGCGCTTTAATCAGCTGCCTGGCATCAAACCCTGGGCTCGCGGGTGGCAATAGTGCAATCAATGCCCCATTGGCGATACTCAGATCCGTTGACACGGCGCCATTATGTGCAGTTCCATCATGCACAGCTCCATCGTGGTGAGTACGGCTCGGGTCAGTTGCATATTCTCTGTCAGCGACGGGATTATCCATAAACCACCTCCGCGCCATTGGCGGCGTAAACTGGACTGTAGTGCACCTCGCCATTTATCCGCAGGCCATCATCATTTGTCGATATTTGCGCTAATAACTGATTGAGCTGCATGGCAATATTGACCACCTCGCCGATGATCAACAAACTCGGCCCGGCAACACGAATTGCGCTGGCGGTGTGTGCCAAGGTCGCTAACGTGCCGTAGGTCACCACTTGGTCGATGCGGCCGCCATTAGTAACAAACGCGAGTGGCAATTGCTCCGATGCACCCTTTGTGAGTAGCTGCTGCTCAATATGACTCGCTTGCTCTTTACCCATGTAAAATACTAAGGTCGACTGATGCGATAGAAGTGCGTGCCAATGGGCGGCGCTGTCGTCACACTGCATCCCAGTGACTAGCGTGACCGAGCGCGCGAGTCCGCGAAACGTCAGCGGGATCCCACTACTGGCCGCACAGCCCAGCGCGGCAGTGATACCGCTAACAAACTGACTTTTTATGCCATGCTCAGCCAGATAAAGCGCTTCTTCGGCGCCGCGACCAAACACATGGGGATCGCCACCCTTCAACCGCACCACACGCTTGCCATCTTGCGCTAATGCAAGCAACAAGACGTTAATATCATCCTGTTTAGCACTGGGCTGCCCCCAACGTTTTCCGACAAAATAGCGGGCACAATCTGATGCGCACAGGCTCAATATCTCTTGGCTGACTAAGCTGTCATACACCACGGCATTCGCACTTTGGATAAGGCGCGCCGCTTGAATGGTCAATAAATCAAGCTCGCCACATCCTGCTCCGACAATGGCGACACTGCCTGGCAATAACAGCTTTGGCGACAGACTTTTCGGAATGCGTTCGATAACCTTAGTTGCCGTAAAAATCGATTCGATAGACATTAGGCGACCTCCTCTGCGGGGTGAACTTGCTGTTTACGGCAATGGCTAATTTGCGCGCGAACTTCGGTTTGCACTTCACTGTAACAACTGCCACATTGCCGGCCACACCCTAGCCTTTGCTGCACTTTATCAATCGTTTCATCATCAAAGGCGTTGGCGCTAAGACTCGTGCTTGCACCCTGCGCGCGCGTTTGTTGAATAATCTGATTAACGGCATCGTTAATTTGCGACGCTGTGACACCTGTGCAGGCGCAGATAATTTGGCTGTTGCCCGCTAACAGAAGTTGGTGCAGGCGCTTGACCAGTGCGGGCACCATAGGCTCGCCAATTAAGCTGGCGACCACGGCCACATCAATCTCAATGGCATGTTCGGCAAGAATACAAAGCGCCACCAGCTTGCCCTGCGACAATGAACAACTGATCTGATGCGAGCCATAATGCCAAGATAAGCTTCGCTCAAAGTTTAATGATTGCAGTGCCAGCACCTGCGAACTAAAGCCGAGATAAATGCATTCTCCTGTCGTTAAGGTTTGCTGCACCTGCCACAGCGCATTTGGAAAGGTACGTTGACCGATACCCTCGTTTGCTGGGTTAACGACAGCGCCAAACACTATGCCCTGCCACGGTATGGATACCGCAGACACATCTACCCGCTGGCACTTAAATGCGGGTTGCTTAGATATCGGATCCCAGCGGCTATCGAGCGCCAGGTTCACGCCGCCCGTTAAACTAAACTGCTGCGACCAATGCATCGGCATATTGAGTAAATGGGGCGGCAAACTGTCATCAAACTGCGCCCGGCCAATAACACTATCGGCAGCAACGCCATCGGCGCTTGCGGGTATCATGTCGAGCTGGCGCTTATCGGTTATCGGCTCACCTACGCGTGCAATTCGCAAAAAGCCCGCGTTTTCAATGCCTAAGTCTCTTGCGGTATCAGGATGAATAAACACCGTCGGTTCAGTTTGCGCGGCGCGAAGGCTTGCAATATGCCCGGTGCGCGTCATGGTGTGCCACTGATCGCGGCTACGGCCAGAATTTAGGTATAACCCTTGGCTGCGGCCATCTGTTGCTAATTCTTCTAAGGGGTGGTGATCGCCATGTGTGTTTAAAATCCCTGCGGCATTATGGCTAGAACCTTCACTTGCACACACAAACTGCGCCCGCCCCGTTTCGGTGGCAAACCGTTGATGGGTAAATACCCGCTGATGTTGTTGGCCGATTTGCGCTTTGTGGTGCACTGGCCATTGAGTCGGTACTAAGGCGTCGTATTCAATGTCTGTAATGTCGGCAAATGCCGCTATCGAGAACTGTTTGGCCGGAAAAGCCTGATTGACCACTTTCGATAACCCTGCAAACTCACGAAAAATTGCCGCGCTGTTGTCATAGTCAAAGCCGATAAAACCCATGGCTTTGGCGACTTGACACAAGGCCCACCAATCACTTTTTGCCTGCCCTTTGGCGGTAACAACACTGCGTTGCCGGCTGATGCAGCGCTCACTGTTGGTTACCGTACCGGATTTTTCGCCCCAGCCTTGGGCGGGGAGCAGTACATCCGCATATTGCGCGGTATCCGTATCCGCCGTGATATCAGACACCACCACAAACGGGCAGGCCTCAAGCGCCCGCGCAATTTTGGCACTATCGGGCAAGGAGACGACGGGGTTAGTGCCCAAAATCCACAGCGCTTTAATATCACCCTGTTCGATAGCATCAAACAATTCGACCGCTGTAAGTCCAGCGCCATCGACTAACGCTGGCGCCTGCCAAAAGTCTTGAACGATTTGACGCTCAGGTGCTGAAAATCCCAGATGGCAAGCAAGCTGCGTCGCCAGTCCGCCGACTTCGCGCCCGCCCATGGCATTGGGTTGTCCCGTCAATGAGAAAAAGCCCGCACCCGCTCGCCCTACCTGACCTAAGGCCAAATGGACATTGATAATGGCATTGGTGCAATCTGTACCCGAGATACTTTGATTCACCCCTTGGCAGCTTGCGGTGACGGTATTTAGGCTTGGCTGATACCAGCGATAAAACTGCGCCACCGCCGCTGGTGATAAACCACACACACCTGCGACACGCTCAATACTTGGCGCAATGGCGCGGGCACGGGTTAATGCGGGGTAAAAGCCGTCGCTATGGCCATCAATAAATGCGTTATCGAGTAAGTCATTGTCTGCCAAATGCACCAGCAGCCCCGCAAACAAGGTGCTATCGGTTCCGGGCCTAAGTGCAAGGTGCAAATCGGCCCGCTTAGCACTTGCACTACTTAACGGGTCAATCACCACTATTTTACAGCCATGTGACGCTCTGGCGGCCAACATACGCTTAAACAATACGGGATGTGTCCAGGCCGAATTGGCACCGACCAATACCACGACATCGGCTAACTCGAAATCTTGATAGCAGCCAGGGACAACGTCTTCACCAAAGGCGCGAATGTGGGCACTGACCGCCGATGACATGCACAGGCGGGAGTTAGTATCCACATTTGGCGTGCCGATAAAGCCCTTTGCCAGTTTGTTGGCAACATAATAATCTTCGGTCAGTAATTGCCCCGAGAGATAAAATGCCACTGAACCAGGACCGTGTTCGATAATGGTTTGGCTAAATGTATCGGCAATGAGTGTGATGGCATCAGACCAAGACAATGCTTTGGTCGCTCGCTGCTGGGGATAAAGTAATCGAGATGGTAGCGGCAAACTGTCGAGTAAGCGTTCACCCTTAGCACATAAATCCCCCCAATTAGCAGGATGCTCAGGATCACCGCGCAGCGACAGGTGGGGTGCCGATGAACCACCATTCTCTTCATCGCTAGGCGATGCGATCATCACGCCGCACCCCACTCCGCAATATGCACAACTCGTTCGTTTTAGTGACATTTGCACACCTCATCCATCGGGATTAATCCCCATTAATCCTGTTAAACGCAGACTAAGATAAGGGCAAAAGCTATGCCAAAAATTAAGTTGTTGATTTATTAAAGGTTGATTTTTTAACTTCCACACTGCACATCAACCGTGCGCAACATAGGTGCAACAATACGCACCAATTTCGATCATCTTATTGAATAACAAAGATATTTACTACCTATAAAGAGGTATATCACTACTGAGTGTTAAGTTAAAAAGTGATCTCTTTACCCGAGGCTTCAACTACCGCAGGACAACCTTAACGGCTTAAAAACAACCAGCAATAAATGCATAGTTCAACATGTGGAAGTTGGCATGGGTGTTATAGTAGTGTTAAAAGGCATCAACCAAAGTATGTTTTGTAAGCGAAGCGAACATAAATTTTATATCAGACACAATAATGCCAGCACTAGGCTGGCATTACGAAAACGACAAATAGCGCATCACATGCGCTAGCTTGGTTTATTTCTTCAGAATAGTCGCAGGTGTACGACCATCATCATGGCAACTTTCACAGGTCGGTTTTTCACCTACGTTCATATCATGTACCGCATGGCAGTCAGCACAAACTAAATTGCCATCATGTGGCTTATGCACTGCGTCCATTTCAGAAAGCTTACCGTGACAGTCTTGGCACTGGGCAAACTCAAAAGCACCATCGGATGAAGGCGTACCATCCTTATGACAGCTTTCACAACCACCGGACTCAGCGTGGAAATCAGATAATTTTTGATCTGCTGCGAATGCGGTTGGCGACAGCGCTAACGCTGCGAGACTTGCCCCGAAAAGCGCACTTAATAGTTTTTTGCTCACAATTGTATCCTCCAATGGCGATTGTCAGTGGAAATTCTTGTCAGGGTGACTTCCATCTCGCAACCTAAAGTAAATAGCACGACTCGATTTAACTTAGCTAAGGATCGAACAATAAGCAACCTTAGTCTAAGCAAAGGTAACTTTACCAATATACTCAAGGGTAAAATGTGCGCTGTATCATGTAACCACATGCTTATATAAGAGTTTTACATTCATACAACCCCAAGGTTACATGGTAAAATGCCCTAGCGTAATGGTTAAAAATCTGATTGAAACCCTAAAAACCCATCACCACATTTAGATTCAATTTTATGCGGATAAATTGCCCTTAAGTGACTGACTTGTTACCCTGAACCCTCATCTTGGAGCCCAGTGTTTTTAAGGAAAATAATGAAACAGAGAACCCTAAGCCTTGTGCTGTGTCTGCTTGCAAGCTCACTGGCGATGTTTACCCAAGCCGCTAACGCCAAAACCATCAGCCAACACCCTAGCAGAAGGGTTAAAAAATATCTGGGGCATGGTATTTTTACCCGACGGCAGCATGTTATAGCGAAAAAGAGAGCGCGCAAACATTAGACAATCATTTAGGCAAAGTGGTGCGTATTCATGCCGATGGTTCATTCGTTAATACGGCAGGCGCTTTGCCTGAGATCTGGTCAATTGGCCATCGCAATATGCAGGGCACAGCAATTAATCCTATTAGCAAAGTATTGTGGACTAGCGAGCATGGTCCACAGGGCGACGATGAATAGCACTAAATTCGGAGCCGCCAGCTCACTTCCCTAGATTAATGACTAAGGAATAACGATGAACTTAATTCAGATTAGACAAGCCGAGATAGCAGATCTTAAGACAATCCAAACGTTACTTAATCAGCTTGGCTATAGTGCAACGCCAGAACAATTACAAAAGTATCTAGGGAAAAGACGCAGGCCTACTATGAAGCCATAGGGTTTGAGAAAACCTCTTTTCGCTATATTCAAGCTATAGGCCATTGCTGATCATCAATTATCTACAAACAAAATAGGCGCTTAAGATGACTTAAGCGCCTATTTTTGTACGGGGTTTAACTGACTAGCAATAGACTCGAGCGAGCCTTAATTTAAACGAAGCGCTGTTAATCCTGCGCGAGTTCTTTTTCTAACTGTTGGGCGATGGCCTCGGGTGAGCCACTGTTACGGGCGAAAAGCCCGTATGCCGAGGGGATCACAAAAATAGTGAATAGGGTTGCCAGCAAAATTCCCGATAGCACAACGACACCAATCACGAAACGGGTTTCTGCACCCGCGCCCGCGGCCAATACCAAAGGTACGGCACCTGCGGCTGTGGTGATCCCCGTCATTAGAATGGGCCGTAAGCGCTGGCAGGAGGCTTGGATAATTGCGCGGTCGAAATCCACCCCTTTATCCCTAAGTTGGTTAGCGAACTCTACAATTAAAATGCCGTTTTTAGCCGCCAAACCCACGAGCATAATAATACCTATCTGGCTGTAAATATTGAGGCTTTGCCCCGTAAACCACAAGCCAACCAAGGCACCCACAGTCGCCAATGGCACTGTCAGCATAATCACCATAGGATGAATATAACTTTCAAACTGCGCGGCTAAGACCAGGAATACAATCCCTAAGGCCAGCAGGAATACAAAGTACATGGAACTGCCCGATTCTTGGTAGTCGAGGGATTGCCCCTTATAACTGATCACCGCTTCTGCAGGCAAATAGGCACGCGCCAGTTGATTCATATAATCAAGGGCTTCACCTAGGCTATAGCCATCTGCCAAACTGGCCTCAATGGTGATAGCCCGCATGCGGTTATAACGGTTAAGGGAACTGGCATCGGCAAACTCTTCCACTGTCACTAAGTTAGAGAGTGGGATCAGCTCCTTACTGCGCTCGGAGCGCACATAGATATTTTGCAGATCGGCGGCGGTATTTTGATTACTGCGCTCACCTTCCACGACCACATCGTACTCTTCGCCATCACGCATAAAAGTGGTGACTAAGCGAGACCCCAGCATAGATTCTAAGGTGCGGCCGATATTGGAAATCGACACCCCAAGGCTTGCCGCCCTGTCCCGGTCGATCACCACCCGCAGCTGAGGTTTTGTCTCTTTATAATCGTGATCTAATCCGAGCAGTTGTGGGTTTTCCGCCGCTTTTTCCATCATAATATCGCGCCAGCGGGCAAGCTCTTCATAACTTGGACCACCAATCACAAACTGCACGGGTTTACCCACACCGCGGCCAAAGGCTTGGCGCATCACAGGGAACGCCTGTACACCCGCTAAATCGGCGAGGCGCTTGTTAATATCGCCAATCACTTCCTTCACCGGACGACGCAGTCCCCAATCCTCCAACACAACAATCGCCATACCATTAGAGAAATCGGCGGCACGACCAAAACCACGGGGAGCGCGGATCAACAGTCGTTTTATATCGCCCGAATCAACCAATGGCATCAAGCGATTTTCCACTTCGTTCATATAGGATTCGATATATTCGTAACTCGCGCCCTGCGGGCCGTTGACCATTAGGAATAAGGAGCCGCGGTCCTCTTGAGGGGCGAATTCCTGCGGCACTTTCTGTGCTAAGAAAACACTGCTCCCTAAGGCGCACAGCACCAGAATCGACATCAACATTGGCCGTGCCATCGCCCTTTCCAGTGCGTTTTGATAACCATTGGAAATGCGAGTCATGATGCCATCGACCTTACGCACCAACCATGAATCCTGCGCGGCGGGTTTCAGTAATTTCGAACACATCATAGGGCTCAATGTTAGGGCCACAATACTGGAGAAAATCACCGCGGCGCTCATCGTCACGGCAAACTCTTTAAACAGTTTACCTAAGTCTCCCTCGAGGAAGGTGATCGGCATAAATACCGCAACTAACACTAAGGTGGTGGCAATAACCGCAAAGGCCACTTCACGGGCACCGAGGAAGGCCGCTTTTAAGGGTGAATCTCCTTCTTCAATGCGTCTATGGATGTTTTCCAGCATCACAATCGCATCGTCCACCACCATACCGATGGCAAGGATCATCGCCAATAAGGTCAAGAGGTTGATGGTATAACCAAGCGCATACAGCACAATAAAAGTACCGAGCAGTGACACAGGTACTGTAATCGCGGGGATCAGCATGGCGCGCACACTGCCCAGGAAGAGGTAAATCACGATAATCACGAGGATCATCGCCGTGAACAGGGTTTGATACACTTCCTTGATTGAAGCTTCAATAAACACTGAACTGTCATAGCTGCGTTTAATCGACATACCCGCGGGTAAGGTTGGGTTGATTTTATCGACTAAGGCATTGACCGCTCGTGCGACTTCTAAGGTGTTGGCGGTCGACTGCTTCGATACCCCAAGCCCTATCATGGCCTCTTTGTTACCGCGGAACATGATGCGCTCTTCTTCAGAGCCAATTTCCACCTTAGCCACATCGCCTAATTTGACTAAATAACCGTCTTCCCCTTGGGAAATCACCAGATTAGCAAAATCCTCCGCGGTGCGATAACTGCGCTCTAAGCGCACGGTAAAGTGACGTTCCTTAGACTCTATCGAACCTGCAGGTAATTCGACGTTTTCCGCCCGCAGCGCCGCTTCAACATCGGTAACCGTTAAACTGCGTGAGGCTAAGGCTTGTCTGTCGAGCCAAACCCGCATCGCATAAACCTTGCCACCGCCGATACGGATCATAGACACACCATCGACGACTGACAGGCGGTCAGCTAAATAGCGGCGGGTGTAGTCGGTCAGCTCTAGGGTCGTCATCTGATCCGACACTAGGTTGAGCCACATAATCACTTCATCGCCACCATTGGCCTTCTGTACTTCTGGGGGATCGGCTTCCTCCGGCAAGTTATCAAGCAGGCCTGAAATTCTATCGCGGATATCGTTGGCCGCATCTTCAATATTGCGGCTGATGTCAAACTCTAAGATCACCTGGGAACGACCATCGCTGCTCGATGAACTCACATGGCGAATGCCTTCTACTCCGCTGATCCTGTCTTCAATCAACTGGGTAATGCGGCTCTCCACTACCGCGGCACTGGCACCGCGATAGTTAGTTTCAATCGACACTATCGGTGGATCGATATTGGGGTATTCCCGCAGGGGCAATTTATCAAACGCCACCAGACCAAAGGCCACTAGCAGCAAGCTGATAACCGAGGCGAATACCGGGCGCTTAACTGAAAGATCTGTCAGGATCATACACTTGGCTCCGCATTGGCATCGGAAAGATAGCTAAACTTTTCAGCCAATTCGGTCTTGACCACATCGCCAGGGTGCACTTTAAGTAGGCCGCGGATCACCACCTTTTCACCAACATCGATCCCCTCGAGGATTTCCACCCAACCACGGGTGCGGATGCCGATAGTGACCTGCTTACGTTCAATCACATTGTCTTTATTCACGCTGTAGATAAAATGATTGTTCTGGATGGGAATAATGGCCGACTCCGGCAGCATCAAGGCTTCGCGGCTACGTTTGATGAGCTTAACCTTCATCAGCATGCCGGGTAGCAAGCGCAGCTCTGGATTGGGAATTTCGGCACGCACTATCACGGCACGGGTCGTTGGATTCACACGACTGTCAATGGAAGTCACCACGCCCTTAAAGGTAAAATCTGGAAATGCCACGGCTTTAGCTTCGACCAATTTGCCGGGGAGCAGATCTTGAATAAAACGCTCAGGAACCGAAAAATCCAATTTAATCGTAGAAATATCATCGAGCGTGGTAATTTCAGTGCCTGGGGTCACTAAGCTTCCCACACTCACTTGGCGTAACCCTAGCCGGCCATTGAAAGGGGCTAGAATGCTGCGATCGTTAAGGGAGGATTGTGCTTGCTCTAACTCGGCGCGGGTAGTGTCGATTAAGGTTTGCAGACGATCACGCTCTAACTCGGCCACAGTGCGACTCGTCACCAGAGAGCTTATCCGGTTAAATTCCCGCTGATTATCACTCACCTTCACTTGGGCGACTTTCACCTGGGCAATTTGCTCGGCATTTTGTAGCTGTACCAGTAAGTCCCCTTTCTTGACTATATCACCGTCGTTAAATTTCAATGAGATCACGACATCGGTGACTTTAGGCGTAATAGTCACAGACTCATAGGCCTTGTTCGTGCCTATGGCTTCAACCTCATCGCGTACGGGCGCGATTGCTGCGGTAGCAATCACCACATTAGGCACGAGTTTAGCTTTGGCCTGACCTGTCTCTTGGGGTTGCATGGCTTGATATCCAAACCATGCCGACGCCAAAATGGCGATTGTTATGATAATTTTTTTCATCTGGCTTCCAAATGATGAAGACTCGCATTAGTGACGGCTAGTTTACCCACTCGTATCATCACATCAATACGTTTTACTTTTTCTTACAAATTACGACCATAGCGCAAAAAATGTGTAAATATTTATCTTTAGCACTAAAAAAGAGATACGGCATCTGAAAATTGCGCAATAACGGTATGGGGTAGTGATTAACGCTAATTATATTAAAATGACCGCATGTTAAAACTAAATCCACTCAGAAAATGCTGGTATAAAAAGTGGGAAAGCAAACATTGTGGTGGTTTGAATACACTGCGCTTTGTGGATCTAGGCCAATAAAAAAGGGCGATAATCGCCCTTTTTTAGTCTCAAGATAGGATTAACGTAACTTACGTTCTTCCTTCATCAGGTTCGACAAGGATTGATACACACCCGTAATCACATCATTATCGAGCGGCTTATCTTCGGCGTCTCGGATAAAGAGTTTAGTCTCTTCAGGCGTATCACCGTCTTCGAGCAGTAAACGGTAACTACCTTCTTTTAAGGATAATTTATCGTCACTCCAGAGGGAGCTCCAGAAACCAGAGTTATCTGAAAACTTGATGAAGTATAATCCTTTAGCACTATCCATATCGGAAATTTCGAAGCCCATTTCCGGCAGTACGATCCGTAAACGATCCCATACTTGCTTGTAAGGAGCCTTGGCTGACCAATAGGCGACGCCGTCTTCTGGTGTGACTAAGTCGACATTAATGCCTAAGGTTTGCTTCAAGCGGTTGGCTTGGATCGCTTGTTCACGTTTGATACTCATATAAGCAATAGCACTGTTGAGCATATCAATAGTGTATCGCTGCTTATCTTCACCGCTTAACAGGACTTCTTGCGCTTTATCGTCATAAAACTCTTCATGTTCCACTAAGTGGATCACGATATTCGCAGTACGCCCATGGGGACGGGTTTCCACATCGAAACGGTAGCGTTGGCGCAGCAGGTAAACCTTATCTGAACCCCACATGCTCGATTCGATCACTTCACGGCTTTCAATCCAATCGGTTTCGATACTGCCCTTATCAAAATTGCGGTTACGCACAGGAATGGACTGCTTTGCTAAGAAACCATCAATATTGGTGAAGATTTCCTGTTTCAAATCCACACTGTTGTCGATAGATTCGACCACAATCTTGATGTTATCGCTGCCCTCTTCCACATGGGTTCCTTCTGCCATTGGCAGAACCTGCAGTGGTGGACGGATATCGAGATTCTTACCCACAAGTGTCGGATTGGCTTTTGGGCCAATGGAAGGCACTTGATATTCTTTATTGTAGGGCGGTGTTTTCAATCCCTCGGGGATCTTAAGCAAAGGCACTTGCTCGGCCTGAACATAGTCTTCACCGCCGTTTGCTTGGCGACGCTCGAGTGGCGAACTACAGGCTGCAACGGCAGCGACTAAGAACAGTGGGGTGACTTTCTTTAGCATTAATTATTTAACCTCTATCTGGGCACGAGTCATTGCATCTATCAACAGACCATGACATTGCTCAGAAAGTTCAGTCAAAGGTAAACGAATATGGCCACATTCAATCAATCCCATGCGATGGGCTGCCCACTTCACAGGAATAGGATTGGCTTCACAGAACAGTGTGCTATAGAGCCCACGCAGCGGCTCATCAATGCTTGCCGCCAATTCAGCATTGCCCGCAAGCGCCGCATCACACATAGCTTTAAAGGCTTTAGGCACTATGTTGTTGGCAACTGAAATCACGCCATTACCGCCTAGGAGTAAAAACTCCCGCGCCGTCGCGTCATCACCGCTATACAACATAAAGTCATTGCCGCACAGCTCACGCAGGCGTTTTACCCGGGATACATCACCCGTGGCTTCTTTCACACCAATAATATTGCTGACGCTAACGAGTTCAGCCACGGTTTCGGGCTTCATATCGACGGCGGTGCGACCTGGGACGTTATAGAGAATTTGTGGAATATCAGTGCTTGCCGCCACCGCTTTGTAGTGTGCCACTAAGCCCTTGGGCGTCGGTTTATTATAGTAAGGCGTTACGCCTAACATGGCGGCAACACCCACCTTAGAGAGGGACTTGGTGAGTTCGACGGCTTCAGATGTTGCATTGGCGCCATTACCACCAATGACGGGAATACGGCCCGCAGCAAATTTCACCGTTTGCGCGACCACAGTCACATGCTCATTCATTGGCAGAGTCGCAGACTCGCCGGTCGTGCCCACGGCCACAATGGCATCTGTGCCTTGGTCTATATGGAATTCGACTAATCTTTCAAGACTTGCAAAATCTACTGAGCCATCACTGTTCATAGGCGTGATTAAGGCTACGATGCTTCCGTTTATCATCTGACTTTCCCCAAGATTTCAGGATTCGCTATGGTACTGATGCCAACCACTAATGACAAGCATTAACGGGGCTCTCAAATTGATTTAGTTATGGTAGCATTACATCCCGCACAAAAACTCGGCATTAACCCTGAGTTTTCGCTCCATGATATCGAAAAAGTGAGGAAAATTCATGACCAATTTCCTGGTCGTCACCGCAATGGGCGTAGATCGCCCTGGACTCGTAAGTAAACTCGCACGGCTTGCCAGTGACTGTGACTGCGATATCGTCGACAGTCGTATGGCATTATTTGGTAACGAATTTACCCTGATCATGATGTTGTCAGGTTCGTGGGCATCCATAACGAAAATTGAAAGCATGCTCCCGAGTCTCAGTGTTGAACTAGAACTGATGACTGTGATGAAGCGTACCTCTAAACACACGCCGCAAAATTATATTTCACGCCTCGAAGTTCGCTTCACGGGTAAAGATCAACGCGGCACCATGAAACGCATTACCCAGTTTCTGGCCGATCGCTCATTAGATTTAGCGGCGGTGCGCTCCTATTCAGAAGAACTGCCGGATGGTGAGCAGACACAAAATGTATCGCTCACCATTAATATTCCTGAAAAAGTTGAACTAGAAAAACTCGAGCAGAGTATCTATCAACTCGCCCAAGAGATGGCGTTAGATTGCACCATTAAACGTATGCAAGGGGCAACTGCAAGTGATAGAGGATAATCGATGAACAGACTAACAGTTGGCGCCAAGGCGCCACAATTTACCTTACAAGATCAACAGGGTAACCCTGTTTTACTGCAGGAATGTTTAAATAAAGGCCCCGTTTTAGTGTATTTTTACCCTAAGGCCTCAACCCCGGGCTGCACAGTGCAAGCCTGTGGCCTGCGTGACACTAAAGCCGAATTAGATAACCACAAAGTCACAGTACTTGGCATTAGCCCAGATCCGGTCGCAAAACTGGCTAAGTTTGCTGAAAAACAATCACTAAACTTCACCTTACTGAGCGATGAAGACCACAGTGTCGCCGATGCCTTTGGCGTATGGGGTGAGAAAAAGTTTATGGGTAAAATCTACGACGGGATCCATAGAATCAGCTTCCTTATCAATACCGACGGCACTATCGCCCATGTGTTTGATAAGTTTAAGACCAGTGATCACCATCAAGTCGTGCTCGCGCAGCTTGCGGCTGAATAAATAATCGGCAATCGATAACAAAAAGGTCCTGATTTCGGGACCTTTTTATGAAAAATTTTCACTTTCATATCATAAGATACGGTCTGATCGAGCAAAAAATCCGCAAAGGCATTCAGCCATGTCCGCATTTCATGACATCCCAACGCCAATTTATCCAGCCATATAGGGCCAAATAATCGCGGCGGCAATACTCCACATGGTTAGCCAAATAAAACGGTCGAGATATCGCCAGGCAGCCGGGCGACTAAATATCGGCGCGAGCAAACGCGCACCAAAACTTAAACCGAAAAACCACAGAAAAGAAGCCAGCACGGCGCCCGCGCCAAACCAGGGGCGGTGCATATCATCAAACTGAGTGCTAATACTGCCGAGCAACACCACAGTATCGAGGTACAAATGTGGATTAAGCAGACTGATCCCAAGCGTAGTGAGAATGGCGGTTCGCAGGGTATCGGCATTTTGCGTTTGCTCCATTTCCATGCCTTTTGCCACGAAGGATGCCTTCAGTGCATTGGCACCGTACCAGAGTAAAAAAGCGGCACCACCAAAACTCGCCACATGTTTAATGGTAGGAAATGCTTCAATAATATGTCCAAGCCCTGCCACACCTGCGGTGATCATCAGTGCATCGATCACCGAACAAAGCAGTGCAATAGGTAACGGGTAAGCACGCTTGATGCCTTGCTTGAGCACAAAGGCATTTTGCGCCCCAACGGCAATAATCAAACTGCCCCCAATGCCCATCCCCTGTATAAACGCCGCTTGCATAACCACCTCACCTATTCGAAGAAGGCGCTAGCATAATCAAAACAACAAAATTAATATAACTAATGTTTTTTACATATCATAAGAAATATTAATAATCATAAGGGTAAATGGAATGTTGGAATATGCCAATCTTAAGGCGCTTGCCGTTGTGGTCTCGGAAGGCGGCTTCGACCGCGCCGCCAAAGTGCTGCACATAACCCAATCGGCGGTTTCACAGCGCATTCGACAACTGGAAGAAAAAGTCGGTCAGTCATTACTTATTCGCTCAAATCCCGTAGTGGCAACGCCCACGGGTAAGCGCCTTTTACGCCACTACTCGCAGGTACAATTATTAGAAAGCGAATTAAGATCTGAATTAGATGCCGACGATCCCAACCATCCAACGACAGTACGCATTGCCGTGAATGCCGACAGTCTTGCCACTTGGTTTTTACCCGCAATAGCAGGCATGTTCAGTCGCCATGCCTGGCTATTGGAATTGATCGTCGATGACGAGTCCTATACCCATCACTTACTGAAAAATGGTGAAGCCGTCGGCTGCGTGACCACGACTGAAAATCCGATGGCGGGCTGTAGCAGTGAGTTTTTAGGCACAATGGAATATTTAGCGGTTGCCACTCCTGAATTTGCGGCGCGCTATTTTGAATGGACAAAAGCCAGCGACAATACCAGTGCACAAATTACCCAAGCTCAGCTTACTAAAGCCCCGGCCGTGGTGTTTTCGACCAAAGATAAAATGCATGAAAAATACCTTGCCCAGTATTTTCAAATGCTGCCAGGCCAATGGTGGCAACATAGCATTCCATCATCGGAGAGTTTTTTAGAGGCCATTAACTTAAGCCTTGGTTATGGTTTAGTGGGCCACTTACAGGCCAAGCCCTTAATCGATAACGGGATCCTTATCGAATTAACCCCGCAGCAGCGAATGCGCGTGCCGCTTTACTGGCAACATTGGAATATCAAAGCTAAACAGACAACCTTAGTTTACCGCGCCCTTGCCGCCACGGCGCAGCACCATTTGCTGCAAAACTAGCCATTGAGCCTCTGATATAAAACAAAAAACTGCGCACTTTGGCGCAGTTTTTAGGTTGATATGACATCCCTACCGGCTTAGCTCTCCGGCAAAGGGAGCGGCTGTTCAATTTCCGTTTTCGGCCAGACATTAATCACAGCCTTAACTAAAGATGCCAAGGGGATAGCAAAGAACACTCCCCATACCCCCCACAGTCCACCAAAAACCAACACCGCTGCTATGATAATCACAGGGTGCAAGTCCACCGCATCGGAAAATAAAATCGGCACCAGCAAATTACCATCTAATGCCTGAATAATGCCGTAACCTAACATCAGATAGCCAAACTCAGCGCTAAATCCCCATTGGAAAAACGCCACTAAGGTAATTGGCAGAGTCACTAAGGTGGCCCCCACATAGGGAATGAGCACCGATAAACCTGTGAGCACCCCGAGCAAAGCCGCATAGCTGAGTCCCATCACGGCGAATAAGACATAACTCGCTATGCCTACAATGACGATTTCAATCACTTTTCCACGAATATAGTTAAATATCTGTTGGTGCATCTCGAACCACACCTTACGGGCTAGCTGCCGATTGGTGGGGAAAAATCGCTTACTGCCATTAATCAGTTGATCTTTATCCTTTAAAAAAAAGAACACCAACAGAGGCACTAAAATCGCATACACCATCAGTACCAGCAGCGAAGCGGAATAACCGATAAGTTGTTTAGCAATATCAATGACATGTTGAGTATCCAGTAGTTTTTTAAGCTCTGCCACCATCACATTGAGCTGCTCTGGATTAATAAATTGTGGGTATTGATTAATCAACGCCTGCAGAGTTTGCAGCCCTTTATCTATCATGCTCGGTAAATCTGTCATTAGGCTCACGCCTTGACGCCAAATGCTCGGGATCAAGCCAAAGGTCAGCAGCACCACAACCCCAAGAAAAAGCACTAACATCAGGGATGCCCCCGTCGTGCGATTAATGCCTAATTTGAGCATTTGTGCGACGGGCCACTCGAGTAAAAATGCCAACACTAACGCCACAAGCAAAGGGGCAAGCAATCCCCCCGCAAAATAAATAACTAAAGCCAAACCCACCAAAATAGCCATTAAGGTGATTGCCTGTGGATCGCTAAACCGCTCTTGATACCAACGAGAGAAAAAAGTAAGCATGGATTCGTTCCAATAATGATGGTTAGGCTTTCCCTATATGCAAGAAAGCGGTTTATTCAGAGATCATTAACGCTATATCATTGACTTAACACTGTCATAAATCAACTTTAGTGACTATTAAGGCTAGTTGGATCGCATCATCACACAGGACTTGGATATTGTGGCCCTGTTTTTTTAAAAAGAGGGGAACATCTCGCCGTGAACCTGAGTCAGAGAGTAAAATATGTAAGGTTTCGCCTGAAGACATGGACTTCAATGCAAGCTTGACTCTGACCAAAGGGACAGGACAGCGAAATGGGGTTAAATCAATAAAAATCATAATGAACTTGCTATGAACGAACTTGGGCTATTATCCTAAGTTGCCACTCAAACTACAAGCTAACTGCAGTGTCGCAGCCTTAGTTGAGATAATTAGAAGAAATAAAGGATCCGCTTGCGTAAATTGACGTTTTTGACTCAATGTAAACCTTTTGTCGTTGGTGCTCTCTCTTTGATGCTGTTGACTGGCACCGCCAAAAGTTTTGCAAACAATGACTTACCGGATTTAGGGACGGCTGCGGTTAACACCTTCAGCCTCGAAAAAGAAATGGTCTATGGCGATGCCTATATGCGCGTCATTCGCTCTTCGGCCCCGATGCTCAATGACCCCGTATTGAGTCAATATCTTACCGAACTTGGCAATAAATTAGTCGCCCATGCCACGGGGGTTAAAACGCCCTTTTATTTCTTTTTACTGCAAAATGATGAGATTAACGCCTTCGCCTTCTTCGGCGGTCATGTCGCCGTGCATACGGGATTATTCCTCAACGCCGACAATGAGAGCGAACTGGCCTCGGTTTTAGGCCACGAAATCACCCACGTAACCCAACGTCACTTAGCCCGCTCCCTCGAAGCACAACAAAAGAGCGGTCCAGCGACAGTCGCGGGATTACTCGGGGCGATTTTACTGACCATTGCCGTACCTCAGGCGGGGATGGCAGCACTGGCCACCACCCAAGCCTTAGCGACTCAGTCCAAAATTAACTATACCCGTTTGCATGAAAAAGAAGCCGACCGTATCGGTATGCAAATTTTAGTGGATGCGGGTTTTGATCCCAATGCGGCAGCGGAGTTTTTTGGTAAGCTCGCGACTCGATATCGCTTTACTACCACGCCACCGCAAATGCTGTTAACTCACCCCTTACCAGAGTCTCGGATCTCCGAGGCCCGCGACCGGGCACATCAATATCCCCATAGATATATCCCTGATAACCTCAACTTCCAACTCGCTAAGGCACGTATCCAAGTGCGTTTTTCGAGCTACAGCGATGATGCTGTGTTGGGCTTGTTTGAAAAGCAGCTAAATAAACAAACCTATGGTTTTAAAGAAGCTGCACTCTATGGCAAAGCCCTCGCACTCTTTAGACTCAAAAAATTTGATGAGTCAGAGAAGCTTATCGATGAACTGTTAAAAATCGACGCTAACAACTTATTCTATCTCGACACTAAAACCGATTTACTCACCGAGCGCAAAGATTACCCTAAGGCGATTAAACTCCTCGAGGCCCAGCGTAAAATGAAGCCAACCTCGCAGGTCATTAACGCTAACTTAGCCAATATTTACATTGAGGCGGGAGAACCCACCAAGGCCATCCCATTGCTAGAGGATATGATTTTCCTCGATAAACAGAATCAACTGCCCTATCAACTGCTCAATCTGGCCTACAAAAAGATAGGCAACCAGGGCATGGAATACTTCTCCAGTGCCGAATTAATGGCACTAGGGGCCAATTATAAAGGGGCGATTGATCAACTCAACTTTGCCTATCGCGCATCGGAAGATAATCCACTGCAACTTGCTCGAATTGAAGCGCGCATTCGTCAATTTAAACAAGCAGATAAAGAAATGGAAGCCCTTAAATAAGCGGCCAAATTGTGGTTAAAAATTCAATCTAGTCACGCCAATTGCGCCCCGCACACCCTGACGGGGCGCACATTTTTCTGTTATCATCCGCAGCATTGTCATTTCAGCCCACATTTCAGCCCACATTGAGCCTATTGCACTATGACCCAAGCGACGATTTACCATAACCCACGTTGTTCCAAAAGCCGTGAGACCTTAGCCTTACTCGAGCAGCAAGGCTGTGAAATTACTGTGGTTGAATATCTCAAAAATACGCCGAGCACCACTGACATCCGCGACATGTTAGCCAAACTTAATATCAGTGCCCGCGAGTTAATGCGTACCAAAGAAGATGAATATCAGACGCTAGGGCTGGCAGAAGCGTCACTCACTGAAGAACAACTGATCGCCGCCATGGTTAACACGCCTAAATTGATTGAACGCCCAATTGTGCTGACGGTGAAAGGGGCTGCTATCGGCCGTCCTCCTGAAAATGTGTTGGCGATCCTGTAGCTGAAGCCGTTATTTTCTCTGTTATTTTTTTATATGCTGTTATTTTTCAATACGCTATTATTTATCAATATTAGGTAGGCCATGACCTCAAATACCCTATTTACTCTTAGCCGCTTAGGCTATCTTGCTCTGGTACTGCTGCTTGGCGGCTGGTTTATTGGTCAAGGGCTCAATGGCGAATATACGTTATTGTTTAGCCTCCTATGGCTTGTGCCACTCCTGTTACCCATCAAAGGCATTCTCAAAGGCCATCCCTATACCTATGCATGGGCGAGCTTTATTTTATGCCTGTACATGCTACACGCTCTCACCCTGCTCTATGTCACTACGGATGCCTTTGCCTTTGCGTTAATAGAAGCATTACTGATTGGTGCCCTCCTTGTTGCCTTTCCCTTCTACGCCCGTATTCGTGGCCGAGAATTAGGCTTAGGCTTAAAGAAAAAATCCGCTAAAGAGGTTTAGGGCGGATCATAGCGACAATATACCCATAAAAAACCTGCACCCTCGCGTAGTCCCCTGTAGGACTGCGCTTTTTTACTCCCAACCGAGTCCTGAGTTCACAACACTTAAGTTACCTTTTATCACTTTTTTGCAACCTGATTACCATGCTATAGTCATTTTCATGCCGAGCTATGGTCTGCATAGGGTCGATAGCATGACGATAAATCTAACCACTAAAGTCAGTTAGCATTGGAGTGTGGAATTATGGGGATATGGGATCCAATTCGCCTATTAGGGCTCATTAGTTGCTCTGCAATACTGGTTGCCTGTGGCGGCGGTGGGGATAGCGAGGCAGATGGAGGAACCGTCACTCCACCCTCGAGTAATATACCGCGCTGTACTTCAACCCTTCCGGCATTAGTCACCACCAGCTCATCCTCAATCCGTTTTCAAACGGAAGCGCAGTATGTTACAGGACAATCCAGCGCCATAATCGCCAGTATTCAAAACCGTGATAGCCAAGATCTGCATTTTCGTTGGCAGCAAATAGATGGTCCAGCCATTGAACTCGTCAGCCAAAATAGCCCAGTGTTAGCCTTCGATATTCCCACCAGCGGCAGTTACCGCTTTAGTCTGCATGTGACCGGCAGCAATCTAGATGTGACCGGGGAAATTGGCATTAACGCCGATACTGCAACGGACGGATTACTCAATATTCGTCAGGATCATCAAGTTGTTGAAGGTAATGGGGTCAGTCTAAGGGTTGGCCAGCAAGCCGGGCTCAGTGCCACGAATATTTCTTGGTGTATCACCTCAGGCCCTGACATCTCCCTCGATCTTAGCGATCCCTTTAGGCCTTTGTTTACCGCCCCCGCCGCCAGTCAAGACACAGTGTTAAGACTCCAAGCTAGCGCCAATATCAATGGTTCCCTAGTCAAAGACGATGCTTTTGTCCTGACGACAGCGGCACCTGCGATTAGCTCACAGTATTTCGATACGCCAGTCGCACGCACCTATGCCTATCGTGGGGATTCACCCTATGCCAACACACTCACAAGCTGCGTTTATTCAAATCAATTGAATAATGCGTGCACTATCAATAAATTACCTCTGATTGGCCAAATATCCAATACACTCGATACAGAGGCTATCCTCGATAGAGTGCTAGTTTCACACGATTGGATGGGCGATAATTTCGCCGCTTTTTTAGCACAAATGGACCCTAATAGCGATTTTGCCCGCCTATTACAATCCGTTACCGCAGTAGTCATCAGTTATGATGTTCGTCCTTCCTTCTATTGGGTGCTGACGGGAGCAATTTATTTGGACCCAAACGATCTGTGGCTAACGCCCGCACAGCGAGACAGCATCAACGAAGCTCCGGATTATCGCAGCGACTTTGGCAACGACCTGAATTTCATTATGCCCTGGCGTTATGTCAAAGATAATCAGTATGCGTCGCTGGGATTCCCCGTGACGACCCGCGCCACTCGCACCCTCGCCCAAATCACCCCAGATTTGGCGTCACTCTTGTACCATGAGCTGGCACACGCCAATGACTTCTTCCCCCGTAGCGTTCATGCCTCACTCACAGGGCCCAGATTGATTGATGACTATAATCGCCGCAATACCAATAAGAGTCTGGTATCGGATCAAGTGAGCAAGCAGTATCCGCTCACGAGCACAGAAATGGCAGGGCTTGCGGGGGTCAGCTTCTTAGGTGCCAGTGCCAATGCGACTCAAAAGGCTTATCAACCATCAGATATTACAACTTTTTTCTCTACGGATATCGCCAGTGATTTCTATGCTTATTCCAGCACTCGTGAAGACACGGCGATGCTGTTTGAAGAGGCTATGATGAGTTACCGTTACCACATACTGCGGGATGTCGCCGTCACCAATAAACCCGCGGTCTTAACCGCAGATACTGTCATTGTCGATTGGGGACAAAGGGGCAGAATTGGTGAAAGCAGCCTAGAAAACCGCGCCGCATTAGTCATAGACGAGATGTTGCCCGAACTTGATGGAATAAGCTTAATAGCGAGCCTGCCCGATCCCATCGCCATGATCCAAGGTCAGAGCTGGCGCCAAGCCTTAGGGATTTCACCGACCAATGCGTCGTTTAAAGGCCTGCAGAATGTGGCGCCGAACGGCCAAACAATCACCGAACCCGAACTACGTTTAAGTGGTGACCATCACCGTCATCCACAGCAATAGAGTGTTTGAGTTTTAGATAAACAAAAAGCCCGCATGCATTCAGCATGGCGGGCTTTTTGCGGATCCTAATTTGCTATCGCTATAGATGCAACGTCTCTTTCGCAAACGGGATAGTGAGCTTACGCTGGTGAACCAATGAGGCTTTATCTAGCTTATCGAGAACATCAAATAGCGTGCGTAGATCCCGCGCCATACGATTGAGCAGAAAGCGACCAACGTCCTCGGGCAATTGTAAGCCTCGCATGGCCGCCCGGCGCTGCAACGCGGCGAGTTTCTCATCATCGGCCATAGGCTGAAGTTGATAATTAAGCCCCCATTGCATCCGGGAAACGAGATCGGGTAACAGGAATCCAGCCTCCGCTGGAGATGAACGACCACTGACCACTAAAGCGCAATTTTTATGCTCGGCAACACGGTTGTAGAGATCGAATATCGCCTCTTCCCACACTGGGTGTCCCGCAATCGCGTCCACATCATCGATACAAATTAACTCTAATTGCTCTAAGCCTTCGAGTAACGCCGTAGAGATACTCGCATGAATGCCAAGGGGAATATAGAAACTACGGCGGTCGAGTTCATTGGCATGGGCACAGGCCGCATGCATTAAGTGGGTACGACCCGATTTAACTGGGCCCCATAAATAAATCGCGGCCTCACCATGACCTTCGGCATTGGCTCTAAGCTTTTGGATCAGTTCATCATTACCCGCGGCGGGGTAATAACTGTTAAAGGTTTCATCATCCGGTAAATACACGGGTAATGAGAGTTGTAGCGGTGAGTTAAATGGCACTCGTACGCCTCAATAAAATTAGCTAAAAATCACACAAAGTGGGCGAAGATGTGTATTCACCCCAGCTTGCCTATCCACAGTGTTAAGGTAAGCGCCACTGGTAGACGGGTTTACCTAATTGGCTCGACATAGGGCTGAACTCCCCAGAACTCGCAGGGGCAACGACAGAGATCCTAGGCTCGAGGCTCAATAAACGCTCAAAATCAGTTTCTGAGCCGAATAAATCCAATGAGAAGGTTACTGTATTTCCCTGAATACGTGTCAAGGTCGCACTTTTTATTGCACTCAGTTGTTTTAAATATTTTTCAATCTCAACAACTTGTGTCATTTTTTCGATATTGACAAAAGTAACGCTGGCACCGACCTGAGTACCAGTATCGGCAATGGCATACTTAGTAAAATAATAATCCCCTAATGCCGCCATCATGGCACTTATCGCCTGAGCCGCGTTTTCTGCGCTGCCATTAAAGCTAAACAGCGGCGGCGTTAACGAATCAATCGTGGCCTTAGTATAAAGATTTAAGCGATAGCGCACTTGATTACCCGCGGGATCGATAGCCGCTAAAGCGAGAAAATCTGCTTGATAACGTCCAGAGACACTGGCCACGATATCGGCGAACATCCCTTTGACATCGTTGGGGTTTATTCCCATCAACTCATCAAGATCTAAAATAGGCAGCAGCACTGGAATGCCGCGTTCATCGGAAAAAGTCGAGAATTCTTGACGCTCGGCTAATGTCGAAGAATCACTTAATAAAATGGTGTCGCCTTCACTCGGCATGGCCACCCAAAACAGTGTTAACGGACGTTGGGTGCCCCATACGGGTAGTTGAGCTTGACGCAGCAAAGAAACAATCCGGCGGTGCTCAAAATTTGCTTTAAGCAACAACTGACCATTCTGTTCAAGGTAACCATATTGACTCAGCAGCGCATCTGGATTGGCCAGTTGGGCTTGGATAACGCTATTTTCGAGTGAACGCGCAGTACCCGTATTTTTGATGACCACTTTTTCCAATGCTTTTTTTAGCGCTTGATTACGCTCAGGCACGGCACGGGAGGAGACGGGTACGTCGGCCTCATCTAATTTACTCACCTCAACAGCCTGCAGGCTATTAATCGTGAACAGGCAGTATAAAAACGCAATTAAGCTCGGCTTCAATAGGAATTTCAGCATCTTTGAGTAGTTGAAGTAACGTCAGATAGGGCAAATTGTACCATAGTTAACGCCTTAAGCGAGTCTTGGCAAAATTTAGCCCGCTTTAATTCGGTACAGTTAACCCCGCTCCCCAAAACAGTGATCGCAACCCACAAATATGGGTATTTTATTGTGCCCTCAATGCAACAAACTGATATCATTTCGCGGTTTACCCTAAAATTAACGAGAATAATAAATGAGACGACTCGCAATTCCCCTACAGGGTGCCCAAATGTTGTTTGTGGCATTTGGTGCCTTGGTATTAATGCCGTTACTGACCGGACTCGACACCAGTGTCGCCCTGTTCACCGCGGGTATTGGTACCTTACTATTCCAACTGGTAACTAAACGCCAAGTCCCTATTTTCCTTGCATCCTCCTTCGCTTTTATCGCCCCAATTCTGTATGGCGTGCAAACCTGGGGCATTCCATCCACTATGGGCGGCATTATGGCCGCAGGCGTGGTCTACGTCATACTCGGCGCCTTGGTCAAAGTGCGCGGCACCGACTTCATTCATCGGCTGTTACCGCCTGTGGTCGTGGGGCCTGTGATCATTATTATCGGCCTTGGCTTAGCGCCCGTTGCGGTCAATATGGCACTCGGTAAAAGTGGCGATGGCAGTCTGACATTAGTCTCAACCAATACGGCGCTGATCATTTCACTCGCGTCACTCTGTACTACCATTGCGGTCGCGATATTTGCCAAAGGCATGCTGAAAGTGATGCCGATCCTAGCGGGTATCGTTGTGGGGTATGGACTCAGTCTCGCCTTTGGTATCGTCGACTTTGCGGTAGTGGCCGCAGCGAGTTGGATTGCGGTCCCTAAATTTGTCGCCCCCGAGTTTAACTGGCATGCCATCGCCTTTATGATCCCTGTAGCTATTGCCCCGGCGGTTGAACACATTGGCGATATTCTGGCGATATCCAATGTCACGGGTAAGGATTTTATGAAAAAACCCGGCCTACATCGCACGCTAACTGGCGACGGTATTGCCACTATTGCAGCGGCGGCCTTCGGTGGCCCACCAAACACAACTTATTCAGAAGTGACAGGTGCAGTGACCCTAACCCGAAATTTTGATCCTAGGATTATGACTTGGACCGCCATCACGGCCATTACCTTAGCCTTCGTTGGTAAACTAGGTGCGCTGATGCAGACCATTCCCGTCCCTGTGATGGGCGGTATTATGTGCTTGTTATTTGGATCAATTGCCGCTGTTGGACTTAATACCTTAATCCGCAATCATGTGGATTTATCCGAGCCACGCAACTTAAGCATTGTGGGCGTCACTTTGGTATTTGGCATTGGTGGCATGGCATTTGGTATCGGCTCATTTAGCCTGACAGGTATCAGCTTGTGCGGTATTGTGGCTATCACGATGAACTTACTGTTACCCGCGACTAAACACCACAAACAGGATCTCGCTTCGCATTAGTCGCTCCAACAGGAGCTGATTGAACCAAGCTGCTCACCTAGATTTGCAGCATAAAAAAGCCGCTGGGATATCAATCACAGCGGCTTTTTATGGCGTTCAAATTAGCGTTTATTCTGCCGTTTTGTACTTTTCAGCAGTCGCTTTGATTAAGGGTTGTAATTCGCCCTTTTGGAACATGTCCACCACGATATCGCAACCACCGATCAGCTCGCCTTCAATCCACAACTGTGGGAAAGTTGGCCAGTTTGCATACTTAGGTAATTCGGCGCGAATGTCTGGGTGCTGAAGAATATCCACAAACGCAAATTGCTCGCCACAGTTAATCATGATTTGGGCGACCTGAGACGAGAAGCCACAGCTCGGTAACTTAGGCGAGCCTTTCATATAAACAATGATAGGGTTTTCGGCGATCTGCTGCTTAATTTTCTCTACTGTTTCCATTTTAATTCCTAAGTGCGATGACATTGACTCAATGGCGCTATTGTACGACAGCTAGTCACAGAACAAAATCCCACAGTTTGTAAGGTTATGTCGAGATTTGATTTTTCGATGACGCCTATCTAATCAATTAGCCAAACAATGATTCACATCACAAATTTTATCGGTACAATAGTCCCCAGTGAGCACGTTTAAAAAACGATAACCTAAGACCATGGAGAGATACTAATGGCTTTCGAATTACCCGCATTACCATATGCAAAGAACGCACTAGAACCACACATTTCTCAAGAAACCATTGAATACCACTACGGCAAGCATCACAACACCTATGTTGTTAAGCTAAACGGCTTAATCGAAGGAACCGATTTCGCAGGTAAATCTTTAGAAGAAATCATCAAAACTTCTACTGGTGGCGTATTTAACAACGCGGCTCAAGTGTGGAACCACACTTTCTACTGGAACTGCCTAGCACCTAACGCTGGCGGCGAGCCAACAGGCCCTGTGGCCGATGCCATCAATGCGGCTTTCGGCTCATTTGACGCATTCAAAGCCCAATTTACCGATTCAGCTGTAAACAACTTCGGTAGCGCTTGGACTTGGTTAGTGAAAAAAGCCGATGGCACTGTTGCTATCGTTAACACTAGCAATGCTGCTACACCACTGACTGACAGCACTGTTACACCAATCCTGACTGTAGATGTGTGGGAACACGCTTACTACATCGATTACCGTAACGTGCGTCCAGACTATCTTGCCCACTTCTGGCAATTAGTGAACTGGGATTTTGTGAACCAAAACTTCGCAGGTTAATTTCTTTAACCCAAAGAATTAACGCTAATAAAAGAGCCCTTGTGGCTCTTTTTTATATCATTAACCTGCCATATTCCCTCTTCCCCCATCTTAGAGTTGATGTCACTACAAGTGCAACAATTGCATTTGCAACCATTTGTTATTGTTTTATTTGATATTTTTTTTGACACAGGTATCGAGTTTGTGTCTAAGATTAGTATAGGAAGCTGGCAAACCAGTTCTCCGTTCCATGACATCACTGGCGTTTCAGGGGGTTTATATGGGCATTTTCGAGCATTACCAAAAGCGCTACGAACAAAAACTCGATGAAGAATACACTTTGCAGGAGTTTCTCGACATCTGTAAAGAAGATCGCAGTGCTTACATGTCAGCATCAGAACGGCTCTTGCTTGCCATTGGCGAAGCAGAAGTCATAGATACCGCAAAAAATCCAATACTTAGCCGTATTTTTTCCAACCGTCTTATTTCACGTTACCCCGCATTTAAAGATTTCTTCGGCATGGAAGATGCGATTGAGCAAATCGTGGCCTACCTCAAACACTCCGCTCAAGGCTTAGAGGAATCGAAGCAAATCCTGTATTTGCTCGGTCCTGTGGGTGGGGGTAAATCATCATTGGCCGAAAAGCTCAAAGCACTAATGCAAAAAGTCCCCATTTATATCCTGAGCGCAAACGGCGTACGTAGCCCAGTGAACGATCATCCCTTCTGCCTCTTTGATGCCGACGAAGATGGCCAACTATTAAAAGATGAGTTTAATATTCCTACCCGCTACCTTAAGACCATAATGTCTCCCTGGGCAGTGAAAAGACTGCACGAGTTTGGTGGCGATATTTCTAAATTCCGGGTCGTTAAAGTGTTCCCTTCGATCCTAGATCAAATTGCGATAGCTAAGACGGAACCTGGGGATGAAAACAATCAAGATATTTCGTCCTTAGTGGGTAAAGTGGATATTCGTCAGCTTGAACATTTTTCCCAAGATGATGCCGATGCCTATGCCTATTCGGGAGCATTATGCCGCGCGAATCAAGGAATGATGGAATTCGTCGAGATGTTTAAGGCACCGATAAAAGTGCTGCATCCCCTACTTACTGCCACCCAAGAAGGCAATTATAACGGCACCGAAGGCCTATCGGCCCTGCCCTATAGTGGGATTATTCTGGCGCACTCGAATGAATCGGAATGGTCAACCTTTAAAAACAATAAGAACAATGAAGCCTTCCTCGACCGTGTTTATATCGTCAAAGTGCCCTACTGTTTACGGGTATCTGAAGAGCTACAAATCTATCAAAAGCTGCTGATTAACTCCGAGCTATCGAAAGCCCCCTGTGCCCCTGGCACCCTAGAAACCCTAGCGCAATTTAGTGTGCTATCGCGCCTAAAAGCACCTGAAAACTCCTCCATCTACTCTAAGATGCGGGTTTATAACGGGGAAAGCCTGAAAGATACCGATCCTAAGGCCAAGTCCTACCAAGAATACCGCGATTATGCTGGCGTTGATGAAGGGATGAATGGGCTATCGACCCGTTTCGCCTTTAAGATCCTATCGCGGGTATTTAACTTCGATCACTCTGAAATCGCCGCCAATCCGGTACATTTGTTCTATGTGCTAGAGCGTCAAATAGAACAAGAGCAGTTCCCTAGCGATACCGCCGAACGCTATCTTGAGTTTTTAAAGGGTTACTTAATCCCTAAATACGTGGAATTTATTGGGAAAGAAATTCAAACCGCTTACCTAGAGTCTTACTCTGAATACGGCCAAAATATCTTTGACCGCTACGTTACCTACGCCGATTTTTGGATCCAAGATCAGGAATACCGCGATCCAGAAACAGGTCAGCTATTCGATCGCGCCGCCCTCAATGCCGAACTGGAGAAAATTGAGAAACCCGCAGGGATCAGCAATCCCAAAGATTTCCGTAATGAAATCGTCAACTTCGTGCTGCGCGCCCGCGCTAACCATGAGGGTAATAATCCACTCTGGACCAGCTACGAGAAACTTCGCACTGTGATCGAGAAGAAAATGTTCTCCAACACAGAAGATTTACTGCCGGTGATTTCCTTTAATGCCAAAACCTCGAATGACGATCAGCGCAAACACGATGATTTTGTCAATCGCATGATGGAGAAAGGCTATACCAAGAAACAAGTCCGACTCTTGTCTGAGTGGTATTTACGGGTTCGTAAATCCTCTTAAACTTGCGCTCACTAAGTACAGGGCTTTGGTGCTACCAAAGCCTTCGCTAGGGTTTGGGAGGTGCGTATGGCGAACTTTATCGATAGACGGTTGAATGCAAAAGGGAAAAGCACTGTCAACCGCCAACGCTTTATCAATAGATACAAGCAACAAATTAAAAAAGCCGTCAGCGATGCAGTGACTCGTCGCAGTGTAACGGATGTAGATAAAGGCGAAAAAATCAGTATTCCTACGCGGGATATCAGTGAACCTATGTTTCACCAAGGTAAAGGTGGCGTCAGGGACAGAGTACATCCCGGAAATGATCAATTTGCCCGAGGAGATAAAATCGATAGACCCCTCGGCGGCGCAGGCGGCGGTGCGGGTAAAGGCGATGCCTCGGATTCAGGCGAAGGAAACGATGATTTTGTCTTTGAAATATCGAAGGATGAATACCTAGAGCTACTATTTGAAGACTTAGAATTACCGAATCTACAAAAAAACCGCCTCAATAAATTGGTGGAATATCAGGTTTATCGCGCCGGATTTACCAACGATGGCGTCCCCGCCAACATTAATATTGTCCGCTCCCTACGTTCATCACTGGCGCGGCGAATTGCAATGTCGGCGAGTAAAAAGAAGCTATTAGCGGAATTAGAACAAGAGTTGGCGGAGCTTGAGAATATTCCAGGGACGCAGGCAGAGCTAATCCTCGATTTAAAGGCCCAAATAGAGGAGTTAAAACAAAAGATTGCAAATGTTCCCTTTATCGATACCTTCGATCTACGCTTTAATAACTTTGCCAAACGGGAAATCCCCTCTAGCCAAGCGGTCATGTTTTGCCTGATGGACGTATCAGGCTCAATGGATCAAGCCACTAAGGATATGGCAAAACGTTTCTATATCTTGCTCTATCTGTTCCTGACTCGGACTTATAAAAACCTTGAGGTGGTCTATATTCGCCACCATACCCAGGCTAAAGAAGTCGACGAGCATGAGTTTTTCTACTCCCAAGAAACGGGCGGAACGATTGTTTCAAGTGCTTTAAAATTGATGCATGACATTCAACAGGCACGCTACCCCGCCGATGAGTGGAATATTTATGCGGCCCAAGCCTCAGACGGCGATAACTGGGCGGATGATTCGCCAACCTGTCGGCAGTTATTAGAGCAAAAAATTCTGCCGTTAGTACGCTACTTTAGTTATATCGAAATCACCAATCGCGCCCATCAAACCCTGTGGCGCGAATACGAATCCCTACAACAGCATTACGATAACATTGCGGTGCAACACATTCGTCAAGCCGAAGATATCTACCCTGTATTTAGAGAGTTGTTTAAGAAGCAGGCGGTTTAAGGGGGTATTATGGGGAAGAAACCAAGAACACCACTGAGCGATGGTCCCGATTGGAGCTTTGAGTTGCTGCAGGACTATCTGAAGGAAATTGAACGTGTAGCCGCCCTATACAAACTCAGCGCCTACCCTAATCAAATTGAAGTCATCACCGCCGAACAGATGATGGACGCCTATGCGGGGATAGGCATGCCCATCGGCTACACCCATTGGTCCTTCGGCAAACGTTTTATCGAAACCGAGCAAGGCTATAAACGGGGGCAAATGGGCCTTGCCTATGAGATTGTGATTAACTCAAACCCTTGTATCGCCTATTTAATGGAGGAAAACACTATCACTATGCAGGCACTAGTGATAGCGCACGCGTGTTTTGGGCACAATAGTTTCTTTAAAAATAATTACTTATTTAAAACTTGGACAGATGCCAGCTCGATCATCGATTACTTAGTCTTTGCCAAAAACTATATCAGCGAATGTGAGCAGAGGTACGGGGTTGAGCAAGTCGAAAGTGTGATTGACTCCTGCCATGCCCTGATGAATTACGGTGTTGACCGTTACAAACGACCTTCGGAAATCTCCTTCCGTGAAGAACAAGCAAGACAGAAGGACCGTGAAGCCTATCTACAGAGTCAAGTGAATGACCTTTGGCGTACTATCCCGAACCAACTACAGGGTCAATCTGAAGCTAAAAAACGGCGTTTCCCCGCAGAGCCGCAGGAAAACATTCTCTATTTCATCGAAAAAAATGCCCCTTTACTTGAACCATGGCAACGGGAGATCATTCGCATAGTGCGTAAAATGGCTCAATATTTTTACCCACAAAAGCAAACACAAGTGATGAACGAAGGTTGGGCGACCTTTTGGCATTACACTATTTTAAATCACCTATACGATGACGGAGTGGTCACAGACCGTTTTATAATGGAGTTTTTACAGAGCCATACTGGTGTTGTAGCACAGCCCGAGTACAACAGCCGCTATTACAATGGTATTAATCCCTATGCCTTAGGTTTTGCCATGTTCACCGATATCCGGCGTATTTGCGAAAGTCCAACCGAAGAAGATAAGGTTTGGTTCCCTGAGATTGCGGGAAGTAACTGGCTAGAAACATTGCATTTTGCGATGCAAAATTTTAAGGATGAGAGTTTTATCAGCCAATATCTCTCCCCTCGAGTCATCCGCCAATTTAAATTATTTGGCATCCATGACGATGAAAAACGCAATTATCTCTCTGTGTCAGCTATCCATGATGAACAAGGTTATCAAGATATTCGGCAATTATTGTCGCAGCAGTATAACCTGTCGAATATTGAACCCAATATCCAAGTCCACAATGTGGAAATAAACGGTGATCGATCTTTAACCTTAAGGTATGTGCCGAGTAACGATATCCCCCTCGCTAATACCTATAAAGAAGTATTGAAACACTTACATCGACTATGGGGATTTACAGTGACACTTGAGCAAAAAAATGCCGATGCCAGCATTAATATTTTAGCGACCTGCCCAGAACCCATTAAATCGGAATTGTAGGATTGTAAAAAGTAAAAGCCGTTTCCAATGGAAACGGCTTTTTAAAAACCATCAGCAATTTAGCTAACATCAAAGGGAGGAGTTAATTATCCTGTGCGATGGATGCGGGCATATCGTCCCGTAATTGTAACCACATCTTGCCACTGTTAATGCCATAGGTACGCATTAGAGCAGGTACATCCACATAATTTTTTGCCTTTGCTAGCACTTCTAATTCTTTATAGAAATTTAAGGCCAGCAAACGCGCCTCTGGACTACTAAAATAATAGCGCCCCACTCGGCTATATAAACCTTTAAAGCCATTTAGGATCAGCACATAGAGTGGATTGCCAGATGAAAATGCCAAGGTATGATGCAATAAATAGTCATATTCAGCGAAAGATTCAGCCGTGTCTTCTAATTGGTGGATTTTTGCCAACACACCGACCGCCGTTTCAGGGTTGTAACGTAGTGCGCCACGAAAATAAATGGCACTGACGTTCGTTCTGGCCGAGAGCAGTTGGTCCACCAGCACAGGAAAACCTTCAGGATTGAGATCGGCAATCGTCTCAAGAATATTTAAACCAGAAGTTTCCCAAAAATTGTTCACTCGCGTCGGTTTGCCATGTTGGATTTTTAACCAACCGTCGCGAGCTAGGCGCTGCAGCACTTCACGCAGGGTGGTGCGTGTCACGCCGATCAACTCAGAAAGCTCACGTTCAGCCGGTAAAATGGACCCTGGTGGGAATTTATTTTCCCAAATTGATCTCACAATATACTTCTCTGCAAAACTTGCAGGTCCTTTGGCATTGATAATCATCAGCCCACTTATCCAGTTGTTGTGCGTCGTAATGGTCACTGATCATACCAGAGCGGTAAAAAATGGAAACCATTGACTGAAATTCCCCGCACAGTGTCAGTATAAATGTCACAAAAGCGTTCAAAAAACAGACTAACATCAAGGCTTATTGAGTCAATTTTGCCGATTAGCTCCGCTTTTTGGAATATGAGTCCCAGTATCTCATTACATTAGCATTCTCTTTAGGCTAGACTGATTTTCCAAACACGGGTAAATACAACATAACACGTGTAAATTTTTCAACATAATTAGAAGAGAGGATGCCATGCCGGTGACAATGAGCCAGGCGTTTATTGGGAACTTCTTAGGGAATTCTCCTAAGTGGTACAAAATCGCAATACTGTCATTTTTAATAATCAATCCAATACTCTTTTTCTATGTCAGCCCCTTTGTGGCGGGTTGGGTATTAGTACTTGAGTTTATTTTTACCTTAGCCATGGCATTAAAATGTTATCCACTACAACCCGGTGGTCTATTAGCCATAGAAGCCGTTGCTATTGGTATGACCTCGGCCAGTCAAGTTTTGCATGAAATAGAAGCCAACCTCGAAGTATTACTATTACTGGTCTTTATGGTGGCTGGTATTTATTTCATGAAGCAATTACTGTTATTTGCCTTCACGAAAATGATCACTAAAGTGCGCTCAAAAATTTTAGTGTCATTGATGTTCTGTCTCGCTTCAGCCTTCTTATCCGCATTCCTAGATGCATTAACGGTTATTGCCGTGATTATCGCGGTCGCTGTGGGGTTCTATGCGATTTATCACAAAGTCGCCTCTGGAAAAGACTTCTCGGCCGATCATGATCATACCTCTGAAGACAAGAACGACGATGATAATCAACTTGATGAAGCAGAATTAGAGTCATTCCGCGGGTTTCTGCGTAACCTATTGATGCATGCCGGGGTCGGAACGGCACTCGGTGGAGTTTGCACTATGGTGGGCGAACCGCAGAACTTGATCATTGCCGCCCAAGCAAATTGGCAATTTGGTGAGTTTGCAATCCGTATGTCTCCTGTGACAGTGCCCGTGTTGATTGCGGGGATCCTGACTTGTTATTTAGTTGAAAAATTTCATATTTTTGGTTATGGAGCCAAACTTCCCGATGCCGTACATAGGATCCTATGTGAGTACGCGGCCTATGAAGATGCCCGTCGCACCAACAAAGACAATATCAAGCTAGTCGTGCAAGCTTTTGTGGGGATCTGGTTGATTGCAGGCCTAGCCTTACATTTAGCATCCGTCGGCTTAATTGGTTTGTCTGTCATTATTTTAACCACGGCCCTCAACGGCGTGACCGATGAACATGCGCTCGGAAAAGCCTTCGAAGAGGCATTACCCTTCACTGCACTTTTGGCGGTATTTTTTGCCGTGGTGGGAGTCATTATTGATCAACAACTGTTTGCCCCGGTTATCCAATGGGCACTTAGTTATCAAGGGAATACACAGTTAGTCATCTTCTATATCGCCAATGGCTTATTGTCCATGGTGAGTGATAACGTGTTTGTGGGTACTGTGTATATCAACGAAGTCAAAGCCGCGTTAATTAACGGCCAAATTAGCCGTGATCAATTCGACTTGCTGGCAGTGGCAATCAACACAGGTACTAATCTCCCTTCAGTTGCCACGCCAAACGGTCAAGCCGCCTTCCTATTCTTATTAACCTCCGCCCTCGCCCCACTCATTCGCTTGTCCTATGGCAGAATGGTCTGGATGGCTCTCCCCTACACTGTCGTTTTATCGATAGTCGGCGTGTTAGCGATTGAGACAGGTTTCTTAGAACAGGCAACGCAATACTTCTACGACTCACAGATGATCATGCACCACAGTGCAAAAGAAGTGATTGGAGGTGCCACTGGGCACTAACATATATCTCTGAGTTGACTGAACTTTCTTAAATGAGTAGAGTCCAAAAAACGCCCCCAGCCTTTGAGGGCGTTTTAGTTACTATGGAGCCCATATCTTTGACTGTACTTACTCGCTTTGCCCATTCTCGAGTCTCTTGGTTGGCCCTCGGTGGCACAGCACTATCCTTAGAGGCTGCTGCACTGTATTTTCAATATGTTATGAAACTCGATCCCTGCGTGATGTGTATCTACCAAAGGTTGGCCGTGTTTGGTATTTTTGCGGCTGGGCTCATTGGAATGATAGCGCCTAAGTCTCTGATCGTGCGGATTGTTGCGGCGCTCGGTTGGGCTGTGAGTGCAACATGGGGGTTGAAACTCGCCCTCGCATTAGTAGATATGCAAAATAACCCCTCGCCTTTTTCAACCTGCTCCTTTTTACCTGACTTTCCTGCTTGGATGCCGCTTCACGAATGGTTTCCATCGATTATGCTCCCCACAGGCATGTGTACCGATGCTCCATGGCATTTTATGGGAGTGACAATGGCGGAATGGATGGTGGTGGCATTCAGTGGTTTCCTGGTCGTATGGCTACTGTTTATTGTGCCAATCCTCAGCCGCTCGACTAAACCTTCGCTGTATAAATAGCTTAAGCTAAGGCAGGTGTTATACCTGCCTTTCTACACTACTTCTGGCGAAGTTTACGGTTTTAATCAGTGAGTTCCCGCCATAAAAATCCCCCTATCTTTGATATAAGCTAATAGCAAAAGAGCTAAAAAGCGCTACACTGGCTCAATGGAAAGCGTATTACGGAACGCTGCGATGACGGACAAAAGCTCAACCACTGAATCACAACCCGCCTCGACTCAATGGCAAAATAGCTTGCCCTTTAAATTCAGTCTTATTCAACTCGTTATCGCCAGTATTCTGATTTTTAGCACGGCTTGGGTGATGCTTAGTATTCAAAATCAACAGGTCACAGAGCAACAGGCGGTACTGAATCAAAATCATGGCCAAATTGTCATCGCCAAATTACAGGAAATGACATCCCAAGTTGAAAATCTCGTCGGTGCTATCAGTAATATTGCCATGCTATATCGTTATGATAAGCAGCAATTGAGCAAAGCGATACCAGCCTTATTTTCTATTGAAAATCAAAAAGAGATTATTTCAGGAGGTGGGATCTGGCCAGAGCCAGGCAGTTTCAACCAGCAGAAATTTCGCGACAGCCTCTTCTGGTCACATAATATCCACAATGAATTGATTGCAATAGACACCTACAACGATGAGGCTTTTCCCAGTTATCACACCGAGGAGTGGTATCGCCCGACACGCTTTTTCCCGACAGGAAGAACCTTTTGGTCTAAATCCTACGTCGACCCAACTACCCATGAACCCATGATCACGGCCTCAGGGGCAATGTGGATGGAGCATCAGTTTATTGGCGCTGCAACTGTGGATATCAGTTTAGGCAAGCTCGATATCCTACTGCGAAATACGATGGCGGATGTCGGTGGCTATGTCATCGCACTCGATCATCAAAATCAAGTACTCGCCTATCCACACGCTGAGGATAACAATCAACCTCAAGCCAATTCCATGCAAACGTTACTCACCTTCGATGCACTAGCCAAATCCACATTAGCCTTTGCACCTGTTGCCTCGGCGCTCACCAGTGCCGATCGCGCCTTTGTCGAGCAAGCTATTGCCCAGCGCGTGTTTACCCAAGAACAAATGGACAACCTCACCCGCTTAAGTAAAGGTAACGAACGGGAAATGCTTGCCGCCATAGTCAATAGCAGCGCGCTAAATCAATTTACCGTACCTAAGCTATTGGCCTCGATGTCCCTAGCGACGGACCCTATCCTGAACACGCCCTCGCTCGTGTCCATTTTCCTTATGCCTAATACCTATTGGAAAATAGTAGTCGTTACGCCCATTGCGCCATTACAAGATACTGCAATGCATTTGGTTGAAAAAATAGGCATATATCTGGTTTTGATTCAATTGCTTGGGCTCATTTTACTGTTCTTGTTGCAACATAGATTGCTGATTTCACCCATTATGGAGATGGTTCAGGCGCTCAAACGCAACGATCCGGCCTCCATTGAAATCAAAGCGAATCAACGCCACGATGAAATTGGCTTATTGGCAAAAACCTTCTTATCCCGCACCCAACAACTTGAAGTGGCGATGGCCAGCTTAGATGCCAGCAATCTTGCCCTAGAGCAACAGCTACAGAGTCAACAGCTCTTTCAACAGGAACTCAATTGTCATAAAGAACAGCTACGAGCTTTGTTAAAGTTCTCACCCAATCTGATTTACATCAAAGATTTAAATGGGAAGTATATTCTCGTTAACGATAAATATTGTGAAGTGCTTGGAATTGAACGCCGACGAATTATCGGTGCATCTGACTTCGATCTGTTCCACAGCCAACTTGCCCAGATTTACCAACAAAACGATCAACGGGTCACCCACAGCCGTGACACTATCAATTTTGAAGAAGTGATCCCCTCCCACCGCGGAGAATTAGTGTATCAAATGACAAAATTCGATATTAGGGATGATGAAGATCATTCGATCGCCGTTGGTGCAATCGGCTTCGATATGGATCTGCGTAAACGCCAAGAACTGGAGCTAGAAAAGCTGTTGCAAACTCAGGTCGTCAGCATACAAAAACAGCAAACTAAAACCCAATTAGCCAGCGATGAAAACACTAAACTACGCCAACAACTTGCGTGCGCCCACCATGAAATAGAGCAACAACAGCAACTTAATCTCAGTCGGTTACAAAGCCAAAAATTAATGCAGAATTTTCTTGCCGATATCATGACACAGCTGATGCAGGAGCAAGACCATCTACTTGGGCAAATTTGTCAAACCCAAGCCGAGGCGCCCCCTGAATATCAAACTCATACCATCGAGTTGATGGCACACCAAGCCGATAGATTAAGGCATATTTCACAATTATTTACCGCCCATCAATCCGATATTAGGCCATTACATCTTGCCCAATTTATTCGCCACTTACTTGGGTTACTGCAGGGGCAACTTACGCGGGTGAATGTCAACGTCAGCCTAAAATGCGATGAAAATTTAGTTGTCGATGGCAGTTCATGGCAATACCTACAATTCTTCTACCGACTCATCAGCAACACCTTGAATCATGCATTTAAAGAGCACAATCAGTCCCGTGAATTGCACATAAACATCACCAGGCAAGCCAATAAACTCCATGTACAACTCGAAGATAATGGTGTAGGTATGAGCGAGTCACAGCTCACCCAATTAAGACAGGAAATGGCGCTGGATCTCTGCCTTGGCACGCTCTCCTGCTTAAGTTTGTGGGTGAAAAACGATCTTAACGGTGTGTTCTACCTTGAAAGTGAACTCAATAAAGGCACGCGGGTGGTTTGCAGTTGGCCATTGTAAGTACCACTGTACTTACCCTAGATTCAAATCTATTTCATGCCGCAAAAATCATGAAATTACACCTCTGTCACTTCGACTCGATCTAACCAAATCTGAGCTTGCTGACGCTCACTGGCAGAAAACACTTTGACGGGGCAAGGCAAGATCAAGGCTAATGCATTGACCATAGTCCCCATACTTACAGTGTCGGCAATCATCACCACGCGCGCAAAATCGCTGAGATGAAATAGGCTCAACCAAGCGTCATCCCACAGGGCGCCCACTGAAATGCCCATAAATTCTGGACTAAACTCATACCATAAACGGATACAGGCGTGATCCTGTAATTTAGCCTCAATGGCAGGGATAAGTTGGGAAGCGATATCTTGATGGCTCACTCTGCCAGAAACTGCAATGGTCAAAATATCATCGGCATAACCGGGCGATATGGTCAACATACAAGATCCCCTATCAACAGATAACATGGGAAGCAGATATCAATTAAGCATGGGCCTGCAATTTAGCAATTTCTTGGTCGAATAGATTTTTAATCAAACCGGAAAACTCCGCCACAAATAGCATCTGCGCGGGAGTGGCTTTATGATTTGCCACCGAGGCTAAAATTTCCTCTAAGTCGTAGACTATGGCGTCCACTTCTCGGATGATCATATTGCGCTCGGCAAAGGATAAGGAAGGATTCTGGCCGCACACCATAATAATTTGGGCAGACAATTGCTCTTCGAATAATTCCATCACTGTATCATCGGAAACACTTTGGGTATCTGGCGTTTCAAATAAGCCAAGGTGCTCAGTCAAATACTGGATCAAATGCATGTAACCGTCTTTATCTGTGACCATTTTTTACCCTTAACACCCATAAACTTAGTGCCACTCACGGCCCCATCTACAACAAAAATGCAAACATTGACACACTTTACACTCAATCAAGCACTCAATGCATCACGTCAGCCACCGACTCACCATATCCTAAATAAGTTAGCTGACGTGTTGATCTACACCAATCTTATTGAAGTTACTGAGTTAAGGTTAGTACAAATGACACTGGAACAGCCTGGCTAATACTCGATAAACCCGCAATATCACGCAATTTATCGACACCAGCCACTAAATCGAACTCATTGGCATTGATTATAATCGGCTGAAAACTGCTAACCATCAGTTTATTATCAGATACTTTGGTTATAATTACCGAAAAAGTTTTTGTTTGCTCTTTGCCATGCAGTGAAATTTTACCATCAAAATCGGCGACTTTGCTTTCACCAACCGCTAAATCCTTAACCAGTTTACTATCTACCTGTGAAGTGAGCTTCAGCTCAGGATAGAGTGAGACTTCAAACAACAGATTCTGTAATCGTTCATCACGCACTTCGATGCCTGTTGCCACCCCCACTAAGGGGATAGTCAAGTCAAATTGACCGCTATCTGCTAACGTCCCTTTAAGCTGCTTAAAATGATGTACTTCACCGATATCGCCTTTTTTCACCGAAATAAAACTGACTCTCGAATCCTGTTCCATCACTTGCCATTGTGCGGCACAACTAAAACTGGCCATTGCAGATAAGGCGACAATTCCAATCCATTTGTTCATTGTATCGGTCCTCAACAGTGGGGTTGAAAAGGATACCGCGGCTGTAATCAACCTCGGTATCGGGCTAAGGTTTTGCTCAGTTATCTGTCACTTACTACCCAAACCACCCTAAGATATCAATTTTAGATAAGTGTAGGTGTCGATCAACTAAGCGTCACTAAAGATACTCTGTTTATCCATTAGCGACCAGTAAACTATCGTTTAAGTTCTCACTAACCACTTGTCTAAACTGTTGGCGAAAGCTTGCTTATCCGCCTGGGAAAATGCCTCTGGACCGCCAGTATGTACACCTGAGCCACGCAGATCTTCCATAAAATCCCGCATAGTCAACTTTTGCTTAATATTATCGACGCTATACAACTCACCACGGGGATTGAGTGCCAAAGCCCCTTTCTCAACCACTAATGCCGCGAGGGGAATATCCGCGGTGATCACTAAATGCGTTGGCTCGACATGATCAACAATATATTGATCCGCCACATCAAAACCCGCACCAACGCGAATTTGGCTGATATAAGGCGATGGCGGTATACGGATCAGTTGATTAGCCACCAGCACTAGCGGTATCGCTTTACGCTCCGCAGCCCGAAAGAGGATTTCTTTAATGGGGTTTGGGCAAGCATCGGCATCTACCCAAATTTTATACTGACTCAACGAGGTCACTCCAATATCATTAACATCAACGCGAACCAGCGGCATTATGGTGCTAGGCGGTCAATATCCCATATGCCATCACGACGCGTATAAATAAAACGATCATGCAGCCTGTGTTCTCCACCTTGCCAAAACTCAATACTGGAAGGCTTAATCAGATATCCCCCCCAAAAACTGGGTAAGGGCACATCCCCCTTGGCAAACTTTGCCTTCATCTCCATAAACTTGCCCTCGAGCACTTGTCTAGCACTGAGTTTACTCGACTGCTGCGACACCCAAGCGGCAATTTGGCTGTCCTTAGGGCGTGTCATAAAATATTTGATGACTTCTGCGGTTGAGAGCGGCTGCGCCTCTCCGAGCACTGAGACTTGTCGCTCTAAAGGATGCCAAGGAAAATGCAAACTGACTTTATTATTGACGGCAATTTGTTGCGCCTTGCGGCTACCTAAGTTGGTAAAAAACACGAAACCTGTGTCATCGAACCGTTTAAGTAATACGATGCGCTGAAACGGCTGGCCATGCTCATCCACAGTCGCCACACACATGGCCGTTGGATCGCTAAGCTCTGCATCCCTCGCCTGCGTCATCCACAGTTCGAACAAGTCCATCGGGTTTTGCGGTAAATCGGCACGACGTAAGCCACCTTTTGCGTATTCGCGGCGAATATCACTGAGATCTGTCATGGGGTTTCCTTAAGCAAATGCCAAAAATTTACATGAATTCAGGGATCAGCACTTCAGCATCAAGCTGCTGATAGTGGCTAAAGCTAATATCATAACCTTGCTCGGTCGTTAATGAGCCACGCCCTAAGCATAAATGGGCAGGAAAACCCTGCGTTGAGTCGTCGATATTAAAGCCGATGGTGTCCCAACTAATGGGAGAAAACAGCGCTAATAATCGCCCTAAGAGTTCTTGCGGATAGTGGGTTAAATCCAGATTCGTTTCAAAGCTCACATAGGAGCTAGCGCAGGCATTCTCGCTTTGGGGCGTGATATGCAAGGTCACATAATACTTGCCCCAGAGACCGTTCATCGAAAAACCTGAGGGGTCAAATAAATGGGCGTCAAGCTCAAAGTCTGGGAATAAATCGTTAAGCTCGAGCGCGGCACAAATTTCAGCTTTGCTTTGCGAGCCACCATTTAGATAATCGGCTAGCTCACCACGAATGTGGTACATCAACAGCTCACAGCTTTGATCATCCTTTGGTGCACGATAATCACTATCAGAGCAGAAAAAATAATGATGATGACAGTCTAAATGCCCCACTCTCATTGCCTTACCCGCAATACGCTGACGCAGCTTGCCAACATCATCGGCAAAACTGCTGGCCTGCAGGTGGGCTTGGTATTCGTTTTTACGCTGATAACTCACCAACGCCATGGCAGGTACGCCAAGCGCGTCGATAAAATAACAGGCGGCATCCACTAAAGTGCTATTGCCGCAGGTGAGCATGACAAATCTGTCGTGCCATACAAATAAGCTGGATTCACTCAATAGGTAGGCATCGCAGTCAGCATTACTTAGCTGCGACAAAATCTCGGCATGGGCACAATTGACTAAGGCAGACCAAAAGCTCACATCGAGTTCGCGTAAATTCGGCGCAGACGCCGCCACGATAATCTCAAGTTTCTTTTCTGAGCCTTCAAAAAACATCAAATCCTTAACCCCATTAAACGCTATACGCCCTTGCTGTTGACATCCTTTACACCAATTTGGCTCCCGCGAACGATAAATAGATATCGTCCAGAAAGCAAAAATCAGCCTAAGTCACCCTAGGCTGATTTATTTTAACACACTAAATCTTAAGAAAAATATCTTAAGAAAAATCTTCCAAGTAAGTGTAGCCTTTCAGACCAACTTGCAGTTCTTCTAAAATTTGTGCACGTTCATCTTCGGCGATATGCAGATTCACTAACTCTTCATAGGTGCGCATAAAATCGACCGCATCTAAGTTAACGTAACGCAATACGTCAGCGACAGTATCACCCGCCAATACCGACTCAATGTTAGTCACACCGTTATCTTCGATGCGAACCACTGCAGAGTTAGTATCACCAAACAAATTGTGCATATCACCCAAGATTTCTTGGTAGGCTCCCACTAGGAAGAAACCAATCAAATACGGGCTATCCGCACTCCAGGCTGGTACTGGCAATGTGGTTTCAATCCCTTGACCATCAACGTATTGATCAACAATACCGTCGGAGTCACAGGTGATATCGAGCATCACAGCACGGCGCTCAGGGGCTTTATCTAAACCCGATAACGGCAATACTGGGAACACTTGGTCAATACCCCAAGCATCCGGTAATGACTGGAATAATGAGAAGTTAACGAAGAACTTATCGGCTAACTTTTCATTGAGTTCATCAATGATAGGTCTGTGATAACGGTTCTTCGCACTCAATAGTCCTTGCACTTCATGGCACACACGCAAGTTAGCTTGTTCCGCCCATGCACGCTCCGCCAAGCTCAATTGACCTAGAGCGAATAGCGAATGCGCTTCTTGTAAGTCACTCTGGCTATCGTGGTAAATCTCAATCAAGGCACGTTGATCGGCACGGCCGCTGATCTCTGACCATGAATGCCACATGTTATGCAATAACTGTGGTGACTCTTCCGCTGGTGCTTGAATATCTTCAGGCTGATAGGCTTCGGTACCGATAACATCGGTGATAAGCACAGCGTGATGCGCGGTTAAGTAACGGCCAGACTCTGAAATAATACGTGGCATAGGTTGCTCGTATTCATTACAGATATCGGTCAATACGTTAACGATATTGTTGGCGTATTCGGTCAGACCATAGTTCATCGAGTTATTACTTTGGCTACGAGTACCATCGTAATCCACCGCTAAACCACCACCGACGTCGAAGCAGTTAACACTTGCACCTAATTCACGTAATTCACAGTAGAAACGACCCGCTTCACTCACACCCTGGCGAATATCACGGATGTTGGCGATTTGCGAACCTAAATGGAAATGCAGTAACTGCAGCGAATCCAGCATATCGTGTTGCTTAAGCTGTTCAACCACCAGCAAAATTTGTGCAGCTGATAGACCAAACTTAGACTTCTCGCCGCCACTCGCCTGCCATTTGCCTTTGCCTTGGAATGCTAAACGCGCACGTAGACCTAAACGCGGCTTAACGCCCAAACGTTTAGACTCTGCCAATACCATCTTAAGCTCTGACAGTTTCTCTAAAACGATATAAACCTTATGGCCTAATTTCTCACCAATCAAAGCTAAGCGGATATATTCGTTGTCTTTATAACCATTACAAACGATGACTGAGCTGGCTTTTTGCGCCATAGCTAGCACGGCCATCAGCTCAGGCTTACTGCCCGCTTCTAAACCCAGTTGTGGGACTTCTTTTGATGCCTGACTCGCCAGGATCTCTTCCACCACGGTTTGTTGTTGGTTTACTTTAATGGGGTAAACCAGCAAATAGTCCGCCTGATACTCATACTTCTGTATCGCTTGGTCAAATGCTTGGCACAGACTGTTGACTCTGTGATGCAGGATCTGTGGAAAACGAACCAACACAGGTAAAGCGACCCCCGCCTTAACCATATCCTTGGCCAGTTCATTTAAACCAATCTTGTAATCAGGATTTTTAGGATCCGGTGACACTGTCACCTCACCTTGGTCGCTGATCCCATAGAAACCTTGGCTCCAGTGAGTAACATTGTACCCAGCACGAGCATCATCAATAGACCAATCATTCATTTTTATTTAGCCCGTCTATTAAAAAATGGGTTGGACGGCCATTTGCTTGTTACAAGGCCGCCCGTTCGACAAACCCAGGCAAAGGGATACCTTACCTGACATACATTAAAGGTGAATATCACCTTTTATTGGTGCAGCAAAATCACGCAAGTTTAGGTGACATTGATGCGATTTTCATTAATACCGCAGGGAGTAGCCCAATGCCGCATTAGTTAGGTATTCAACTATTGGGAACACAAATCTATGCATTCCTTATTTACCAACCGAGTTCTACCGACCAGCCGAGTGTTTACCATACCCCTAGCCATGGCTAAAAAACACTCAAAAAGCCGAAGTTACAGTGAGAATCACACTTTAGCGATTTAAGCCCAAACGGCCGCAATCCCTCTCTAAAGAGTGCAAACAACACCAAAACCAATAACACTAGGGAACAACATCACACATTAAGTGGCACAGCTTGAGCTTATCCACTTAATAAAAGACAAGATTATATAAACTGGGGACTGTTGGCTTCTTCACGGCCAGAGTTGATGCGAATTAACGTGAGATGCTTAAGGCCGGTATCATCGTAGGGTACGACAATAGCATGCTGGCATTGTGACGCTTTAAGGCAAAGTGCAAAAAATGGATGCTTGTGCATTAGCTAAAAAAACCCTCTTAACCCCATGTAACAGCTATAGATTGTTTGTTACACGGTTAATGACCAGTGAACCATAAAACCTTTACTACTCACGTAATATTTGTCTATCTACAACGAGCTAACTCGTTAAACGGCGCAATTAAACCGCGCAATGTCACAGAATGCAAGCAAGAATCTCATTTAATATTTTACGTTAAAATATAATAAACACCCGCGTAACAAAGATCGACCATTACCACCATTTTTACTCATAAAAATAAGAGACTTAGCTATATATAGCAAATTAGCTCCGTTCAATATTTTTTAATAGCTTTAGCACAAAAATTGACAATGCCAATCAAGAATAACCTAACAACCGCTGTCGATGGATTTCTTGCACTGCGCGCCACTTTGATATTTGCCATCAACACAGCAATATTTAAGCCCCTTGCAGACCCTCTATGATCAATCGCACCGGCAATAAAACTGCAGTTTCAATACTAAAACGGTTATAATCGCCGCTGAATCACATCCATATGCACAGAGAAATCCATGGTACAGATAGGTAAAACCTGCAAACTTGAGGTTGTTAAACAAGTCAGTTTTGGCGTATACCTCAACGCGCACGAATTAGGGCAAGTATTGCTGCCAAATAAAGTCACCCCAAAGGACTGCCAAATCGGTGATTGGCTTGAGGTGTTTCTGTACCTTGATTCTGAAGATATAGTGATCGCCACCACCCGCCGCCCGCTTGCACAGGTGGGGGAATTTGCCTATTTAAAAGCAGTATCCACTGGGCCCTATGGTGCCTTTTTGGACTGGGGTTTAGATAAGGATCTCTTGTTACCCTTTGGAGAACAACACAAGCCGATCGAAGAGGGCCGTTCCTATTTGGTCTATGTGCACGCCAACCGTGCCGATGAACGAATTGTCGCCTCATCTAAAATCGATAAATTCCTCGACAAGACTGAACCTCACTATCAGGTTGGCGAGCAGGTGGATTTGTATATCGGTGGTACCACAGATTTAGGTTACAAAGCCATTATTAATCATGCCCACTGGGGCGTGATTTACCAGAATGAAGTCTTTCAAAAGTTGCGTTTTGGCCAGCGCGTCAAAGGCTTTATTAAACAAGTGCGCCGCGACGGCAAAATCGATCTCGTGCTACAACAGGGCAGTAAACAAGAGTTAGATAAACATGCCTACATTATCTTAAGTAAACTCAAACTGGCTGGCGGATTTTTAGCCCTGACCGATAAAACCGATGCTGAAGTGATTTACGATCAGCTAGGGATGAGCAAAAAAGCCTTTAAAAAAGCCATAGGTGGGCTATTTAAAAATGGCCAACTGAGTATAGATAAGGATGGATTGCGTTTAACTGCAACCGCAGAATAATCAACTCTATTCAGTACTTAGCGTTAAAATTGTACAGTTTACCGCCACTAAGGTGGAGTTTGACTGACAACTCCTAGGATATTAAGCATGGCTCTGTTATAACAAAGCCATGCTTTTTTCTTTGGAGCTTATATGGAACTCACGTTACACGAAGCCAGAGTCATCGGATGCCTGCTGGAAAAAGAAATCACCACTCCCGAGCAATATCCACTCTCGCTAAACGCATTGACCTTAGCCTGTAATCAAAAAACCAGTCGCGAGCCCGTGTTAGACTTAAGCGAAACCCAAGTCCAAGATGCCCTTGATTCCCTGAATAAAAAGCGTTTGATCAGCGAACAATCGGGCTTTGGTAGTCGTGTGGTCAAGTATAAGCACAGATTCTGCAACACCGAATTCAGTGAGTTGCAATTATCCCCTGCCGCCGTCGCTATCGTCTGCTTACTCCTGCTTCGCGGCCCGCAAACGCCGGGAGAACTGCGCACCCGCAGCAATAGACTCTATGAATTTAAGGATGTCACCGACGTTGAAGATTGCATCAAGCAACTTATGAGCCGAGAAAAACCTATTTTAAAACAGCTACCAAGGGAGCCTGGCCGCCGGGAATGTCGCTATATTGAACTGTTTTCAGAGGCATCCGCCCAGGCTCAAGGCTTGGATGCACCTGCCACAACGGCCCTTGAACAAACGACAGATGCTGAACTGGTCGCGAGAGTGGCGCAATTAGAGCAGCAAGTCGCGACCTTGACCGAGAAGCTTGATGAGCTGCTGGCATCACTCAGCTAATGCTTTTATGCAAGTAGGGCTTTTATGCAGCTTGTATGCAGGTAGGGCTTGTATGTAATAACGATCTTAGGTTGTGAGTTTCAGCATCTTAAGCTTACTCATCGACCAATCGGATAACACCTATTCGAACCTTCAATAATAGAGACAGCGAATGACACATAATCCGCCCAATACATTCAATAACATGTTTATCATCGCAGTCTTTGAACTGCGAAAATTTTTCTTCAATACCCGCGGCATCATCGCGCTGATTGCCTTTGCACTGGTATGGGGAGTGTTGTTGATCTACCCCATTCAAGGGGCATCGGCAATGTTGATGCAACCGAATATCAAAGACTTAATCGATGGTCTATTTGGGGTAAATACCCTTAATGTCTTATTTGAATGGCCTGTGGCGGAAATGGCAGTATTTTGGTGTTTTGCACTGTATCTATTCCCTATGTTTAGCATCTTGATCGCCGCCGATCAGTTTTCATCGGACAAAACCCGCGGCACACTGCGTTTCTTCAGCATTCGCACCAGCCGCGACAGCTTATTATTTGGCCGCTTTCTCGGGCAAATATTGATCCAAGGTCTACTGATTTTACTGACGATTATTGCCACTATCGCCCTCGCCCTTTACAGAGATAGTCAGTTATTTTTACAGGCAATAAGCTCTGGAGCCTTAGTAGGTTTAAATTTGCTCATTGTTATTTTGCCCTTTACCGCCCTGATGACCTTATTATCTTTATATGCCCGCACCGCGCGTCAGGCGATGGTATTAGCCACCATCCTGTGGACTTTAGTCTCACTTGCAATTTTGCTATTGAGTCATCAATCAAGCCTTTTAGCGGAACTTCAATGGTTACTGCCTGGCGCTCAGCTTTCCAACATGATCAACACTAATGGTCTCAATAGTTTAGCCTTTGCCCACATCCCATTATTACAAACTGTGGCAGCCCTATTACTTGGCCGAGTTTATATCCAAAGGAGTCAACTATGATCCTCATTCAGTGCCAAGGGCTGTCAAAAAACTATGGCAGTAAAAAAGCCCTAAATAATATTAACTTAACTCTCGAGGCAGGCGCCCCCATCGCATTGGTCGGCCCCAACGGTGCCGGTAAAACCACCCTATTTAGTCTGCTATGCGGTTATCTCACCCCTAGCGCAGGCACTATCACATTACTGGGTGAAGCACCAAATAGCCCGAAACTCTTAGGACAAATCGCCGCCCTGCCCCAAGATGCGGCCCTCGATCCCAATTTAACGATCATCAGCCAATTAACGTTATTTGGTCGCCTGCAGGGGATGGACAGTAAACAGGCGGCACAGGAAGCAATGCGCGTGCTGAGCCTAGTGGATCTGGCTGACGTGGCGCAACAAAAGCCACCAAGCCTTAGCCACGGTATGAGTAAACGAGTGGCGATTGCCCAAGCCTTAATTGGCTCGCCTAAGCTAGTGCTGTTAGATGAACCCACCGCTGGACTGGATCCCGCCAACGCCAAAAAAGTTCGTGAACTGGTGAAAGCCCTTTCAACTACAACGACCTTTATGATCAGCTCCCATAATTTAGACGAACTGGAAAAACTCTGCGATCAAGTGCTGTACTTAGATAAGGGTGAGCTAAGCCAATCCGTCTCCATGCGCGCCAACACAGACAGTGACTACCTCACTCTAACCATGCAGCATTGCGACAGTGACAAATTATTGCAGGAAGTGGCCAAGCTTAGCGGCGTCATCAATGTGAGTGCCAAGCAAAGCAATAGCTTTGTTATCCAACTCGCAAATGATGAAGATAAGACGACTGAACAATCTGCTACCGATAACTATCAGTTTGAGATGAAGTTACTTTCCCTCTTTAATCATCACCATTGGCAATATAAGATGCTGATGAAAGGGCGAACATTAGAAGAAACATTATTTTCCTAGGACTTTGCCCTTCCATTAAAGCGCCATCGCGGCGCTTTAATTTTTAGTTGCCCAATCAAAAATGGTTCTTTAGCTTCGCACTAAATAAGGAGGGCAGATGGACAGATTGCGTGCATACGAAATATTTATGACTGTGGTAAGTAAAGGCAGCTTCAGCAAAGCGGCCGATATGCTCGATACTTCGCCCGCAAATGTGACACGCTATATCAATGATCTTGAAACCTATTTAGGTTGTAGATTATTAAACCGTAGCTCGCGCAAGTTGTCGCTCACCGCAAATGGCGAAGCCCTGTTTGAGCGTTGTAAGTCAATATTGGCGGATATCGAAGAAACCGAAGCCTTAGTGTCGTCCGAAACAATACAACCCCGGGGTCGATTACGGATTAATGCCCCTTTAAGTTTTGGAATTTTGCATCTGGCACCTTTGTGGCCAGAGTTTATTCGTCGCTACCCCGATCTCGAATTGGATATTACCTTGGTCGATCGAGTGGTTGATATTGTAGAGGAAGGCTACGACCTAGCACTGCGTATTTCACATGCTGGTTCGATTAATCATGCCGCGCGTAAACTGGCGAGTTCACATAACGTCTTATGCGCCGCACCTGCATATATACAACAATGCGGCATTCCTCAAACGCCCAATGATTTAAAGCTGCACGAATGTATCACCTATATTTACTCAGGCGACGAATGGAGCTTTACCGACAGCGGCGGCCAGACGCACAATGTTCGCGTTAAGGGCAAAGTGCAGACGAATAATGGCGATACGGCACGGGCAATGGCACTCAGTGGTTCAGGCATCATCTGGCAACCCACGTTTCTGATTGGCCCGGATTTAGCGTCAGGAGCTTTGGTAGCATTACTTCAGGACTATAAACTGCCGGACATTGATATCCTTGCCATGTATCCAAGCCGGCGCTACCTCAGCGCCAAGGTTCGAGTGATGATAGATTTTTTGGTAGAAGCCTTCGCTGGCACGCCGCCTTGGGATATAAAACCCAAATGATGTCGCCACCGCTACCTGTAAGCCAAGGATGTTGGCACTGCTGTCATTTTCCATTCAAGATAATCGGTGTTACAAAACGCTGGTTGACTTAATTCACAAAAAATCGGGCCCATCATAACAGGCCCTGCAATCCTACAACTGGCTCATACCACCGTCGGCAATCAGCTCAGTGCCGACGATGAAAGCCGAATCTGCTGACGACATAAATAACACAGTACTGGCCAGCTCTTCTGACGTGCCAAAACGGTTAAGTGGGATCTGCTCCTGAATCGATTTTGCCATCTGTTCAAGCTGTGCAGAGTCCATCCCTAAGCGGCCGTAAAGCGGCGTGCTAACTGGGCCAGGACTCACGACGTTAACCCGCACACCCAGCGGCAACAATTCTGCCGACAATGTCTTAGCAAACGAAATGAGCGCGGCTTTACTGGCAGCGTAGACAGATGAAGTCGGCATGCCAATATGTGCATTGATAGAACCATTAAGCACAATGGCGGCGCCGCGATTGAGCAGCGGTGTTAGCGCTTGTATGGTGAAGTAGGCACCTTTCACATTGACGTTAAATGTCTGATCCCACAAGGCTTCATCGACGTCTTGAAACGGAGCAAACTTAGCAACACCGGCGTTTATGAAAATGGCATCAAGTTTAATACCTTGTTGGCCCAACATATCCGCCAATTGTGCGGCGGCGTGAATATTCCCCTGATCGTTTTTAAGCGCTATGGTGTTCGCACCAATGAGCACTTTTGCCTGTTCCAAGGTCGCCTGATCGCGTCCAGTAATAACAACCCGTGCACCCTCTTTGGCGTATTGAATGGCAGTCGCTAGGCCAATACCACTATTTCCACCGGTAACCAGCACTGTTTTATCTACAAATCTGTTCATATGAAACTCCTATCTTGATTAGTTTGGCTTTCGCATAACCTGCTGGGCCCATTGATTTAAGTCAGCATGTAAGGTCCTGGTTCACTCGCTCATTGCGTTCTCTGACGAGTACGGTTTCATGTAAAACTAACCATACCAGCGATGAGCGATTGGTCTTGTAAGACGACTTCACAGGCAGTGCGTAAAATATAATCAGACAGAAAGGTTCAAACAAACCCATAAATGTGGATGATCTATTCAGTTTTTATGAATGATGCATACCTTTATGGACGTTTGAATACAAATGACGAGTGAAATATTGGAAGCAAGAATAGTGGCTTGGGAAAATATTCTTCCCACTTATCTGACGGCCCAAAAATAAACCATTACCAAGCGATGACTAAAACAGGCAAAGAGAATCATTGAGAGTAGGAATAACGGTTGGTATTTACGGAACGGTTTATTTTAGATACAAAAAAACCGACGCTAAGGTCGGTTTTTAAGTGGTACCCGAGGCCAGACTTGAACTGGCACGCTGTTACCAGCGAGGGATTTTAAATCCCTTGTGTCTACCGATTCCACCACTCGGGCAAACTCTGAATATCGCCAGCACTGCTGTTGATATTGTTAACTCTTTGCTTCGCTATTTTACTTATATTTCAAATAATATAGGTAACGAAGTTTAACGCTTCAGCTCGCTTTGAGCTGTCACCATTATAATAATGGTACCCGAGGCCAGACTTGAACTGGCACGCTGTTACCAGCGAGGGATTTTAAATCCCTTGTGTCTACCCATTCCACCACTCGGGCAAACTCTTTATATTAACGACGGGAATCGTGTCATTAATACGTTAATCTATGGAGGCGCGACCCGGAGTCGAACCGAGATCGACGGATTTGCAATCCGCAGCATAGCCATTCTGCCATCGCGCCATTTTTCCAATCTATCAAGATTGGAGCGACATATCGGGTTCGAACCGATGACCTATACCTTGGCAAGGTATCGCTCTACCAACTGAGCTAATGTCGCCTTTCAACTGAGCTTGTATCGTGTAGAGTTAAGATTTTGTTTTCACTTCGTCTCTCGTCTACGGGGTGGCATTCTACCGATTTGCCATGCTGTGTCAACCGCTGTTTTATCGATAACTTACTGCTTGCGCACTAAATAATCTCTTTGATTTTTTATTGTGCTATTCAGCGGTCAGATCTTTCCAAGCGGCTAAAATGTAACTCATCATTGACCAAAACGTTAATACCGCAGCGATATATAACAGCACAAATGCGGCTTGGATCATCAAGGGATTGTATTGCCAAATCAGGCCAATAATCGCCACCATCTGAGCAGCGGTTTTATATTTACCAATCCAAGATACCGCAACCGTTCCGCGCTTACCTAATTCGGCCATCCACTCTCGCAGGGCTGAAATCACAATTTCACGACCGATCATAAAGAGTGCTGGCAGCGTGAGCCAAATATCGGCGTATTGGTCCACTAATAATACGAGCGCGGTAATCACCATCAGTTTATCGGCAACGGGATCGAGAAAGGCGCCAAAACGAGTCAGTTGCTTCAGTTTACGGGCCGCATAACCGTCTAATGCATCCGTTAACGCCGCCAACCAAAACACAAATGCGGCAACAAAAGGTGTCCAACTGTAGGGTAAATAAAACAACACCACGAAAATGGGCAGTAAAAAAAGCCTGAAAAGAGTTAATGCTATGGGTAAGTTAAACGGCATGATCAAACCAGTTAGTCAAAAGCAGCGCCAATCTTGCCTTAATTTTATCACCCTCGCAATGCATCATGGATGGTTTGTGCCATTTCTATGCTGATCCCTGGTACTTTGACTAATTCCGCCACACTTGCCCCTTTCACTTCTTGCAAACCACCTAAATGCTGTAACAACGCTTTACGGCGTTTAGGGCCAATTCCTGGGATAGATTCCAATGTTGAAGTATTGCGGGTTTTCTGACGACGATTGCGATGCCCCGTAATCGCAAATCGATGGGATTCATCGCGAATATGCTGGATAAGGTGCAACGCTGGCGAATCGCCCTCAAGGGAAAAGCTGGTTTCGGTATCCCCTAGGATCAAGGTTTCAAGCCCTGGTTTACGGCCTTCACCCTTCGCCACCCCAACCAACTGTGGCGCTTTATCTAAATGGGTAAACTTTTCATCGACCACCTTCTGGGCGATACGCAACTGCCCTAAACCGCCATCGATAAACAGAATATCAGGGATTTTACCGCCCGCTTCAATCTTATCGAAACGGCGACTAATGGCTTGCTTCATTGCGGCATAATCATCACCCGGGGTGATACCGTCAATATTAAAGCGCCGATACTCACCTTTATGTGGCCCTTCTCGGTTGAACACCACACAGGAAGCGACGGTACTCTCCCCCATGGTATGGCTGATATCGAAACATTCCATCCGTTGGATAGGTGAACTCAATTCTAAAATTTCTTCTAATAGTACAAAGCGCTGCTCGACCGTGTTCTTATGGGACAAGCGTGTAACCACGGCATTGGTGGCATTGGTCACGGCTAACCTTAAGAAGCTCGCCCTATCGGCGCGCACATTAGTCTTTATCGAAAACTTTTTATTCAGCGCATTGGATACCGCGGCTTCCAGCTCGTGCAATTCTTCAAAGTTGTGGCTGATAACGACTTCCTTTGGAATCGTGCGCTGAATATCTGCATTTAGGTAAAACTGCAGAATAAAGGAGCGCAGCACTTCATCCATATCCGTCTGAGCCGGCACGGAAGGGTAATAACTCCGACTACCAAAGATTTTACCCTCACGGATAAATAACAAATGGAAACAGGCGATACCCGACGCATAGTGCACACCAATCACGTCCATATCGCCTTTATTGTTCGATACCTCCTGCTGCTCGGCGACCTTGCGCAGCGCCATAATTTGATCACGAAACCGTGCCGCCTGTTCATATTCCTGCCGCTCGGCCGCACGTTCCATTTTTTCAACCAAGGCGCTGATCACTTGCTGATCTTTGCCCTTTAAAAACAGGCTAGCGAGTTTCACTTGCTCGTCGTAGTCGGCATTGCTGACTTTTCCCACACAGGGCGCGCTGCAACGGGAAAGTTGATATTGCAAACAAGGGCGGGAACGGGATTTGTAATAAAGATCGTCACATTGGCGAATTGGAAAGAGTTTCTGCATTAAATGCAGGCTTTCACGCACCGCGCCGCCATTGGGATAAGGGCCAAAATAATGGCCTTTTTCCCGCTGCGGACCACGATGATAGGCAAGCCTTGGATGCTCGTGCTGGCTCAATAAGATGTAAGGATAAGATTTATCATCACGCAATAACACATTGTATTTTGGCATGTATTGCTTGATGTAATCATTTTCAAGCAGTAGCGCATCGGTTTCACTGTGGGTCAGCGTCACATCAATATGGTGAATATGCGAGACTAAGGCTTGGGTCTTAACATTGTCTAGATTTCTACGAAAATACGAGCTGAGCCGTTTTTTAAGATCCTTGGCTTTACCCACATAAATGACGTCACCCTTGACGTCATACATGCGATAAACCCCGGCAGAAGATGAAACCGTGCGTAGAAAACTTTGGGCGTTAAAATCGGTCGACATCACTGACATCCACCGTTTTTAATAAGCAAACAACACCTAACCATCGAAAACGGATATACCCCACGATTAAAAATGACCCGCATCCAACATTTTGTAGCGAATGGCTAGACGTGTCAGTTCGACATCACCACTGATCCCAAGCTTAGCAAATAAACGGTAGCGGTAACTGTTAACCGTTTTAGGACTGAGGTTGAGCTGCTCAGAAATATCATTCACCTTCTCACCATTAGTGATCATCAGCATGATCTGCAGCTCACGCTCAGATAAGGCCTTAAATGGGTTTTCATCGGCGGGATTAAACTGGCTCAGCGCCATCTGCTGGGCAATTTCAGGGGATAAATAACGCTGTCCGCGGGAAACCTGACGTATCGCTTGTAATACCTCTGGCGGCGTTGCGCCCTTGGTTAAGTAACCCGAAGCACCGGCCTGCATCACCTTACTTGGGAACGGATCTTCGGTATGCACAGTTAATACTATGATTCTTGCATGGGGTTGATAACGTAAAATTTTACGTGTTGCTTCCAGTCCGCCCATCCCAGGCATATTCATGTCCATTAGGATCACATCGGCTTCGTTTTGGCGAGCCCACTGCACCGCAGTCTCACCATCAGGGGCTTCGCCCACCACTTTGATCCCACGTTCATCTTCTAAGATACGGCGGATCCCAGTTCTCACAAGCTCGTGATCGTCAACTAAATATATCGATATCAACTTAATCCACCTTTATCTTTCCCGTCCGAGCCGCACACTATAAAAGCAACACAGCAAACGGATTACGAGTTTATAGGGCTAATTTAGCCCAACAACCCCGTTTCGCAAAGCATAAAATGAATATTGTTAACTAGATGATATTTAAAGGAACGATTACAGAATGCCGCCCCAATAAAAAGCGTTTAAAAAGGAAGCAATATACAGTGTCCAATTCCACAGTCGCGTCTTGGCAAGGGTTCAAATTGCACAAACAAAAAAGCCATCATTGCTGATGGCTTTTCCGTGAAATATGGTGCAGGAGCTGCGTTTCGAATGAGGAACCCAGGTTTCAAATTCTTTAAACAAAAAAGGCTATCATTGCTGATAGCCTTTTCCGTGAAATATGGCGGAGGAGCAGGGATTTGAACCCTGGGTGGGCTATAAACCCACGCCGGTTTTCAAGACCGGTGCATTAAACCACTCTGCCACCCCTCCGAACGAGCGAGATAATAGCTATCTCTTATACCTGTGTAAACTTAAATTTGTTGTATGTTGAATTGATTGGCGATTTCCTATTCACTCCACCTAACTTTCAGCATAATTACGCTCAAAAACAGGCCTTGTCTCGTCCTGAAATAATCACCTAAAACAAAAAAGCTGCCAGAAGGCAGCTTTTTATCTCTAGAAATCTAACGCTAATTACAGAGAGCTTGCGTTCTCAGCAAGGTAAGCGGCAACACCTTCAGTGCTTGCGTTCATGCCTTTGTCGCCTTTTTCCCAGCCAGCAGGACATACATCGCCGTGCTCTTCGTGGAATTGCAGTGCGTCGATCATACGTAGCATTTCATCGACGTTACGACCTAATGGCAGATCGTTAACCACTTGATGGCGAACCATACCTTCTTTGTCGATCAGGAATGAACCACGGAAAGCCACACCCGCTTCTGGATGCTCAACATCGTATGCTTTACAGATGTCGTGCTTAACGTCAGCCACTAGGGTGTACTTCACTTGGCCGATACCGCCCTTTTCAACTGGGGTGTTGCGCCATGCATTGTGGGTAAATTGAGAGTCGATAGACACACCGATCACTTCAACACCACGCTTAGTGAACTCTTCCATACGGTGATCGAAAGCGATCAACTCTGATGGGCAAACGAAAGTGAAGTCAAGTGGATAGAAAAATACCACCGCTGGCTTGCCTTTGATCGCGGCAGTTAAGTTGAAGCTATCTACGATTTCGCCAGAACCTAATACAGCTGCAGCAGTAAAATCAGGAGCCTGACGGCCTACTAATACGCTCATTTTATATCTCCATCTATGAGTTGAACTAACTATTAAAGTAAACATTTCCTTAAACACACTGGCTTTACTGCACGAGTGTATAGGATGCTTACCAATCAAATCTTTAGGCATTATAAGTCGTGTGTTTTGCCTTACAACCTATTTAAGACCAATATCACATTTTTCAAGGGCATTTTGGTATTACTGCTTAAGGATAGAACAATCTGGATAACGGATGGGCGCGCTAGACCACATTCGGCTAACAGACAAAACCCAGCATGTTCACATTTTCAGATATTTTCCAGATTAGGCTGCTGCAAACTGGACATACAGGGTCTTTACAGTCAAAAATACCGCCTTTGGCTTACAGAATTAAGAAAATTGACTATGAATGCAGTCGTTATTGCAGTGTGTTTAATGTTGGCACTCAGTTTAGCTAGGGTGAATGTGGTAATCGCCCTGACCGTCAGCGCCCTAGTGGCGGGGCTGATGGGCGGCATGGATCTGCACCAAACCATAGATGCCTTTAATACCGGCTTAGGTGGCGGTGCACAGATTGCCCTCAGTTATGCATTGTTAGGTGCCTTTGCCGTCGCCCTCTCACACTCAGGCTTAACGACGCTGATCTCAAGAAGCATCATCAGTAGTCTTGGACAAGATCCCAATTCGACCAACACCAACTGGGTGCGCTGGTTGTTATTGCTATCCCTACTGATCATGTCAATGGCATCACAGAATATTTTGCCGATTCATATCGCCTTTATTCCTATCTTAGTGCCGCCCCTCTTGCATGTAATGTCCAAGTTGAACATCGACCGTCGTTTAGTCGCCTGCGTTTTGACCTTCGGCCTAGTCACTACCTATATGATTTTACCGATTGGGTTTGGTGGTATCTTCTTAAATGACATTTTACTGTCCAACTTAACCAGCAATGGCTTAGCCGCTGTGCGTGAGCAAATTCCACCAGCCATGTTAATTCCAGCGGCGGGTATGGTAGTGGGATTAATCACAGCGGTATTTATCAGTTACCGCAAACCTCGGACCTACGACGAGGCCAAAGTGCTGGTTGCAGAGCCCGAAGAAAACCTCAACAAACGCAATATCATCATTGCCGCACTGGCAATCTTAGCCACCTTAGTCGTACAACTCGCAACCGACTCGATGATTTTTGGCGCCTTAGTCGGCTTTATGATTTTCAGTGTTTCGGGGGCGTTAAAACACGTTGCAGATCAAGATATTTTTAACCAAGGCGTGCGCATGATGGCCAATATTGGCTTTATCATGATTTCCGCCGCGGGCTTTGCCGCTGTGGTAAAAGAAACCGGTGAAGTAAGTACGCTTGTGGCCTCACTCAGCGATATCATTGGCGATAATAAGGCCCTCGCCGCCTTCTTGATGCTACTAGTTGGTCTACTGATCACTATGGGCATTGGCTCGTCTTTCTCGACGATCCCGATTATCGCGACTATTTATGTACCACTGGCATTAAGTTTTGGCTTTTCGGTAGCGGCAACAATTGCCTTAGTCGGCACGGCGGCGGCGCTGGGAGATGCAGGCTCGCCAGCATCGGATTCCACCTTAGGCCCCACCGCAGGTTTGAATGCCGATGGTCAACACGATCACATCCGTGACAGCGTGATCCCCACCTTTATTCATTACAATATTCCCCTGCTGGTCTTTGGTTGGATTGCCGCCATGGTGCTCTAAGGCTTAGACTCATGGGCGTTAAATAAAAAAGCGTGGATAATTCCACGCTTTTTTATTTGCTAGGTACATAAGTCAGGTACGAATAACGACCGTCCCAGCTAAATAGTCATGAATTGCCCTATTTTTTTCATTAAATAACATGGTAATGATTTCGAGTAGATGCCAGATAAGGAAAGAAAGACTTAAACCAATGATGGTATAGAACTTCCAACTCGACATATCCTCTGTAGTCTCAAGCGGGAAAAATACATTGAAAAATACAAGTAAAATTAACATGATGATGGGAACACAATCCCTTAATAGCGCTTGATTAAAACTAATGGCCCCTTCAGTTTTATAGTCAACTACCTTGATATCAAGGATCATTTTCCCAAATGTTTGACCATAAAGGGTGTGGAGCAGCACGGAATACAATGCAAACTTCCAAGTATCGAAATAACTTAACGCGACTTGGAATACAGACGCTACGTGTGTAATCGCAGATACAATAATCACAGAACAAATACTGATGATTACGCTATCGATTATAGAGGACCAAAATCGAGGACCAAACGTAGCGTACTTTTCTAATTCCGCTTGTTTATCCATGATCGATTTAATTTCAGGATCCTGAAGTTTTAGCGAGATAAGTGCATCAACGTCTGCCGCTCTATCAGGATATTTGTTCCGATTGATATTCCTTTGAACATCAATCAGTTCATCCAAGGTGTAGTTATTATAATTTGGAACAACATCCATTAAATGCATTCTCCGTGCACATTTATATTTGCCTCAACCTTAACGCTGGGCATGTCTTTAAACGCAGAAAAATAGCATTGCCATTGTTCCAATTCAACAATTTGTTAACACGCCAAGGTGTCAAGACTCAAGAGCCTTTAGGTAAAAGCGCATAAAAAAGGGAGCTAAGGCTCCCTTTTTTAATGATAGGAATTAAACCAACAGATTATTTAGTACCAAAGATTTTATCGCCCGCATCGCCTAAACCAGGCAGAATGTAGCCCTTCTCGTTTAAACATTTATCGATAGCGGCGGTATATAACTCGATATCAGGATGCGCCGCTTCTAGGGCTTTTATCCCTTCAGGTGCAGCCACTAATACTAAGGCTTTGATTGAAGTACAACCGCGTTTCTTCAATAAATCCACGGTGGCAATCATAGAACCGCCTGTTGCGAGCATAGGATCGACAACAAGCGCAATGCGCTCATTCAAATCACTGGCTAACTTTTCAAAGTAAGGCACAGGCTCTAAGGTTTCTTCGTCACGGTAAATGCCGACAACTGAGATACGCGCACTGGGAATATGCTCAAGTACGCCGTCCATCATGCCAAGGCCCGCACGTAAAATCGGCACAACCGTGACTTTTTTTCCTTTGATTTGGTCGACTTCAACCGGGCCATTCCAACCTTCAATCGTAACAGTTTCAGTTTCGAAATCTGCGGTAGCTTCATAGGTTAGTAAACTACCCACTTCGGCGGCTAGCTCACGGAAACGTTTAGTGCTAATGTCACCTTCGCGCATTAGGCCGATTTTGTGACGCACTAAGGGGTGCTTAACCTCGACAACTTTCATTTTTCTCTCCTACTTTTGTTCGCGTATTATCTTAGGCAAATTTTTCAGATTCTAGTTGATTTGTTTATTAGGTAAAACATAAAGTTTTGTCATTCGGGCTAATCGTGAGCAATCTCCCAAGATTAATTTTCTATTGCTTAAGATACACGCATCTATTTACTGTTTTGTGACCAACCCCACGACATCGAAAGTGAAATGTCCCCCATTCGAGGCAAAAATCGCTCACCAATTGGGATAAATCTAAATCATGACTTTCGACCCCTAGCACAAGCTGATAGAATACCGCCGCATAAAATCCAATAACGATGTACCCGAGAGGATCCCTCCGTGAGCACACCTACCCCACTGAGCTATAAAGATGCCGGCGTTGATATTGATGCAGGTAATGCACTGGTAAGTAACATTAAAGCAGCCGTTAAACGTACCCGTCGTCCAGAAGTTATGGGCAACTTAGGTGGTTTTGGCGCCCTGTGTGAAATCCCCACTAAATACAAGCAACCGGTTTTAGTGTCTGGCACCGACGGTGTTGGAACTAAATTGCGTTTAGCTATCGACTATAAAAAACACGACACAGTCGGCATAGACTTAGTTGCTATGTGTGTGAACGATTTAATCGTTCAAGGCGCTGAGCCACTGTTTTTCCTCGATTACTATGCAACGGGCAAGCTGGATGTTGAAACCGCGACCTCTGTCGTCAACGGTATCGGCGAAGGTTGTTTCCAATCTGGTTGTGCGTTAATCGGCGGTGAAACCGCTGAAATGCCAGGCATGTACGAAGGTGAAGATTACGACCTAGCGGGTTTCTGCGTGGGCGTAGTTGAAAAAGCCGACATCATTGACGGTAGCAAAGTGGCAGCGGGTGATGCGCTTATCGCATTAGCCTCGAGCGGCCCCCATTCAAATGGTTACTCTTTAGTACGTAAAGTATTAGAAGTGAGCCAAGCAGACCCTCAACAAGATCTCAATGGCAAACCGCTAATTGAGCATCTACTTGAGCCAACCAAAATTTACGTGAAATCATTGCTGAAACTGATCGCAGCATCAGACGTACATGCAATGGCACACATTACTGGCGGCGGCTTCTGGGAAAACATCCCACGCGTACTGCCAGATAATTTAAAAGCAGTTATCCAAGGCGATTCATGGCAATGGCCCGCCGTTTTCAGTTGGTTAATGGAAAATGGCAACATTGCAGAATACGAAATGTATCGCACCTTCAACTGTGGCGTCGGCATGTTAGTCGCGCTGCCAGCCGATAAAGTGGATGCAGCACTGGCATTACTGGCTGCTGAAGGTGAACAAGCTTGGCTGATCGGTGCTATCGCAGATCGTGAAGGCAATGAAGAGCAAGTGGAGATCCTGTAATGCCCCAGCGCTGTCGTGTAGTTGTATTAATTTCCGGAAATGGCAGTAACCTGCAAGCGATTATCGACGGTTGCGACGATAATCTGCAGGCCGAAGTTGTCGGAGTCATCAGTAATAAACCCGATGCCTATGGCCTAGTGCGCGCCCATCATGGCGAAATTGATACCAGCTGCGTGATAGCTCACCCAGGTGAATCTCGCTCTGAATACGATGCACGTTTAATGACAGTGATCGAACAATACCAACCCGATTTAATCGTGTTGGCAGGATTTATGCGGATCTTAACCGATGATTTCGTGAATCATTATCTAGGTCGCATGATCAATATCCATCCGTCACTGTTACCAAAATACACTGGCTTAAACACCCATCAACGTGCCATTGACGCTAACGACAGCGAACATGGTGCCAGCGTGCATTTTGTCACGCCAGAGCTTGATGCAGGCCCGGTGATTTTACAGGCCAAAGTGCCTGTTTATGAAGAAGATACCGCTGACATGCTCGCCGCCCGCGTGCATGAGCAAGAACATGCCATTTATCCTCTCGTGGTGAAATGGTTTAGTCAGCAACGTCTTAACATGCAAAATGGCCAAGCCTATCTCGATGGCAATCTTATCGGCCCGAGCGGTTACGCGCCTGATTAGTTCCGCTTTAAAGCAATGGTAGCGAGATCACAAATGGAGACCTTAGGGTCTCTATTTTTTTAACTATTTTCCACAAAAGCATTGTTTTCTGAGGCAATGTGGCATTAGATAACTTAACGAAAAGTGATTTTTGCTCGGCATACAAGGGACTCTTTAGATGAAAAATATTATCTGCGATATCGATGGTGTACTACTGCACGACAATAGACTGATCCCCGGCAGCGACAAATTTATCCAGCGCATTTTAGAGCAAGGCAATCCTCTGGTGATCCTCACAAACTACCCGGTACAAACGGGTAAGGATCTGCAAAACCGTTTAAGCGCCGCCGGTATTGATATTCCCGAAGAATGCTTTTACACCTCCGCCATGGCCACCGCCGACTTTTTAAAACACCAAGAAGGCAGTAAAGCCTTTGTGATTGGCGAAGGCGCTCTCACCCATGAACTCTACAAGGCAGGCTTTACCATTACCGACATCAACCCCGATTTTGTGATCGTCGGTGAAACCCGATCCTACAACTGGGAGATGATCCATAAGGCCGCGGGTTTCGTCGCCCGCGGCGCGCGTTTTATTGCCACCAATCCCGATACCCACGGCCCTGCCTACAGCCCAGCCTGTGGCGCCCTGTGCTCACCTATCGAGCGTATTACCGGTAAAAACCTTTCTACGTGGGCAAACCGAGCGCATGGATTATTCGCTCGGCGCTTAACCATATTGATGGCCACTCTGAAAATACCGTCATCATAGGCGACAATATGCGCACCGATATTCTGGCGGGCTTCCAAGCGGGGCTTGAAACCATTCTGGTTACCAGTGGCGTGAGTAAGCTTGAAGATATCGACAAAGAACCCTTCCGCCCGAACCATGTGTTTGCCTGCGCGGGCGATATTGATGTGGTTTAACTCTACACTTTAATTAAGCTTATTTCCCAATGTGTGCCCAGTGCTACGTCGCAGGGCACCATAAACTAAATACCTTAAATAAATTTATCTTCGGTAGTGACACATTTATCTAAATAACTGCTCCTAATTATGCTACATCGTAGGGTATCGCACACAGGCACGCCATTCACTCTTCCCTGAGGGCTCCACCGCGCCATCCATGGCGCAGAGGGCCTGATTACCGATACCCTACTCGCTCTATAAAATGATCTACAATTCGAAACGGCTATTTAGCGCATTTTAGAACAAAAAAATCCGTTGGTCGTTTTCCAAATCGACACTATAGATATGAGCGTTGCTCATATCTATAAGACTTAAAATGAAAAGTTCTAGTCAACATTAAGCTTAGCTGTGATTCTCCCGCCTAAACGTGGCAGAGAGACATGTATTTATCACTTACTCATATATACAAACTCTTCTGCTTTCTATACTGAGCTGCTCAGCTAAGTCATGATTATTTGTTAACTGGGCCTGCACTATCAAGGTTTTAATCTGCTCGCACTTATCGCCCTGTTCCTTGCTGACTAGGCCACTCTGGTCTTTCTGCCATTGAATGACTCCAGCAATACCGTTATAACTGTCCCTGTATTCTGGCGTTCTATCCGCTTGATAGGTCTCTGTTATCTGCGATCCGCAGCCTACCAGTAACAGTATTATAGGTGCTAGTTTCCTCCACCCTTGAAACATCGCTCGCATTCCTGTTATTCCTGTTATTCCTGTTATTCCTGTTATTCCTGTTATTCCTGTTATTCCTGTTATTCCTGTTATTCCTGTTATTCCTGTTATTCCTGTTATTCCTGTTATTCCTGCAAGGGTTTTACATCGCGATCTTCAGTGAAATTTGTATATTTTTCTTCAACGGAAACGCTTTCAATAAATTGTTTAATGCGAGGCAAATAACTTTTTTCATCTTTAATAAAAGTATCGCAATGCCCGCCTTCGGCTACAGGATAAAACGAACTCAGTGTATTGCTAGATGCCAAATAAAGGGCTTTGCCCATACTAAAAGGAATGTTGCTGTCTTTTTCACCGTGAATAACCAGTACGGGTTTACTAATTCCTTTTATCATTGAAATATTGTCAAACTTTAGTTTGTTATCAAGCTCAATGTTAACCAGACCACCAAACAAGTTGCGTGACCGATACAAATCCACCATTTCAGCAACATCGGTAATTCCACCTTCAATAATCAGACCCGCGACGCGATCATCTTTAGCTATACTGGTTGCCATCACAGATCCAAGTGATAGGCCGTACACATAAATTTCTTCATTTTTGCTTAATGCGGTTATGGCAAGCTGTGTGTCACTTAACATATTGGAAAAGCTAGCTTCGCCATCACTAAAACCATAGCCCTGGTAATCAATAGCCAGAATATTGAAGTTCGTAGCTGCAAGCGATTCTAGAACGCCAAACCAAGGTTGCAGGCTCATATTCAAAGCATTGCCATGTAAGACCAGCAAGGTTGTTGTTTGGCCTTCTACTTTTCTGCTCAGTGCATAAACTTTTTTGCCTGTTGCTGTAACCAGCCATTGCGGACTGTAACCATGCACCTCAGTTAACTGCTTCAGATTGTTATCATCTATTTGTTTTGACGGCGACACGACCATACTGTCTTTCACCACAACTGAGCATGATGCTAATAATAAACTCATCACTAACACTATGTAATTTAATGTTTTAACTTGCATCATTTTTATTAATTCCTGTTGGTTCTTGAGTTTTAAAGACAAAACCTAAAGCGGTTTTAGCCAAAGCATAAAAAAAGAAAAAAATAGCAATGTAGTGAATAACTAGTAAGGTCGATTTAAGTGCAATTGAAAAATCAATTTCAGATACGGAAAGTATTTCGTTGAACATAGTTGGCCCGCTGTAAATTAGAAAACGCAATACCAGCACGGCAACCAGCAAAGACGAGAATACAAAAAACAGGCTGTAAAGTATATCAAGAGCAGTGGCAGTTTTTTTTCGGCGGATAACAGCCACTGAATCACTTAGCAAATCGTGCCTATTAGTTAAATCATTGATAAACCAATAACCGTCATTACGGTAAACCGGTAGTAACGAAAAGATGAAACCCATGAAGTAAAGCGTAATAAATTTATCAAGCTGTCCATACCAATAAGCAAAAACCATGACCACACTGCCAAATAGCATTTGAAAGTACAAACCTGAAATCGAGACTATAGCCTTCTTTCTGCGGGTTAATGTATAAATATTGGATACATTGGCAAAAAATACCGGGACCAGCATATTAATTCCTGTACCTATTTCTCCGGCTCTGCCAGCAAAATGATGGCAGGCAGAAGCATGACCAAACTCATGGATTAGTGAACAGAAAAGAGATAAAGCTAACACTAGAAGTAAATCGGTTGCACTATAGGTAAATATGTAAGTATAGGAGAAGTTCCCTATGTGCTGGCCTATGTAGATCGTGTGCACAACTATTGCAACTGCCAACAAAAAAACTGCAAGCAGAGGTTGAAAAAAACAATGTAATCTTCTGCAAATACGGTTCACTAGTGATGCAGTAAGTAATGTTTGGTGAATACTGAGTGCAGGTTGCTTTTTTTCGAACAACTGTGGGTTGGATGAATCGCGATAAATACCTTTTTCAACTAATATCTGCTCGACGAAATGCTTTATTAAGTCTGGGTTCCGCTGCTGATAATCATTCGTTTCAAGTTCGCGTAACAGAGATACCGACATTTTATCGAAGTTAAAAAATCGATCATCTTCAGTACGCACTGTATATCTATCATCGACCTCTGAAATGAAATCAACCAGTGAGCTATATTGCTTTTCGAATATACAAACTTGTTTTGTCATAAATGAGCGCTCGTTTTTGCTTAATTTCTTCTTCAGATAGTCGACCATTTTTGATACTGCATATTTGTTCATACAAACTAGAGTTAATCTGCAGAACCTTGTCGCTCTTTACATCCAGTGCAAAATAGTTTCCAGCCAAAATAAAAGGAATGTATAGACCATCATTATGACCAGTGTAGAACCTTTTTAAATCAATAACTTTGTCCCAGTTGTGCGGCTGGTTTTTTATATAGCGCTCAAAGATGGAAAAAGCCTGTTCTGCCGAATCGACACTATAGCTATTCACAGGTACAGTGTTATCCTTGGGGTTGTAGCCAGAAATAATAAAACGTGGCTTTAGCCCCAATTTGTCTGCGAGTTTAAACAAACCCGTGCGAATGCGCATCTCACCGTTGAGGAAGTTAATTTTCATATCAGACTTTTCTGAAACTCCAAGCGGAATATCAATAAAAGATAAAAATATACAGTCTTCTCGCACAGCATTAAGGCATTTACGGAAGAACATAAAAGATTCACCTATTTCAATAAATCTGACATCTACATTGTTGTTGTGCGCCAACTGTTGGAGCAGTGGTAGCGATTTTTGTTTACCCACAAGGCAGACGATCTTTTGTTTAGGTCTGAGTGTGGCAAGATAGCTAATCATCAGTGGATATAGACCAAAATGCACAGAAATAAAAAATCGGCCTTGTAGATCTTCTACTCGGTTTGGCGTAGTGCCGTGTTTCAGCGTACCTAAATGACCATTGAGTAAGCACCCCTGCAGGGTTTTCTGGTAACCTAACCATTGTCGCATTACCGAATACAAACGAGGTTCGTTGTCTTTGTGCAAACCTAAGGATGCAAAACCAGATAACGCTTTTATTTTTACTGTTTTTGGAATCATATTCTGCTAAGCAGCAATCCGTAGATTACTGCTTTCTCTCTTCTTAGAACGTTACTTCGTAGCGGCAGAACCAAATTACTGATTCGTTTTCATAACGAACTTGTAACTCTTCAACACCACATAAAGTGTTTATAATTTCGAGGTTGTCAGCTTCGGTTAGTGTACTTTCTTCTACTTGCATAACTTTGCAATCCTTTACTTAGTTAAGGTGCCACTCGTAATGGCAGATGCTAACGTTAGTGTCGTATTCATAGCGCTGTTCTAGCTCTGAAACGTCCATGGTGCTAATAATTTCACAAGCCAATTCTGTGTCTTTAACTTCAAAGATTTCGTTATTTTTCATATTAATGCTTCCTTGTATTTAGATTTCCGGACCAATCGTCCGAGCCATACATTGTTGCTTTTGTGTTTTTTTTTGCAACCAAACGGTTTCATTATTTACATAAATCAAACTAAATTATGAGATAAAATGAGAATTAATCTCATCAGCCGGTTATACATCACCACCAACATCAACCCTGACTTTGTGATTATCGGTGAAACCCGCTCCTATAATTAGGAAACATTACCCATGCAATACGCCCAGCCCAGTCCAAAGGCGTATTGCATAGGGTAAAGCAACATTAAGTAACATATTCACCTGCCACTCCGCCTTGTGGCTCGCTGCGGCTTGCTTCATGATAAGCCTCGCTTCTGATTGATTAACAGAAATCTAAAATTCCTTAATTAAAACAACAGTAGGATTAACCTATGCGACGTCTGTATCCACTCTGTGCGCTGGCTATGCTCAGTGCCTGTAGTCCGAATGCATCAGAGCCCGGTGGCAACAGCAACTTGGCTGAACTTAAACCCGTACAGTTTAATGAAGCGCGCTTTAGAAATGATATTAAAGCCCTGTCATCCGATGAATTTGAAGGTCGTGCGCCGACCACTCACGGTGAAAAACTCACCTTGGACTATTTGGCCAAAGCCTTTACAGAGATGGGGCTCAAGGGCGCATACCAAGGCAGTTTTTTGCAACCTGTGCCTATGGTGAGCTATACCGCGGATGAAGCGCAGCAAGTCACGCTGGCAGGATTAGCCTTTAAATACCGTCAAGATCTGGTGCTCAGCAGTCGTCACGATAACGGTGGCATTAATATTGAAAACGCGCCATTAGTCTTCGTTGGCTATGGGGTGAACGCACCTGAATATGGTTGGAATGATTACCAAGATCTCGACATGAAAGGCAAAATCGCGGTGATCTTAGTGAACGATCCCGGCTTTGCCCGCCCTGACTCGGGTAAATTCAATGGTAAAGCCATGACCTATTACGGCCGCTGGAGCTATAAGTTTGAAGAGGCCAGCCGTCAAGGTGCCCTTGGTGCACTGATCATCCATGATACTGAACCCGCCTCTTATCCTTGGTCTGTGGTAGAAAATAGCTGGACTGGGCCACAGCAAGATCTGGTGCTGAGTAAAGCCGAACAAGATAGTCGCATCCAAGTCGAAGGCTGGTTGACATTGGACGCAGCTACCCAACTGTTTGATAAAGCGGGTTTATCACTGCCGAGCTTGATGGCGCGCGCCGCAGACAGCCCAATCAATGTCCCCCTTGAGCAAACGGCCAGTATCGCCTTTAACAATAAAGCCGGATACGCGAATAGCTACAACGTAGTCGCCACACTTCCCGGCAGCACACAAGCCGAGGAGCAGATCCTCTTTACCGCCCATTGGGATCACATAGGTAAAGACGAGACGAAAGCAGGCGATCAGATTTACAACGGTGCTATGGACAATGCCTCGGGCACTGCCGGCATCCTCGAAATCGCCAGACAATTAGCCGACAATGCGAAACAGGGCCACGGTTTAGCGCGCTCGGTCACCTTTATTGCCACCACAGGCGAAGAACAGGGCCTACTCGGTTCGCGCTATTACGCCGCCAATCCACTTTATCCTATCGATAAAACCGTGGCGGTATTAAACCTCGATAGCACCAATATCTATGGCAAAACCAAGGACTTTACTATCGTCGGCAAAGGAAAATCCGAGTTAGAAACTTACCTTATCGATGCGGCTAATCAACAGAACCGTATTTCAATGGGTGAGAAAAATCCCGCTTCGGGTGGTTTCTTTCGTTCAGATCATTTCAGCTTTGCCAAACTTGGCGTGCCAGCGGTATTTGCCGACGGCGGTAGCGACCCCGTTGATGAGGCCACGGCTGCCTATAAAACCCAGATGCAAGCCACGATGAAAGGCTGTTATCACAATGTCTGCGATGAATACCGTGAAGACTGGGATTTGAGCGGCGCACTGCAAGACTTACAAGTCTACTACCAAGTCACGCGCACATTAGGCAACAGTAAAGATTGGCCGGGATACTATCAAGGCACAGAGTTTAATAGCCTGCGTCCAGCCCAAACAACCTTAGAGACGGCGGCTAAATAACCGAGATAAACGGCTAAATAACTCAGTACCGCCTGTTAAGACAAGGCTCGCTTAGAACCCGATTGAAACGCAGGATAAAGCGAGAACAAAGATTAAAAAGCATATGATCTATTCATGTGCTTTTTTGTTTTCAGGGTATAAAACCCGCAGTTAGCACCAAATATCCATGCACCAATATCGTTAGCGCAGGACTATGCCGTATTTTGATAATAAGCTCTGTAGACTAATTGATTAAAAATAAAACACTTAAATGAGCCAACTCATTATTTATGGTCTTTTTTAGCCTTTTTCTGTCATCGACACTTTTTTAAAACACATTGTGAATTCCCCAAAACCCTTCGCGCCAAATCAAGCAATAAAAACAAATATTCAAAAATAACTAAAATTTATTAAATTATTCTCAAATAAAAGCATTAAACATAAACATCTAAATCAACAAAAACACCAATAAACAGATAAAACATCAAAAATAGTGTTTGGCAAATACCTAAATTACTGGCACATTAAACCTCAATTGAGACATCCTCAAATGACAGACAGTGTGGGAGTTGTACTATGTGTTCAATCTTTTCGATTTTAGATATCCAATCCGATGCCAAAGCACTGCGCCAAGTCGCGCTAGAAATGTCTAAGCTCATGCGCCACCGTGGCCCTGACTGGTCAGGTATTTATGCCAGTGATAAGGCAATTCTTGCCCACGAACGTTTAGCCATTGTTGACATTGAACACGGTGCTCAGCCACTGCTGACCGAAGATGGCAGTTTGATCCTTGCGGTCAACGGCGAAATCTATAACCACAAAGAATTGAAAGCCCAGCTAGGCGATAAGTACAGCTATCAAACCAACTCTGACTGCGAAGTAATCTTGGCGCTGTATCAAGAATACGGCACTGAATTTCTTGATAAATTAAACGGTATCTTCGCCTTTGTGTTATATGACAAAGCCCAAGACAGCTACCTAATCGGTCGCGATCACATGGGTATCATCCCGCTATACACGGGCCGTGACGCTGCGGGCAACTTCTATGTTGCCTCGGAAATGAAAGCCCTGATGCCAGTATGTAAAACCGTAGAAGAATTCCAACCTGGCCAGTATCTCTATTCAAAAGATGGTGAAGCCGTTAAATACTACACTCGTGATTGGCAAAGCTATGATGCGGTTAAAGATAACCCAGCCAGCCAGGAAGAATTACGTGACGCGTTAGAAGCGGCGGTTAAACGCCAATTAATGTCTGACGTGCCCTATGGTGTGTTGCTGTCGGGTGGCTTGGATTCATCGGTTATCTCAGCTATTACTCAAACCTTTGCCAAGCGCCGCATCGAAGATGACGGTGAAACAGGCGCTTGGTGGCCGCAGCTACACTCCTTTGCCGTCGGCTTAAAAGGCGCGCCGGATTTAATCGCCGCCAAAAAAGTCGCCGATGCGATTGGCACCATTCACCATGAGATCCATTTCACCTTCCAAGAAGGCTTAGATGCGATCAAAGAAGTGATCTACCACTTAGAAACCTACGATGTCACCACTATACGTGCCGCGACACCTATGTATTTAATGGCACGTAAAATCAAAGCCATGGGCATTAAAATGGTGTTATCGGGTGAAGGGGCTGACGAGCTATTTGGCGGCTATTTATACTTCCATAAGGCGCCAAACGCACAGGCATTCCACGAGGAATTAGTCCGCAAACTCGATAAACTGCATCTGTTCGATTGTCTGCGTGCCAACAAAGCCATGGCCGCTTGGGGATTAGAAGCTCGCGTGCCCTTCCTCGATAAAGAGTTTATGGATGTGGCGATGCGCATCAACCCTGAAGCGAAAATGTCTAAGGATGGCCGTATCGAAAAACACATTCTGCGCCAAGCCTTTGAGCACAAATTGCCAAAAGAAGTGGCATGGCGTCAGAAGGAGCAATTCAGTGACGGCGTAGGCTACTCTTGGATTGACGGTTTGAAAGAACAAGCTGCGGCGCGGGTGGATGATTTACAATTGGCGAACGCGAAATTCCGTTTCCCCTACAACACGCCAGAAACCAAAGAAGCCTATTTCTATCGCTGCTTCTTTGAGGAACATTATCCACTGAGCGGCGCCGCAGAAACGGTTCCAGGTGGTAAATCCGTCGCCTGTTCAACGCCAGAAGCACTGGCTTGGGACGAAAGCTTGCGTGGCATTATCGACCCATCGGGCCGCGCCGTACGCTCAGTACATACCGCAAGTTATTAATTAGATGTTTATTTACTACTAAATAAACAATTTAAAAGCCATCCTAGGATGGCTTTTTGTTTTAGAACTTATGACTCAGTTCAAGGGTGATATTGCGCGGCTCACCGGGGAAATGACCATTACGCTCACTAAAGCCACTGACGGCATATTCCTTATCGAAGATATTTTTAAGATTTAAGCGCACTTGAGTTTGATCCCACTGGGTCGTCCAGCTCATGTCAAAAATCGTATGGGGCTTCACCGTTTGACCATCGAGGCTGAACTGTTCACCCACATAGTCCACACCAAAGGCAATCGCCGAATCGAGTGCATTGATATCGTAACGGGTCCATATCCCTGCTTGATGGCGCGGAGCATTGGCAAAGTGCTTACTATCAAAAGTATTGGTTAAACTGTCGTTCGTTACCCCTTTAACCACTTCGGTCTCGTTATAGGCATAGTTTGCCGTGACGGTCAGGTTATCGGTTAAATCCCCCACCAGCGTCCATTCAAGGCCTTGACTGTGTACTTCACCCAAATTAAGTAAAGCGGGAATGCCATCGTCATCGCCAGTATTTAAAGGGTTAGCTTGAGCGACATTTTGTTTTTCAATGCGATATACCGCGAGCGTGGTCATAAACTGACCATCAAGCCACTCATTTTTCATCCCAAGTTCAATTTGATTGCCCGTTTCTGGATCGAGGAAACCGTCAGTAATATCTTGTGCTTGATCGGTTAAAGATGCTGGATTAAAGCTCTCAGAGTAATTCAAATAAAAGGACATTGAATCGATTGGGCGATAATTCAGCCCAGCCCTTGGCGTTATCGCGTTATCGCTGAAGGAGAAACCGGTCTTTTTATCATAGTCATCAAACTGGCTGAAACGCAGACCCGCAATCAATGACCACTGTTCATTAAAGTGCAGATGTTCCTGCACATACACGCCATAACGGTTAGCGCGAGTGCCATCGGTATCCTTATCTTGCAGCGTGTAAGTATTAGGGTCAGTTTCACCATAATTAAGGTCAAAAATATTCAGGTTGCCGACGCCCGTTTTATCCGTCGCCAGCTTGTAGCTGTATTCGGTTTCAACATAGTGGTAATCGCCACCGAACAGGAACTCATGTTCAAAACCTAAGGCATCGAAAGCGTAGACAAAATCATTAGTTAAACTGATTTCATCATTAGCACGGGCTTGCACTCGGTATTCTCGCTTAATGGTGCCATCTGCACTATTGGCTTCACCATCACCATTTACATCGACCCAACCTCTCGATTCATGATATTGCTGCGTGGAATCATTATTCAGATAACGGATCTGCGTCTTGACCGAGAAATTATCGCTAAATTGATGATCGAGAATCGATTGCAGCACCAGCGCATCCATCTTTTGGAAGTCACTCTTCTCATTGGCATTATAGGATGGCGCAACGAGGAAATTACCGTCATTATCGACAGGCACTCCGCGCAGTCGATTGCCACCTAAATCCTGCTTAATAATATCGAAGGTGGTGGTGAGCTTAGTATCATCACTGATTTCGTAGAGTAATCCACCCGCCACTTCGGCATTTTGGCTATCGGCATTATTGCGAAAGCTATCTTCCTGCTGATAGTAGGCGCCAAAGCGATAGGCGAGATTTTGAGTTAGGCCACCAGTTAAATCCAGCGAGCCACCCATCATATCCTCGCTGCCCGTGCTTAATGTCAGCTCCTTGCTCTCGACAAAGGTCGGTTTTTTAGTGACATAGTTGATCATGCCGCCGGGTTCACCGCCGCCATAGAGTGCCGATGCAGGGCCTTTTAACACTTCAACCCGCTGCACATTAAAGAGTTGTGGCACAGAAAATCCCGAATAGGGATCGCCCCTTACCCCATCATAAAAAACGTTGGCATCGTCGCGGAAACCGCGAAAGGTCACGCCCGAATAACTGAACTCACTCACGCCCGCGATAGAACGGTATAAATCGGTAATATTGCGCGCCGCTTGGTCAACGATTAACTGCTCGGTCAGCACTTGCACCGACTGCGGCAATTCCATCACATTAATGGCCGTCTTAGTGCCAACCGTCGTTTCTTTATCGACGTACATTTGCATCGCGCGGCCATGCACGGCAATTCGCTCAGGTGCTGTGAGTTTTACCTCCTCATCGGTCGTGGCTTGAGTCGATGCAGGACTTGCAACGGGTGAGCTCGTCGACAAGCTCTGCGGTGGAGCCTCTTTATCGAGTACGGTTTCAGCGGCCAGTGCCGACTGATGTTGAGCGAGTGCAAGTGCAATTAATGAGTAGGCGAAACGAGTCTTCACAGTATGTCCCCAGCGCGAGCGCATAAAAATGGCATAAACCAAAGGGTTTACAAATGTATTCAAACGAATTGGCCGTCATTATAAAGAATGATTTACGAATGACAACGATTATCATTTGAATTTACCTAATTGTGAAATGCGTTAGATAAATCCTTAGCGTTAGCTCGCATAATCCTTGTTATGTTTGGTTATGACTAAAACGAAAAGAGCGTCAGTAGCACGGACCTTCGATGGAAGTTTTAATGCAGAATCAGAAAGAGACTCACTCTATCGAACTGAACCTTAGCGTGGAATAGAGGCATGACAACAACTAAAGATTTAGAGAGGATAAAAATAAAAACCAGCGCAGTGCGCTGATTTTAGGTTGTTCTCGAACTGTTCTTAAGCTGATTTAACTCAGCCTATAAGGTGAATGCTTAAAAGATAGCTTCATCTAATTGCGTTAGCATTTCACTCGCCTGCTCGATTTGCTTACGCAGACTGCGACCTTGTACCGCCCAGTAAGCCATGTAGAAATCGGCCGTTTTCAATTTGGCCTGATAAAATGCAGTTTCTTCAGTGCCCTGCTCCAGCGCCGCTAATGCCACCGCGGCACTTCTGGCCCACATCCACGCCAGTGCCGTCACCCCAAACAACTCCAGATATGCCATAGAGGCTGCGCCGATAATGTCAGGATTGGTCGCAGCATGGGTCGCTAAATAGCCACTGGCCTTTTGCAAATCACCCGCACAATCCATTAAGCCACTCACATAGGGTTGCATCGCCGCATTGGTGCTATGTGACTTAATAAACTCAGTCACTAACGCCGACCATTGCTGCATCGCCGCGCCGCGGTCGCTAAGTAACTTACGCCCCACTAAATCCAATGCCTGAATGCCGTTAGTGCCTTCATAAATCAGCGCAATACGGCTATCACGTACAAATTGCTCCATGCCCCACTCATGGATATAACCATGTCCACCAAAGACTTGCTGCGCATCGACACAGGCATTAAAGCCGCGATTAGTGATAAAACCTTTCACCACGGGCGTAAACAGGGCCGCTAACTGAGATGCAGCTTTGGCCTTGGCAGGATCGGTATGACGCTCGGCTTCATCGAGCCATAAAGCTTGTTGTCCAACTAAGGCTCTTGCGCCTTCATTAAAGGCTTTTTGCGACAGCAACATGCGACGCACATCGCCGTGAACCAAAATCGGATCGGCGGCTTTTTCGGGGGCTTTGGCACCGCTTAAGGCACGGCTTTGTAATCTGTCTTTGGCATAGGCCAGCGCATTTTGATAGGCAATCTCAGAGACACCCAGCCCTTGCACGCCAACCCCTAAACGCGCTTGGTTCATCATAGTAAACATAGCGCGCAGTCCTTGGTGTGGCTCGCCGACAAGCTCGCCCAGTGCGCCTTCAAACACCATCACACAGGTTGAGTTACCGTGAATACCCATCTTATGCTCAAGGCCGCTGGCATATAAAGTGTTCGGTGCGCCTAGGCTACCATCGTTATTCACTAATACTTTAGGCACGGCGAACAGGGATATACCCTTCACGCCTTCAGGCGCATCCGGTAAACGGGCTAATACGAGGTGCACTATATTGTCGGTAAGTTGATGATCGCCTGAGGAGATAAAAATCTTCTCGCCGGTAATAGCAAAAACGCCTTCAGAGACCGGCACGGCTTTGGTGCGCAATAAGGCTAAGTCAGTACCGGCGTGGGATTCGGTTAAGTTCATGGTCCCAGTCCATTCACCGCTAACCAATTTGCCTAAATATTTTTGCTTGAGTGCATCACTGCCGTGGGCATGAATAGCGGCATAGGCGCCATGGGTCAACCCCGGATACATAGCAAAGGCCATATTCGTTGCCGTTTGTATCTCAGTGGCAAAAATTCCCACCACTTCGGGTAAACCTTGGCCACCATATTCGGGATCGCAGGTCAGCGTCGGCCAGCCATTATCAACAAACTGCCGATAGGCGTTATCAAATCCTTCGGGGGTAATCACCTTGCCATCGACCAACTTACAGCCCTGCAGATCGCCGACACTATTAAGCGGCAGCATAACCTCAGTGCTAAAGTCGGCCATACCTTGGAGAATAGCATCGACAAGGTCTGGGTCGATTTCATCGAATCCCTTGAGCGCATCTTGCTGATAAATATGTAACATTTCATCGAGGATAAATTGATAGTCGCGCAGCGGCGCTTGATAAACTGGCATAATCGCTTCCCTTTTCTTGTTAGACTGCAACTCAACTAAGTGATCTGACCACTTCGGTGCTCTGACCACTTTAGCTAAATCTGTTGAAAAAGGAAGCACTAGAACCTAAGGACAGTGACTTTTGTTTACACAAACGAACAGCAAAACCGTAAATTGATCGCAACAAAGCCTTATGTTATCGCGGAAAACTTTGTAAGCTAACTGCCTGTTTTTCTGATATGCAGCAGAGTTAAGGATATTGCGACTATGGGTTCTGTCACTACTAAAAAGCACGCCAACGGGCTCGATTATGTCGAGGTCAACACGGCCTTATGTCAGGCAAGAATTTTTTTGCAGGGCGCGCAAATAGACTATTTCCAACCCCTAGGCAAACCACCTTTGCTGTGGGTTTCATCGGCAGACGATTATCAACCCGGTAATGGGATCCGTGGCGGTGTACCCGTATGTTGGCCATGGTTTGGCATGAGTGGTGAAGCAAACTTCCCCCAACACGGTTTCGCCCGCACCCGCATTTGGGCGCTGGAATCGGTAGAAATGCGTAACCAGCTAGTCGATTTACGTTTTAGCTTAAAGATCAGTGAACAAGATAAAATCTATTGGCCCCATAACACTGAGGTCAGCGTGTTATTCACCCTAGGCGATACCCTAAGCATTAGCCTAGTGAATACCAACCTAGGCGATGAAACCATCACCCTTACCCAAGCGCTACACACTTATTTCCCGATTGATGATATCCACCAACTCAAAGCCAGTGGTTTTAGTGGCGCTAAATACATCGAATTTGCCGAGGGGCCTTATCCGCAAACCACGGATGAAGTACTGTTTGATCGCGAGACGGATCGTGTCTATACCGAACTCGGCCCTGTGCAATTATTGCACACGCCGCAGGGGATCATTGAAGTCAGCCGCGAGAACAGCCAATCGGCGGTATTATGGAATCCATGGATTGAAAAGTCACAACGCCTTGGCCGCTTTAATCCAGAGGATTATCTGACCATGGTCTGCCTAGAAGCCGCCAATGTATTAGAAGATAAAGTCGTGCTCGCCCCAGGTGAGACCCACAGTTTAGTGACCCACATTCGCTGGCAAGACTAACGATTTAATATCCTATTTCTTAAAATCTAGAGCTTAATATCTAGTTCTAAATCCTAGTCAAAAAACGATACAAACAAAAATGCCCAGTCCTATTTGCAAACGCAATCGGGACTGGGCATTTTTATCAGTGCGAAACCTGAGTTTTTATAAGCTTATTTCGCCGATTTTTCTAGGCGCGCTAACAGGCTAGACGTGTCCCAACGGTTACCGCCCATGCCCTGCACTTCTGAATAGAATTGATCGACTAACGCGGTCAATGGCAAGTGTGAACCGTTACGGCGGGCTTCTTCTAGGGTAATACCTAAATCTTTACGCATCCAATCGACGGCAAAACCAAAATCATAGTTCTGGCCCCACATGGTTTTATAGCGATTTTCCATTTGCCAGCTCTGCGCCGCGCCTTTACTGATCACTTCAATGACTTTCTCGCCATCGAGTCCGGCCTTACGGGCAAATTGTAATGCTTCCGCCAAACCTTGCACCACACCCGCGATACAGATTTGGTTCACCATCTTAGTTAACTGGCCAGCACCGACTTCACCTAAACGCTCGGCGCAGCGGGCAAAGGCTTCAATCACAGGTTTAACACGGGCAAATACCGCTTCATCGCCACCGACCATCACAGTCAACACGCCGTTTTCGGCACCCGCTTGGCCACCAGATACTGGCGCATCGAGGAAATCAATGCCCTTTACTGCTAGCACTTGATGAAGCTCACGGGCGACATCGGCCGAAGCCGTTGTATGGTCAACCAGCACTGCGCCCTCTTCCATGCCATGAATAACGCCATCGGCCCCTAATACCACTTCACGCAGATCGTTATCATTGCCCACACAGGTAAACACAATATCCTGACCCTCTGCCGCTTCCTTTGGCGTTGGACAGCAGCGACCACCATAGGTGTCGACCCAAGTTTGTGCCTTGGCAAAAGTGCGATTATAAACAGTGACCTCATGGCCTTTGTTCAATAAATGCCTCGCCATGGGATATCCCATTACGCCTAAACCAATAAATGCGACTTTTGCCATAAAGTGATCCTCAAATAGGTAAACAAGGTGAATCAATTAGAAATTGTTAAATCGGGTTGTGTTTCATCTGCCCAATATGTTACCGCTAAACCCTCATCAACCAATACTAAAAAAGTGCCACTGAGTGTTTCAATCTATGGGGTCAATTACGGATGTTTATTTAGGGGAATGGGCAGTAAAAATAATGGCGGCAGTGTAGCATTCATCCCGCATAGCGTCAGGTTGAAATCGGACCGACAGGCAAACGCACTTTTCGGCAGAAACAACAAAGGCGCCATAAGCGCCTTTATTTGTATTAGTTATGGTGCTATTTCACCACATGGGCTTCCATTTCGGCGCCAATCTTTTTACGCATTTCCATCAAGCGCAGTGCAGAATCCCGCAAATGAATATCATGTTCAGTCTGTGGTATCCACTCAGGTACTGGTGTAGGCTGGCCGTTTTCATCCACCGCCACCATGATCACAATACAGTGAGTGGTGAGATGACGCTCGGAAACCTTAGGGTCGCCCGCCCGCACATCGATACCGATATGCATAGAGGTCTTGCCCGTATAGATCACCTTAGCGCTGACTTCGACTATGTTGCCCACTAAAATGGGTTGCACAAAACGAATACCGCCCGCATAGGCGGTAATACAATATTTACCGCTCCAACCCGCAGCGCAGGCATAGGCCGCAAGATCGATCCATTTCATCACCGCGCCGCCGTGGACCTTACCACCAAAATTGACATCCGCAGGCTCCGACAAAAATCTCAGGGTACTCTGTCTATCGATACCAGCCATATAACCTCAACTTATTTAGCCTCTGTAGCTAATGTTTTCGTGCAATAAGCTGAGTTTACGATAGAAGTACCCCTTAGCGTAAAGATAATTATGATTAGCCTTACCAAAGAGTTCGGTTTAACCCATAAAAAATGCGCCCTACGGCGCATTTTTTCACTGTCTTCTTACACTACCAATCCGTGTTTTACACTTTCTTGAACAGTAATGAGCCGTTAGTCCCACCAAAGCCGAAGGAGTTACACAAGGCGTAATCTAACTTCACATCACGGGCAGTATGGGCAACGAAGTCTAAGTCACAGCCTTCATCAGGATTATCCAAATTGATGGTCGGTGGCACGGCTTGGTCGCGCAGCGCAAGCAAGGTGAAAATCGCTTCAACCGCGCCTGCAGCACCCAACAAGTGGCCAGTCATTGACTTAGTCGAGCTGACGAGCAAGTTATAGGCGTGATCGCCAAATACAGACTTAACCGCTGCAGCTTCGGCCTTATCACCCGCGGGGGTCGACGTACCATGGGCATTGATATAACCAATTTGTTCCAGTGATAACTTAGCGTCATGAATAGCATTGACCATAGCCGCAGCAGCGCCAGCACCATCACTTGGAGGCGATGTCATGTGGAACGCATCACCGCTCATACCAAAACCGACCAACTCGCCGTAAATGGTTGCACCGCGTGCTTTAGCGTGTTCGTACTCTTCCATCACGATCACGCCAGCACCATCACCGATGACAAAACCATCGCGATCTTTATCCCAAGGGCGGCTCGCCGCGGTGGGGTCGTCATTACGGGTCGACAACGCCTTAGCGGCACCGAAACCACCCACACCCAATGGACAGGTGACATCTTCGGCACCACCGGCAACCATCACGTCCGCATCACCATAGGCAATGGTGCGCGCCGCAAAACCAATATTATGAACACCCGTAGTACAAGCTGTCGTGACGGCAAAGTTAGGCCCAGTCATGCCGTACATAATCGACAGGTGGCCCGCAATCATATTGATGATGGTGCTCGGCACGAAGAACGGCGATATTTTGCGAGGACCACCATTTATCAAAGCGCTGTGGTTTTGTTCAATCAACCACATACCACCCATGCCAGCACCAATAGCAGTACCCACTCGGCTAGGGTTTTCTTTGCTCATATCCAGACCCGAATCTTGGATAGCTTGGATGCCGGCCGCCATACCATATTGGATAAAGAGATCCATCTTGCGGGCGTCTTTTTTGGTTAAGTACTGCTCCACATCGAAATCTTTTACTGAACCACTAAAACGAGTTGTAAACTCACTGGCATCAAATTTGGTTATCGATGCAATACCACTCTTACCAGAAAGCAGGGCTTTCCAAGAAGTATCGACAGTATTACCCACGGGAGTTACTAATCCTAAACCGGTTACCACTACACGACGTTTAGACACGGCAGTCACCTTTTGAATGCTAAATAAATTAAGTTATGACAGATAAATGCGTTTCTATCATGGAAATTGTTCGCCAATCTGCGGCGAGCATCTCATGGATAAAGGTTAAACGGGATCCAGAGACGATTGAATGGCACTACTGCAGAGTTTAGCGGGGATAAAACAAAAACAGGCGGCATATTTGCCGCCTGTTCTCAAGAATTCAGAATTACTGATTCTTAGAAACGTAATCGATCGCTGCTTGAACAGTAGTGATCTTTTCAGCTTCTTCATCAGGGATCTCGGTATCGAACTCTTCTTCCAGAGCCATAACCAACTCAACAGTGTCCAGAGAATCTGCACCCAGATCGTCAACGAAAGATGCCGCTGGTTTAACGTCTTCTTCTTTAACGCCCAGTTGCTCTACAATGATTTTCTTTACACGTTCTTCGATGTTGCTCATTAGTTTTCTTTCCTATTCAAATTACGCACTTGCGTAAGATTGCGAGTAGTTTATTAGATTTGGCTGACAATGCAAGCTTAGTTTTCGTGGTCTAACCACGAAATTTAGCGACCAATTGATACAGATCACTACTCAGTTGCGACAGTATCCCTGCCATCCACCCTTAAACCATGTACATTCCGCCATTCACATGCAAAGTTTCGCCTGTGATGTAAGCAGCAGAATCCGAGGCCAAAAAGAGCACTGCATTGGCGATTTCTTGCGCCTGCCCTAATCGTTCCATCGGAACCTGAGACATGATAGCTTTTTGCTGATCTTCGGTCAGCTCATCCGTCATATCGGTCTGGATAAATCCAGGAGCGATAGCATTAACCGTAATTTGACGAGATGCAACCTCTCTTGCAAGAGATTTTGTAAATCCAATCAAACCGGCTTTTGCTGCCGAGTAGTTAACCTGACCTGCATTACCCATAGTGCCTACCACTGAACCAATATTGATGATACGGCCGAAGCGCTTTTTCATCATGGTACGCATTACAGGTTTTGATAGTCTGAATAATGATGTCAGGTTGGTATCTATGATATCTTGCCATTCATCATCTTTCATTCGCATCAGCAGATTATCACGGGTGATACCCGCGTTGTTGACTAGAATATCAACATCACCCGCTTTTTCTTTGATCGAGGCGAATAAATTTGTAACAGATTCACTATCTGTGACATTAAGCACTAAACCAAAACCTTTGTCACCCAGATATTCTTGGATAGCCGCAGCGCCCTTCTCACTGGTTGCGGTTCCAATCACAACCGCACCCGCCTCGACTAAGGTTTCGGCAATAGCACGGCCAATACCACGGCTTGCGCCGGTGACTAGGGCCACTTTACCGGTTAAATTCAAGCTAAAACGCATACAAACTCCTTACTCAGTTAATGCTGCAAATGAAGCGACATCATTAACCGCTTGGGATGATAGTGATTTATTAATTCGTTTTGCAAGTCCCGTCAATACTTTACCAGGACCACACTCCACCAGTTGAGTAATACCTTTCTCGGCCATCAGTTCAACGGTTTCGCTCCAACGGACTGGACAATACAACTGACGTACTAATGCATCTTTAATTTCATCGACTGACGTTGGTGAAGCCACATCGACATTATTAATCACAGTGATTTTAGGTGCATAAAACGGCACATCGTTCAACGCAACCGCGAGTTTATCTGCGGCAGGCTTCATCAATGCGCAGTGGGATGGCACACTGACAGGTAAAGCCACCGCCATCTTAGCGCCAGCCGCTTTACACGCCGCGGCGGCACGTTCAACCGCGTCTTTTTGACCTGCAATCACGACTTGGCCAGGGCTATTGAAGTTAACTGGGCTCACCACGTCACCTTGGGCCGCTTCGACGCAGGCATTAGCGATACCCTCGTTATCTAAACCAATAATGGCATACATGGCGCCGGTACCTGCAGGAACCGCTTGTTGCATCAGTTGGCCGCGTAACTCAACTAGCTTAATTGCGTCTTTAAAATCCATGACTCCGGCACACACTAAAGCCGAATATTCACCTAGGCTGTGACCCGCTAACATTGCTGGCATGGCTTTACCCGATGCAACAAAAGCACGCCAAATGGCAACGCTTGCAGCCAAAAGTGCTGGCTGGGTTTTATCGGTTTCATTTAAGGTTTCAACGGGACCTTCTTGCACTAATGCCCACAGATCATAACCTAATACCTCACTCGCCTCGGCAAAGGTTTGCCCAACGACGGCGTGTGATCCGGCAAGTTCGGCTAACATGCCTAAAGCTTGTGAACCTTGGCCAGGAAATACAAAAGCGATATTTTCCATATTCAAAATTACCTATGGCGAACTTAATTTATTGAAAATGACTGACATCTCTAAGATAAACATAAACCTATGTTACTTAGATGAAAACGTTTAGAAACGCACTAACGCGCTGCCCCACGCAAACCCGGCACCAAAGGCTTCGAGCAGCAGTAATTGCCCGCGCTGAATACGACCATCACGCACAGCCTCATCGAGTGCAATAGGCACAGAGGCGGCGGAGGTATTACCGTGTCTCGCTAAGGTCAATACCACTTTATCGAGACTCATATCGAGCTTTTTCGCTGTGGCGTTAATGATACGGAAATTCGCTTGATGGGGTACTAACCAGTCAATTTCCGACTTGTCGATATTATTGATGCGCAGTGTTTCGGTCACCACATGGGACAATTGAGTGACCGCCACTTTAAAGACATCGTTACCTTTCATGGTCATAAAACCGACCGCTTCAGAGGTTTCGCCTTTACGCGGCGGGAAAGCACATTTCAATAAGTCGCCCTGGCGACCATCGGCATAAATGTGGGTAGAAATAATCCCGGGTTCGTCGGAGGCACCGATAACGGCAGCACCGGCTCCATCACCAAACAGAATAATAGTCGTGCGGTCCTCTGGCTCACATAGGCGAGACAGCACATCCGCACCAATCACTAACACTTTTTTTGCAGCACCAGTTTTAACAAATTGATCGGCGACTGAAAGTGCATATACGAAGCCTGAGCATGCTGCCGCAATATCGAAGGCCGGAATTGTATGCACCCCAAGCATAGCTTGGATTTCACAGGCGGCGGCTGGAAAAGCATTTGCCGCACTAGTCGTGCCACAAATGATCATGTCTAAATCTGATGCATCAATGCCCGCCATCTCTAGCGCCTTGAGTGCCGCTTGATAGCCCATAGTAGAAACGGTTTCATCGAAGGCCGCAATGCGACGTTCAGAGATACCCGTACGTTCAACAATCCATTGGTCAGTGGTTTCCACCATTTTTTCCAAATCTTGATTGCTACGCACCTGCACCGGTAGATAACTACCAGTTCCGAGAATTTTTGTATGCATAAGGAGGGATCAGTTATTTATATCTAAAAGAATCGACTCTAAACGATCTCTTATCATTTCAGGGAGTCGACGTTGAGCTTCAGTTACTGCCAAACTAATTGCTTGTAAATAGGCAGTTTCATCCGCATTTCCATGGCTTTTTACAACTATTCCGCGCAATCCTATCAGACTTGCTCCGTTATAGTGGTCGGGGTTCATCTGACTGAGGACAGCCTGAATGCGAGGGGCGATGAGTTTTGCCAAAAAACGCACGAATAAACCTTGGGTTAGTCCCCGTTTTAACTGATGTACCAATAACTTGGCAATGCCTTCAGAGGTTTTAAGCGTGATATTACCCACAAAACCATCACAAACGATGACATCCACGTTACCGGAATAGATTTCATCACCTTCGATAAAACCTGTGTAATTGATCTGATCGGTATTTTGCAGGATCTGCGCGGCTTGCTGAACTTGATCGTTGCCCTTAATCTCCTCAGTACCGACATTGAGTAAAGCCACTTTGGGGCGAGATTTTTTATCCACCGCTTCACAGAGCACTGAGCCCATTACGGCAAATTGGAATAAGGTCTCAGAATCACAGGAAATATTCGCACCTAAGTCCAGCAAATAGACGGGCTTTTGGGTGACAGAGGGTAAACAGCTGACAAGCGCAGGCCTATCCACACCTGGCAAGGTTTTTAATAACACCTTTGCCATGGCCATCAGCGCGCCCGTATTGCCGGCACTGACACACGCGGCCGCACGTTCATCCCGCACTAATTCGATGGCTAAGCGCATGGAACTTTTCTTGCGAGTACGTAAAGCATGCACGGGTCTATCCGTCATACTGACGACTTCATCGGTATGGATAACGTCTATACGGGAAAGTAGTAAAGGCTCGGCTTGGTGCAAATAGACATCAATTTCAGTCTTATCACCGACTAAAATGATTTTAAGAAAAGAGTGTAATTTTAGTGCCCGCAAGGCTGCAGGCACTGTGACGTGGGGGCCATGATCGCCACCCATCGCATCTAACGCAAGCGTCAGACTCGTCATTAGGAAACCAACAAATTACTTGTTGATTACCTTTTTACCGCGATAGAAGCCATCTGCAGTCACATTGTGACGCATATGGATTTCACCGCTGGTAGCGTCTACAGACAGCTGAGCAGTGCTCAGTGCGTCATGTGAACGGCGCATACCGCGCTTTGAACGAGATTTTTTGTTCTGTTGTACAGCCATTGGCCCTGTCTCCTAGATTACTTGCTCTTCAGTTTTTCTAACACTGCAAACGGATTTGGACGCTCCTCTTGAGCGGGTTCGATCTCGCCTACAACTATGTCTTTAGAACCCATATTACAATCAATTTCTTCATGCATTGGGATTATCGGCATAGCGACTATCAATTCATCTTCGATCAATTGATGCAGACGTACTTCGCCAATTTCATTGCACTCAATTGGGTCATACGCATCCGGGAGCTCATCGATTTCTGCCTTAGTCCGGCATGGACCGAAGCAAAACTCGACCGTAACCTCAGTGGTAAATAGCGTCATGCAGCGTTGACATATCAGAGTGAGCTCCGTCACAGCCTTCCCTTTCAGGTAGACTATCCCCTGTAAATCCACACCACATTCAAGCGACACTGCCACATCGGAACAGTCGCCGGCACATAACTCATTTAATCTTTTCAGCTGCACACCAGGAACTACGCCCTGATAAGTCATGCGACTCGAGGCGGCACGAAATGGATCAATTGAAACCGGTATCTTTACTGTTTGCATAAGGCGCGCATATTATAGTTTGAAAACGCTAGAGTCAAAGAAAAATTTCTAACTTAAGTCCCAGTCTGCAACTTAAGCCCTTCTCCAGCCCCAACATTGAAATTAACGGAAGCGAAATTTTACCCAAGCAAGCGAAGGCATACAAGCGTAAGCCGCCTAAAATAGCGACATTCATCGAAAAGAAACGCCGAAATACGAAAGGCTTGCTCTTTCTGGCCAAGATTCGCGACAATAACTCCCCATTTAAGCTGTAGACAGGTCCAATATGCCTCCCCATTTAGTGTTAGCGTCAACCTCTGTGTATCGACAAGCATTACTGCAAAAACTGGGGCTAGCCTTTGAATGCTGTAATCCCAATATTGATGAAACGCCGAAGGTGGACGAGTCAGCGCAGGCCCTAGTGCTACGGCTCGCACAGGCGAAAGCCCTCGCTGGGGGCGAATATTTCCCCAATAGCCTCATTATTGGCTCAGATCAGGTCGCAGTGATAGATGGCAGGATTATCGGTAAACCCCATCATTTTGATAATGCCGTCGCGCAGCTCACCCAAGCCTCTGGCAAGGCCATCACTTTTTATACGGGTCTTGCACTCTATAATGCCGCAACGGGCGCGATGACTGCCGAGGTTGAACCTTTTACGGTGCATTTCAGGCACCTTAGCCATGCACAGATTGTCGCATACATAGAAAAGGAAGAGCCCTACTACTGCGCGGGCAGTTTTAAGAGTGAAGGTTTAGGCATTGCGCTATTTACACAACTCGAAGGCCGCGATCCCAATACCTTAGTGGGTTTGCCACTGATATTACTGACGGAAATGCTGTTAGCCCAAGGTGTAGACGTTCTCGCTTAATGCGCTTATTCCTTTACTTAGGCTCTGCTCTGTTCGCTCAGTTTATAGGAACGATAAAACGCACGAACAAATATCGAGCCGCTGCGTCGTTTTATCGACGAGAAGATGAGACGTAAATAACAAAGAAGTCTCATGGGAAGCGGCATGTCTTGCCGCTTTAGCGTAGTTGAAGCATTAGAGGTATTGCAGCAATTGCGCTGGTGAGTCAATTAAGGCGATAGGTTTTGCCCGCAGCAACTTTTCGGCACTGTGGGCACCATAGGTGACGCCAACACTATCAATTCCGGCATTGGCCGCCATGGTCAAATCCAGCAGAGAATCGCCCACCATCAAGGCTCGGTTAGGGGCAACATTCAATTCACTCAGCAAGCTTGATATCATTTCAGGATGGGGTTTACTGTGCACTTCATCGGCGCAGCGGGATGCAACAAAATATCGACCTAAGCCTGTTTGCTCAAAGACACGCTCAAGCCCCGCACGGGCCTTACCCGTTGCAACGGCTAATTGGTAGCCTTGATTATGTAAGTCATCGATTAATACTGGCGCTTGTGCAAAGAGCGGCGTTGGCGTGGTGTCTAAATGCAAATATTGTGCTTTAAACTCGGCGCGCATCTGCAGATATTCATCCTCTTCGCCTTGGCTGAATGCATTTTTAGGATGTGGGCGCAGAGAATATACAGAAGCAGCGCAGGGATTGAGTCCCTGTGGAAACAGGACTCGAAGTGCTTCTGTCATAGAAAGACCGATGATATCGCGAATATCGCTTTCGGTTGGGATAGGTAAAGTGAGTACCCTCGCCATATTTTCAATACAGACGATGATTTTACCTATGGAGTCCATCAGAGTGCCATCCCAATCGAAAATCACTAAATCATATTTTCTGGCATCAAATCGCTTAGGTTGCACTCTCATAAAACATCATCGTCCGTAAAGCATAAAATATAGGTCTAACCGTTTTAGACGCGTTTAAGCCGACTCAAAACCAATGATAAATTGTCATCTAAGGGGGCAGAAACCCGCATCACTTCGTCGTTCTCAGGGTGAATAAACATCAATTCAGCCGCATGCAAGAATAAACGCTCAAGACCGAGTGCACGCATGCTGTCATCGAATCCCTGCTCGCTATACTTTTCATCACAGGCGATAGGATGCCCTGCATATTGACAGTGCACCCGAATTTGGTGAGTTCTACCCGTAACAGGACTGGCTTGAACTAAGGTACAGCCTTGATAGCGCTGCATAATTTTAAAACGGGTTTCTGAAGGCTTACCTTCCGCATTCACACGTACTATGCGCTCACCGGATTTTAGCGTGATCTTCAGCAGAGGTTGTTTGACGACTTTGTCCTGTGCTGACCACTCCCCTCTCACTAGTGCTAAATAGTCCTTTTGCATCTTTTTGCAGCGCAGTTGATCGTGCATATGTTTGAGTGCGCTGCGTTTTTTGGCAACCAGTAACACACCCGAAGTGTCTTTATCGAGGCGATGCACTAATTCTAAAAACTTTTGCTGTGGTCTTAAGGAACGCAGCGCTTCAATCACACCGTAATCGACACCACTGCCACCATGCACGGCAATGCCCGCTGGCTTGTTGAGTACAATTAAATGATTATCTTCATGTAAGATACGATCTTCGAGCTGCGACACCTTACTCAAATTAGCAGAAGGTGCGGTACGGTTATCCGGCTCCGCCACTCTGACGGGAGGGATACGCACTATGTCACCCATCTGCAACTTATACTCTGGTTTGATGCGTTTCTTATTGACTCGTACTTCGCCCTTGCGGACGATGCGGTAGATCATGCTCTTAGGCACGCCCTTAAGAGCCGTCATTAAAAAGTTGTCGATTCGCTGTTCGAAATGATCTTCATCGATAGTGATCAATTGAACCTGTTGCTGTGGGGTGGATACTGTATTCATGATGCGCCATCTGACTAAAACGGCCGCCATTGTACAACAACTGAGAAGAATTGTGCCTTTCCATTGCTGAATTTTTTGATTATTGCTATATTTCACCAGCGATTAGGGATAAGCCGTGAATAAAGTGTTCACAAGATCCCAATCCCAAGCGAAAAGTTTCTCGGATAAAAAAACATTTTCTTGATAGCAACTCATTGATTTGCAAATCGTATACTGAGTAAAAATACCACAAATGCGTTTTTTACGATTAAATCGAGAAAATCACCTTGTTTTGACGAGGTTTTCCTAGAGCTTTTCTCCCCGATTTCGAACAATATTTTAACTTGTCGTCAGACAAACCGATTCGACTTGGGCATTACCGGAACGAAACTAAAGAATTTATGGGGTTGGTTGATGTTTTACAACGAATTCCTTGTTTTTGTAATCATTAAAAAATAAGCCATAAATAGGATGCGACACGCAGCGACTGCGTCTAACAGTAATGCGCACCTTGCCTAGCCACACCAGCCGTGAGGCTCAGTCGACCACTGCTAGGCCCGTAATGCAGCGAAACGCGATTGTTTGATGACCTCTATTTAAAGAAGAATGACGTCATCATGAAACGTATGTTAATCAATGCGACTCAATCAGAAGAGTTGCGTGTTGCCCTTGTCGATGGGCAACAACTGTATGATCTTGATATTGAAAGTCCAGGTCACGAACAGAAAAAATCCAACATTTACAAAGGTAAAATTACCCGCGTAGAACCGTCTTTAGAAGCCGCTTTCGTCGACTACGGTGCCGATCGCCACGGCTTTTTGCCACTGAAAGAAATCGCCAGAGAATATTTCCCTAAGGGATATTCGTTCCAAGGTCGCCCCAATATCAAAGAAGTGGTCAGTGAAGGACAGGAAGTGATTGTCCAAATTGACAAGGAAGAACGCGGCAATAAAGGCGCTGCATTAACAACCTTCATCAGCCTTGCAGGTTCTTATTTAGTCTTAATGCCAAACAACCCACGTGCAGGCGGGATTTCCCGTCGTATCGAAGGTGATGAGCGCACTGAGTTAAAAGAAGCGATGGCCGATTTAGAAGTGCCAGTGGGCATGGGACTTATCGTGCGTACTGCCGGTGTAGGTAAAGAATCCGCCGAGTTAAAGTGGGACTTAAAAGTTCTGCAACACCACTGGGCGGCAATCACCGAAGCTTCACAAGTTAAAGGCGCTCCTTTCTTAATTCACCAAGAAAGCAATGTGATCGTGCGCGCTATTCGTGACTATTTACGCCGTGATGTGGGCGAGATCCTAATCGATCACCCCCGTATTTTCGAAGAAGCTAAGCAACATATAGCCTTAGTTCGCCCAGATTTCGTCGAGCGCGTCAAACTTTACGAAGCCGAAGTGCCGTTATTCACTCACTTCCAAATCGAATCACAAATCGAATCCGCCTTCCAACGTGAAGTACGTTTACCATCTGGCGGCTCGATTGTTATCGACCCAACGGAAGCCTTAACCTCAATCGATATCAACTCTGCCCGTGCCACTAAAGGCGGCGATATTGAAGAGACCGCGCTTAACACTAACCTTGAAGCCGCCGATGAAATTGCCCGTCAATTACGTCTACGTGACTTAGGTGGCTTAGTGGTGATCGACTTTATCGATATGACGCCTGTGCGCCATCAACGTGAAGTTGAAAACCGTTTACGTGATGCAGTGCACCACGACCGCGCTCGCGTGCAATTAGGCCGTATTTCTCGTTTCGGTTTGATGGAAATGTCGCGTCAACGTCTGCGCCCCTCTTTGGAAGAATCAGCGGCGCACATCTGCCCTCGCTGTCATGGCCAAGGTACGATTCGCAGTACTGAGTCTTTAGCACTGTCGATTTTACGTTTGATGGAAGAAGAAGCCATCAAAGAAAATACCTCACAAATCGAAGCGATTGTTCCTGTCGATGTGGCAGCTTTTTTGTTAAACGAGAAACGCAAAGCCATTCGCATTACAGAGCAACGTCACGATGTTGAAGTATATGTGATCCCCGATGCGCACATGATGACGCCAGATTACCGCGTGATCCGTCATCGTAGTGATGATGAAATCAGCGAATCTAGCTATAAGCGTATCGAACAGCCTGAAGCCAAATTGTATGAGCCACGTAAACTGGAACGTACCGCAGCACCTATTCCTGCATTAAAAGGTTTCGCAGCGCCACAGAAAGTGGAACAAGCGCCATCCCCAACGGTGAAAGTTGAAGCGCCACAACCCGGTTTCTTCAGTAAGCTAATGAGTGCGATCAGCGCTTTATTTGGTTCAAGCGAAAAATCTGAGCCAGTTAAAGCCGTTGAAACTAAAAACACCGATGCCAATACGACCAATGCGAATCGCCGTAATCGCCGTAATGACACCCGTCGTACTCGCACAGGTCAAGATGCCGATAAAGCCAAAGACGGCTCCCGTGAGCCACGCAGTCGCAATCCTAAGAAGTCGGCCGATGCCGCGGTAAGCACAAGCACTCAAGAACGCCCAGCGCGCGAGAAGGAAGATGCCGCTAAACGTCCAGCGAAAACGGAACCTAAACCACGAGTTCAAGCGTCTAAAGAAGTCGCAGCTGAAACTCAAGACGATGCACCTAAGCAGGAAGTCGCCCGTGAACGTCGCCAACGTCGTAATATGCGCCGCAAAGTGCGTATCGACAATGGTAACAACATGCCAGATAGCAGCCTTCAAGAAGAAGCCCTGTTAGCTGAAGTCGCGGCGGTTAATGCAGCTGTGGCAGCAGAAATAGCGCAGGAAGTGCCAGCAGAAGCCAAAGCTCCCCGTGCACGTCGTCAGCCACGTAAAGAAACGGTCCAGGTGAAGGAAGTATCCGACGTTGCCGTAGAACTCACCGAAACTCAAGCTAATGCGACTGAAACCGCTGCAGTGAGTAACGATGACACGATTAACACGCCCTTAGCCCCAACTGACAGTGCTGACCAAATCAAAGCCGATGTTGCCGAGATTACCCTTGATGCACAAGCAACTGAAACAGATGCGGATAATATCGACGCAGACGAAAAAGCCAAACGCGAATCCCGCGATGGACAACGTCGTAGCCGCCGTAGTCCACGTCATCTACGCGCTGCTGGTCAACGTCGCCGCCGTGATGAAGATGAGCAAGGTACTTCTGCGCCAGCCCAATTCATTCCTAACGATGAATTAGGTGCAGATCAAGAGTACCCAACCGAAGTGATAAGCACCCCCGTGGTAACATCGACTCCAGTGACAAATACCGAAGTCGTTGTAACTCCACCGCCGGTTGAACAAGCAGCAGTAGAGATGATTAGCCTTGCAGCTCCAGCGGAAGCAGCAACTACCGCAGCCAAAGAAACCGTTGCAGTTGTTGAAGCCGTTGCGGCTGTTGAAACCGAAGTTGCAATAGCACCAGAGGCTGCCGTTTCAAGCATCAAAGATCAGGTAACAGAACAAACTGTCGCCGCCCCAACCACCGAACATGCTGAAGCGACTGAGGTCAACGCTGATTCAGCGATAGAGAGCCTTGTTGCGGTAAAAGAAACCGCAAAAGACTCAGTCAAAGCTGTCGCATCGGCTCCTATGACAAAGCCTGCCGCAATCGCTAAACCACAGGCGAAAGCTCAAGTGGCTTCGACGACGGTTAATCCACAAGTGACGGATGCAGTGACGAGCAAACCGAAAGCAGCCAGCCGCTTTGGAGCTATGGTATCGTCGGATATGACGAAGCCTGTAGTTGAAGTGAGGGCTCAGGTCGAAGTGCCTAAGGGACGTGAATACGACACGAATACAACCGATGAAGCCTCTGCACCTAAGATAAAACTGGCAAACAGCGCAGAATCGGATATGGCGCGCCCATAAGCGTAAGCCATTCCCACAAAAAAAAAAGCCATGCAACTGCATGGCTTTTTTATTTCAGGACTAGACAACGGCAGAATTAACCTACATTTAAGGTGTAGCTTAATCTCATTTTTTGTTAGTATTCGCGGCTTATTTTTGCAACAACAATTGAGTAACAGAGGTTCCATGTTTGATCTCATTCGCCACAAAACGTCTAGCCATAAAGCCGATGTGCTTTCAGGTTTAACAGTCGCACTCGCCCTGATCCCTGAAGCGGTTGCCTTTGCCTTTGTCGCCCATGTAGAGCCTATGGTTGGACTTTATGCCGCCTTTATCATGGGACTTGTCACAGCACTGATTGGTGGCCGTCCAGGAATGATTTCAGGCGCCACTGGTGCAATGGCTGTCGTGATGGTCTCCCTTGTGGTGGAACACGGCGTACAGTATCTTTTTGCCGCTGTGGTACTCGCAGGATTGATCCAAATTGCTGCCGGCGTATGTAAACTCGGTAAATTTATCCGGATTGTGCCTTATCCTGTGATGATAGGCTTTGTAAATGGTCTAGCGATTGTGATTTTCTTAGCGCAACTTGGGCAATTTAAGGTTAAGGATGCCAGCGGCAACTTAGTCTGGTTACCACAGGAACCATTAATGCTGATGTTAGGATTAGTGGCTCTGACGATGGCCATTATTTATTTTTTACCTAAGATCACCACAGCGGTGCCTTCATCATTAGTCGCTATTTTGGCTGTGACGGCAATGACTGTCGGCTTAGACCTCGATACCCGTAACGTATTGGACTTTCTAAAAACCATGAGCGGCGATGAGCATGCGACTATTGCTGGCTCATTACCGAGTTTCGCCATTCCTGCCGTCCCATTTAATTTCGAAACCTTGTCGATCATCTTGCCCTATTCATTCATCCTTGCGGCGGTTGGGCTCATTGAATCGCTACTGACGCTGACCGTTATCGATGAAATGACCAATACCCGCGGCCGCAGTAATAGAGAGTGTGTTGGGCAAGGCGTAGGTAATATCACCAGTGGATTCTTTGGCGCCATGGGTGGCTGTGCCATGATCGGTCAATCGATGATAAACATTAATTCAGGTGGACGCGGCAGATTATCGGGCATTACTGCCGCTATCGCACTGCTGATTTTTATTTTATTTGGTGCTTCTTTCATTGAGATCATCCCCTTAGCAGCGTTAGTCGGGGTGATGTTTATTGTGGTACTCGGCACTTTCGAATGGGCCAGCTTTAAATTTATGGGTAAAGTGCCAAAACATGACGCCTTTGTTATCGTTCTAGTGACGACGGTGACAGTCTTTACCGATCTTGCCTTTGCGGTATTTGTCGGTGTTGTCGTATCAGCACTGGTATTTGCTTGGCAACACGCTAAACACATCAGTGTCAATGTGAACCAAAATTCACAGGGCTGGAAAGTGTACGAACTCAATGGCCCGCTATTCTTTGGTTCAATTGCCAACTTTTTAGAATTATTCGATGCATCCCAAGATCCTCAGGATGTGGTTATTGATTTCAAAAACTCCCGCGTAGCCGATCACTCGGCACTAGAAGCAATAGATACACTAGCCGAACGCTATGTTAATGCTGGTAAAAAATTGCACTTAATCCATTTAAGTGCCGACTGTAAAGCGCTGCTAAGAAAAGCGGGGGATCTGGTCGAGGTTAATCTGCTTGATGATCCACACTATAAAGTCGCAGATGATAAACTCGATTCATAAATACGAATATTCAGTATGATGTTAAAGCCTGAAATTTATTCAGGCTTTTTTATTTGCATAATGTTATCGCTTTACCCTATCTCGCCATCAAATAAAATTGGGATTACGGCTTTGTGGGTTAGCAGCCTGATTCATCTGAGCATAAGCCCGCTGATTGAGCATGATAGCGTTAAAAGAAGAGATAACTATCGGAAAAATTTGGTAGAAAACACGCGCGGGGAAAGATGAGAGGTATAAATTCGACACAAATAAAAAGAGCCATGGTATAAACCACAGCTCTTTAAATCCATTGCCATTAGCGCTTAGCTAACGACACTGAAAATTAACCAATGATGGTTACGTTTTCAGCTTGAGGACCTTTTTGACCTTGAGTCACAGTGAAAGACACTTTCTGACCTTCGTCAAGAGTTTTGAAACCGTCAGAGTTGATCGCACGGAAGTGTACGAATACGTCTGGACCTGATTCTTGCTCAATGAATCCGAAACCTTTATCAGAGTTGAACCACTTAACAACACCAGTAACTTGAGACATGATATAAATCCTGTAAATAAAAAATTAAAGCCTTAACGGCGGTGGAGCTGGAAAATGCCGGTATTACTTATGTTTACAGGACGAACTGGTCGTATTGAACACATAAATATAAGCCCAACCTTCAAGCTAGTAAGACTATAAACCATTCTAAAGATAAGTCAACATACTGCGACACTTTGAAATATTTATTTTGCCTAATTCAACTTAGGGTTTTGCAACCGGCTCGTAGAACGTGAGCGTTCATACGGCTTAGCTGTAACAGTTAAGCATTTTAAATAATTTATTTCAATAGCTTAAATCTGATTGTTATTTTGAAATGCGATGTACTTCAATTTGAAAATCGAGTTCACAGCAAAGCCCCTCTGCTGCAAAGCGCTGTTTCTGCTCAGCGGTAAACTTCCACGCATAGGGCGTCATTTCCAGAAAATAGGCAATATGCTCTCTGTCTTTTAGCTCAAGTTGCGACATAAGTCGCTCCTGATGTAGGCATTCAAACCCAGAGATGTTGGCATCAGATCTTGGATGCAATCTTGGCTCGGCATAAATTTGCTGTTTTAAGGCAAAGTGGTGCATTGGACCGGGGGAAACGGTAATGAGAATACCATCACTGCCCATCACCCGTTGCAGTTCCTCATTTTTTGAGGGGGCATAAATCCGAATCGCCAAATCAATGCTGTGTGATGCTATTGGCATCTCATAGGCACTCGCAACACAAAATTGTAATTCAGGATAACGTTTAGCGGCATACTTGATCGCAGACTTAGAAATATCCAATCCTTGAAAATGACAGGGATGATCCTGCATAAGCGCATGATATAGGCGATGGCTGTAATAACCTTCCCCACAGCCGATATCGAGGACTTGCTGCGCTCTGCCCGCGTATTCCAATGCCAGTTGGTTAACTCTGTCACTCAACCCTTGATAATAACCAGCATTTAAAAACTCCCGCCGAGCAAACATCATTTGTTTGTTATCACCGGGATCTTTAGAGTTTTTCTTTTGTACAGGCAACAGGTTCACATAGCCTTCTTTGGCTATATCAAATTTGTGTTGTCGCGGGCAGCCCCAAGTGCGTTCGGCCAGCGTAAGCGACAAGCCGCAGAGGGGACATAAGTATGACATATTCGGGCTCTATTATTTCTACTAATCTATTAATTTTACTGACAATAAGTACGTTTATGCTTCATCTTCCATTAATCGCTCGACCATTTGTATCAGCTCGGGGGTGGCAAGCAATTCGAAGCATTCCAGTTTTCTCAAGGATTTATCAACACTTTGTGCATCGTTAGAGGCACGGTTATAGTTTGGACGCTCAAACATATGAGTATAAGTTCGAAACATCCATTGGCGCTTTTGCTGCAATAAAGGATCGAGCCTAATCGCCTCTTCGGCCAAACTGGCATGATATTGCCCCAACTCTCCACGTAAAAAGGTTTGCAGTTCAGCTCTCACCTGTTCAATTTCGGTCATATATACTGCGAGAGCTTCCGATGACGCACCATAATCGTATTGCCTTGCCAGTATCGCTTTGGCCATAAGCAGCACCTGCGGTTCGTGCAGCACTCTTAAATCTGACTCTAATGGCACTAACTCAAATTTCGAAGCCGATTGTAGTGCCAAACACAGGCCGTTATTCAAATCTAATTTAAAAGAGACTCCGGTACGTAGCTCCGCAGCACAAAACTTAGGCGCCGTACCCATACGGCTGTAGAGACGCATTCCTTGCCCAAACGAGCGCTGAATTGGATTGGAAAATTGCAGCTTTTCGGAGGAAATCGAGTTTAATTTAAGCCCCATCAGTGGCTGAAAACGAATCGCGATTTTAGGCTGAGTCCCATCGGCAACCACAATCAACTCTAACAGAGGAGCGCTCATCGCTTGAAGCACAATAAAATCACTGATATCGGCAGGCAATGATAAGGTCATAATTGATGCTCTATCGGCATCGAGGACCATAGGTTCATTTAGATATTGATGATACATAAGACATTAATTCCCCTTTTCAGGTTGAATTGTAACGCTCAAACGAGGTAAAAATCACCTGTTAAGCGATTATCTTTTCAATATAATTCCTCGCCCTAGGCACAGGGCAAATATGCTTCCAAGGGGTTTCAGTGTTAAGATGCTATTATTCGACAAACTGTCATTTGATTTAAATTATGTCTACGCAATTCCAGCCAAGTATATTCTGGCACGACTATGAGACTTTCGGGACCCATCCTGCAAAGGATAGACCTGCACAATTTGCGGGTATTCGAACCGATTTAGCACTGAATATTATTAGTGAACCCGAGACCTTTTACTGTAAACAGGCCAGCGATTATCTCCCCTCCCCCGAAGCCATCTTAATCACGGGGATCACCCCGCAATTGGCCAATTTACGAGGCATTGCCGAAACGGAGTTTATGGGACGTATTCAGGCACTTTTTAGCCAGCCCAATACCTGTGTCGCTGGTTATAATTCCCTGAGATTTGATGATGAAGTGACCCGTTACGGCTTTTACCGTAATTTTATCGATCCCTACGCTCGGGAGTGGCAAAATGGCAACTCACGCTGGGATATCATTGACTTAGTTCGCGCTTGCTACGCATTTAGACCCGATGGGATTAACTGGCCACTTAAAGAAGATGGCTCACCTAGCTTTAAATTAGAGCACCTCACCCAGGCAAATGGTCTAAGCCATGAAAAAGCCCACGATGCTATGTCCGATGTTTATGCGACCATAGCAATGGCCAAACTGATCAAAGAAAAACAACCCAAGCTCTACCAATATTATTTTGATCTGCGTCGAAAACAAGCGGTTGCCGATCAGATTGATGTACTCAACATGCAGCCTTTGGCCCATGTCAGTTCAAAGATCAGTGCCCAACAGGGTTGTACTACATTAATTGCGCCCGTTGCCCATCATCCAAGCAATAAAAATGCCGTGATCTGCGTTAATTTAGCGATGGATTTAACTCCGCTATTTGAGCTTGATGTAGAACAAATTAAGACTCGAATGTACACCGCAAGGGCCGATTTGGCCGAAGATGAGTTACCTATTCCGGTCAAACAAATCCATTTAAATAAATGCCCTTTTATCACTTCGGCTAAAATCCTGGACGATGCGCAGGCAGCGAGACTCAATATCGATAAAGCCTTCGCAAGGGAGCAATATAAACGCTTGAAGAGTCATCCGGAGCTTAGGGAGAAACTGGCACAATTGTTTGAACTCGATGGGGAAAGTTCAACCACGGATCCCGATTTAATGCTGTATTCCGGTGGTTTTTTTAGTCCCGCGGACAAAGCCAAAATGGAAATAATCCGTCATACCCTACCGCAAAATCTAGCCGCACTCGAATTGCAATTTGACGATGCTCGCATCCCTGAAATGCTGTTTCGTTATCGCGCCCGAAACTACCCAGAGTTACTGGATTATCAAGAGTCACAGCGTTGGCGTGAGTTCTGCCAAGGCCGTTTAGCGGATCAAGATTATTTGCTGAAACTTGAAAATCTACTTCAAGATACTGAGGCCGATGAAATCAAGCAAAAATTGCTTACGGCTTTATGTCACTATTTGCGAGAACTGTAAGTAGCGAAATATATAAATAGTCTAAAATCAATTAGTTAAAAGCACTCACCATTTAGTGTAAGTAGTCGTAACGAAAAGAGTGTAGATCTTACAAAAATTCACTTCGTTACAGGTTTTGAGCCAATAAACGCGAGCTAACTCGCATTTATACTGTAACAAAATTACTAGAATGTTATTCCATGAACTTAACAAACAAGGAATCGGGAAATGCAAGATAGATTTATTCGCAGCATAACCCAGTTGCCAACGCCGTTGGCCGATGCACTTATTCCCTTATTGCATCAAAACTTTGCTGGACACATTGATGCACAACAACTCTCGGAGTTAACGAATGCCAGCAAGATGACTGAGGCAGAGGTTTTACTCGCATTATTGCCCATAGCAGCGGCACTGGCTAAACCGCCGATCAGTGAGTTTTACGTCGGCGCAATTGCCAAGGGCAAGAGTGGTGATATCTATATGGGGGCCAACTTAGAGCTACCCGGAGAAGCCCTGTTCCACTCAGTGCACGCTGAACAAAGTGCGATTAGTCATGCTTGGCTCAGTGGCGAAAGCCAAATCGTCGATATGATTGTTAATGCAAGCCCCTGTGGTCATTGCCGTCAATTTATGAACGAGTTGGTCGATGGTGCTAAGATAACCATTCACCTGCCAGCCCAAGACAGCCACTCGCTAGCCTATTATTTACCCTATGCTTTTGGTCCTATGGATCTGAATGTCACTTCACCTTTACTGGCAAAACACGAAACGGAATTTGCGCTAGACAGTAGCGATCCTATGATCATCGAAGGCTTAGATCACGCAGGCTTGAGTTATGCGCCTTACACCCAAAGTTATGCGGCCGTAGTGCTTGAAACGGCCGATGGTGCAACCTATTGTGGACGTTACGCTGAAAATGCCGCGTTTAATCCATCAATGTTGCCCATGCAAATGGCCTTATCGAATCTCACTCGCCATAATCGTGAGTTCGGTGAGATAAGCCGAGCCGTGCTTATCGAGTCTTCACAGGGGAAAATCAGTTTAGTGGGAGCAACCATGGATGCACTCCACACGGTAGCGGCGATTGAACTTGAACATATTGTTGTCGACCCTGTCTGAAAATATTTCCCCTAGCGCGGTGATAGAGTAAGCACTATCACCGCGCTATTTTTTAGTCATCCATTTCGCCTGCTGAATTTCCCTGCGTTCTGCCATCTTTACATAGCAACAACAACGCTCTTCTGCTGACATCGACCGCCAAGCTAAAATTTCATCGAGATGTCGAAAACATCCCAAGCAAATATCTTGCTCATCCAAACAACAGTTTCTGACACAGGGGTTTGTGAGCGGATCACTCGGACCAGACGGCATATTCATTACCGCAGGGCTCGGTGAAATGGAATCGCCTTCCCCCAGGAAAAGTAAATATCCCCGTGGTAATTTTTCCTCCTGCCGCGATAACCGAAGCTTGGGTACTCTCTAAATCATTGCTATATAAGACAATCAGTGGGCAACCACGCAAAAGTGTAAAATCAACATCCGCCTGATAAAATCCACCCGTTATCCCCGCATCTATAAAGCAGCTATACTCTGGGCCGTAATCTACATAACGCCAACCAAACACCTTATTAAAGAAGGCTTTGGAACTTGCAATATCGCGACTGGGTATTTCCAGATAATTAATACTGTGATGATGGTTCATAGTGCCTCTGTAAGTGAATAGAATTCTTCGATAAAAATGGAAACCTAAGCTCCCAGTTTTAGGGAGCTTTAAGCCCAGATTAGCCTTGGATCAAGGCTGCGACAAGTCCAATCATGCCGCCAAACACCCCGCCCCACACGACTAACCAGCCTAAATGTGTTTGGATCATCTCTTGCACTATTTGCTTCACCATTTGTGGCGTTAGCTCATTGAGGCGTTGCTCAACAATATTAGCAATCTTCATTTGCAAATCGGCCATCACATTGGGCTGTTCAATTTCCTGTTTTAATAACTCATGGAATTCATCACGTTGTGCCATCTCCACCAGTGAAGATTTCATTTTTTCGATAAAAGGTGCTTTCAGTGGCATCAGTGCTTCTGTGCCGCCAAACATAGATAACATTCCCCCAAAGGATGACTGTGCGACCGTAGTTACTAAGGCATCAAATGCCGGCGCTAAATCTACCTTATCAATCACAGGGGCTAAATCTATGTTACTTATCCCTTCCTTTTCGGAGAGGAAGCGATCGATATTCTCAGAGGTAAAAAACTGCTTCATCATGAGATGGGCAATACCCGCCTTGAACTCCTCAAAACGTGATGGCACAACCCCTGAGCCATACAAACCAGGCACTTTCTCAAACAGCATATACACGGCTAGCCAGTTAGTGATAGCTCCGGATAATGCAAATAAGCCCACATTGAACAAAATGGGCGATGCCAATCCATAACCCAACAGAATACAGACTGCCGCCAACACATTTGTCACTAAACTTTTATTCAATCTTAACTCCCCTTTTATTCATCAATAAGATGCAAAACTGCGCTATATTAGCAAGCGAATGGGATGTAGGTCTAATGGTCAGAGTCATAATAAAGCACAGAGAAAATACGGGCTAAAATCTTGTGTTCGGAAACCAACATAGTCAAACAGGCTGTACACTACAATCATTTATCATCTATTAAAACAATTAGTTAAAAACATTTATTTATATAAAAACAGCAGAATATTTCCACAACACCTTATGAATTATTGAAAAGCCTCAACTACACTCTAAGTGACTTTTCCGATCTAAGCTGCACTCATCACAATAAGCAGAGCTTAATAAGCAGTCCCTCACCCTAAGGTCGATGGGATAAAACACTATGGATGGTGCGTGTTAGGGTCGATAGCGGCGTAATGAACCTACGTCTTGGTCGGCAATTTAGGAAGGCACCCGACTTCTGTCCTAGATTTTTCTGTCATATTAAGGAAATGCTTATGGATTCTGCTTTTAACACTGCTGGAGCATTAAGCTGGCATGAACTCACGACAAATAATCCCGAAGAGGCAATGCGATTTTACGGTGAAATCTTTGGCTGGCAATTTAGAACCGTTAACATGCCACACGGTCAGTACCATATCATCGAGAATCAAGGCGCTAGTATAGGCGGTATAACCGATAATTTAATCCCCGCCTTCCCTTGCCACTGGACAGGTTACATTACGGTTAACGATGTAGACCAAGTGGCCATAAACGCCAAAAAACTGGGTGGAGAAGTCCTGTTTGGGCCGGAGAATATTCCACAGGTTGGTCGTTTTTGTTGGATAAAAGATCCACAGGGAGCCCTGATTGCGGCGATAAGCTATACCAAATCCTAAGCGTGGCTTTGTAACTCTCTGTTTCTGTCGCCTATGCCCTGAACACGGCTCATTTGGGGTTATTGCGTGATCACAAGCGTTAAAAAGTACAGCTGTAAAATAGAAGTTACCCTTTAATGTCAGTTTAGGGTTAGATGAGTAACCATAAGGTAATGCTCAGATTTTACTAGAAAAGATAGAAAACAATATGTGTAAAACTAAGTATTCTTCGCTAGAATGGCGGCATTTATTGATAGATTTAACGCTAGTTTGCGCATCGGAGCCTTGATCCTACTATGATGACCCAGCTCTCACGTTTAAAATATGTCTTCTTTAAACGCCCCAAATACCAAAGAATTTTTGCCTATTTGGCCACGGCCTATCTAAGCTATGTCATCACCCTAGGGCTCATTATCCCCTACACTATAGTGTCTTTCGCTCCAGAGAAAATATCGCAACTCTTAGGCCGCCCAGTCTCTGTGGGAGAGTTGCGACTCAATCCTTTTACTTATCAAGTAGAATTAACCCAGCTTACGCTAAAAGAGAAAGACAATAGTCCATTTGCCGGTATTGATGCGATTCAACTCGAGGTCAACTTTTGGCAATCGGTGTTTAATCGAGCGCTCGTCATTGAAAATGTTCATCTGCAAGGCCCATATGTTGAGATCCGTCGCACTCAACAGCAAGGCAAAGAAAGCTTTAATTTTGACGATATACTGACAACACTGGCGCAAAATTCGTCGCCATCCACAGCGGCAGAACCCAAGGAGCCCACTAAGCCCCTACGCATAATGCTTGGGCAATTCACCTTAACCGCAGGCAAATTTAGCTTCGATGATCATATCACTCAAGCCCGGGTTAATTACCCTAGTATCAACATAAAACTCAATCAGTTAGATACTGAGTACACTATGGAGACTAAGGGACAAGCGTTAAACACGACTGTCGCTCCGCCGGAGCAATCCGAGCCTAAAACTGAGCCCGCAACTGCAAATAACACTTCTAATATTCCCCCTTTGCTGGTCAATAACCACTACGCAGTGCAACTTAAGGATGAGCATGACGGGGAAATAAGCCTAGCGGGACAGTTTCAACTCTCGCCACTCAAGGTGATTGGAGATGTCCAAATTGCCAAGCTCAAATTGGCGCCTCTGTGGCAATTTATCGATGAGCAATTCTACGTCGCCCTGGACAACGGCGAAATCAGCGCAAAAACAGATTATCAAATTGACTTATCAGAGGATATGCCTTTACAGCTGCATGCTGAAGGTGGCCAAGTGATCCTTGAAAAACTCAATATAATCAACAAAGAGCAGCAAGTTATCCACCTTCCCCTGTTGGCCGTTGAGGGCATTGACACGGATCTGCAGCAACACACAATCCACATCAAACAGCTGCACAGTGAAGACTTAGCGCTGCATGCGCTGTTTAATGAACAAGGTATTGATCTCCAAAGGCTATTGACACCCAAATCCCAGATTGCATCACAGACCCCCAATCCAGACCAAAGCACGGCTCCAGATAACGAAAGTCAACGCCAGGATGCTGCCTCCAATATTGCCGAAAACACGGATGTTAAGCCTACAACCCAAGCTGAGACAGAGCCGACATGGCGAATCCAACTCGACGGGCTCAGCCTTAAAAATTACGATATCAATATTACGGAACACAAACTCAGCACAACAGCCCAGCAATGGCGCATCTATCCATTGGATCTCGCCACTCAAGCCATAGTGAGTGATTTAAAGGATCCCATTGATTATGAGGTCTCATTGGTCGTCAATGGCCAAGGCAAACTCGCCTCCCAAGGTCAAATCGATGCCACCGCTGGCGCAATTGCTGCAAAACTACAGGTGGATAAACTCGTATTAGCGCAATTTCAGCCCTACTTAGCCCCCTATGTAAATATCCAACTCAAGGGTGGCGCCCTTAGCACCGCGGGGCAGCTCAGTGCCGATGCTAAAGGTCAAGCCATCTATAGGGGCAGTGTTGAACTGGATGATTTAACCATTCTGGACAATTTGCGTAATGCTCCATTGGTGAAATGGCAAAAAATGCACATTAATCAGTTGGATTTTGACCAGCAAAAGAATCGAATCGACATTGATCATTTAGCCTTTAATCAGCCCTACGCTAAGGTTGTGATTGCGAAAGACAGAAGCACCAACATTAGCAATCTGATTGTTGAGGCGCCCGCAGTACAAAGTGCCACGACACAAAGTTCGACTATCCGTCCCCCTAATACTAAGACTGACACTAAAGCGGTGAAAACGGCCTCCGGCCCAACGGCACCTAATGATGTATCTGTGCAACCAGAGCTAAGTTTAAATATTCAACAGATAAGCTTTAGCCAAGGTTCAGCCTTTTTTGCCGATAATTCCTTAACGCCAAACTTTGCCTCGGGCATTGAACAACTAGAAGGAAATATCAAGCATTTATCGTCAACGCCGGGGACAAAAGCTTCAGTCGATATTAAAGGCAAGATTGATAAATATGCCCCCGTCACCCTCAAAGGTGATATTAACCCATTGTTAGATATGCCTTATCTTGACCTTGATTTAGTCTTTAAAAGTGTTGAACTCACCTCGGTCAATCCCTATTCGGGTACCTATGCGGGTTACTATATCGATAAGGGCCAACTTTCACTCGCACTCAACTATCAGCTCGAACGTAACCAACTTAAGGGCAGTAATCACTTAGTGATCGATCAGCTCAAACTTGGCAAACCGAGTAATAGTGATTTAGCAACCAGTTTGCCTATTACTTTAGCCATCGCCCTGCTACAGGACCGAAATGGCGTCATCGACTTAGGTATGGAAGTCTCTGGAGATTTAGACTCTCCCAGTTTCAGTGTCGGCAGTATCATTATGACGGCGCTCACAAATGTAATCACTAAGGTAGTAACCGCGCCCTTCTCCTTCCTCGCGGGCCTCGTTGGTTCGGATGAAACCTTAGATAAAATCAGTTTTAGCGCGGGTAATGTTACCCTCGATAGCAAGGCCCAAGAAAGCCTAGATAAACTTGCCAGTGCCTTAACCGATAGGCCTATGCTAAAACTCAGCATTGAAGGTAGCGTCGATGCCATTAACGACAGTCAAATCATAGTCCAGCGCATGATGAAGCGTAAGTTAGCCAAACTGGCCAACATCCAGTTTAGTGAATTACCGGCAGATTTAAGCCCCAGCCAATTTCCAACCCAAGGGCCTCTGGCCGAGGCATTAATCAAGCTCTACGAGCAGGAAGTGGCAGCGGATCCACAGTTGATTAAGGACACTGTCATCAATGACGCCAAAGACACTCCACTAACGGATGATGAAATCACGACCCGTTGGCACATTGCACTCTATAACCTGTGCGTAAAAGCCCAGAATGTCACCGACGGTATGCTTGGGGATCTCGCTCAAGAAAGGGCAAAAACAGTCAAAACCTATCTCGTTGAGTCGAAGGGCATAGCACCTGAGCGGATTTTCTTGCTCGAGAGCCGAGTGACACTCAGCCAAAATGCCGCACAAGTTAATATGACGATAGATGTGCCATAAATTGTTTAACTAAACTGTCATCCTTTATTCAATAAATACCTTAACGCCCAGCCATTGCTGGGCGTTAAGGCATCTAACAAAAGGTATGCTACTTAACTGTTGGTCAGCCTAGTGGCTTAGGTTACACTTTGGCGCCCTAGGCAAAAGCGAGCCAACCAATCCCTTTCGCACGGGGATTTGCCCTAGGCACGCTAAAGATGGCAAAGTTGGATTGCAAAATAGCTTGACTGCAAATGCCGATGACAATCCCTATTTCCCTTATCATTTGAGGTAACCATGTTTATTATTCGTTGGATTTTAGGCCGGATCATTTTATTGTTAAACGTTGTTTTTGCGCCTAAAAAGCGTCATCGCCCCGTAGCTGAACAACAAAAAATCGATGCCCAAACGCAATCTCTAATCCTCTACCAATATCCAGCCTGCCCTTTTTGCGTCAAAGTCCGCCGCGCGATGCGCCGTCAAGGACTCAATATCCAAACACTCGACGCTAAAACATCGCCACACAAGGATGAACTCACCACCCAAGGTGGCAAACAGCAAGTGCCTTGTTTACGTATTGAGCAAGGTGATAAGGTGCAATGGTTATATGAGTCTAAGGATATTATCAGTTACTTAGACCAACGTTTCGCATAGCGTCAAAGGCGCGCAGTGAATACTGCGTGCCTTTGCTATTCACATTCACTGCCTTTATTTACGCCACAAATATTCACGATCAGAATAGTCAAACAACCATTGGGGTTGATACACCACCAGCAATGTTACCGCCATCCCATTTAATAAGGCCTCAGGAAACGCCAGCAAAGGGATTAACATCAAATAATTATCGACTAAAACGCCCCAATCGTAATCGGCAGCTAACCACAGCCAAGCCGCCCAACTCAACTGATGAAATACCGTCGATAACCCCGCATTGATAAAGGCGCCCACAAAGATAAAGACAAAAATATGTTTAGGGAACAGATGGTAACTGCGACTATAGAGCATAAAAGATAAAAACAGCGGAATGGCCATGGAAAATAAGCTAAATGCACCAAATGCCCCCGGTTGCTTCAACACAAAAATACTAAAAAAAGCACTCGGGAGGAGTAAAGCCACTGTGGCTAAGCGCCAGCCAAACATCAACAAACAGGTCACTAATCCTAAAAAGTGCAAATGCAGTCCAATTTGAATACTGGCATTTAACATCCACAGGGTATTAATCACCACCAGGACAAGCAACAATCGCCACTGTAATCCTTTATTTTTAATAACTTGTTGTAACTCCTCTTTCGGCCAAATGGTATAAACCCATAGTCCTAACAGCACCAAAGCCATCAGTTGCACTGGATTTAAGGTCCATTCAATTTGCGTTAATCGGTTTGACCAGAACTCCCACATTGATGTAAATCCCTTATTGACGACACTAGCGACTCAGTAGAGCTTAAACGGCCTAGGGGCTGTAGGCAAAAAGTACCATAAATCTATGATATTTGCCGCCATATTAAGGTATTCTTCTGGGAGTTAATAACCTAAGAGTTAACGTTTATTATGTCTATAAAATCACTCAGTCTCGTCATCTTCAGTTGCTTTACCCTTATTGCCTGCAGTAGTGCCCCGATAGACCCCGCGGAATTGGCGGGTAAGTTAAAAGATAAATTAACCACAGATATCAAAGCCGATGGCCTAAAACTGTTTACCTATCAAGCGAGTTTGGTCGAAGATAAATCGAATCGTGATAAGGCTGAACGCCCACTGCCCCATGAAGAGCGTATGCGGCAGATGGATCAAGATCCCCGTGAGCAGCGTCGAAGCCGAAAAGAGCATGAAGACATTCTCGAAGTTTGGGGGGAACAGGTCGTGCTCGGCCTCACTAAAACCTTAGAAATGACGGGTTACTGCCGTGAGGGCTATTTCGAACTGAGTCGGGTGATTGAATCTGGGCGGGGGGAGATCCGCGGCGAATGTAAGGAAGGGGCAACAGCAACTGACAGGCAAAAATTTGTGAATTTTTAATCTACAGAATTGATACGATTGGTATAAATGCGATGCGCGCAAACCTAGGGACGCGCATCACAGTCTTGAGATTAAACGGCTTCAGTGAGCGGAATCGCACGATTCTCCAGCAACACAGGGATACCTTCGGTGATAGGGTAAGCCAATTTATCGGCTTTACAGATCAACTGCTGCGCTGCCTTATCATACTCAAGTTTTCCCTTGCAAACTGGGCAAGCTACTATATCTAAAAGTTTTTTATCGAATGCCATGGAAGTTTCCTTGTTTCGCTGCGACCACATCATGAAGACGGTTTAACAGCTGCTCATCAAATTGTGGGGATAGCTTGGCATTGACCGCCAAATACCACCAGTTTTCTTGTGCAAAATCGCGACATTTAACCGCATCTTTTTCGGTCATCATCAACGGAAAATCTTTCGCCAAATCACATAACTGTTTTTTATCATAGGCTTGGTGATCATCAAACCCGTGGGATAAAGCCAACTGATAACCCTCGGCTTGCAAAGAGTCGAAGAAACGAGCGGGATTACCAATTCCAGCCATAGCGATCAGAGGCTGAGATTTATCAAACAACCCAGTTACAGCGTTCCCTTTTACCGCCCTCACCTCTGTTGGGAGCAGTTGCATCGCAAATTGCCCGTCATTGGCAGGGCCGCCATTAACCACCACAAAATCCACTTGTTTGAGCCGCCAAGCGCCTTCACGGAGTGGACCTGCGGGGAGCAGATGTTGGTTACCTAATCCCCTTTGACCATCGATCACCACCAGTTCAATATCTCGCCCAAGAGCATAGTGCTGTAGGCCATCGTCGCAGATGATCACATCGACACTAAACTCGCTGATCAAGGTTTTAGCCGCCTCAACCCGTTTGCTCCCCACCACCATAGGCACCCCAGTGCGGGCCACTATCATCGCCGGTTCATCCCCAACCTCAGCAGCACTTGCTCCGGTTGAAACGACTCTGACGCCTCGAATATCCGCGCCATAACCCCGGCTAATCACCCCAGGGTTAAATCCCTTTGCTCTGAGTAACTCGATCAGATAAATAACAGTGGGTGTCTTGCCACTGCCGCCGACTGTGATATTTCCAACCACAATCACAGGCACTGGCAGACTTGTTTGGGATTTAATGCCAATACGAAATAAACTGCGGCGAACCGCAGTGATCAGCGCAAATAACCCCGAAAACGGCAGCAATAGCCACTGCAGTGGATGACCGTGATACCAGATTTTATTGATGAGTGCCTGCATCTAGTGACCAAATTGCATTTGATACAACTTGGCGTACATACCACCCAATTCCAATAGGGACTTATGGGTGCCACACTCAACGATACGGCCTTGATCGACCACCAGAATTTGATCGGCGCTCTCAATCGTGGAGAGTCTGTGGGCAATCACCACTGAGGTACGATTTTGCCGTAAATTATCTAAGCCCTGCTGGATAGCCTTTTCAGACTCAGTATCCAGTGCCGATGTCGCCTCATCGAGGATAAGCACAGGCGCATCACGTAGCATGGCGCGCGCGATGGCAATACGCTGCCTTTGCCCACCGGAGAGTAAGACGCCATTTTCACCCACTTGGGTATCGAGCCCCTCGGGCAGATGCTCGATAAACTCCATCGCATGGGCTAAGGTTGCCGCTTGGATAATCTGTTCGCGGGTCACTGAACCTGGATAGGCATAGGCAATATTGTTGGCAATAGTGTCATTGAACAGGGTCACCTGCTGGGAGACTAAGGCCACCTGATTTCGAAGGGATTTTAATGTGTAATCGTAGATACTGATGTCATCGAGTAGAATATCACCGGACTCAAGCCCAGTATAAAAACGCGTCACTAGGCTCGCAATGGTCGATTTACCCGATCCAGAACGACCGACTAGGGCTAAGGTTTGCCCTTGTTTTACCTCAAAATCCACTTTATCTAGGGCGAGTCGCTCCTGTCCATCGTAGCTAAAACTCACCCCTTCAAAACGTAAATTCCCCTTTGCTCGCTCAACGGTATAAGTACCAGTATCGGATTCGGGCTGGGTATCTAGCAGCTCAAATACCGTAGTACAAGCGGCAATGCCCCGTTGAAATTCAGCATTGACCTTAGTCAGGTTTTTGATGGGTTGTAACATGGCCATCATTGCCCCTAGGATAGTGGCAAAGGTCCCTGCGGTCAGATCGGCTTTCATGCTATCTAAACTGGCCGCATACAATACAAATGCCAATGCGAAGGAGCCTATCACCATGATCAACGGCTGGCTGATTGCCTGCGCTACGGCTAACTTCATATTTTGATGGCGATTTTGATCATTTACCTTAGCAAAACGTGCCACTTCGGTTTCTTGCCCACCGAAGGCTAAGACGTTTTTATGGCCTTTGATCATCTGCTCTGTGGTGGCACTCACGCCGCCCATGGCCGTTTGAATTTGCTTAGAGACTTTACGGAAACGACGACTCACCACAGTGATCACTAATCCCATAATTGGGCCGATCACCAGAATGCACAGGGATAATTTCCATGAGTTATAAAACATCAACACTAGCATCCCCATCACAGTCACACTGTCGCGGACGATGGAGATCAAGGCGCTACCCGAAGCTCGGGCAATTTGCTCAGTGTCAAAGGTCACCTTAGAAATCAAATTTCCGGTGTTTTCCTTATCCATATAACTCACAGGCAAACTGAGATAATGCTCAAATACTTGCTGACGCATATCCATGATCAACCGCGCACTCATATACGAGATGCCGTAGGTCGACACAAAATTGGCAAAACCGCGCAGGGAAAACATTAAAATAACAACGATGGGCGCCATCATCAGTATATTGTTGTCGGCATGGAAGCCTTGGCTCGTTGGCAAGGCAATGCCATTACTGATGGCCGCAGGCGTTCCACTAGAAAAACCCTTATCGATAAAAGGGCCGATAAAAGCGATAAAAGCCGCATCGACGAGACCATAGATGATAAGTCCCGTAACAGAAAGCAAAAACATGCCCTTCATCGGTTTAAGATAGCCCAGTAATCGTTTGAAAACTGTCCACATTTCGTCTTTAGGAGATGCTGTCATTGATAACACTAAATTATGGCAAAGTAGCCATTCTACTCTGGATTAATCAAGTCACCAAATCTAAACAAGCGGTTGTACCAAAATGGCGCTAAATCCCGCCTGTAGGTTTTAACGAACTGTTCATTCTGCTGAAAAATCACACTAATTTGCCCCTCTTCCCCTGTTGTTAGATACATAATATTGCGTCGTTGATATCGCTCGATAACCGCGGGTTTAGGGAATCCATATCGATTAGCGAGCCCTGCTGGAAACAATACGAGTTCCGGTGCAACGGCATCAATAAAAGCATCGGTCGATGAGGTTTTACTGCCATGGTGTGGTGCGACTAGCACCTGATTCGCTAAGGGTGTCGACTGCATCTGTGCCTGTGTCACTAATCTTGCCTCCGTTTCCTTCTCGATATCGCCGGTCAATAATATGCTCTGCTGACCATCACCGATCCGCAGCACACAGGAACCATTATTCCCCGCGATGGCTGTGTCAGGTGACAGAACCGACAAGTTAAGCGATTGCCATCTTATTTTGTTAGGGCGACAAGCCTGCCCGCCCAAATTAGGCACATCGGTTATCCACTGAGCCTGCGGATAAGCTCGAGCGAGTACGGCAGCGCCTCCTGCATGGTCATTATCACTATGGCTAATAAAAATATAATCAATCTCTTCAATACCTTTGGCGCGCAAAAACGGCACAATCACCCGTTCGCTATAGCTAAAATCATCACCAAATGCAGCGCCAGTATCATAAATAAGTCCCCTACCATCCTTTTCCACCACAACGGCGAGTCCTTGGCCAACATCTAATAAATGCACTGTCCAAGAGGATGATTTAAGTGGCAACCATTTTAATAACATAATAAATATCAGTGGCATAAAGAAACATCCCATCACGCCATACCAGGGCCAGTATTTATGATGGTGAGGGATATAACGCCAAAGTATTCCCCCTAACAATGCAAAAAGCCCTATTGCCAAGGCGCTATCTGGCACAGCTTGCCAGTGGGCTGGCAAGCTGCCACTGATATCTAATAATTTGTCATAGGGCATTAACATCCAATCGCTTAGGCGCAATAACCCTATCCACGGGGCTCCCCAAAGCGTACTCAGCCACCAAAGCGCAAAGCCCGCCATGGCCAGTGGAATAACCACAAAACTAAACCAGGGCACGGCCAGCATATTCATCCATAAACTGTGGATGCTCATCCCCCCAAAAAGGATCGCTTGCACTAGCCCAAGACCGAGGCTCAGCCGCCACTGAATTGACCAGAACTGCCTTAAACCAGCCCCAAAACGTACTGCAAGATTGACATTCTCAGTCAAAGGCCGAGGTTTGGGTGCCGTTTCTAGGGTGTATAAAATAATCGCTAATGCGCAAAATGACAGCCAGAATCCAGCACTTAAACAAGATAATGGGTCAATCAACAACACCACAAATAAGGCAAATAATAGGCGCTCCCATGGGCTAGAAAAACGCTTTAATAGACTCAACAACATCAGCAGTAATATCATCACAAGTGCACGTTGAGTCGATACGCCAAACCCTGCTAGATAGGCATAAAAAATGGCCCCCACGCCCGAGAATACTAAGGTGAAGAACACATTTCGACGACTCGGATTGGGGGCGTAACGGGTGAGCGCAAACAAGGTGCACGCATAAATCCATGCGGTCACCACAGACAAATGCAAACCAGAGATAGCGACGAGGTGACCCGTCCCCGTTTGCCTAAGTGCTTGCCACCTCGTTTGGGAGATAAGCCGCTTATCGCCTAAAATAAGTGCTAACAGTATGTCACCCTGTGGCAATGTCGATAACTGCGGGCTTAGTTGTGTAATGAGCCGATTTCGTAATGAGGGGCGGGATTCGAGCAACTCAGCTTTTATAATTCTTCCTTTCCCGACGATATGCTGGCTAATCAATTGCTTTTGTTCGTTATATCCACCTTGATTTAAGACACTCGAGATGCTCTTAGGCGCCAAAGTAAATAGCCAAACCTGCCCGACTTCGACCTCTAGGGGCGCTTTCCAAGTCAACCTTAGCTTAGCCTGTGGCCCCAAGATTAAATTTGGTTTAATGATTGAGATATCCAAACTTAGCCAGTCGCTGTTTTGACTAACTAGTGATATGATTTCGCCCCTCACCTGAATAGGTTGTTGTAACACTGGAAGATCCTGCCTAGATAATCCTAAGCAAAAACCAGTTAGCCATACCATAGCAAAGAGTCCACCCGAATAGATGGGGGCTTTTTGATATAGGATTATGGCCCCAACGAAAAGATAGGGTAAATAACTGACTGGCGGCAGCGATGGCCACAACATCGCTGACAACAAGGTGGCACTAAAGCCAAAGATGAATCGATTCATAGTGAATTAAGTTAAGACAGCAATTTCAGCCTATGCCAAAAAAATTAATAAAAAGATTTATGCCAAAGCCTGAAACTTTGCGTGAGCATAAACACTTACGCATGTTCGGACAATTACTACACAATCCTAATCTGTGGGCACTGAACAGAAAATCAGCCCCAGGCGCCTTTGCTGTTGGTCTATTTGTGGCTTGGATACCTATGCCATTTCAAATGGTCGTTGCTGCTGCATTTGCTATTTTCTTTAACGTCAACATCCCCGTTTCGGTCGCTTTAGTATGGATCACGAATCCCTTAACTATGCCCGTGATGTTTTACGGCGCTTACTTATTAGGCGCAAAAATTCTCGGCCATGCCCCACAGGAATTTGCCTTTGAGGCAAGTTGGCAATGGATTGAAGCCTCGCTTACGACTATTGGCCCCGCCTTTTTATTAGGCTGTCTGGTGTTAGGTGTAATTTTTTCGGCGACGGGTTATTTATTGATCAGTAACTTTTGGAAGTACTCCATCATGTTTAAGTGGCAAAAACGTAAGAATAAATAATTCACTCGCTTACGCTAAGAATGTAGAGCCCAGACGATGCTTCTGGGCCTAAGTTGGCTTGACGTTAACACAGTATCAACTCCCCCCTAAATCCCGCCCTAAAATAGCTGTAATACCCAACCTGGTTAGTCAAGTACTCACTATGGGATATATACATTCATTTAATTTGCAGCTTAAAATATGGCAAGTTTATACCCTAAATTAAGCCATATTTTATGTTAAACATCGACGAACCCGCACACCTCCAACCTAAAATGGCCCTTTTTCGGCTAGGCTTTAGACCCTTCTTCCTCTTTGCCAGTGTATTTAGCGTGTTTGCATTGATTATCTGGGGGAGCTTTCTCGCTGGGATAAATGTATTACCTAGCACACTTAATCCGTTATGGTGGCATGGCCATGAAATGATCTTTGGTTTTGTGTGTGCCGTTGTCGCAGGTTTTTTGCTCACCGCAGTGCAAAACTGGACAGGTCGGCCAGGGCTAAAAGGCTTAGCCTTACTCGGACTCTTTTGTGTTTGGCTACTGCCACGGATTTTATTGTTCGCCCCCTTTGGAATACCATTTCCCCTGATAATGGTACTCGATTTACTCTTTTTACCCCTTACCGCCTTATTACTCGCCATTGCAGTTATCCAAGTGCGTCAATGGCGTAATTTTGTCTTTATTCCGATTTTAAGTCTGCTCACAATACTTAATGGGCTAAGTTATTACGGACTACTCACACAACAGTTTGAGTGGATCAACAATGGCTTATATGGCGCAATCCTGATGATCAGCGTTATCGTCGCCCTACTCGGTGGCCGCGTGATCCCCTTTTTCACTGAACGGGCAACCCAATGGCAGCGCCAAAGCTCACTTGCTTGGCTTGAGTGGTTAAGCTTTGCCAGTTTACTCACTTTAACGATAAGCCTCTTTTTACAACATGAACTCAGCATAAGAATGATTGCAGGGTTGGCGAGCCTAGTGCTCTTACTCCGTTGGAATCGCTGGGGATGGCGGGCAAGCTGGGGAGTGCCATTACTATGGTCGCTACACTTAAGCTATTTGTGCATTCCCATGGGACTGGCATTAATTGCCATAGGGTTACCACTCTCGGTAGGTATGCATGCCATCACGGTAGGCGGTCTAGGCGGTATGATATTAGCGATGATGTCACGGGTCTCCTTGGGCCATACTGGTCGACAACTTAAACCACCTCGTCCTGTGGTGTTCGGGTTTATTCTCATCTTATTAGCAACGCTCCTTAGAGTATTCGCTGGGATACTCACCCAATGGTCAAGTGAGCTACTGCTAGGGGCAATTAGTGGCTGGATCTTAGCCTTTAGCTGTTTCTGCTACTGTTATGGCCCAATGCTCTGCCAACCAAGGGCGGATGGACGCCCAGGTTAAGCTTGCCTTCTTTTCTGTGACCAATTCATATCTTGTGAATTGAGTCACAGAGAATTCCCGCACTTTTCCCTACTAACGTATTTTTACTGTTACTATTTATAAAAATATTTAGTAGGGAGTTGCTATGCCATTTTATCGCCAATACGGTGCCAAAGGGCTAAAAGCCGTAGAACATTTGGTATTAATCATTATTGCCATTGCCACCGTCGTCGCCATCGGACAAGAAATTGTTCACATTTTCTCAGTCGGAGCTGTCGCACTCGCTGACTTGCTATTGTTATTTATTTATCTCGAAGTCTTAGCCATGGTGGCTAACTATGCAGAGTCAGGCAAACTCCCTGTACGTATGCCTCTCTATATTGCTATTGTCGCCTTAGCCCGTTATCTGATCTTAGACATGAAAAGCATGGATGATTGGCGCATTGCGGCGATTTCGATTTCAACCTTGATCTTAGCGGGAACAGTGATCGTCATCCGTTGGGGCCAATTAAAAATGCCTTATCCTAAAAATCAAGAATACGACAATTAATCAGCCACCTGAGTTGGTGCTATTGAAGGATCATTCACTGGCACCTGCAGTCCTCGTTTTAAAACTACTATCAAAGACCTAGCTTTCACATTGGTATTCTGTGAAAAAGCAATTATGCTAGTTTTACTGGGATCAATTATTTACGGGGCAATCGAGTTATGGGTCACCATCCTACTGGTTTTGAAGAAAAACGCACGTCACTGCGAGTGGATATGGAAGCGGAACGTGTCCTCCTGCATTGGAGCGATCAACAGGGAGTCGAACACACAGATGAAGGCGTTTGTATCGATTTAGCCAGAAGAGGGATTTTATTCGACTATAAAAAACCTTTCGCGCTGGGTGAATTAATCGAAGTCACTTTTAATCCCAACACCTCCCAGCAAAATACCGTCAAGGGCCAAGTATGCCGTTGCTCGCAATGCCACGAGCAAAGCTACCATATCGCCATGCAATTGCTTTAATTTAACTTAAGCTACGCAGGGTAAGCCGGGCTGTTCTACACTGAATTAATTGAAAGATCCACGCAGGGGACGTCACTATGATTTTGTTGGTAGGTGGTGAGAAAGGAGGAAGTGGCAAGAGTTGTCTCGCGCAAAACCTCGCGGTTTATATTAAGCAAAAATTCGATGCAAACGTCCTTATGGTCGATTGTGATCCACAGCGGACCACATCCGATTGGATCCAAGCCCGAAACAATGATCCTAGTTTACCCGCCATCAACTGTATTCAGCTCTATGGTAAAATTCGCAATGACTTACTGAGCCTAAATGAACGTTTCGAGTATGTCATTGTTGACTGTGGTGGCCAGGATAACCTCGCAATGCGTGCCGCAATGTCAGTAGCAACTTATGTGGTGATCCCACTTAGGCCTAAGAGGCGAGATCTTAAAACCCTGCCCCATATGGAGGATATGCTAAGTACCTGTAAAATGGTCAATCCTAAAATGGTGGCTACCATAGTGTTGACGCAATGCCCTGCTCTGCCAACACAGTTTAAGCGTATTTTAGAGGCAAAAGACGTAGTGCAATCCTTTGGGCTAAGGGTGCTCAACTCAGTGACCTTTTGCCGTAACATTTATGATGACAGTGAGGAAAAAGGCTCTTCGGTCATCGAAATTGAGCCGGATGGTAAAGCCGCTGATGAAATTCGCGCCATAGTGGATGAGCTATTCACTTTACCACCAGAAAATAGCTATGAGCTTAACTGATCTTAAACGCAAGAAACCCAAACAAATCATCACGCCAGTTTCTGTCGATGATTTTATTGAGGATGCCAATAACTACGCCTTAGGTAAGGCGAGTCTTTTAGCTGCACCACCAACAAATGTCCAACGGGGTTTAGATAAAAAGTCGGCCAAAATTTACCGGCACGCCACTTTTACGCTGACAGAAACCAGTATCTCCCAACTCGATATACTGTCAAAGGACACTAAAATAGCTAAGTCTCGCTTATTGCGGATTTTAATTGAGGAGTTCAGCCAACGCACTGCCGCCGAACAACACAGAATCGTCCATAAAGATGAGGATGAGCGTTAATCAGCAGCAATTATCTTCCTTTAAACTTATTTAGTGCTCTCAATGATGGCACTGCCGTCCAGCAACGAATGTCATTCCCAGCTCAGTTTCTTGAAGTTTCTCTTTACTCGTGAGTAAACTTAGCAACTCAATTGCAGTGAGATTTTCAGCACTACAAGTATGGTAACGCGCAGTATTGCCAAATTGCCGCGCCATAAGAGTGATCAATTCATGCTTTAAAATGGGGCTTCCTTGAGCTACCATCAGCGCCATAACGTCATGACCGTGAACAGAGTCGGACATGTGTCCTCCAAAAGATGCAATTAAGATTGCTCTTTATAGCCGAACTGTTGAATTTGAACCCTGATCTCGCGCACATACTGTTCATTTGATTTGCTGCGTCGACCTCTGTGACGAAAATGTGAGCCTCTATGTCCCTGATCCTCTTACTCACCCAGCAGATGTCACTGTACTTAGTGATTGTTTACTTAGTCAGTAAAACACCGCTTTTTAAGCTATTTGCTGAAACCTCACCCCGCTTACCCCACAAAATTTTTATCTATTTCATTTTTTCCAGCTTCTGCATTATGGCAACCTACTTTGGCGAGCAAACCTCAGGTGCGATTGCCAATACCCGCGCCATGGGGGCGGTATTGGGAGGATTACTCGGCGGTCCAGTGACCGGATTGTTAGTCGGAGTGACAGGGGGATTACATCGCTACAGTATGGGTGGCTTTACCGATGTCGCCTGCGCCATATCGACAACACTGGAAGGCCTTTCGGCGGGGATGATCAGTTTTTATCTACGCAGAGCGGGCAAGAGCGAACTTATCTACAACCCACTGCTGGTGTGTTTAGTCACCTTCTACGCTGAGATGATGCAAATGAGCATTATCCTGTTGATTGCACGCCCATTTGACGATGCATGGGAACTTGTTCGTCAAATTGCGCCGCCGATGTTACTCGTTAATTCTATTGGTGCGGCGCTGTTTATGAGCATGATCCGCGATCAAAAGACGATGTTCGATAAACTCTCCTCCAGCTTTTCGACTAAAGCCCTCAAAATTGCCGAACGTAGTGTGGGTTTACTCTCTAAAGGTTTTAATGAGGAAAGCAGCAGCAAGGTGGCGCAAATTGTGATTGAAGAAACCAATGTGGGCGCTGTGGCTATTACGGATAGGGAAAAACTCTTAGCTTTTATTGGGATCGGCGCCGATCACCATATCCCAGGCACGCCTATTTCATCAAAAATCACCCTCGAGGCCATTAATCAAAATAAGGTGATGTTTGCCGATGGCGTCGAAACACCCTATGCCTGCTCAATTTCGAACCAATGCAAACTCGGCTCGAGTCTAGTGATCCCCTTGCGTAGTGACACTGAGGTCATAGGCACCATTAAATTGTATGAACCTAAAAATAAGCTGTTCTTGAATATTAATCGCACCTTAGGTGAAGGTATCGCACGCTTGCTATCTAACCAAATTCTGTATGGGCGCTTCGAACAACAGCAAAACTTACTCACACAAGCGGAGTTAAAACTGCTGCAAGCCCAAGTCAACCCGCACTTTTTATTTAATGCGCTCAATACTATCAGTGCAATTATCAAACGCGATCCTGATATGTCCAAACAGCTATTACAGCAGTTGTCACAATTTTTACGGATAAACCTAAAGCGCACTACGGGTCTAGTCACTCTCGGGGATGAGCTAGATCACATCGCCTCCTATCTCACCATTGAGAAGGCCCGTTTTATTGATAAATTACAAGTTAACATTGCCATACCTGAGTCACTCTACCATTGCAAAGTGCCCGCATTTACCCTGCAACCCATCATAGAGAATGCCGTCAAACACGGCACATCACATATGATAGAGCAAGGGCAGATCAAAGTAACAGGCAAGCTAGATGACAATATTTTAGCGTTAGATGTCACTGATAATGCAGGTTTATATCAGCCAGTCTCGGGTTCTGAAGGACTTGGAATGAACTTAGTCCATAAACGGATCCAAAACCTATTTGGCGAACAATATGGCATCACAGTAGAATGCGAGCCGGACGAATATACTAAAGTCACCATTCGCCTACCCATAGAACCAACGGAAACAAACACGTGATCACTTGTTTAATTGTGGATGATGAGCTGTTTGCTCGTGAGGAACTCGCCGACCTCCTCGGTCAAGAAGCCGATATTGACATTATCGGCCAATGCGCTAATGCCATCGAGGCATTGCAAACCATTGCTAAGGAAAAGCCCCAACTGGTTTTCCTCGACATTCAAATGCCGCGGATCTCGGGGATGGAATTAATTGCCATGCTCGATCCCGATACCTTACCTAAAATCGTGTTTGTCACCGCCTATGACGAGTTTGCCGTGAAGGCCTTCGATAGCCATGCCTTCGATTATTTACTCAAACCCATAGATGCCGACAGACTCAACCAAACCCTTAAGCGTGTTCGCAAAGATCTTACACCACAGGCTGTCAATGCCATCGCACCATCCAGTCTCGAGCATTTGCCCTGCTACAGCGGAAGCAAGTTAAAAGTCATTCCCATCCAAGATGTGGAATATGTGTTTAGTGATTTAAGCGGTATCCATGTCGCCTGCACTAAGGGAAAAGTCCACACCCAACTCACTCTAAAAGTGCTAGAGGAAAAGACGCCACTGGTACGCTGTCATCGCCAATATCTTATCTCACCTAAAGCCATCGCCGAGATTGAGCTACTCGATACTGGCGCCGAAGTCACCACCTTACTCGGAGATAAAGTGCCCGTATCACGCCGTTATCTTAAGAGCCTTAAGCAATTGTTTGGTTTTCAATAGCTATTTGAACCGTTTAACCGCACCAGAGCACAGCTTAGGGCGATGCATACATACGTATGTAACCGCTCACGCCATCCTATTGCCGCTGACGCTGCATTATCGACCTCTTAACCAAATCCCCCGGTTTTAGGTAAACAACTTGTTTACACTCTGTTTAACTCAAATGGGGAGATAACAAATATGATGTGGTTCCTACTCTGTGTCGGTCTTTTGATCGGCGGCTATTTTATCTATGGCGCCTTTGTCGAAAAAGTCTTCGGCATTAACGCTAAACGTCAAACACCGGCTTACAGCCAAACGGACGGCGTCGACTACGTGCCAATGTCCAAGGGTAAAGTCTATCTAATCCAATTGCTTAACATCGCTGGTGTGGGTCCAATCTTTGGTCCTATCCTCGGTGCTCTCTATGGTCCTGCAGCTATGCTGTGGATTGTGATCGGTTGTATTTTTGCAGGTGCGGTTCACGATTATTTCTCGGGAATGTTATCCGTTCGTAACGGTGGCCAATCCGTGCCTAACCTCGCAGGTAAATACCTAGGTAAGAGTGCAAAACATTTTATGAATGTGTTTGCAATCATATTGTTACTGCTTGTAGGTGTGGTGTTTATTTCGGCGCCAGCGGGCCTGCTTGGCAAACTCACAGGCTGGGATGTCAGCATTTTTGTGGGTATTATCTTCGTTTATTATCTGATCGCGACTGTGGTACCTGTCGATAAGATTATCGGTCGACTCTATCCATTTTTTGGCGCCCTACTGTTCTTTATGTCCTTCGGTCTTGCCTTCGCCATTATTCTGTCGAGCGAGCATACCTTACTACCCAATGTACAAGCTGGCGATTTCTTCCAGAATTTAAATCCAAATGATATGCCACTTTGGCCTGCATTATTTATCACCATCGCTTGTGGTGCCGTTTCAGGCTTCCATGCAACTCAGTCCCCCTTAATGGCGCGTTGTGTTGAAAATGAAACGAATGGCCGTTTTGTGTTCTTCGGTGCCATGATTGGTGAGGGCATTATCGCGCTACTTTGGTGTGCTATTGCATTGTCATACTTCGGTGGAGTTGAAGGTTTAAGTGCTGGTATGTCAGGCAACCCTGCCAACGTCGTATATGAGGCTTCTACTGGCCTGTTAGGCGCTGTCGGTGGCTTTATGGCTATCTTAGGTGTGATTATCCTGCCCATTACTTCAGGTGATACTGCCTTCCGCTCAGCCCGTCTGATTTTGGCTGAATTCTTTAAAATGCCACAGGTGGCCTTACCTAAACGCTTAATGCTTGCGCTACCTTTGTTTGTGATTGGTGGTCTGCTGACTCAAGTCGATTTTGGGGTGATCTGGCGCTATTTCGGTGTAGCGAACCAAGCGACTGCAGTACTGATGCTGTGGACGGCTTCAGCCTACCTGCTACGTCATAATAAACTGCATTGGATTTGTACTATTCCAGCGATGTTTATGACCACAGTCGTCATCACCTTCTTACTCAACTCTGCAACCTTAGGTGCGGGTTTACCTATGACCTTATCTACCGTTGCAGGGGTAATTTCTACCTTAGTGATTACAGGGCTTTTAATTGTCAAAACCAAAGGTAAAGGCGAAGTCGATAGCGACGCTGAATTACCCGACGAAGCGTAAACGTCTAACAGTCTTAGACTGAGCAAATGGTCCCAAACAGGCACTTTCAATAGTGCCTGTTTTTTTATGACCATAAATAGGCTCTAACTTCAGCCACTAAACTGCTATAATCCCGCCATAGCTCACTGCAATATGTAAAATATGACTCAAGCCAATAATCCGCTGCATGGTATTAAATTAGAAACCATTATCACTGACCTCGTTGAGCGTTATGGCTGGGAAGAATTGGGCGAACGGATCAAAATCCGTTGTTTTACCCATGATCCTAGCATTAAATCGAGCCTGCGCTTCCTAAGAAAAACCGACTGGGCAAGGGAAAAAGTGGAATATTTATACTTAAAAGCCAATAAACTTCCCCTCCCCCAAAGATCAGAGGCGAGAGCTTCATCCCCCCACAGGAGTAAGACGACTCCCCTTAAAAACATTGCTTCAAATACAGCGGTTAATACCCAGACGCCCAAAGCGCAGGAATCGACGACCACTGATGGCAATGTCAACAGCCATATTTGGGGAACGCGGGACTAACGCCCCTCACACTGCCCTGTAAACAGCGAAGGGCTGTGTTCCCATAATAACGCAACCTGACGGTAGCCAATTGCCGACAATTTATGTGGAAATCGGCTTTAGTTTTTTAGATCGCCGCCGATATAGGTAAGATTCTATATATCACGCGTTAGTATTAGTGAAAGGGGTATCCGATGAACATTAATGGATTAAACATCGCGGCCAATAGTACGGCATTTAAATCCGTCTCAAGCGCTTTTATCGCCCCCACTCAAACTGCAACCTCACCAGATAATGCTGATCCTCAAAGCGAAGATACTCAAACAAATGTGTCAATATCCGATGCAGGGCGCGCAGCTTTAGCAACGGAAGTGGGCGCAGCATTGAGAAGCAGTAACGCGGAGAAAAAACAACAAGCCGAAAGTACCGATGCTGAAGAGCCCACATCCCTCATAGACGAACAAATCAAACGTATAAAAGAGCAAATCAAGGCACTCCAAGAAATGCTCACTAAACTCGAAGGCGATAACTCGAAGACGGCAGAGCAGCAACGTAAGTTGATCCAAGAACAGATCATGCTGCTCAGTAATCAAATAGCGGTGTTAATGGATAAAAAAATGCGCGATGCCCAAGAGTCGGCGGGATAGTGCCATAGCCATTCCTTGAAATTGATCCTTAGCTTCGCTGGAGCAGATGACTGGATGGGGTATGCTAAATGCTAAATAGGAAAACTAAACACCAATCGCCAGATATTTAACCCGTCACCAGTACGATAACTGAGCCCTATACGGTCAACCCCGAGTAAATCGCCACCCAAGGGTTTTGAGAACGCGAGCGTAGCACCCACTTCATAGCTGCCAGAGACTAAAGTATCTTCCTCGGCATTACTGCTAAAGTTCAGCTCATTAAAATACCAATAACCTATGGCAAAAATCCTCGGTTGGACCTGTATATTCCACCATTGCCAGCGCGGTGAGAGTCCAATATCGACGCCACTTTGCAACACCGCAAATTGATCCGTTAATGTACCAATCCGCTCACTGTAGCCCGCAAAGTGTAAGCGAGACACCCAAACACTCTCTTCACCCGCAAACGTAAAATCGTACAGACTACTCACGCCAGAGGCGAAGATCGCCACATTATCATTGGTATCGAAGTTAGTGCCGAACCCGAGGTCAAAATAGGCTTCCATGCGGGTATTCTCACTCCCCTGCCAATGATGCTCCACACCGGGTGTCACCGTCATAGTGCCCACCGAAGAAGGTAATTCTCCTTCGGTTAAGTCCCTGGCTAAGTAGTCAAAAAAACCGAAGGATAAAGGAATACGCAGCCAAGTCCGGCTGTCTTTCTCTTTTTGTAAATCAAAGGTTAAAGGGATACTGACAACGGTCGCATTCTGTTCTGCGGCGCGATAAACCCCAGTGCCGAGGTAGCTGCCAAAGGCATAAGCGGAATTGGGATTGTTCTTAGCATCGATGGGAGAATCAACGGATATTACTGCCAAAGGATCCGTCGATGATTGGCTCGATGTGAGGGGGGCAGCAGAAACATCCTGTGCCCACGTAACCATAGAAGCAATACCGCCGATACACAGCGTAGGCACAGATAAAACCGTGAATAATAGTCGACTGAAAAAATAGCTCAATTTGTTCTAACAGTCCTGATGTGCAGCACTTAAACGGTAGACTTTTCAGCTTAGAGGCGACTCATCTTCGTCCATAAAATGGTGTTCAGACATCATATGCCCAAGCTCGGTAGACTTAGTTTTTAAATAAGCTTCATTATAGCGATTTTTACCGACCTGTAATGGAACTCGCTCAACCACTTCAATGCCAAGATCCTTCATCGCTTTGACTTTACGAGGATTATTAGTCATCAAACGCACATGCTTCACACCGATCTGTTCAAGCATAGGCTTAATCATATCGTATTTGCGCATGTCCGCAGGGAAACCTAACTGTTCGTTGGCTTCGACCGTATTAGCCCCTTTATCCTGCAACTCGTAGGCGCGGATCTTATTTAATAAACCAATACCTCGCCCCTCTTGGCGCAGATACAGAATAAAACCACTGCCCGTTTCGGCAATATTTTGCATCGCGGTCTGTAACTGAAAACCACAGTCACAACGCAGGCTAAATAGGGCATCACCGGTTAAACATTCTGAATGGATACGGCCTAATACCGGCTCATCCGCACTGAGAGTTCCAAACGTGAGTGCAACATGCTCTTTGCCAGTTTCTGTATCTTCAAAACCATGCATGGCAAACACACCCCAAGGAGTGGGTAACTTTGACGTCGCGACATATTTTATCGACATGACTTAACCTTAACGACAACTCTCATTCCATGAGACGAGGGAACATCCATAAAAACAAAACCGTAATTAGGCACTTAGCCAATAAAGCGCCCTATTCTAAAGCGTTTTACACCATCAAGAAAACTGTTGTGATTGAATCAACTCCAACTAGAATGCTTGGTACTCAATCGCAATATTGACGCATCCCAGCGGCTTTTAGTCTATTTGGGGCCGCAAACACAGCATCGATATACGAAGCTATGCTGCCAAGCCCTTAATGCTCAGCTGCGCCGAGTAAACCTTGATTCAGGTTAAAACTTTGCAGGTGCGTAACCTGTCACTTCAGTCAGTCCCATTTCACGCCCCAAAGCCGTCATGGGGTGAACCACGACTAAACCTTTAACTGACTTTTTCAGTTGGCCCATATCGGCTTGCTCGGCTTTCGTCAACGCACGGTGAAAGGGCAAATGTTGGATATCGGCCCCCTGCTTATTTAACAGGCGCGTCTGCTGACCCTTCACACTGCTAATTTGCTTAGTGACCGCGGCGATTTCGCGTTTAAACTGGGCAACAATTGCATCATCGCCCCTTTGCTCTGCCGCAGCAAGTTTACGACGAAATTTATCTAATTTATCGTTTAGCTGCTGCAGCTCTTGCTTTAAATTCATTCTCTTACCTTAATTTACCTAAGTTAGCCACAGTAATATCTTTGCCTGTTAGTGCTAGCATCTGTGTCAAGGTTTGGGATTATAACAGCAAGTTGTCGATCCTCGTTACCGCTTTTATAACAAACGTATTTTCTGATTACTGCTACCACGGAAAGCCAAACTTGGGTCCGCTAAGCTTTGCTCGAATTTTCCATCCACCAGCACATCGATATATTCAAGTACGGCTTTTTGTAACTCGGTCAGCTCATCAAGTACGTAACCCGTCCACAGCCAGATATCTTTATCGGGGCAGGCTATTTTTACTCGCTTAACCAGCGCTAAAATGGTCTCGACATTTGCTGGCAGTAGAGGATCGCCGCCAGAGAGTGACAAACCACGGCGCACAATGCGTGTATCCTTAAGATCGGCAATAATTCTATCTTCCATTGCTTGATCAAACAGATGCCCAGAGCGCACATCCCAAGTGCTTTGATTATAGCAACCACGGCACTGGTGCTCACAACCCGAGACAAACAAGGTTGCACGAGTTCCGGGGCCGTTGACCACATCGATGGGATAATATTGGTGATAATTCATAATGTCAGTTCCCGATGAACCGCCCGATCCTAAGTCGGCTAAAACATGCGGCGCAGCAAGGTGTACCCGCTGCGCCTCAAGCTCAGTGTACTAGATGAAATGAGCCAAAAGTGTTACAAATGCTTGATCCTGCGCTTCACTTCCTCTTGCTTACCCTGGTTAAAGGGTCTTGCATCGGGACTGCCTAAATAACCGCAGACGCGACGGGTCACCGACACTCGACTCGGTTCGTGGTTACCACATTTAGGACAGGTAAAGCCTTTACTCGTACAACTAAACTCCCCCGTAAAACCACAATCATAGCATTCATCTATCGGCGTATTTGTGCCGTAATAAGGCACGCGGCTATAGCTGTAATCCCAGACGTTTTCCAGCGCTTCGAGGTTATGCTGCATATTGGGATATTCGCCATAGCAAATAAAGCCGCCGTTAGCGATGGCGGGATAAGGTTGTTCAAAATCAATCTTATCAAAGGGGTTTACATGCTTTTCGACGTCCAAATGGAAGCTGTTGGTGTAATATCCCTTATCCGTGACGCCGGCGACGACACCAAATTGTTTCGCATCGAGTTTACAGAAACGACTACACAGGCTCTCACTTGGCGTGCTGTATAAGCTAAACCCATATCCTGTTTCGGCCTTCCACTCCTCTGTTGCCGCTTTTAAATGGGCCACGATTGCCACGGCTTTGTCACGTAGTGCTGCATTATCAAATACGTGGTGTTCTGTGCCATAGAGTGCATTCATGGTTTCATGCAATCCTATATAGCCTAATGAGATAGACGCGCGGCCATTTTTAAAGATTTGAGAGACATCATCATCGGCGCGCAAGCGCACACCACAGGCGCCTTCCATATAGAGGATTGGTGCCACACGGGCTTTAACGCCGTTCAAACGTTCAATACGGGTATCCAGAGCCCTGCGGGCAAGGGCTAAACGATCATCGAGGATGCGGTAAAATTCGACTTCACTCCCCTCGGCCTCTAGGGCAATGCGTGGCAGGTTAAGGCTCACCACCCCGAGGTTATTGCGCCCTTCATGCACGAGTTCGCCATTTTCCTCATAGGTGCCTAAAAAGCTACGGCATCCCATGGGCGTTTTAAATGAGCCAGTGACCTTTTCAACCTGCTCGTAGTTTAAAATGTCGGGATACATCCGCATGCTCGCGCATTTCAAGGCCATTTGTTTGACATCGTAGTTGCAATCGCCCGCCTTATGGTTAATGCCATCTCGAATGGCAAACACCAATTTGGGGAAGACCGCGGTTTTACGATTTTTTCCTAGGCCGGCCATGCGCACCTTGAGCATGGATTGCTGGATCAGGCGTGACTCCCACGAAGTACCTAAACCAAAACCAAAGGTGACGAAGGGTGTTTGACCATTGGCAGTGTGTAAGGTATTGACCTCATACTCGAGTGACTGGAAGGCATCGTGGCATTCTTTCTCGGTTTGCGCCGTGGCAAAGGCTTTGGCATCTTTAATCTGCCAGTTCAATGCAACTTGATAGTGTTTGTCATAGCTCTTTGCCACGAAGGGCGCTAATACTTCATCGATTCGATTGATGGTTGTTCCGCCATAGATATGGCTGGCCACTTGGGCGATGATCTGTGCGGTGACAGCGGTTGCCGTTGAGATCGACTTGGGTGTTTCTATCTCGGCATTACCCATTTTAAAACCGTGGGTTAGCATACCAGCCAGATCAATCAGCATGCAGTTAAACATAGGGAAGAATGGCGAATAATCTAAATCGTGGTAGTGGATTTCCCCTGCTTCATGGGCGGCCACGACATCCTTTGGCAAAATATGGCTCTTGGCATAATGTTTAGCCACAATCCCCGCGAGTAAATCCCGCTGGGTCGGGATAACTTTCGAGTCTTTATTGGCATTTTCATTTAACAGCGCGGCATTGCTCTGCTCAACCAGACCACGAATTTCTAAATTCAGTTTACTGGTGGCTTCGCGGCAAATATCCCTATCATGGCGATACTCAATATACACCCGAGCCAATGACTTATAGGGTCCCTCCATCAGCAGATTTTCAACGGCATCTTGCAAATGGTGAATATCGACTTCGGCTAAAGATGCCACCCGTTGACTGACGCAAGCGGCCACTGTGGCGGCATAGTCGGCATCCTCTATCCCAACTGAGTTTGCAGCGGCGATAACCGCATCTCTTATCCTTGTCTCATCAAAAGGCGTGCGGCAACCATCCCGCTTAATCACGACTGGCATTGTTCAGTTCCTCTCCATCTCGACTAAAATTAACACTATATATAGTGATTAAATAATCAGTAAGCACAATATATAGAGCATTAGGCGATATCGGTATTGAAACTTCCATGATCCAGATCATGATTTAGAAAATGGAATAAAAGAACAAAGAAGAACTGCAGCAAAGCCCTATGATCTGCAAGTAGAGCCTTGACCTGAGTGAAAAAGCAGGCTAGTTAACGCTTTGCCAAGGCTAAATAACTACTCAACTGCCCAAGGGCCGACTGCTGAGATCCCATAGACGAGGCCACTTGCATGGTGGATTTAAGTCCCTGCCACTGCTGCTTTTGCGTGTCAGTCATGGGAGGATTTGAGTTGATATAATCCGTTAATTGCCCAAACACTTTGGCCGCTTTTTGGGCTAAAAGAGGGGACTGAGCATCACCCATATTCGTTAGTACATGCTTAGCATCGACTAAGGTGTTGATCAATGGGTTGTTAGGAGACGTTTCACTCAGTGACTTAAGCTCATCATCTATGAAGTTTTGCAGAGATTGAGTGCTCGTCTTATCTGTAGTAAGTGGGTTAATCCCATTTTGCGATAAACGTTCGACCTGCCTCTCCGAGAGGATACCATCCTTCTGTAAACGAGAGACTAACGCAGGAATATCCGCGACACTGAATTGACCGTTGGCAAAAAAATCCTTCGACATCGCTTGGATTTTTTGTGCCCGCTGCGCCCGTGATGACAGTGCAATCGCATCGGTCCCAGTAGATTCCGTCTGAGTCGAGCCTTTCTGGGATGACGTCTTCTCGGTGCTAGGATCCGCCTTGGCCATGCTCGCTTTTTGGCTATTGAGGCCGTAGGCATCGGCAATGCTGCTGTTGCTGCGATTAAGATTTGAGGTATTTAAAATAGAACTCATGTCAAATATTCGGCGTCTAAAACTGCGTGACGTTTTAAAGCAAAAAATAAGCCAATTATTTGAAAACTCAAATCCTTGAGTTCAAGCAACACAGTTCCAGCCCATCCACATACATCAGTCCTTCCATATCGCAGCCTCAATCAAATGAGCCACTTTCGCAACGGCGGCTTCACCTGCAGCAATCGCCTCATCGGCACGGTGAAACTCCATAGTGCCAATATTAGCCACCTCAGGCACAATACAAATATCCGGTGGATCGCCCATTAAACGGGCCCGTTTATGCCTTTGCTCTAAAATGCCCATGGACTGGGACATCACGGCGATCATGCCTGGATTGGATTTAGTCCCTAGGGAAAATTTATCGGTCAAACTGCTGACATATTCACGGCCACGGGCAAATAAATCCATAAAACCCGTTTCTTGTCTAGGGGATAAATCAGATTCTTCAGTTACCTTTTGGCTGATCATATTGACAGGCAATACTTGCAATCGCCCCGAATGATATCCGTTTAAATCGACAGCAATAACGATATCCACTCCCATAGCACGGCTAACAGACACAGGAACAGGATTCACTACTGCGCCATCAACTAACCAGCGATCTCCCTGACGCACTGGCGCTAAAATTCCCGGCATAGAACAAGACGCCCTGACAGCTTGACGCAAATCACCGTGGCGGAACCAAATCTCTTGGCCAGAATACAAATCCGTAGCGACCGCCGCAAAAGGTCGATTAAGTTGTTCGATCATCACGTCTCCGATGCGAGACTGCAGCACATCAAACACTTTCTCGCCGCCAATCAATCCCCCCTTACGCCAACGAATGTCCATTAAACCAAGAACATCCCAGCTAGAAAAACTACGTACCCACTCTTCAAGTTCAGGCAAATGATCGTGGGCATAGGCCGCCCCGACTAGAGCACCAACGGAACAACCCGCCACTTTATCGGGCTTAATGCCCATCGCAGCCAACCCATTTAACACCCCTATATGTGCCCAACCCTTTGCAGCGCCACTGCCTAAGGCGATACCAATCGTTGGTGCAGCTCCCTTGACCATAAAATGTTCCCCCTTAATAGACTCGGTCACAGAATAACCTAAAATCTCAACATTTCGACTATAGAGAGTGAAATAGATGGAATTAAGTGGTTGTAACATCAATGTAAATAAATACTGAAACCTAACATTATCTGTCCTATTTTTGACAGCAACTTGGCACTAATGCCGAGATAATTACCGATGTGGATAGCTGAGAACAGCCGTTTAAGGCTATAATCTGCCCTTACTAAGATTTAGGGGATATACCTTTGCAATTTACCGATTTTTCTCTGGACCAGCGTCTGTTACAAAGCTTAAAGCATATGGGGATCACTGCCCCCACCGCCATCCAGGAACAAGCACTGCCTATCGCATTGGCAGGTAAAGATTTAATGGCGTCATCAAAAACAGGCTCGGGTAAAACCCTCGCGTTTTTGTTGCCAGCATTGCAAAGAGTCATATCTACCCGTGCACTGACCAAACGCGATCCTAGAGTATTGATTTTATTACCAACCCGCGAGCTAGCCCACCAGGTTTATAGCCAACTTCGTTTGCTCGTTGCCAATACTCAATACAAAGCCATTAGCGTTCTGGGGGGGGAAAACTTTAACGATCAAGCTAAAGCGCTCGCCAAAGAACCACACTTTATCGTGGCAACACCGGGCCGGATTGCAGATCATTTAGAACAAAAGCATTTATTCCTCAATGGACTAGAACTGCTCATCCTCGATGAAGCCGACCGTATGCTGGATTTAGGTTTTGCCCCGCAACTGAAAGCCATCAACGAAGCTGCGGATCATAAACGCCGTCAAACCTTAATGTTCTCGGCAACGTTAGATCACAGTGAAATCAATGATATCGCTGCAACTTTGTTGAAAAATCCTGCCCATATAGCCATAGGCGCCGCCCATAGTGAGCATAACGATATTCATCAGCGTATTTTCCTCTGTGATCACTTAGATCATAAAGAAGCCCTATTAACGCGTTTGCTGCAAGATGAGCAGCATAAACAAGTCATTATCTTTACTGCGACGCGTCCTGATACCGAGCGATTAGCGGCAAAGCTCTCGGCTCAAGGGTTTGCAACGGCTGCGCTCAGTGGCGAGTTAAAGCAAACAGCCCGCAATCAGATCATGGATCAATTTGCCCGTGGGCTGCAGCAAGTTTTAGTCACTACCGATGTGGCATCCCGAGGATTGGACTTGCTTAACGTGTCATTAGTCATTAACTTCGACATGCCAAAGTTTGCTGAAGAATACGTTCATCGTATTGGTCGCACCGGTCGTGCTGGAGCCAAAGGCGATGCGATATCACTCGTAGGGCCAAAGGATTGGGATAACTTCAAGAAAGTCCAAGTTTTTCTCAGAAAAACATTTGAAATCAGTGTTATTCCTGGATTAGAAGCAAAATTTAGCGGCCTTAAAGATAAGTCCAAACAGGCACCCGCGAAGCGAATCGCTAAAGCAACCCCAGCAAAAGGCAACGTCAAGGTTAAAGCGGCTAAAGCCGCACCATCACGTGATAAACGCTTTATTACTGGCGTCGATGTAGGCGATGCGCCAATGCGTAGAAAGCCCGCGGCCCCCTTGCTACAAGACAATGATACTGAAGAAGTTTAATTTTTAAATTGGCGTTGATGGTAACTGAGTACTAAGGCTTATTACCATCAACTTGAAACTGGCTGGGATCCATGTCGTAAGCTCTCTGAGCCGCATTCCAGCTACAATAGCGCAGTTATTGATATTTTGAAGGTGTAACATGAGAGTTTGTGGTGTTGAGTTAAAAGGTGGCGAAGCCATTATCAGTTTATTAAGTTATGAGGGCGAAACCTTCAATGTGCCTGAGTGCCGTAAGGTGTCCTTCAGTGTTTCGCAATCGGCAACCGCAGAGGCGATCCGTGACTTTCATTTTGCTTTCCATAAGTTAATGCAAGACTACAAAGTCGATGAGATAGTGATTATTGAGCGTGAACAGAAAGGTAAGTTAGCAGGTTCTGCGACGAGTTTTAAATTAGAAGCCGCCATTCAGTTAGGTGACCTACCTGTGACTTTGCTATCACCAGTGACGATCAAAGAACAAAATAAACGCAACCCGCCCCAAGTCGATTTTGACAGCTTAGATCTTAAGCGTGTGCAACAGGGTGCCTTTGAGGCGGCTTTCGCACAGCAAAATCGTCGTATTTTTGGTAAAGCCTAATACCCAGACTATTGGCTCCGAAGCGATTCGGAGCCAAATTCCTATGCCATTATTAAAATATTTAAGCGGCTATAGCCCCGATATCCAGCAACAGGTACGACAGCATCTAGATGCAGGAACCTTGCCCGCACTCCTCCTACGCCGTCATCCTGAAATCCATGATATTCGCAGTGATAAAGCACTTTATGACTATACCCAAGGGATAAAAAACCGCTTCTTGCGTCAATCCTCACCTTTGTCAAAAGTGATCTTCGACGACAAAATTAGCATTAGTCATCATGCACTTGGCTTACATTCCTATGTATCACGGGTACAAGGGAACAAAATTAAAGCTAAGAATGAAATTCGTATATCTTCCAGATTAAAACGCGTCCCCGAGCCTTTACTTCGAATGGTCGTAGTACATGAATTAGCCCATCTTAAAGAAAAAGATCATAATAAGGCTTTCTATAATCTGTGTACTTATATGGAGCCAGATTACCATCAGTTCGAATTTGATTTGCGCTTATTACTCACCTGCATAGATACAAATACATCACCTTACACAACCTAATCATAGTTTTTTCCTCTGCATCTCATTTTTATACCATCCGATATTGACTGATAATAATTTTCATTTAGAATAAATTCGTGTTATCAGCCATTGTCAGGTCGTATGAAAAAGCCGAATATTGATAAAAAGCTTGAAAAGTGGTGTAAAAAACAAGCAAAAAAACTGCAAAAGCAACAGGCTAAATCGACTGAAATATCGACTTCGATGAAATTCATGTCACCCGTGTCTAACGCCACGGCGAATTTAAATCCAAATACTCGATTGCAAAGTAAAAAAGCTCAACGTAAATATTTAAGTCAACTATTATCCGACCACCTCACTAAACAGCACATTAAGCATCTCGACAAGCCTGCACTTAAAAAGCAATTAAAACTCGCTAAAGCCCAGTTTATTGCCGCTAATGATGCAAGTTTCCTGTCATCGGCCGTCATTAAACGTTTATCCCCCTCACCGACGGGCCGCAGTTTTGCACTGCGTCCCTATAAAAAATCCCCCTGTAGTGGCTGTCCAGCTTTAAAAGGACGACTATGCAAATGTGCCTTAAAGGCAATGCAAAAGCGCCAAGCGAGTTAAAACAGCGTATCGCATAACTGCCTTTAGTTTTAACAAAAAATAAACAAAGCAATAAAAAATGCCGATGAAAATAAATTTCATCGGCATTTTTTAATTCATCTAATCGGTTTTGAAAAATCGCCGATTGAGTAAATTAATTAACCCAAATTCATTAAAGCTTGGCGACTTTTAACCGTATTAGCAAAGCTATTCAATTCTTGATTTGCTAATTGACTCGACATCGGAATATCGGCCTTCATCGGATCGACAGGCTTGCCATTAACATGGAATTCATAATGTAGATGGGGACCCGTCGAACGCCCAGTATTACCTGATAAAGCAATGACTTGACCGCGAGTTACCCGTTGTCCTTTACGCACCAAAGCCTTAGAAAGGTGCAGGTATCGGGTGCGATACTTACCACCGTGTTCTATGACTATATATTTACCCGCAAACTGATGGTCTGTGACTAAACTCACGACACCATCACCTGGCGCAATGACCTTAGTGCCAATAGGCACCGAAAAGTCAGCACCATTATGGGGAGAAATACGGCCAGTAATCGGATGCTTGCGATGGGAGTTAAAACGAGAGCTCATTCGTGGCTGTTTAGTCAATGGAATACGCTGGAATGCACGCACTAAACTTCGGCCTTTGGCATCATAATAACTACCATCGGTATGTTGGAATGCGCTAATTTCAGAACGACCCGTTTTAATACTCACGCCTAATATTTGGCTGCTACCCGTCGCTTCACCTTCAACATATTGATCATTTACCAAAACAGAGAATTTGTCTCCTGCATGTAGATCCCGTGCAAAATTCACTTTCTCTTTGAGTAAATCTTCAATACGCTGAATATCGGCGGCTGCTAATCCCATTTTTTGAGCAGAAACGTAAAATGAACCTTTAATATCTCCAGTCACAATACGATTTTGCCAAACACCTTCCACATTCACTTCTTCAACGTTAAAGCTGCCGTCTTCATAACGAGTAAATACCACTTGGCGTGCTGCGTTGAAGTAAAGTTCTAATTTTTGCAGTTGGCCTTCATTATCCAGCCAAAACTGCATACGGTTACCGGGTAATAAGGTATCGAGGGCGAGTACGTTTAAGTCTGCCTCCAATACTTTATACATAGTCTGCTGATCGACGCCCGCCTTAGAAAATAAACTACTTAAAGTATCACCTGAAGCAATAATACGCTCGAAATCAGGGCTGTTGTCTATTATGGGATCTTGCTCAAGGGGTGCTGATACCGGAGGTAAAATATTGTCAAGATCGAGGGTAACGGGAATTCGCTGTGCGGTCGGCACAACGTGATTAGCATTGGGCATTAGCATGGCTGCGCCAATCAACAAACCACCCACTAAAAGAATATTCTTGTGGGTGGGCGATAAATTCTGCAAACGGGTTTGCGAAAAATAGTTAAATGTGGGTTTGCCTGTCTGCAACGCTTTCACCTTTTGTTATCGTTATGGCGTTATATTTTTGAATCAGTCCCTTTGGGGGAAGCCCTAATTTTGTCAACTTATCTCAAAAAATCGATTATGACAAACGCTATTTCACAGTTTTGCGGCACTATTTACTAAAAATATGCGCCAGTTTGCATTTTAAACCTGTTACATGATCTATATCTCTATATATAAATACTGAAACGAACTTAAATTTATCTTTTAAAACATATTGTTATGAAATTATTTTCACAATAAACCCTGACTAAGGCAAAACGATTGCAATTTCACTCCCATGGGAGGTTTTTAGGATATCAATACGGGTATTTATCTGCTCTTTCATCTCAGAAACGTGGGAGATCAGCCCTATCATGCGGCCAGAGGATTGCAGATCCATCAAGGTCCGAATGGCAAGTTCTAATGAGTCCTGATCAAGGCTGCCAAAACCTTCATCGATAAACAGGGTATCGAGCTTAATTCCTCCCGCATAGGCTTGCACTACATCGGATAACCCTAGCGCCATAGATAATGCCGCCATAAAGCTTTCGCCGCCGCTTAGGGTCGCCACCGGACGCACTTTTGAGGTGTAGGCATCTTCCACTTCTAACTCGAGCCCAGACGCTTTGTTGCCCTTTGCCCTATCTTCCTTGCGGAGCAAACGATAACGCCCTTTACTCATCAGATGTAACCTATGGCTCGCTTCGAGCAACACATCGTCTAGCAGTACGCTCAATACAAAACGTTGCAGACTGATTTTATTGCCGGTTTTTCCATTAGCCACATCGGCAAGTGTGCCGATAACCGCATATTCATCCTCTAAGGCCTTAGCCTTCGTATCTGCGATACTCAATTGGGTTTGGGTTTGCGTCAGTAATACTGTGCGAGTGTGAAGTAGCTGCCATGCCTGCTCTGCCACTTGCAATGCTTGCTGCGCAGACTCAAGCTCGGCAGCAAGCTTAATGCTATCGGGCGGCACTTTATCTTTAAGCTTAAGAGCTAACTGTTCGCACTGGGCCTTAGTCAACGCACTCTGTTGCTGATAAGTTTCAATCTCGTTTGCCAATGCATGCAGTTGCGTTTCATCTAGCATGGCCTCAAATAGGGCCTGTTGATCGACAAAACCAGCATCGACAAGTTGCTGATTGAGTTGCTGCTGGGCGCGGGTTTGTTGGGCTAATGCCACCTCTGCGGCATTTTCGGCCCCATTAAGCGCCGCTTTTGCCGCAACAAAGGTTTGCCCGGCCTGTTGCTGATGCTCTCTCACGCTCGCAATCTGTTGTTTTATTTGGCTAAGAGTTTGCTGGTTTTGCACTATTGCAGCGGTTAATGCTTCAAGTGTTGCAAGCGCAGATGGCACGCTTTGCTGCATTTGCGCTAACTGCCCCTGCAATAAATCCACTTTAGATTGCAGTACATTGTATTGTGTTTGTCCTTGCTCCAGTGTTTGTTGCAACTGGGTTTCCTGCGCGTGCAACAAGACAATTTCTTGCTGTAGCTGCTGCAAATCTTGATGAGCTTGCTCGGCTTGTCTGAGTGCGAAAGTGTATTGCGACAAGCTATGCGCATGTTCATCTAGTGACATATCAACCGCGGTGCCCAAGTGGGCCGCGAGATCCTGCGCTTGCTGCTGCAAGGTTTCTAACTGAGTCTGTAATCCGCGATATTCCGCTCTGGCTTTGCTCAGGACTTCTTGGGCCGTCGTTTCAGCGTCTTGGGCCAATTGCAGCGCTTCATCACTTGGGAGCGGTTCTTGGCTCTGTGCTGGCTGTGGATGGGTTTGGCTGCCACAGACAGGACAAGGTTCATCTTGCTGTAATTGCCGCGCTAAAATGGCTGCCTGTCCTTGGTGCCAAGTCATTAATAGGGCTTTATGCGCAACCTGCGCTTGCTGATGCTGGGCATTGAGTTGTTGCCCCTGCACTTTCGCCTCGGCAAGTTTTGCCTGTGTCGACGATACTCTTGCCGCCACTTGATGCCATTGCTGATAAGTCAGCAATAACTGTTGTTGCTGCTGGTGCGCCTGTTGCAATGAGAGGCGAGTGTCGCTGTGGGCTTGCAATGGTGGTAAAGCCGATTCCAGTTCACGCCGTTTTTGAATGACTGCGGTTAACTCATTTTTACTGTTCTGAAGCTGTGCTTTAGCCCTAACTAACTGCGCTTGCTCTTGCTCTAGGGTTTTATTGAGTCTATCCAGTTCCCTAAGTTGTGGCCCCAGCGCATTCAATTGCTGTTTGGTTTGTTCCTGTTCCAGTAGCGACGCTTCCAACACAGGCAAATCTTGCGCTTTGAACTCGACATCATCAAAGGCTTGCTTGGCCTGAGTCAGTGCCGTTTGCGCATGACTAAAGGCGAGACTAGCGGCTTTTGCTTCTTGTTCACGGGCTAAAAACACCTCAACCATAGGCGCTAAGCGCTGCGCTTGTTTGGCTAAGTTCAGCTTTTGGGTTTGCGCGACTATGCTTTCTTGCTGCGCCTCAAGTGCTGCAGCGGTTTGAGTTAAGGTATCAAACTGCACAAATTCAGCCAGTAGATGCTGGGCGGCATCGCTGGCTTTAATCACTAATTGTTGCTGCTGTAATGCCTGTTCCTTGGCACTCTTAGCGAGCGCCAGTTCAGGCGTGAGCTTGGCTAATTCACTGCTAAGCTCGTCATCGGATGCTAGGCCCGCACTCTGCAAAATGCCATCGCGGCGACTGCGTTGGTCTTTCACTAGGGCGCTGATGTCGGCAGCCTTATTTTTTAGGGTATCTTCAATCCGGCGGTAAATATGCGTTTGAAATAACTGACTAAATATCAGTTCACGTGCCTTAGAATCCGCCATTAACAATTCACGAAACTTGCCCTGGGGTAACACCATCACCTGCCGAAATTGTTCCACATCGAGCCCAGTTAGGGCTTCAATCTCAGCGGTGGCCTCGGACACTTTACTGGCGACTAATAAGCTTTCATTGCCATCGGCGTCAATTTTATAGAGCTGCGCTTCGCTCTTTTGCACCGTCGAGCCATCACCGCTTTTTTTGACTCTGTCCTGCTCCGGCACTCGGCGGATGCGATAGCTATCACTGCCCAGTTGAAAACTGAAAGTGACTTCTGTAAGCAAGCTATTGTCCGCCATATCGCAGCGCATTTGGCTGCCTTCACGCTCGTTACCCGTGGTTTTACCATAGAGCGCAAAGCAAATGCCGTCGAGCAAGGTTGTTTTACCCGCGCCCGTTGGGCCATTGATCAGAAATAACGGATTATTACCTAATGCAGTGAAATCAATCGTCTGAGTCGTAGCAAAGGGACCAAAGGCAGACATGGAAAGATGTAGCGGTCTCATGCTTGACGCTCCTCATTGTGTAGCTTAGTCAGCAGCTCATCCATCACAGCTTGCTGCGCCTGCGTTAATGACTCGCCAGACACTTGAGTGAAAAAGTCACAAAACATGTCCATCTCGCCTTTTTTGATATGGTCACGGCTTAAAGCGACTTGCTGTTGCCCCGCCATTAGCCCAGTGCGTTCTAAATGCAGCACATTGGGGTAAACGGCTCTGAGTTTACCCATTGCATCCAAAATAGCGTGTTTATCGAGGAGCCTAACCATAAGATAATCATCACGCTTTGTATCGGTTTTACCTTGCTCAATGAGGCTAGCTAGCTCCCCTTCTAAAACCCGAACATCACGCAGCGACGTTAACGGCAATAAATGAATATCCATCGGCGTTTGTGCGCCAAGCTCAACTAAAGTCACCGACTTGTGTTGATGCTGTTCGCTAAAGGAATACTTCAAAATCGATCCTGAGTAGCGCACATGCTCGGCGCCCTTGTATTGCGGTCCGTGCAGATGCCCAAGGGCGACATAATCAAACTCAGTAAAGAGCGTTGGCGATATCTTGTCGGCGCCGCCAATACTCAGTGGTCGCTCAGATTCCGACTCACTTCCACCATCCAAAAAGCAATGGCTGATCACCACTTTTGGCAAACCTTGGCTATCGTGCTGACGCACTTGTTCAAGTAATAGTGCCATGGCGGCCTCATGGCTTGGTGCCTCACACTCAAAAACTTGCCGCACTGTGGCAGGTTCGGCGTAGGGTAACGGATAAAAATAGGCTGCACCCGTTGGGCTTTCTAGCCTAATAGGCGAAAGTGCTGCGCTAAGCGGCCCTATAATATGTAATCCACTTGCCGCCATTTGTTTGGCCGCAAAACCTAAGCGCTCGTGACCATCATGGTTACCGGCAATCATAATCACTTGCAGTTTAAGATCCTGCACTAGCCGATTGAGTACATTATCTAATAGCGCTACCGCATTGGCTGGCGGAATCGACCTATCATAAATATCCCCCGCCACAATCACGGCATCGACATTATGTTCCGTTGCCAAAGCCACAATTTGGTCGAGCACAAAGGCCTGATCATCCAGTAATGACTGATTGTGTAACTGACGGCCTATGTGCCAATCTGAGGTGTGGATAAATTTCATAATCGCTCTTAAACCCTATTGCAGCCAAACCGAGGGCTGATATTCATATTGGCTGTAATTTGGCCAAACGCAGATAATGTAACGCACTGAGTAATACAAGAAAAACAATGGGAACAAACTCAAAAAGTGCATGAGAAATGACAGGTTATACTATGCAAAAAACCTAACAGTGTATAGCCAAAGCAAAAGGAGAGAATGAATTAGAAACACGCGCAGGAATTTCCATCCACGCAGGATGGAAATTCCCTAAATTGACTCAATCGATCAAAACAGCTGATATTGATTCACCAGCAGTTTAAAACTCATGGCAAGGGACATAGTCACGACTAACGGCTTAATGATCTTAGTGCCTTTAGTGACAACCAGACGCGAGCCTAAGGTTGCGCCAATCGCTTGCCCTGCCAACATCACTAAGCCCAATAACCAAATCACTTTACCGCCCAAGGCAAAAAAGATCAGCGAAGCGATGTTAGTCGAGAAATTAAGTACTTTGGCATGGGCCGTGGCTTTTGCTAGACCAAAGCCCGCAAGGGACACAAAGGCTAGCGCAAAAAAGCTGCCCGTGCCTGGGCCAAAAAAGCCATCGTATAAGCCCACACCTAAAGCCGCGGTGAACGCAAACGCAGTCGGTGTCAGCACTTGATGTTTATCGTCTTCAGAAATCTTTTTCGAAAATAAGAAATAACAACCAATGGCTAAAATCAAAAAGGGCAAGACCAGCTCCAGCACTTTAGTATCAACCAACTGAACGAGAATAGTGCCCAATGCCGCGCCGATAAACGCGCAAAAGAGCGACAATTTCACAGATTTAAGATCAACGAGTCCTTTACGCACAAAATACAGGCTCGCAAAAAAACTGCCACCACAGGCTTGGAGTTTATTTGTACCTAAGGCAACCGCTGGCGGTAAACCCGCCCACATCAAGGCAGGTATTGTCAGTAAACCGCCACCACCGGCGATGGAGTCGATAAATCCGGCCACCATAGCAACGGCAAAAAGTAACGCAGCAATTTGTAGAGTGAGTTCAAACTCGAGCATGATTTATGATTCTTTTTAGGTAAATGGGTGTGATTGCAGTGCATTAGACTGCGTTTGCCTTATAAACGCAAAGGAGTTATTGTCGCCATAGCGTGAGATAAAGTCACACTAAACCGTTATTTTTGGCCCATGTCAGTATGCTTGGATATCGCTATGTTTCCCGATTTACCACCACTCAATGCCCTTCGCGCCTTCGAGGCTGCCGCGAGATTGCAAAGTATGACACTCGCCAGCAAGGAGTTGCATGTCACCCATGGCGCGATCAGCAAACAGATCAAAATATTAGAGGATTATCTTGGCTTTGCGCTCTTTGTACGCTTACACAAAAGAGTCGGACTAACCGATGAAGCCAAACGCTATTTACCCCATGTGCAAGCTGCGCTGCAAACTCTCTCCAGTGCCACAGGGGATTTACGCCGCCAAAGTGCGGTGCCACAAAGCTTAGCGATAAACGTATTGCCCAGTTTAACCATCAACTGGTTAATCCCAAGAATGGAGCAGTTTAAATCCCGCCATCCACACTTGTATGTGGATCTCTCTATTGGGGATTTTGCCGTCGATTTTAGCCAGGGCCGTTACGATATCGCCATTCGTAGCAGCACTGTCATACCCAAAGGGGTCAACTATATAAAACTGATGGATGAGGATTTATGCCTTGTGTGTGCTCCCTCGCTAGCACCTAAGCTTCAGTGTATTGAAGATATTAATAGTGTCACTCTCCTTAAGCACACCACCAGACCTGAGCTATGGGAATATTGGGCAGAAAAAGTCGGACTGAAGCTCACCCAGGAACAAACCTTTGGGGTTGAACATTTTTATATGTTGAGTCAAGCTGCGGCTAGTGGCATGGGCGCGGCACTCATCCCACGATTTTTTATTGAAGATCAACTCGCAAACGGCAGTCTAGTGATCCCCTTCGATGCTAACTTTATCAGCCCATATGCCTACTATTTGCTCACTCCAAAATCCCCGAGTATGCCACTCAAAGTACAAGCCTTTATCGACTGGTTGTTGGAGATCTTTGCGCCCTATCGTCATTGATCTATTTGCGATTAATTTATTGGGCTAACTGCTGCGATAAAAGTGTATTCAAAGAGTGAACAACTCATATCCACACACTACATCCAACAGTCACTGCATAAGGAAGTAATTAGACATTAAAAAACCACCTTGCGGTGGTTTTTTATTATCTAACCGTGACCCTATTGGATCAGTGCTGACAATGCTCATCGTGGACATGGTCATCATCGTCCATAAACTCATCGTCACCGTCTTGGTGTTGCATGACACCCCAACCATCGGTCATGCCGCCAAACTCTGCGGCGAATTCGTTGAGCATAGTCTCTTGCTCAACTAAATCATCGTAGTCAGGCACCATATTGATGCAGGCAATAATTTCCCACTTACCCAGCTCATCGTTCAGATTGAGCTCAAGTTCACCGTCTAAATCAGAATTAGCCAGTTCTTCTAATGCGGATTCAGCATCACGTTGGTCATCAAAAACCAAAAAGAAATCAACATCTAAAGCTTTGGTTAAGTCGATGCCTGCATCAGCCATTGCGGCCAGCATTTTGCCATTATCATCATCAGGAAATTGCATATCTTTCTCCACTGGATAGGCTTATTCAGCCGCAATGATTTGAACTGATTCACCGTTAAAACTGACGATATCGCCCGCTACGATCTTTTTACGTTTACGCGTTTCCACTTCGCCATTGACAGTGACTAGGCCTTCGTCGATAAAATGCTTGGCTTCACCGCCCGCATTTGTCATGCCCTGCACTTTTAATACTTTGTACAATTCAATGAAATCATCACCGGAATGCAAAGCTAACTGATTAATTTGCGCCACTTAAACACGCCTCTAAAAATAAACCTGCGGCATTATAGCAGCATGTCCTCTGCGATGCAGAAATTTCAATTATCTTTGCCTTTCGGTGCTCAGTAACCCATAGGCGCAATCGTCAAACCATTGTTCGCCTATCTTAAATTCCTGCCTGAGTATCCCTTCAAGCTTGAAACCACATTTCTCAAGTACACGTGCCGAGGCATGATTATCTTGGGCACAATGGGCAACAAATTTATGCACATCAAAACTCAAGCAGGCCCAGTCAATCACAGCTTGCAGGCTTTCGGTCGCATACCCTTTCCCATGGGCTTCTTTCGCGAGCAAATAACCCACTTCTGCACGTTGGTCCTCCATACTCTGGCAATAGAGCCCCGTCAGCCCAACAAACATGCCAGTATCAAGCGTCTCAATGGCTAAGGTGAGCCATTCACCTGAGCCATAAAACCAAGTATCTGAACGCTGCTGAAACTTAGCGCGGATCACCTCTTCTGACTCGGGAATACGGACATATTGATTAATTTGTGGATCGCGATGCAGCATATAAAAATGCTCCCAATCACTCTCGTGTAAGCTTCTGAGTTTTAGTCTATCTGTATAGAGTTCTAACATAGCGACTCCGTGATAAGGGCTTATAAAAGAAAACGGCAGCATAAGCTGCCGTTTTATCTACTGCTCAACAATTAACCGCGACTGGTCACTTCCAGCAAATGATAGCCAAATTGGGTTTTCACTGGACCTTGGACTTGGTTCAATGGCGCACTGAAGACCACTTCATCAAACTCACGCACCATCATACCTGGGCCAAATGAGCCCAGTTCACCACCTTGAGCCCCCGATGGACAAGAAGAATGTGCACGGGCAAGGTGCGCAAAATCCGCACCGTCTATAATTTGTTGTTTGAGCGCTTGGCACTGTTCTTCGCTGCTGACTAACAAATGTCTTGCTGTTGCCTGGACCATAATAAAACTCCGTTGAAGATCATGAGACATTTGCCCCAAATATCATATGGTTCCCATTCAGTTAACTGTTCCAAACGGGGTGAGAATGCCCAGTATAAAAACATTCTCTTTAATTAAAAAGAACTAAAAATACCGTCTCTCACTTTTAATATAAATAACTGTTGTGTGAACAGCTTACGCTTGGTTCAACGCTATCCAGCGGTCAATTTTCTGCTCCATAACCGCCATAGGTAATGAGCCAGAGGTTAAGATTTGATCGTGAAATGCCTTTAAATCAAACTTATCACCTAAAGCCTTTTCCGCGCGGGCACGCAGTGCCAGAATTTTCAACTGACCCACTTTATAGGAAAGCGCTTGACCAGGGATCGCCATATAACGTTCAACTTCAGCCACAATATCAGATTCGGCCATGGGCGAGTTGTCCTTCATATATTGAATCGCCTGCTCACGGCTCCACCCTTTAGCGTGCAGCCCTGTATCCACAACCAAACGCATTGCCCGCAGCATTTCATCGGAGAGCTTACCAAAATATTGATAAGGATCGCTAAATAAGCCCATCTCGATACCAAGGTATTCCGCATATAGCGCCCAGCCTTCTTCAAAGGCGGTATAACCACTAAAACGCTGGAACTCAGGTACGCCTGTTAACTCTTGTTTAATCGCAATTTGGAAATGATGTCCCGGTGCGGCCTCGTGCAAAGATAAGGTCGTCATGCCCCATTTAGGCTGCGCTTTTAGGTTATAGGTATTGATATAAAACACCCCTGGGCGACTACCATCCACGGCTGGCGATTCATAGGATGCGCCGGCTGCCGATTGTTCCCTGAAGCTTTCTACGGGTTTGACCACATAATCGGCCTTAGGCATAACATTAAAATACTGCGGCAGTACTTGGTTAATCTTATCTTTAAGCACCATATAGCCATCGATTAAACCTTGGCGATCGGTATAGAAGTACTGTGGTTCGGAAGATAAAGACGCGAAGAATGCCTTCAAATCCCCCTTAAAACCAACCTGCTCACGCACCTTATCCATCTCAGATAAGATTCGGGCCACTTCACTTAAGCCAATTTGATGAATTTCATCCACTGGCATAGCAGTCGTAGTATGTGAATTTGCGAGGTGTTGATACCAAGCTTTGCCATTGGGTAAACCAGACCAGCCATCGGTCGCACGGGCCTTAGGTAAATAGGTTTGTTTGAAATAATCCCGCAGCCCCATCAACGCAGGCACCAGACGCTCGCTAATCATCACTTGGTAGGCCGCACTTAATGTGGATTTATCCTGTTCAGAAAAGCTTTCAGGAAAATGCAGTATTGGTGAGTAAAAAATGCTTTGAGTCGCATCCGTTGTTAGCATAGCGTCTAACTGGGGAATAATACGCTCCACTAGCACTCTTGGTAACACCACTTTGCTCTCAATCCCTTCATTCATGCGATTTTGTGCCAGTTGGATCCAGTTGATAAACCCCTCGACTCTCTGTTCCCAATTACGATAATCTTGAACTGTATTAAAAGGCTGCGCACTTTCACCGCTGCCAAGTTGCACCATAGTAATCACAGTGCTGTAGAACTGGCTAATTGGCATAAAGCGTGACGGGAAAGTTTCATCTACAAGCGCCATATCGCGATCGTAGACAAACAGTGCATAGCTTAATTGCAAGTCTGCAGGCAATTGCGCAACATCAATCGCTTTGACTTGAGCTAAGTAGCGAGTATTCAGCTCGTGACGCGCCTTAAGATACTCTTCCGTCAAATCGCCACCAAACTGGGCGTTATAGTCGTTAACACCAACAAAAGTCGCGTAAATAGGTTCGAGTCTTAGATAATCTTTAAAATAGGCATCGACGAGGGCGACATAACGCTGCTCAGCCGTCTGCTCATCACCCTGTTGGGAAATGGCATTCGGTGAGCTAGTTTGTTCAGCTAATACCACCTCTGGTTTCGAGCAACCTTGCACCGTCAACATTAACGCTATCGATCCCGCCAATAAACTCAATTTCATTTTTATATTTCTCCTTTTGGATCCGTGATAGCGGAACAGTTCCTATACTTAGTAAAAAGTCTGCTAACGGAGTTAATCTATGATCTACTCATTTCGCAACTCGGGATTTAGGGATCCAGAAACCGGGGTCTATAATCAAACCTATTTCATGGAAGTGTTTAACCGAGAATGGCATCGGCATATGAGGGAACACCAAAGCTTAGCACTATTGTATCTGTGCCCCCACATTCATGAAACAGTCAAACAACCCCATTTACTCGAATTCTTCACTAAGCAAGTACAAGAAGCCTTACTGAGGGCAACGGATATGATTGCAAGGTTAGATCATAACCATTTTGCCTTAGGTTTGTTTAACATTGATGAAGAAGGTACTGAGGTCGTACTGGAGAGAATTGAGCAACATATACAGGCGTTTAATCAGGATTTTGGTAAAAACCACAAGCTAAAAATTGACTATAAACTCGCCGCTTGTATTTGCTTGCCAACACAAGAGCAGAAAATTGAAACCCTATTTACCAACGTATCGAAATTATCCTTGGAGTTAGAGAAAAATCTGCAGCAGTCCCAAGCATTGATAAGGCTACAATAAAAAAGCCCCTATTCAGGGGCTTTTTCGAACGCTGTTAATACAGGTATGGGCTACAGTGTGACATTATGCATACGTGCTTTCTCTTTAATATAAGAGATATAGCTGTTTGCACTCTTCTCTGTCTTCTTATCTTTGGCTGCTAGCATTGCCCGGTTATAAGCAGACTTGTACTGTTTCAAACTTAAATGGGCTAATGCCAACTCAAAGTTTGCCTCACCTGGATGTTCAATACCTAGCGATATTGCCTTTTCAAGCACAGGGATCGCTGCCGCGTATTTTTCATCTAAGCTCAATAAACGGCCTTGTTTCAGATAAAGCTTGCCATCATTACTGATCGCGGCGGCTTTGCCATAAAACTCAGCGGCATCTTTAAACTCTTTCGCGTTTTGGTAGAAACCCGCTAGAATTTCGAATGTTTTTGCATCTTCAGCGATCAAACCTGACTTCATGTGTTTCTGATAGATTTTAGCGGCTTTATATGGTGCGCCTTTCTGCGCCATCAGCTGTGCTAAACGAGTAATGTTACCCGCACTCTCAAGGAAACCATTTCTGTAAGCTAAATCATAGGTTGCAAGAGACTTATCGTAGTCTTCTACCATCAGATAAAATTGTGCTAACTGAACCCATAATCTGCCATCATCTGGGAATAAAGGCACCATGACTTCTAACACACCAACGGCCTTTTTATACTTCTTCTGATTGAAGTAAGACGTTAGTTTCATCTGATACAGACCTTTATCAGGAGTTTCAGCAAGAGAAAGACCCTTATCGGCCACTTCAATCACTTTATCCCACTGCTTCAGCTCTGAATATGCAATACCTATACGGCGATACATTTGAGAATCAGCCTTACAAGTGAAGTCCATCCACTTGTAATAGTAAGGAATGGCTTCCTTAAACTTCTTCTCTTGTAACAGCAAATCGGCATAAAGACGCATAGTCGCAGCGTGATCTGTCCCACCTAAAATATCCGCCTCAACGGCTTGTTTTAGATATTTGATCGCGGTATCCATTTTGCCTTTTTCGGCATAAAAGTTACCTAACATACGTGCAACATAGGCTTTATCGAAATCGTTCTTGGCATTTGCTTCTAGCAAAATAGCAATGGCTTCATCGAGTTGACCATTAGTATAAGCTTCGAAAGATTTCTGAACTTTCTTCGCGGCACCCTCACCAACAGCTTTAGATTGGCGTTTATCAATTTCACACTTTTCAGCCGCTACTGCAGATGAAACAGAAAAACCGCCACAAAGAGAAAGCAATAATAAAGCTGCGATTTTATTAGCATTACGCATCGTTAGTTGCCTCCCTTATCTAAAGTGAAGTCAAGTTGCACTGTCATACCGGGTTGTTTAAGTGGTTTGCCGTCAACAATCTTTGGCTTATATTTCCACTTTTTCAGTGCACGAATTGCTTCTTTATCAAATAAACGCTTAGGCTCGGCTTGGATAACTTCAACATCATCAACCCCCCCTAATTCGTTAATTGTAAAGCGCAATTGTACCCAACCTTCTTTACCGTCACGAGCTGCTGCAATTGGATATTGAGGCTCGATACGGACGATTGGTGTTGCATCACCGTCGCGAGTCATCATATTACCCAATTTGAAACCTGTGCTCGGACCACCCGCTTCAACACCACCCATATTGAACGACATAGACGTATCAATATTAGACGATGTGTCCGGTGGCGTAGCTTCAGGCTTCTGAGGCTGCTCTGGTGGTGGCGGCGGTTTAGGTACTACCCTTGGCTTATTCTGTGCTTTTGAATCCTGTCTATCCATAGTGATTTCAATTACAGGGGTCTCGGCCGATGTGTCTGCGCGCTGCGCACCTCCACCGACCAAGAACGCCATAAAAGCGAACAGACCAAAAGTCACAGCAGCACCAATAATGATTGATACTAGTGCTCTTAGCATATTAATCGTTCCCCGCAGATACCGAAATTTTATCTATACCAGCCGCTTTGACTTGGTCTAGTACTTTAACCACTAAGCCGTGTTGCGTATCTTTATCAGCCTGAATAAGCACAGCGGCTTCTGGGGCCTCAGCTAACATACGCTCAACGTTTGCAGTTACACGCTCGATATCAACCTGACGGTTTTCCATCATGATCACGCCCGTTTTACTGACGCCGATAAAGATGTTAGCCGAAGGCTTTGAAGTCGCTTGTGAAGCTTTTGGTTTGTTATAGTCCAAACCAGATGGTTTCACGAATGACGTTGTTACAATGAAGAAGATCAACATAATAAACACGATGTCTAGCATCGGGGTCATGTCAATTTGCGCTTCCTCATCTACACTGGAATGCTTTTTACGTGCCATGTTCAATCTCTCTCTAGTGGTGCGGCATGCTGTCTTTTAGCTTTTCTAAACTGATTTTCATTTTTGCATCAAGGCGAGTACTGAAAAATACTCCCGATAATGCGGCAACCATACCCGCCATTGTGGGCATTGTTGCCATTGAAATACCAGCCGCCATCAAACGAGCATTACTCGTCCCCTGAACTGCCATCACATCGAACACTGAAATCATACCGGTTACAGTACCTAACAAACCTATCATAGGACAAATCGCTACTAAGGTTTTAATAATCAGCATACGTGCATTCAAATCTTGTTTAGCTTGGGACAGCCAAGCTTCACGGATACGGTGTGCGTACCAAGAGGTTGTTTCCTCCCTTGCATCCCATGCAGTTACGATTGCTTGATGTTGCTTTGGAGATATCCAATTCAGATACCAGTAGCGTTCAAGCATTAATACCCACATTAAGAACAGTACGGCCGCAACTAACCAGAGGACGTCGCCTCCGGAGGCCATGAAGCCCCTGACGGAATCCCAAATGTCCATCAGGTATAGCATCATTAGTCAGCCCTCTTCTCAGCATGCGCTGCGATGATACCAGCACTTTGCTCTTCCAGCACTTGTACAATTGACTTGCTACGAGCAACAACAACTGCATGCATTAGCATCAGAGGCAGTGCGGCAACCAGACCTTGAACAGTCGTGATTAGCGCCATAGAGATACCGCCAGCCATTAGTTTTGGATCGCCAGTACCGAACAATTGAATACTTTGGAAGGTTGCAATCATACCCGTTACTGTACCTAACAGACCCATCATAGGTGCGATAGCAGCCAAAACCTTGATGATTGAAATGCGAGACTCTAATGCTGGCGTTTCTTTCAGAATCGCTTCGTCCAGTTTCAGTTCTAATGTCTCGACATCAACGTCTTTATTCTCTTGATATACTTTCAGGATACGACCTAATGCGTTGTTACCTGGGTTATCAATATTCTTACGTTGGCTATTAACACGAGCACCAATGATAGTCATAGTGACTAGACGTTCAATAGAGATCAACAGACCTAATACTAACAGAGCGATAATGATATAACCGATAGAACCACCCGCTTCTAAACGATCTTCAAAGCTCGCTTTGTTAGTGAAGATGTTTAACAATACGCCACGTGCAGGGTCAATATAGAAAGGTGCTGCACCTGAAGTCGTTTGTTCCCACTTACCAACAGCGCTAACTTGGTAGCCTTCTGGTTGTTGTGATAACTCTTGGATTAGACCTAACTCAGGATTGAAAACAACATATTTGCCATCGGCAGTTAAGTTGTAAGCACCGATACGGTGAATCGTCGTTGTCTTAACACTACCATCGATACCAGTGACAGAACCTTCGAATTTAACAACTTTGCCAGATTGCGCCATTTCAAATAGCTGCTCTTGCCAGAATTGTTCTAATTCTTCAATTTTAGGTAATTGCTTACGCGCACCTAAATCAGCAACAAACTTGTCGCGATTTGGATATTGAGCACTGATGTTTGAACTTGCCAGTTTGCCCGCGAAATCACCGGCTTCACCTTTAACCACACCAAACATCTCACCCAAGTCACCTTGAGCGGTTTTCAGATCTTCTTCTAACTGAGCAATTTTACGCTCGTTGTCTAAGAATGCTTGGTTCAGATCTTTACCACGTTGTTTTTCAGCAGCTAGAGCGTCTTTCTCGCGTTTTAACAGTGCAGCTTTATCGCCACGTTCCGCTTGGAATTCTTGCTCACGCTTGCTGTTGATTTTGCCTTCAGCGGCACGATCAACTTTAACTTGCTGCAATAGTTGGTCAATGGTCTTAGGTGCATCAGCAGCACTTACCATACCAGCAGTTAAAGAGAAACTTGCAGCTAATACAGCTGTAGTAATTAACTTCTTCATTATTGTGCAGTCTCCGCAGCAGGAATTGGTAACGCGAATAGATCTAGAGCGCCTTGTTTACGGGCAATGCGGATACCTTTTGTCAGTTCACGCAGATAGCTGTCATCTAACTTATTCCAAGCCTTAGTTTGAGCGTTATACATCCAGCCAGTCTTTTGATCTAAGCTCTGTGCATAAAGAGCAACACGGCCTAAATTGAAGAAGTCAACTAATACTTCTTTACCATCTAGGCTTAATTTGCCTTGGTTTACTGCAACAGCACTACCATATTCACGCTCAATGCTATAGGCATCAAGGATCAAACGGTATTTTTCAGCTAGAGTCACTTCAGCCGTGTTTAAAAGATTCTTCAATTCTTTAACTCGGTTTGCACGGACTTCAGAGTTGAACGGTAAGTCTAGTTGAACGAATTGCTCTAAAGACTCAACCATTTTAAACATTAAAGGCACTACGCCCTGACGTAATTTATCAACGCCGTTAATATCACCTTGAACAGAGTCCATTGTCTTTTGTTGATCAGCAACTAAGCTAGCAACATAATCGTTATACGACTTCAGTGACTCACGTTCATCAGCCACAGAGCCATACTCAAAAAGCATGTCCTGTGCTTGATCGAAATACTTATCAACATTCTTTTGCGACGCAGCGGCATCAGCGTGGATCATACTATCCGCTTTTTGCGCGTCGGTAAGAGGATCTGCAACCACTAAGTTGCTGCTCGCTAATGCCAGCACGCCAACAAGTGCAGTAGCGATTTTTGTTCTATTGCTTACCTTGGACATAGTTCCCAACCAATTTGAAGTGAATAAAAAGGTTTAACTTACCAGCAACATTTCCCTCAGCAACAAATGCTTTAGGACATAAATACTGTAAGTTTGTCTTTCTCTTGTGATTCTTAGTTTTTTCTTCCCTTTCCTACGCCTCTACAGGCATAGACCCGCTGGCATCATTTCACAAAATGTTGACCTGTGTCAATATTCGGGACATGTAAAAAATAGTGGGAAGAAGTCTTAGTTATGAATTTTTTTACGAGAGGTGTTTTTTTGCACAAATGAGCTTTTCCGAAGATTTTGGGTAGATAATAAGCTCAAAATTATACATAGCTAATAAATTGTTCTGACAAAAAATTATATAAGTATATTTCATTTATTTTTTCCAATGCTTCACCAGCTTATTGTCACCCGTTCTTTCAGCTTCCCAAGGTTGGGCTGGATATCATAGAGTATCAACTGTTTCACGGCCAGAGCCAATGTTGTAAGCATGTACTAAAGGCAGATTTGCCTGATGATGTCCATTCTGGCCTGATGGGCTCAAGGCTTCCCAGTCAAGTTTCTGTGCAGGTCAGGTTGTATCACCTGAGTATCGGTAAGATACAGCGGCTACACCGAAATCAGTACTGTATCCACTTTTTCTACTGGAACCATCTGTGAGGCTCAGGACTGAGTCAGTAGTTTGCTGACACACCACCATCACGTAAAACAATGCTGTTATCCATATTGATGAAACTATGCGCCGCCGCACTGGGATAAAGCGCTTTTAGTGAAAATTGGCGACTATAAAGGGATAGGCCTAAAAACACTCCCCTCAGGTGCGAACTCGCCAGTACCAACAGAGCTGATCTATTTTTCGAAACCAAAGGTTACGAAAGCTGACATCAGTGATAATCAGCGGGGTGATGTTGATGGATAACATTTCACTGAGTTAATTAAGAAACTAATTAAGAGCCGTTTGAGTGTCTTGCAGAACTAACCTCATAAGGTGTGATAGAGCGACCTTTTGCATTATTTACAATTACTGATTTCACGTTTTTATTTACTTATGTTGCCATCTTGATGACTAGTCAAGAGACTAGTTCATGATAACACCTATTAGTTCGCTAATTATACCATTTACATTAATTATGTGATCTAATTGATTGTCACTTTTTAATCATACGAAATATGAATAATCCCAACATCGCAGCCTTAGTGAAATCGGAGAAAAGCGCACGCAAACGTATGCGTTATCTTGCTTTACTTCAATTCACTGAAGGTCATTCTCGTACCGCTATCGCAAGTATGCTCAAGGTCAGTAGAACCAGTGTTAATCGGTGGATCACCGCCTATTTAACTCAAGGTTTGAGTGGTCTAGACGAGACGCCTAATCCAGGCCGTCCTGCGACATTGTCCATTGCACAACAAGCCAAACTTAAAGCGTTTGTACAGAACAAAAGTCTATCTAAACAAGGTGGCAGGTTGATGGCCAAGGACGTCGGTTATTATATCCAGACAGAATTTGGCGTGACGTTCAAGCAAGCGAATATCTACCGCTTGCTACATCAACTCGGCTTCTCATGGATGGCTACTCACTCTCGCCACCCGAAACAATCTGAGGCCACACAAGAGGCTTTAAAAAAACTTCAGGATGGCAACGATCCTTAACACGCCTGGGCATGTGGCGCTCGATCGCATTGACGTTTGGTTTCAAGATGAAGCCCGATTTGGCCAACAGAATACGACCACCCGCATTTGGGCCAAAAAAGGCACTCGTTCACGGGCGGTCAGGCAACAACAATTTGAATCTGCTTATTTATATGGCGCTTTGTGCCCAACAACTGGCGCGACACAAGCCATTATTGCCCCACATGCCAATAGCGAATATATGTACGAACATTTAAAGCTGATCTCAACCGCAACACCATTCGGACGCCACGCACTGGTTATTATGGACGGAGCAGGCTGGCATCAACAGGATTTGGCTGATGACTTTGATAATCTCACCCTTCTCAAGTTGCCTCCTTATTCACCTGAGTTGAATCCAATAGAGCAGGTATGGCAATGGTTGCGTCAAAATGTGTTAGCCAATCGTTGTTTTAGTGGCTATGACGACATTGTCGAGCAGTGTTCTATCACATGGAATACCTTTATTGAGAAGAAAGTAAGAGTGATAGAGTTGTGTACTTAATTAATATGACTGGTATTAGTTCAATAACGCCTTTTTAGGACAACGCTTAATAAAAAAGCGCTCAATGAAATTCATAGAGCGCTTTAAATCGGATAGTTACTAATCTATATACATGTAATATTTAGAATTTTTGATTTAGATTTAAGAACCAGCTACGTCCAAATAATCGATACGTACTTTCATCGGTATTACCGTTGAATGCCGTTTCAATATATGGAGGTTTCTCATCAAACAAGTTTGTTACACCAAGAGTAACTGTTGTATTTGATTTAAATACATAACTTGCAGTTAAATCATGATACATAACACTAGGTATTTCATACGTTGGTAAGTATCCAACCTCAGCAAGGATGTCTGATTTAGTAAAATATGTTAGATCTTGGTACGTCATACCAGAAACATAATTAGTACGATATGTTAATGTCAAATCATCTAGCTTATAAACCGCTGTAAAATTCCATTTATCTTCAGCATATGCGGTATCATTAATAAATGTGCCAGCCACATCTCCAAATCCATAGGTATATTCAACAGAACCGTCGGCCAACTCCGTAGTTTCGAAAGAATTTTCGCCACGTTCTAAGAAGTGTGTCCAAACAAAGTTTAAATTGAAATCACCAATGCTAGTATCGAATGCATAATTAGCTTCAAAATCAATACCTTTGGCAGTCATTCGAGCTAAGTTGGTATTTCTAGCTTCAATATAATCGATAGAACCATCAGATTTACGATTGACATTACTACAAAGTGTATCAAGCCCACCTATATAACATGCATCCAGAGAATCAATTGGATCTATTGTTGTAATAACATTATCAATATCAACAGCCCAATAATCTAAAGTAATACCTAATCCTTCAACAAAATCAGGAGAATAAGCAACACCAATAGTCATGGTATCCCCTTCTTCTGGTTCTAGCTCAGGATTTCCGCCCACTTTAGCCAATTGCTGTTGGTCATCGTTATTTAACCCACCTGCAGGAACACCATCAGCCATACAACGAGCTTGAGCATCAGCAGTCAGGCTTGCCCAATTGCTGATACGGCAAGGATCTGTACCTTGTGGGAATGAATCCCCACCGGGGGCATAAAGATTGTCAATTGTAGGTGCACGGAATACTGTACCATAAGTACTGCGAGCTAATAAACCATCAAAAATAGCCCACTCGAGTCCAGCTTGGTAGGTTGTAGCCCCACCGAAAGTATTGAAATTATCGTAACGAATACCGACAGGCATTTCTAAACGCTCAACCCCAGGTAAACCTTCTAACAAGGGAATACGGAATTCAGCAAATAGTGAGTTAACATAGAATGAACCAGAAGTGCCAGCTCCTTTATTGCCAGAAACTTGCCCCATGAATTTACCAGAATCAACTTGAGATGTTAATTTCTCGGCACGGTATTCATAGCCAAAACCACCACTTACAGAGCCCGCGGGCAAATCAAATACATCCCCGCCAACAAATGCGGTAAAGGTTTCAAGTGTATACTTTGAATGGTCAACTAATGGCGATGTGATATAATCCAACATCTCCTGTGTAATAGTACCTGCGCCACCAAATAAATCCAAAGATACGCAATCAGCAATAGGATCTGCAGCAGTACCGCAAACTACTTTCCCATTTGCATCTTTAAACGAAGGACCTAGTGCTTTGGCAAGGTTAGGACCATATAATTGACCGAAATCAGTAAACTGAGTTTGGTCAATACCATAGTTATAGTTTACATCTAGTGACCATGTATCGTTTAGGGCAATTTCAGCCCCTACAACTTGCTGAGCACGTAAAACATCTTGCTCAAAAGAACGACCACCTTCAAGCATACGACGACGAGCCTGTTTTACATCCTCGCCAAATGGATTGTAGTAGTTATCCTTAGATACACCGTTATAAGAAATACCAGTTGCAGGATCTACGACGGTAAAACCAGGATCTGTACCAGTATTATATGGAACCGCTGCTAACTCTTGACGAGAATCACGCTTATTAATGCGTGTTTCAGAATAAACCGTCACTGAATCATTTAAATCTATACTACCATCAACATAAAAATTTAACTTTTCATATGGAGTTTGAAGATAGTTTACAGGGTTATAGTTATAAGTATCCGTTGCACTAGTATATCTTCTCATATCGTCTAGAGTGGCAGTACCGGAACCTGTATCGCCATTATCACGGCAAGTACCATTTGTGTATGATCCAGGCTTACCAAATAAGAAGAAATTACCGCATGGAATGATGGAGCTACCAGCGTCAAAGGCATTTTCGCCCTCTTGACCAGGTGGGATTAAACCATTTTTAGCAAAACTCTCAGGATCGAAAACGTTCCAAGGATGCTGGAAGAAATCAACATCCTTAACATCACCTTGATATACTTCTTTTTGCTTCACATAATCAACGTTTACAACGAAATGACCTGAATCAAATTTTTTGCCCGCTAAAAAGCTAAAACTTGTTTGCTCTCCAGCATCTACATCAAAATTCTGTTTAGTTTGAGCATTAAACTCAAGGCCATCAAAATCACGTTTTGTGATAATGTTTACTACACCTGCAACAGCATCCGCACCATAGGTAGCAGAAGCACCGTCTTTTAAGATTTCTATACGTTCAATCATTGACGCAGGAATACCCTGCATATCAGAAGAAACTGGACGGCGACCGTTAATCAAAACTAATGTACGAGATGCGCCTAAACCACGCAACTCAACATACGCATCACCATTACCACCATTATTTGTTGTAGTTGCGATTGGTGAACCAGACATTACCGAAGTTGACTGAAGGAATTCACCTATATCCTGAATACCTAGGCTAGAAATTTGTTCTGCAGTGACTGTAGTTATTGGTGTTGCAGTTTCTAAATCGGTACGTTTTAAACGAGAACCTGTCACTTGAATTCGTTCAACTTTGTCAACGCCCTCTTCTGCTGCTTGCACAAAAGGTACGTTTAACATAGTTGCCGTCATACCACCAATCAATGCGAAACGCACCGATTTGGCTAAAAAGTTATTCTTATGCATTGTCGATCTCCCTGGACATATTATGTCTTTATTATAATCCGCTTATTATTTGATAAACGGTTTCAATCTAGGGTGTTCCTGAACACCACCGGAAACAATAAAATCACATATAAAACCTTTAATCAACAATAAATACACAAATAAAACCTCCCAATGACAAATCGCTCATTCTGTGAACAATAACTATGGGAATGGGCCCTAAAATAGAAACAAAAATGCCAGTCACTGGTGACTGGCATTTTTGTTTCTATTGATTGGGGGTTTTAGTTGCTAACTTTGAAATCTAGTTTAGAGCGAGTAGCGGATACCGATTGCGATGCCATCATCTTCTGAAAGCGACATTCTGGCTTCTTGTTCTTTATTGGCACTGGTGAAATCACTGAAGTCTTTACGTGCTTCTACGTAGAGAACAGTGCTCGGATCCCAGACAAAATGTAATCCTGCAACCACAAATTGACGTTTGAATACATCATTAGGATCGGCGTTAAAGTTTGGCTGAATCACGTAATCCTTACCTGCATCTAACAGGTTATAGGAGATAAATGGACGTAACCCATTGTCAAACTTGTAAGATACTAAGGTTTCAACACCATAAGCGTCTTTGATTAATCGGCCAATATTATCGGTATCGTGATTTTCTTGCTTGTTGACGTTAGCAGCAGCATAGAAACCGTTACTGTCAAAATTACCCCAAGTAATACCCGCGCCATAAATTAAGTCGACTGCGGTCTTTTGAGCACCGTTACCGTAATCGATATCAAATTCACCACGGTTAATACCCGCCATTAGGCTTAACATATCCGTTGCATTGTAGGTAACGGCGCCACCATAGGTATAGTTGTAAGTCACTTGCTGCGCGTCAGCTTCACCTTGGTTCCAGCGAGCCTCACATGCTTCTTCGGTAATATCTTCAATATCACAGGTGTAGAAACTGCTATTTTTCAGTTGGGCTTGAACCGCAAAACTCACATCACCAAATGCATTGCGGTATTGAACCAATTTATCACCACGGCCTACGCCATTGACCGCACCGTCATCTTTGTTAAATGTGTAAACACCGGCGGCGTTACCATCCCATACAAAGCCATAGTTAGTGTTATATACCACATCGTACCAAGCACCCCATTGCTTACCAATGCTAATAGTTCCGTATTCGTCATTGGATATGCCGGCATAACCGAGGCGGTTGTAAAAAAACTCATCTTGAACGGATTCAAAACGATTGTTGTAAACGATGTCGCTACTACCAACAGGGTTAACACCCCATTCTAATTTTGCAAATGCATTCCAGCCGTGGGTGAGTTCACGACTAAAACCAAAATTAATGCGAGAAGCACCATTAACAACTTCAGTTTCCCCTTGCGTATTGATTACGCGCACATCAATAAAACCACCGATTTCAACGGCATTTTTATCGTCTTTATAGATCTCAATTGCCGAGACTGTTGGAGCGAGGAATATTGCTGCTAACGCAGTTGCTACTAACGTTTTGTTCATTTGGTGCTTAACCTTTTTCGTTTATGTTCTATCAACGTCATTCCGTTGTTATATTTCCTTACAATTTCCCCTTGAGAGTAGCAAACTTTCAACGAGCTCTCAAAGCGAAACCTAAAGAATATGTCGATTAACATCACAAAAATAAACCAGTTAACCTCGATAAAACAGGTTAAAACGCTACAACAACCAGTAAAGTCAACAGATGAAAAACAATAGAAACACTATATTAACACGAGTTGTTTTGATGCAATACTCATGTAGTTTAGTTTCATTATTGAAAATACAGGCTCGGCGATGGGACCAATCTGCTTATCAATATAATATTGATAGTCAATTATCGACATTCTGTACAGCGCAGGTTCCGGACCATTGACAGTGATCACATAATCAATCTGCGCCCCTCTCTTGCCAAATGAAGCCTTTCCTGTTAGTTCACATAACTGTTTCGCCACTTTGACATGTGGAGAGGCTTTGGCGGTATATTCCTCCAAATTACGCCGCATCCGCTTGCGAAATATCAGCTCGTCATCTCGCCTTCCAGCTAAGAGTTCATCAATCACCGACGCGAGATAATCACTAATATCCCGCTGATTAAACATGCGTTCATACAATTCAGCCTGAACGTTGCGCGCGAGAGGACTCCAATCACTTCGAACTTGTTCCATGCCTTTGAAGGTAATTTCAAGCTCATTTTGGCCGTTTCGCCAAGCGCCAACATAGCGTTTCTTACTGCCCTCCAGTGAACCTCGCAGAGTCGGCATAAAAAATTGCTCATAATGCCGCTCAAACTGCAATTCAAGGAAGCTTTCTAGTTGGAACTCCTGTTGAATTTTAACCTGCCATTTAGCGTTAATTTGTGCAGCCAGTGTCTTACCTAATAGGGCAACATCCATAAGCTTAGGATCAGAACCTAACCACACAAAGGTCGAGTCGGTATCACCATAAATCACCTGATATCCCATTTCCTCGATCCAAGCCCGTGTTTGCTTCATGATTTGATGACCGCGCATAGTGATCGAGCTTGCCAATTTGGCATCATGGAATACACACCCTTGGGAGCCTAAAACACCGTAAAGCGAATTCATAATAATTTTAATCGCTTGGGATAAGGGCGCATTTGATTCACGCTTGGCTTTTTCACGCTGCTCGGAAAGATTGTGGATGAGTTTAGGTAAAATGGGTTGCTGGCGACTAAATCGCCCCCCAAGAAACCCAGGGACGCTCTCTGATTCGGGCAACTGTAACCCTTCGATCAACCCTTTAGGATCAATCAGAAAAGTGCGAATGATCGAGGGATATAAGCTTTTAAAATCAAAAACTAAAATATGCTGATATAGTCCGGGGACAGAGTCCATCACATAACCGCCGGGACTCTCAATCCCCTGACTCGCTGGCGTATCGGGTGCAACATAGCCCGCTCTATGCAAATGAGGTAAGTACAAATGATTAAATGCAGCGACCGAAGCACCAACGCGCCCAAGCTCTAACCCCGTCAGCTCAGCCCTTGCAAGGGCAAAATCCCATAACTGTGTATGGTGAAAAATATCCCAAACGAGGCGGCTATCGGTCAGATTATAGTGTGCCAGCCCCTGCTTATCACTGGCAAAGAGTGCATCAATTTCTTGCACACGATTATCGACGTTATGAATCGCTTTGCCTTCACCTAAAAGCGCCTGAGCGACAAACTCCAGGGAAAATCGCTCAAAATGATAAAACGCCGCCTTAAGCCAATCTATACCATCGAGCACCACCCGCCCCGGTAAGCTCAAGGTTTCTGGGCGAAATTTATTGTCAACTTTCCACTCGAGTAAAGTACCGCCGCGTCCAATTCGAAGGGGAATGTGGTGCAATTGTGCTCGGCGAAATAACAAGGCCAAGTCAAAAGTCACCACCGACCAACCTATGATGAAATCGGGATCATAGGCCGCAAACCAAGCAATTAAGCGATGAATAAGCTCGGGCTCATCCTTTACCCATTCGATATAGTTAGATCCGATATGGCCAGGCGCGTTTGGCTCAGGCTCGCCCACCATAATCACCTTTTCATAGACTTGATCATTATGCTCTTTACCATACAAAGCCACCGAATAGAGTAGGCCCTCGAAGCTGCACTCAAAATCCAGCGATACCGTGCGTAAGCGGATCGATGTTTGCGGCGGAATGCTCCTAGCCCGCTTTGCGACAAACACAGGAATAGTGCTATCAACCGGCGTCTGACTGTCATCCGATGGGCGATAATGCCCTAAAAAAGCCACATCAAGGGCGACAAAGCGCTCAATTAAAAATCGCTGTTCGGGGCGAATATCCGCCTCAAATAAGGGAATGTCAGCGTCCTTCGCAATCCGCTGTACTGTACGTATTGCGCTACTTGATTTGGCATAAATCCCTGCCACGACCGCACCTTTGAAGCTTTTTAGGGCAAGAGGGACAAATCGTAGGGCTTGGCCCGGCGTCTGCAACTGCAATGCGGCCACATCCACTTGATGACAAAAACAGAGGTATTCCGTATCGTGCACTTCCACCAGCACAGGGCCTTGCTCGGTTGCCAAGTAATATTGCAACACTAAATGCCCATCACGTTGGCTCGCATGGCGGGTTAAGACTCGACCTTGTACACTCATTGGTGCCATAGTCTCAGGCTTCATCTGCGTGGGTTTCCAATTTAAATACCGTTAAATGGCAGAAAAGTTTCTTAGGCTATGCAATCACTGTTATTATGTACAGCATTAATTCGATAAAGTAGTGACGCATGTTACCTGACAATGTAAAAACCCAGATCCGCGCCATCTATAAAGATATCGCCAGCGCCTTGCCTAATTTTAGGCCGCGCCGCGAACAAAATTATATGGTGGCCGAAATTTCTAAGACCCTCGCCGGTGATTACGATAAAGACAGGCGCATTATTGTGGTCGAAGCGGGTACGGGCATTGGCAAATCATTGTCTTACATTTTGGGGACTATTCCGCTCGCCCTCGCAAGCAAAAAAAAGGTCTGTATTGCCACCGCAACGGTCGCCCTTCAAGAGCAGTTACTGCACAAAGATCTGCCCTTCTTCCTTGAGCAATCTGGGTTAAATTTTCGCTTCGGCCTAGTAAAAGGTCGCCAGCGGTATGTTTGCCTTTCAAAATTAGCCATGTTGATTGGCGATGATAACAGTACCCAAATGGCCATGTGGCAAACTAAACCCGACAATAGCCAGATTGCCATGTTGCATGAATTGCTAAAGGACTATACCGAAGGACGCTGGAATGGCGAACTCGATACGCTATCGACACCCATCCCCGATCATCTGTGGCAGCAAATCGCCTGCGATAAACACAGCTGCCATCGGCAAGTGGCGAGTCACAGAAATTGCCCATTCCATAAGGCCCGTGAAGACGTCGATACCTGGGATGTGCTGATCGCTAACCACAGCTTGTTATTTGCCGATTTAGAATTAGGTGGCGGCGTGATCCTGCCCGATCCCGAAGAAGTGTTTTATGTTATCGATGAAGCCCATCACCTACCTATTGTGGCGCGGGACTTTTCCAGTGCACAGGCAACGCTTCGGGGCGCAGCCGACTGGCTTGAGAAGGTCGGTAAGACCAGTGCTAAATTACAAAATCAGATAAAAAGCAATAATATCATCGCCCCAGCACAGGCAATGCAGGATCATATTGGCGATCTTATCGGCCAGCTTAATCAAGTCGCCCAGTATTGCGATACCCAAACTAAACAATTTGCCAACCCAGAAAATCGCTATCGCTTCGAGCATGGCAAGCTACCAGACGCCCTTAGGATCCCCGCCGAAAACTTAGCCACTACAGCCAATCTTGCCCTAAAGCAATTTAACAAGATGCAATTGTTGCTCACCGAGGCCATTAAAGACGGTGATATCCCCAAACATCAGTCCGAAGCGTTGCAAGCCGAAATGGGCTTTATGTTACAGCGCCTCGAGAATCTGCAAAAGCTATGGCGCATGATGGCCAAGGAAGACACCCATAAAGGTGCGCCAATGGCACGCTGGATTGAACTTATCACGGGTAAACAAGTGGATTACCTGTTTAGTGCATCCCCTATCGAAGTTGGCTTTATGCTCGAATCTATGTTGTGGCAAAAGGCTGCAGGGGTCGTGCTATGCAGTGCCACCCTACGTGCGCTCAATAACTTCGACCATTTCGTGCATCAAGTAGGTTTGTCACTCAACGATGGTAGTCGCTATTTGGCACTGCAATCTCCCTTCGATTACCCCAATAATGCCACACTCTATTTACCCAAAATGAAGACTGAGCCTACGGATGATGCCTATACCGAGGAGTTAGCCGAGCAAATTATTGAATTGATAGAGGGAGAAATGGCAACTTTAGTGCTGTTTGCATCTTACTGGCAAATGGAAAAAGTGGTTGAATTACTCGAAGGTAAACTGACCACAGAGCTACTTATTCAGGGTAATGCTCCACGGCAACAGTTGCTCGAAAATCATAAAGCCAAGTGTGATAAAGGTGAACCGAGCATTTTGTTTGGTACCGGCAGTTTTTCAGAAGGGCTCGACTTACCGGGGGATTATCTGACCAATCTGATTGTCACTAAGTTACCCTTTGCGGTACCCACCTCCCCCGTTGAGCAAGCCCATGCGGAATATGTCAAAGTCAAAGGTGGCAACCCCTTCTTACAACTGACCATTCCAGATGCCTCGCGCAAGCTCATCCAAAGTTGTGGTAGATTACTGCGTAAAGAACAGGATTATGGCCGCGTCACTATTTTAGATAGGCGCTTAGTGACTAAACGTTACGGTAAATCCCTGTTAGATGCCTTGCCTCCCTTTAGACGTGTCATAGAGTAGGATTGAAATTTGGAGTTGTTACTCGAGCCCAGCAACTGGGCCCTGTTGGCAGTCATAGGTCTTATCGCTGGTTTTATCGATGCTGTAGTCGGCGGCGGTGGTCTATTGTCAATTCCGGCACTGTTAACCCTTGGCATTGCCCCACACACTGTTCTTGGCACAAATAAACTCGCAGCAAGTTTTGGCTCATCTATGGCGGCATGGACCTACTACCGCCAACATCTGTTTAAACCCGCATTCTGGTACATGGCTTTTATTGCCACTTTTGTGGGGGCTATCCTTGGTAGCCTATTAGTTTATTTGCTAGATACACAGTGGCTGGAAAAAATCTTACCCTTACTCATTATCGGTATAGCTGTTTATAGCTTAGTCAGCCCCAATGCGATATCCGATACCGATTGCCAAGCATTGGCTCAATCACCGCCTAAACAAAAACAAGGGCTACAAGGGCTGATCCTCGGCGCCTATGACGGCTTTGCAGGTCCAGGGATTGGCGCATTTGGGACCGTCAGTGCAGGTTCACTCTATAAATTACCCTTGCTTCACAGCTGCGGCCTTGCCCGTGCGATGACGTTTACCAGCAACCTCACCGCCTTAGGGATTTTTGCGTGGCTAGGGCAAGTACAATGGCAAATAGGGCTTTGGATGGGCTTGTGTATGATGTTAGGCTCGTTTATCGGCGCCCGCTGTGCGATTAAATTGGGCTTACCCTTTATTCGGCCCTTATTTGTGTTAATTGTACTCGCGATTGCGGCAAATTTAGTTTGGAGTGCATGGTTTTGAATACAAAGCAGCTACTCAGCATCCTGAAAAATCAACTCAAAGCGCTCGAGCAGGAAGTCATTCTGCACGATAACCACCTCGCACCGCAGCAACGTAAACTCTTGCTAGATACCGAGCGTTTTAACCAATCGTTATTTATTCAGCATGGTGCCCAGTTAATGCCCTGCATCGAGCAGATCCGCAGTAGTATCAGTCAGTTGGAAAAACAAATTAACCTCAAACTCGCGCCTCACACTATCGCGTTGAGTTGTGAACGCATTCAAGATAGATTCACAGCGGTAAAGCGCGCACTCCTGACCACATCCATTGATTTAAAATCAAAAAACCAGCAACGCGCCAGTAGCCGTGCTCGTTTTGCCAAGCGTCAAGCCCTATCCCATCAAGAAAGCGGATTTGGCTGGATCGCCAGCAATGTGTTACAAAATAGCCATGAAATTTACGAAGAACTGAACAAGCACTTAAACTGGGCGAAAAAATTTGAGCAAAAAATTGCAGAAATGGAATCAAAACTTGAAAACTGTCATAGTGCTGACAAAATCAGTTTGCAAAATGACATCCTTTTGATGCATCGTCGTCTAGGGAAATGCAGACAAGCTATCAGTTATATAGAAGATCGCATTCAAGCATTCGAACGTCCGCATCAGAGCCATAATCGTTAAGGAACAATAATGAAATCACTTTTGCCAATCAGTAGTCTGCTCGTGTTACTCGGCTCTGCCTCAGCCTTTGCTGCAGATCTGAATATTCCCATGTCCTTCGAATACCTTGCCCTCGATGGTAAAAAAGTCGAGTCCAGCGTATTTAATCACAAGAGCAGCTTAGCCTTGGCGTCTGGTACCCATAAAATTGCCATTCGTTACCATGAGATGGTTGAAGACGACTTTAGTGATAGCCAAACCTTTGTTAAATCAGCCCCTTTTATTGTGACCTTAGAAGTCGATGGTGATCATCAATACTACCTCCAAGCCGCCGAAGGTAAAGTGGTCAAAAAACCTAAGTCCTATGCTCAAAATCCACAGGTAGTGTTAACCCGCAGTGACAAGGGCCAAGTCAACTACCAAGTTGCCAATACCGATATTGAAGAAGAAAGTTTTGTTTCTCGCCTGTTCAGTGGTAACCAAGCCGTTGATGTATCCGGTACGGCTGCGGCAGCGACGGGAGCAGCGGGTGCCACGGCCGCCGTTATCACTGCGGCGCCAACCTCGACCCAAGCCGCGATAAATGCAACGTCATTAACGGCGCCAGTCGATGCTTCTAAGGCGGCGGCAGCGAGTCCCCAGCAAATGTTGCAGTATTGGTGGCTACAAGCCGATGAGAAAACACGTAAAGAATTTATGAGTTGGGCAATTTCACAGCTATAACACCTTGCGATAACAAGGTTTAGTCGATATTGGCTATGATCCCATTGGTTTATCACGCCAGCTATTCCAAGCTGGCGCTTCCCTCTCACCACAGATTTCCCACCACTAAATACGCAAACCTTCGGCAATACTTATTCGATAATCAGCTTGCTACACCAGCACAGTTTCACGCCCCCATCGCGATGACGGCGCAGGATGTCATGCAAGTACATCAAAAAGAGTATGTTGAGCAGTTTATCACAGGCACTTTACCAATGATGGCGTTCAGACGAATTGGTTTTCCCTGGAGTGAAGCCTTAGTCGAGCGTACTTTACATTCAGTGGCGGGCACCACACTCACAGCCTCATTAGCTATCGAGCACGGCATTAGCCTGCATTTAACCGGTGGTTATCACCATGCCCACTACGATTTTGGCAGTGGTTACTGTATTTTCAACGATCTTATCCTAGCGGCTAGAAATGCCATTGCTAACCAGCAAGTACACAAGGTACTGATTTTTGATTGTGATGTGCATCAAGGTGACGGTAGTGCAACACTCAGCCACCGACATCAAGGAATAGTCAGTTGCTCTATTCACTGTAAAGAGAATTTCCCGAGTCGTAAGCAATATTCCCACTATGATATCGAACTGAGCAAAGGCAGCGATGATAGCGTCTACCTCGAAACCATGGAGCAGACACTCGCCCTCCTTATTCGGATCCATCAGCCGGATCTTATCCTCTATGATGCAGGGGTCGATATTCATCAAGATGACGATCTCGGTTTGCTGAATATCAGCCAAGAAGGGGTGTTCAGACGGGATTTGACTGTGTTGTCAATGGCAAAATCGGCAAATATTCCAATTGCAGCCGTGATAGGCGGCGGCTATAGCAGAGACGCACTACAATTAAGCCAAAGACACAGCCAACTTTTTATTGCGGCAAACCATTTGTGGTAGCACACTCAATAAAAACCATCATGGAGCACAGCGATGCAACTCGAAATCCGTAACTATTACGAAGTTCTCTTAATGGAAATGTTATCCGATGAAGGACTTATGGATGAACTGCCAGAGGATTATTTAGCCGACCTCTGTTGTGTAACACTCAACCAACTGCCCGTGCGTTATATACGCCACCTCGTCGACACTTACTTTTTTGAAGACTACAACGAGTTGCAGGAGTTGAAGCGGGAAATTCAAGCCGCATTAGAAAAATCCCGAGCCTTTCTCAAACAGAATCTACAAAAAAAGCTGCAGGAAGAAACAGAATATTGATTTTTGCCAACAACATTTGCCAGTAAAATGATTAAGCGTAAAACTAAATGAGGTTGGAGTTTGAGTAAAACTAGAGAAAACAGAAAGGAATTTGGAGGTTCCCCTAGAGCCGACACCCCGGCACACGAGTCGCTTGCTGCGGTTGCTCCCTTCCGGGCCTGGCCGAGTTCACAAGTTATCATTGCGGGGGGACCCTAGGGTCACCATAACTTCAAATAACAATCCACAATGAAGTGAGGACATTAGTTGAACGACGCGGATTATCCCCTATGGCACCTAAGGGATCAAGTGCTAATCCACCCATTTGGCAAATATCCCGCTTAACTGGACAATCTATAGGCAAACCATGGTATTTAAATGATAAAAGCCTACATTCGTAGGCTTTTTCGGCGTTGTTGCGCTCAAATAATCATTATTTGGCGTGGATGAATGGTTCAGATCTTCATCAAATGTCGATTCTGTTCAATCAGTTTTGCACCGATACCCGATACATTCGCTAAATCATCGACCGCCTTAAACTTACCGTTCTGGGCACGGTAATCTATGATAGCCTGGGCCTTAGCGGCACCGATCCCTTTCAGCATTTGCAACTGTTCAGAGGAGGCGGTATTAATATTGACTTGAGTGGTATCAGGTACCGCCTTTTTCGCTTCCGATGCCGCATCCTTCACATCCATGTTTGCTTGAGTCTGTACTTTAGTGGCTTCTTTGACGGGATCCGCTGCGATTGCAGGGATGGCTACTAATGCAGTCAGCGCAATTGCACTCACAATAGCCGTTATATTGCGTGTGGTTTTCATAATAGTTCCTCTTTCCATAATATTCGGCCTTTCGTCCTACTTCCGTGGCCTCAAATCAAAAATAGACTAAGGTCTTCTGAATTACCAAATCGCCACAACAAATATTATCCATCACTCAACTTAAGGCCTATTCAGGCATGCTTAATCATAAAATAGCGTGCATGTTTGAGCATAAAAATAGGGCGCTTACTCGCGCCCCATTTTTACCGCTGTTAAATGCGCGACTTTACCATCATGCCAATCTCCCTAAGGCTTGGCTTAGGTCGGCGATAATGTCATCACAATCTTCTAGGCCGATGGAGATCCGCAACAGATTGTCACCAATCCCAGCCGCCGCCCTCGCCTCTGGCGTATAGGGAGAGTGCGTCATCGACGCTGGATGTTGGATCAGGGATTCAGCATCGCCTAAGCTCACCGCAATAGAGAACAAGCTTAAATGCCCCACAAAGGCCATAGCTTCTTCTAAATTTGCCGCCAGTTCAAACGCGATCACCCCTCCGGCACGTTTCATCTGCTTACCAATGAATTTATGTCCTTGATGAGATTTAAGCCCAGGATAATACACCCGGTTAATACTGGGATGTTCGGCCAAAAACTCGGCCACGCGCTGGGCACTATCGCAATGGCGCTGCAAACGCACATCTAAGGTTTTAAGGCCGCGCAAGATCAGCCAAGCATCGTGGGGCGATATCACAGCACCAATGTCTTTTAAGATTTCATACTTCACTTTATGGAGTTGTGCTTCACTGCCACACACTATCCCCGCAATCACATCACCATGACCATTCAGGTATTTAGTCGCACTGTGGATCACTAAATCGATACCAAAATCCAGCGGCCGCTGCAGTAATGGGGTCATAAAGGTATTGTCGACAATACTCACTAGCTGATGACGTTTGGCAATATTCGCAATTGCCGCTAAATCAAACACCTGCAAATGGGGATTGACTGGGGTTTCACAGAAAATGACCTTAGTATTGGCTTTAATTGCCGCTTCAATGTCTGCCAGAGATGAAAAATCCACTAGGGATACTTCAATACCAAAGCGAGCAAACTGCGTCGTCATTAAGGCAAAAGTACAGCCGTATACGGCATTAGACGCCACTAAGTGATCGCCCATTTGCAGGTTAGCCAATAATGCGGCGGATACCGCGCCCATACCAGATGCCGTTGCGGCGGCAGCCTCTGCACCTTCTAAAATCGCCATTTTACGTTCAAGCTCGGCGGTTGTCGGATTACCTAAGCGCGTGTAAATATACCCCGGCTCATTACCCGCAAATCGCTCACCACCTTGCTGTGCAGACTCAAACACAAAAGTCGCACTCTGATAAAGCGGCGTCACTAAGGCGCCAAATGCCTCCCGTTCGTGGCCGCCATGAATAACCTGTGTTGCCGCTTTCCACATCTTGCCTGACTCATCTTGCATACCTAGCTCCTTGTAATTGGCATTGAGCGGTTCCCGTTCTTAATTGATTGTTCGTTTGGGATGCTCAATGCCCGTGTTATAGATAAGAAACATTAGCCCTATCGAATAAGCTCTACCATAACGCGGCCAAGCACTTAAGCCAGTAGCATGGCGAAAATAGCAGTGCACAAAGTGTAATTAACTTGTTACATAACACTTTTCAGTCGCACTTTGTCATACTCGCTACCTGCAAAAAATTCATGAAAAATGCGCTAAGGAACCAGTCCATTAGCGCATCTACTTTGACGACTTTAATCAGTCAATCATTTGATATTAAATAGCATTTACTCTCTAGATTTATCTTTAGCTGAACGAGAGACCTTGTCATCAACATCGACGAACTGGCCTTTTAATGCATCGCGACCTTCCTTAGTAAACAGCTTGCCTGAAAACTGCTTCAGCTCGATCAACAATTCTTGATGCACTTTAGACAATTTAGGCCTTTGCTCTTCCCTAAACACAATCGGCCGACACAGCGCCATGGCTTGATATCCAAGGCGCGCAGTTAACATACCGCCGCCTAAGCCTTGGGCCAAGCGAGCTGACAATTTACCTGTCATTTCAACCGATAACAGCTGTGTCCCTAAATCGGTAACTAATTCACTGGTGCCCGCATAAATAATATTGATGATGATACTGCGGATAAGTTTAATCCGGCTCCAGTAACCTAACTCAATGCCATAGCAGCGGGCGACATCACGCAGCATACGTTGATTACGCCATAGGATGATAGCCATATCGAGCACGGCTAACGGACTGGCCGCCAGTAGCACTGCCGACTCTGCCGCATAGCGTCGCACCACTTTCTTTGCTAGCTCATCCCGCTCCGTCAACACTAAGTCCTCGAATAACAAGACTTTCTCGGCATCGTTATGCTCATCTTTTAATGAGCGGCGAAGTTGCTGCAAACCTTGGCTGTCGCCATAGTGGCACACTATGTTATCAATAAAGCTATCTGCCTCACCCATTTGCATGCTCTGCGCCAGCCTAGCGCCCGTTTCTTGGGTATCGGCGACCTGTTTAAGCCGCTTGAGTTTACAGTATTCACTGACTGCGCCCGCCAATGCCCACGCACTGACAACCCCAAGCACCACACCATAAAAACTGAACAACCAAGGGCTCTCAAGCCAAGCATCCCTCAATCCTAATCCTGTTTGAACCACCACGAGCAGCAATAAACTCGCTACCGCCAGACGAGCGAGCCAAGACCAAGGGCGTGACTTGACGAACTGAGGCGATACCGATTTAGCATCGATCATTTCTGGATGGGCAGACAGCGTCTCATCCATTAATTCCTCAATATCGGCAGCCACTTGTTGCACAGGCGTATGCGGATCAAAGGCTTTCGCCCCTTTGAGTTCCTCTTTGCTGGGTTTGAGCTGTACGACTTGTGGGTCAAACAGCTGCTGCTTTTTCAGCGGCTTTTGTTTAACTGCCTGTTGTTCAATGGATTGTTCAGCTGATTGTTCAGCCGAGCGTTTAAATGAGTTCGCAGAAGAATTAGGGGCCTGCTCATTTGGCTTATCCGATAGCTTTAGCGTCATTCCAACTTATCTCCCAGTAAATACTGCAACAGATGATCGAGACGAATATGGTCAAAGTGCACTTGAGATGGGTCAGCATTGACATTGCTCGGCGGTGCAAAGCCGATAAAGTTAAACCCTTGGTCACGCCAAAAATCGGGTTCAGGTAAGCGAGTGGGTACTTCGCCTGGAAACAAGGTCAGGGCTTTGCCATTGAGTCCCGTTCCCTGCACGACTTCCACCTCACCCTCTTGGGTTGTTACCATGCCATGGCGAGTCGCTTTGATGGCGCTAATCGCCATCGTCTCCACTTTACAACCATCGAAACTGGCAAAATGCTGGCTGTGTTTCAACATATCGGTCAACAGGGATAAAACATGGCTCTGCTGATCGCGGGTCACATGGTCAACCTTGCTCGCAGCAAACAATAAACGGTCGATGCGGGGGGCAAATAAACGCCGTAAATAACTCGATTGGCCAAACTGAAAGCTTTCCATAATGGCATTGAGCGCCGCGCCCATATCCTCAAATTGCTTTTTACCGCGATTCAACGCACTAAAACAGTCTACTAGCACGAGTTGCCGATCAAAACCGGCAAAGTGGTTTTTATAGAAAGGCTTAACCACCTTAGTGACATATTCTTGATAACGTTTTTCCAGTACATGGAATCCACTGTGTTTATCGCTTTGCGAAAACTCAGCGAACTTTTCATCATTAACCAATAATAGGGGGAAAAAAGCCAATAAGGGAGCGCCCTGCCATTCGCCCGGCAATAACATGCGTCCGGGCTGCGCTTGGTAATAACCTTGCACGTGCACTAAATCGTTGAGTAATGACTGATATTGATCGGCAATCAGCTTTAATTGCTGCTCATCGGCGCTGGCGGCTAAATCCAATGACATCAAAGATTGTTCAAACTCAGCATACAAGGATGAGCTTTTAAGATTCTCGATGCGAACTTGTTGAGCACGGCACCAAGTGACGAAGTCTTGGCGCAGCATAGGTAAATCGAGTAACCATTCGCCGGGATAATCGACTATGTCCAAATACAGTGTGGCGGTATCAGAAAACTTGGCCAGTAAGCCCTTTTGCGGCTGGTATTTTATCGCCAAGCGTAATTCAGAAATCGTGCGAGTGGAAGCTGGCCAAGTCGCAGGATTGGAAGTGAGCGCTAACATGGCGCCTTGATAATCAAAACTGGCGATTTCCAGATCCGGCTGCATGGCACGCTTAACTCCGAGCAGACGCTGATCGCGGCTCACCTGCCACAATGGCAAAGCGCTGTTGTTGCGGGCATGGGGTAAGGTTGAGACGGGGCCAGAATTGAGTAACTGATTGACTAACCCGGTAATAAACGCGGTTTTTCCCGCACCAGAAAGCCCAGTCACCGCCAAACGTAAATGCCGGTCCGCAGTGCGATGTAACAGGGATTGGCCCTTTTGGGTTATTTTATGGAGCGAGGCATCAAGCATTCCCATAGAGACTTCCCTTATGTCGAATGATGTTAACTTATGTTAAGTGATCTTGACTATACACTGGAATGGACAAGAGATTAAGCAACAAGGGCGGACATGGCCGCCCTTTAGAAGGGTTACAAACTATTGATTTGTCTTTTTAAATCAAAGTTGTCAGAGGTGACGTGACGTTCTAAATTTTGTAGCCTGACTTCCAGACTTCGAAATTGACGACTCACGTCGCTCAGCGCTTGCTTGGCGGGTTCTCCCGACTGCCACGGCTTCTTCTTCACCTCTATATCGTCCCTATCGTACGACTTTTGTGGTTTGATGTCTAAAATCACCCACAAGGCGACATAGATGATAAATACCACACCTGAGCCGCCGAGTAAGAAGATAGACACAGCCAGTACTCGCACTAACCAAGTTTCAATCGCAAAGTACTCGGCAATCCCTGCGCATACACCCGCTATTTTGCCTGACTGGGGAATGCGGTACAAAGTACGGCCATTAGATCCTCTCATGTTTCCCCCTCCATTCGGGCGATTCTGTATCCAGAATGGCCTCTAAGGTCTCGATACGTGCCGCCATTTTATCGGCTTTGGCAATCAAATCATTGAGTTGTGAAAACTCTTCCTCAGTGAGTCCCTGGCTCACTTGTCGCTTACTGCGATAATGAAGAACTAACCATATTGGCGCGACTATCACCATGAAAATAATAATCGGCGCCATCAGTACGTCCATATCCATAACTCACCTCTGAATTGTTATTCTTTTGACTTAGTTGGCGCTTTAGCTTTTACCTTGGCTTTGAGCGCTGCCAGTTCTGCATTCACAGAGTCTTCCGCTTCCAGCGCCGCAAACTCATCGGCTAAGGTCTTTTTGCCGCCAAGATCGTAGGATTCAACTTGGGCTTCTAAGCCTTCGACACGGCGCTCATATTGTTCAAACTTGAGCATAGCGTTGTCGATTTTGCTTGAATCTAACTGCTTTTTCACTTCTAAGCGCGATGACGCGGTTTGAGTGCGCAGAATAATGGTCTTTTGGCGTGCTTTAGCGTCGAGCAGCTTTTCCTGCAGCATGCTCACTTCATCTTTCAAGCGTGCAATGTGCTCATCAATAACAGTTAACTCTTGATTCAGCGTGTCTGCTAAACCAGTCGCTTTTTGCTTTTCAACTAAAGCGGCTTTCGCTAAGTCTTCACGGTCTTTCGACAGTGCCAGTTCAGCCTTATCTTGCCAATCTTGCACTTGCTCTAACACGCGATTGATACGACGTTGCAGCTCTTTCTTTTCAGCTAACACTTTAGCTGAGGTCGAACGCACTTCAACGAGTGTGTCTTCCATTTCTTGGATAATCAGTCGAACCATTTTTTCTGGGTCTTCGGCTTTATCCAGCAATGCGCTGATATTAGAGTTAATGATATCGGCGAAACGAGAGAAAATTCCCATAATCCTATCCTCAAATTGATGTTGGTCTCGTATAAGGTAATACACTAACCGTGCCAACTTTTAATTATTATTAAAATACAGCAAGTTAAACAAAAAATTAACTTTTACTTCCTTTTACGCTCCAAGCCACTTATTATCATTTTCACCAATTTTTAGCGCGAAAGACTAAAAAATATCGTGGATAATAAATTTCAACAAGACAACCTTATCGGTCAATCTAACGCCCTACTCGAAGTGTTAGAACATGTGTCGCAAATTGCGCCCCTGTCTAAACCCGTACTGATTATTGGTGAACGTGGCACAGGTAAAGAGCTGATTGCCGAACGCTTACATTATCTGTCTAAGCGCTGGGATCAAAGTTTTATTAAGCTAAACTGTTCATCTTTGAGTGAAAATTTACTCGAGAGTGAATTGTTTGGCCATGAGTCTGGCGCCTTTACCGGCGCCAAAGGCAAACATGAAGGTCGCTTTGAGCGCGCCGACGGCGGCACCTTATTCCTCGACGAATTAGCCAATACCTCCGGACTTATCCAAGAAAAGCTCCTGCGCGTCATTGAATATGGCGAATTTGAGCGGGTCGGCGGCAGTAAAACCGTGCAGGCCGATGTCCGTTTAATCTGTGCCGCCAATGAAGATCTACCAGCCCTTGCCGAAGCAGGCGAATTTCGTGCCGACTTATTAGACAGACTCGCCTTCGATGTGATTACGCTGCCACCGCTACGTTGTCGCCCAGAAGACATCATGACGCTGGCGGAATACTTTGCCGTTGGCATGGCGCGCCAATTAAAGCTGCAATTATTCAGCGGTTTCAGCGCCCATGCGGTCGAGCAATTAATGACCCACGACTGGCCGGGGAATATCCGCGAACTTAAAAACGTGGTCGAGCGCAGCGTCTATCGCAATGGCGGTGAAAATCGCCCCATAGATCATATTACCCTCGACCCCTTTGCGTCACCCTATCGGCCTCAAACGCGAGTCAAAACCCGCGAGCGTCAACTCCCCCCTGTAGCGCCAACGACTGTGGCCAGAACGCCCCAAGTTATGCCGGCACTTGAATCGGCAGCGGTTGCCAACAATGATTCAGCTATGAATACTTTTAATTTCCCGCTGGATTTCAAAGAGCAAACGGAGAAGTACGAGATGGACCTGCTTCAGCAGGCACTCTCAAACAGCCAGTATAATCAGAAGAAGACGGCGGAGCTTCTAGGATTAAGCTATCACCAGCTGCGTGGCATCCTGAAAAAGTACAATTTACTCGATAAAGCATAAGCAGATTGCCCACGGGGGAGATGCACTGCTAAAATAGCCTTTCATAGTCGATAAAATAATGATTTATAAATGAGTGTGCTAATTAGACGCCTGTGCCTAACAACTGCAGTTTCCTGCATGAGTTGGTTGTTGGTCGCGTGTGGCCCCCAACGACTCCCTTCCGGTTTGGTCTATTGCTCCGAAGGGAATCCCGAGTCTTTTAATCCGCAGTTGGTGACCTCTGGCACGACAATCGATGCCACCTCGCATCAAATTTATAGTCGCTTAATCGACTACGATACTCAGTCAGGCAAACTCGTTCCGGCACTGGCAACCCATTGGTCAATGTCAGAGGATGGCCTAAGTTACCGATTTGTCCTCAGGGAAAATGTCAAATTTCAATACTCATCGCGTTTTACTCCCTCTCGCACTTTTAATGCCGACGATGTGTTATTTTCTTTTAATCGCATTATTGACCCCCAACATCCTTACCATTGGGTCTCCCGCACTGGCTATCCCTTTTTCCAAAGCATTGGCTTTGCAAAGCAAGTAAAAGAGATAAAAAAGATAAATGACCATGAAGTCATTTTTTATTTAGCCCGCCAGGACGCCTCTTTTCTGTCAAATCTAGCGACCGACTTTGCGGTGATCTTATCCGCTGAATATGCGCAGCAGCAGTTAGCCCTAGGTCATCCAGAAAACGTCGATCACTTTGCCATAGGTACAGGGCCATTTACCTTAGTGCAATACGCTAAAAACGAGTATATCCGCTATCGCCGTAATCCCGATTTTTGGGGCGAGCCGGCAAAAATTGATATGCTGGTATTTGATATCACCCCAAAAAGCACTGTCAGGCTCGCTAAACTTATCGCGGGGGATTGCAGTGTGTCGGCGCTCCCTAAGGCAGGTGAACTGCCTGTGATCAAACAACATCATGACTTAATAATTGAGTCTCAACCGGGACTCAACGTCGCATTTTGGGCCTTTAACACCCAAAAGCCACCACTAGATGATGTCCGCGTACGCCGCGCCCTCGCCTATGCGGTCGATAAGCAAAATATCCTACGGGCTGTCTATCAAAATACCGCCATTGAGGCAACAGGCGTTCTGCCACCCGCCTCTTGGGCCTACGATAACAATAAAGGACTGAACGATTACAACCCACAAAAAGCGCGGGATTTACTCAAAGAAGTGGGGATAAAAAATCTCAGTATCGATATTTGGGCCATGCCAGTCGCCCGGGCTTATAACCCTAATGCGTTGAAAACCGCTGAATTAATTCAATCTGACTTAGCGAATATCGGCGTTAAGGTCAATATTGTGAGTTACGACTGGAGTGTATTTAGCCAAAGGCTCAGCCGCGATGAATATGACTCAGTGCTCATTGGTTGGAATGCCGATAACAGTGATCCCGACAATTTCTTTACCCCACTACTCAGCTGTTCGGCGATGCAGTCGAACAACAACCGCTCTCGCTGGTGTAACCGCCAATTTGATGCCATCTTAGATAGGGCGCGAGAAGTGTCGACCCAGGCAGAACGCAAAGCCATTTACCAAGAGGCCGAGGCCTTTCTAGCCGACCAAGTGCCTATGGTGAGTTTAGCCCACGCCAAACGTGTTGCCTTAACTCGTAGCAATGTCCAAAACATGCAACTCACTCCCTTTGGTGGAATCTCCTTTGCCCATACCAGCCAAGCTCCGCTGGAGGCTCACTGATGTTCAGATACCTTTTGAGACGCCTCTATCTCTTTCTTGCGACATCGCTGGTGATGGTTGGAGTACTGTTTTACACCACAGGATTATTTCCCGTTGAACGTAGTTTTGCACTGACGGGTATTCACGCTCCTACAGCAAACCAATTGGTGCAAATAGAACAAGACTACAAATTAAATGACAATCAAGCATGGCAATTCTTTGCTTATTTGCAGCAAAGATTGAGTGGTAATTTAGGGGTATCGGTCACCTCAAACCAAAGTGTTGCCGAAGAATTAAGCGCCGTCCTTCCCGCCTCGTTTGAATTAGCCATTATGGCGGCAATCATTGCCATTGGCTTAGGGGTACCACTCGGGGTTTTAGCCTCTCAAAGCCAGCATAAACTCACCCAGAATACCATTATGGCCATTACCCTTACGGGCTATTCAGTGCCCGTTTTCTGGTTGGGACTTTATCTGTCGCTCTGGTTTGGGGTCGATCTGGGCTGGTTACCTATTTCGGGACAGCTTAACTTGTTGTATGAGATTAAGCCGATCACAGGCTTTATGTTAATTGATATCTTACTTTCTGAGTCTGAATACAGCATGTCAGCCTTTAAAGATGCGCTGTTACATATCGTCTTACCCGCAACAACGTTAGCCGTTTTACCTTTTACCGTGGTCGTTCGCAGCACCCGCTCGGCCATGATGAATGTGATGAATCAGACCTTTATTCGCGCCGCCGAAGCTCGGGGAATGCACACCAGCACTATTATTTTGCGCCATGCCCTGCCCAATGCCTTAATCCCTGTGCTTAAACACCTTGGTTTAATGCTTGGCTCCTTTGCCAGCTATGCCATTGTAGTCGAAATGATTTTCTCTTGGCCTGGCGTGGGGTCTTGGCTGGTATCGGGAATTTATCAACGGGATTATACTGTTATCCAAGGCGGCATTTTGGCCGTTGCCTTGCTGATCATCTTCCTAAGTATCTTGATTGAAGTATTGCATACTGTCTTCAATCCACTGAGCAGAAAAGACCTTTATGCCGCCAGTTAAAATTTATCAAGAAGATCAAATCGCCTCCCCAATGATGCGGGTGTGGCAAAATTTTTCGGCTAACCCATTCGCCTTAGCTGGTCTGTGGACTATTGCATTCCTGCTTTTGCTAACCCTGTTTGGCCCTATGATTGCGCCTTTCCCACCCGAAGCTCAAGATCCCAGAGCATTATTATTACCTCCATCTTGGGACCCTTCAGGCACTGTGGCTCATTTTTTAGGGACAGATGATCTCGGCCGCGATATTTTTAGCCGTTTACTACATGATGCCCATTTAACCTTCGGTATGGCACTTTTAATCGTAATTACCGCCCTAGTGACAGGATTTATTATCGGTTCATTATCAGGAATGATGCGTGGCTTAAAGTCCAGCATCCTTGGTCATTTACTCGACGCACTACTGTCTATCCCCTCACTTTTGATGGCCATACTTGTGGTTGCCGTAATGGGGCCGGGGCTTGAAAATGTGTTTTGGGCAGTGGGGATTGCACTCACGCCTCAATTTGTACGCTCGATACATCAATCTGTGCATGAGGAATTGCAAAAAGAATACGTTACCGCGGCACGTTTAGATGGTGCCAACTCGCTGCAAATTTTTTGGTATGTGATCATGCCAAACGTGTGGGAAGTGGTGATTATTCAGACGACCTTAGCCATTTCTGCGGCGATTTTGGATATCGCGGCCCTCGGATTTTTAAGCTTAGGTGCACAGGCTCCGAGTCCAGAATGGGGAGCCATGGTGGCACAGGGCATAGATAATTTATTGACCGCACCTTGGACGGTAACTATTCCGGGATTAGCGATTCTTTTTAGTGTGCTGGCCATTAACTTGGTTGGTGATGGCCTACGGTCGGCGCTCGCGCCCATCAGAAACTAACTTATGCCTTTACTCGACGTACGAAATCTCACGATTGAACTCGATACGCCCCACGGCAGAGTGCGGGCGCTCGAAAAGGTCAGCCTAACACTTAATGCGGGGGAAATTCATGGCCTAGTCGGTGAATCAGGCTCTGGACGAAGTTTGTTGGCTAGGGCGATTCTTGGGATCCCTGGCCCCAATTGGACCATAACCGCCGACCGTATGATGTGGGACGGCAATAACCTTATGACGATGAGTTCGAAGGAACGCCGTAACCTGATGGGCTCAGATATGGCGATGATTTTCCAGGATCCCTCAGGCAGTCTAGACCCCGCGCAGACCGTTGGGAGTCAGTTGATGCAGGCTATGCCAAAAAATCCCAAAGCCTATTTCTGGCAACGGCGCAAACAGGCCCAACTGACAGCGCAAAAATGGCTACATAAAGTCGGTATAAAGGACCCAAAGAAAGTGATGGCGAGTTACGCTTGGGAATTGTCCGAGGGTGAATGCCAAAAAGTGATGATCGCCATGGCCGTCGCCAATCAACCGCGACTCTTGATTGCCGATGAACCGACAAACTCCATGGAGCTCAGCACTCAGGCCCAGATTTTTCGCCTACTTTCCCAACTCAATCAGCTGCAAAACGTGTCAATTTTGATCATCAGCCATGAGCTTGAAACCTTAGCCCAGTGGTGTGATCACTTGTCAGTACTCTACAGTGGCCAAGTGATGGAGTCGGGACCAACCGAGGAACTGATTGCCACTCCCTATCACCCCTACACTAAGGCATTACTCGATAACATGCCTGACTACTCGGGTATCAAAGCGCACAAGGCTATAATGCCAACGCTCCCTGGCTCAGCACCTGCGCTACAACATCTTCCCATTGGTTGCCGCCTAGGGCCAAGGTGCCCCGAGGCACAAAAGAAATGTGTAAACCAGCCAAGTTTAAGCCACCTAAAAAACCGCTACTTTGCATGCCATTTCCCTTACCACGGCGAAACAACAAATGACGACCCCACTGCTTAAAGTTAACGACCTCTATAAAAGATATGATACAGGTTATAAAGGCTTCTCACGCCAATATAACGATGCATTAGCCCCTGTGTCCTTCGAACTGAATAGTGGTGAAACCTTAGCCATAGTCGGTGAAGCGGGCTCGGGTAAGAGTACCCTTGCACGAATTCTTGTCGGTGCAGAACCGCGCAGCGGTGGTGAAATTTACTTTGAAGGTGAAGCCTTAGATAGCCGCAACATCAAACAGCGCTGCCGTTTGATCAGAATGATTTTCCAAGATCCTAATACTTCGCTCAACCCCAGACTCACTATTGGGCAACTGCTCGATGAGCCACTGCGGTTTAACACTGAGCTTTCGGCTAAAGAGCGCCATAGCCAAGTCATAGACACCTTAAGGAAAGTCGGTTTATTGCCGGAACATGCTGATTTCTATCCGCATATGATCTCCGAAGGTCAAAAACAACGGGTCGCTGTGGCGCGGGCTCTCATGCTCAACCCCAAGATTATTATTGCCGATGAGGCATTAACCGCATTGGATCTTTCTGTACGCTCGCAAATTCTAAACTTATTGCTCAAACTGCAAAAAGATCTCGGCTTGTCTTATATTTTCGTCTCCCATAATCTCAATATTATTCGCCATGTTAGCGATAAAATTATGGTATTGCATAAGGGGATTATGGTTGAAAAAGCCCCGACAGAACAGATATTTAACTCACCACAACATGAATACACCCAGAGGCTGATCCAAGAGCAGAGCCTGTTTGTCCACAAGCGTTAAACTGCTCCAACCACTTAAATAATCAGGCGAATTGGTTAAAAATAGATGCCATTTACTCGCTGAAATATTTATCCTATTGGCTATTTTGATAGAAGAAGCGTAAACATGATTATCAAACCCAAAATTCGTGGTTTTATTTGCACCACAACCCATCCCGTTGGCTGTGAAGCCAACGTTCAAGAACAAATCGCCTTAACCAAAGCCAAGGGCAAAATCGCTAATGGCCCTAAAAAGGTTTTAGTGGTGGGCTCATCAAGCGGTTACGGTCTGTCTTCACGTATCGCCGCCGCTTTCGGTAGCGATGCAGCGACCATTGGCGTGTTCTTCGAAAAGCCAGGTACAGAGGCCAAACCTGGCACTGCAGGCTGGTATAACTCTGCCGCTTTCGATAAGTTCGCCAAAGCCGCAGGCTTGTATTCTAAGAGCATTAACTGCGATGCCTTCAGCCATGAAGCTAAGCAAAAAGTGATTGAGCTTATCAAACAAGATCTCGGCGAAATCGATATGGTCGTTTACTCACTGGCATCCCCAGTGCGCAAACTGCCCGATTCGGGTGAGCTTATCCGCTCTGCACTGAAACCTATAGGTGAAACCTACACTGCGACTGCGGTTGATACCAATAAAGACTGCATCATAGAAGCGACCGTAGAGCCCGCAACCGAGCAAGAAATTGCCGATACTGTCACGGTTATGGGCGGTGAAGATTGGGAACTGTGGATCAAAGCCTTATCAGAAGCAGGTGTATTAGTCGATAACTGCAAAACGGTTGCCTATAGTTACATAGGCACTGAACTGACCTGGCCAATTTACTGGCACGGTGCCCTTGGCAAGGCCAAGATGGATTTAGATCGCGCAGCGAAAGCCTTAAATGAGCAACTGTCCGCCACTGGCGGCAGCGCTAACGTTGCGGTACTGAAGAGTGTTGTGACTCAAGCGAGTTCGGCCATTCCAGTCATGCCTTTATATATCGCTATGGTATTTAAGAAAATGCGCCAAGAAGGACTCCACGAAGGTTGTATGGAGCAAATCTACCGCATGTTCAGCGAGCGCCTATTCCGTGCCGATGGTGCTAAGCCAGAAACCGACAGCGATAATCGCCTGCGTTTAGACGATTGGGAACTGCGTGAAGAGATCCAGCAGCATTGCCGTGATTTATGGCCACAAGTGACCACAGAAAACTTGTCAGAGTTAACGGATTACCGTGAATATAAAGCTGAATTTATTAAACTCTTTGGCTTTGGTATTGAGGGTATTGATTACGATGCCGACGTTAACCCATACGTTGAGTTTGATGTTATCGAGCTCTAATCGACTGCGATAGCGAGTCACTGCTTACCACTAGGTTAAACGCCACTTTTTAGTGGCGTTTTTATTTACAACGCCCAAACTGAGATGCGCTATCGACACATTTCATCACGTTGAAAAACAAAAAGGCCAAGTGAAATCACTTGGCCTTTTAATCGAAGTTTACAAGTAGGATAACCAGTTCAATGCGCTATCCTCACTTAACTCATTCTTCTACAGGGTAAAGTACCTTGGCATTGGCTTTGAGTGAATCGATCAAGCCACGATAATCTGCTTCACTGTATTGTGCATTCAAACGTTGCTTAAGTGCATTCACTAGCTCATCACTCACGCCTTCTGCCGCGTTGACTTTATCTAGCGCAACCACAGCATAACCGTTTGCTAAACCAACGGTATCGACAACAGGAGTTGTGCTCGGTGTTGGCATTTGGAATACTTTGCCCACTATGGCAGCATCGATGGTTTGTTCACCGCGGCCCAATTTAGCTTTAGCGATTAGCGCGATATCGGCAGCACCGGCTTTAACCTGTGACAGCATTTCCTGCGCCTTAGCACGTGCGGCATCGTTCGCCTGCTCTTGTTTCAAACGGTCCGTGATATCGGCCTTTACAGTCGCTAATGGCAAAGTGCCTGCATCCTGATGCTCTTTCACACGAACCACCACCACGTGGTTAGGTTCAAGCTCAATCACTTCACTGTTTAAACCTTTCAGCATAACAGTTTCAGAGAACGCGGCTTTAACTAAGTCAGGCTTGTTTAGCGCAGCTGGAACGTTATCTCGAGAGAAAAGAGGCGTCGTCTTAATATCTACGCCCACAGCTTTAGCCGTTTCAGATAGCGTATCTGGCACTTCATAACTAGTATCGGCCAATTTGCTTTGCAAACTGTAGAATTGATCCACCGCTTTCTTGTCCTGCAACTGGGCCACAATTTTAGCCTTCACGTCGGCAAAGGGCACTGTTGCACCCGCTTGTACATCGAGTAATTTAATAATGTGAAAACCAAAATCAGTTTTAACTACGCCTGAATGCTCACCCTTATTTAACGCAAATAGCGCAGCATCAAAGCTTGGGTCCATCACTCCGGGTTCAAACCAATCCAACTTACCGCCCTGCTCCGCACTTAAAGTATCGTCAGAGTTAGCTTTAGCTAAGTCAGCAAAATCGGCACCATTGTCTAGCTGCTTAGCTAAATCTTCCGCCTTGGTTTTTGCTGCTGCTTCATCGCTACCAGGAGTGACCAGTATATGGGCCGCTAGACGCTTTTCATTCGCCACATATTGTGCCTTGTGTTCATCGTAATAAGCTTGTGCTTCTTCGTCTGAAACCGGATTATTCTTCGCGAAATCAGCGGCATTCAGTTCAACATATTCTAGGCTCACCATTTCAGGGCTCATAAACTGCCCTTGGTTTGCGTCGTAGTAGTTTTTCACTTGCTCATCGCTGACACTGGCATTAGCAAGGAATGGCGCAGAATCCACGACCAAGTAACGAATGTCGCGGGTTTGACCTTGCAGCTCGGCTAATTGTTTAGCTTCACCGGGTAACACAAACTCGGTCCCCACTAGGGCGGCAGTCAGCTGGCGACGAGTCATATCGACGCGCATCATGCTTCTAAAGGTTTGTGGTTGGTAGCCTAACTGACGCAGAATCGCTTGATAACGTTCGTTATCAAATTTACCGTCAGTTTGAAAAGCGGGTTCTGTTTTAATAGCAGCAATAATTTGCTCATCAGACACTCGCAGGCCCATAGCATGTGCGGCTTGGTCGATGAGTTTGTCGGCAACTAAACGTTCTAACACGCTCTGCTTTATGCTTTCTAGGTATTTTTCGTCGGCAGATAATGCAGCAAACATTTCACCCAGTTGTTGCTCCATACGAGAGCGTTCACTCTGGTAGGCTTGCTCTAACTCGGCTTTAGTGATCTTGTCACCGTTGACTTCTGCGGCAGGGACGTCCGATTTGGAGCCTAAATAGCTACTGACACCTGCAAATGCAAAAGATAAAATCACAAGTACGAGAATGCCTTTAGCAATCACGCCTTGCGAACCGTCGCGGATCTTTTCTAACATCAGATTTCTCGCTTGTTGCGATTAACAAAATAAAAAGGCGCATCGGTTTGAGATGCGCCTTTCTGTAATTTATGGGGATAATTCAGACGCTACCACGGGTAAGCACTAAAACCCCGAGTAATGGTTGATGTAAAACGTCAAAATCCATTACTTTCAATTCGTAAAAAGCACTGATTAAACAGTGCTTATCATTACGAATGCCTTACAAAGGCCACGATATCAAAAATTAATTGACAGCGTCTTTCAGTGCTTTACCTGCTTTAAATGCAGGAATTTTTGCTGCTGCGATTTTGATTTCTTCACCCGTTTGTGGGTTGCGACCAGTACGCTCAGCGCGCTCACGCACTTCAAAAGTACCAAAACCAACAAGAGAAATTTTATCGCCTTCTTTCAGACCTTCGGTCACAGCAGCGATAAAAGAATCCAGTGCACGGCCAGCAGCGGCTTTAGAAATGTCAGCACCAGAAGCGATTTTCTCGATTAGTTCAGATTTGTTCATGTCATCCCCTTGAATGTAATTTTTTTGCGCCGCAACCAAATCCGTCTCTAGAGCGGTCTGCGGAGGCTTTTATAACAAGCTTGAATTCAAAGTTCAAGCTGAGTTCGAAAACCAAAGAAATAAAACTGGATACAGCTCAAAGCCAGTTGCGCCAAGGGCTTGGAGCAGCTGGCTCTCCACAGACCTAGGCTACCACAGGTCTGCGCTTTGTTAAGCCCCTTTTTTCATTTTTTTTAGCGTGATAGCGCATTTTCTTGCGTTATGCCAAGTTTTTAACCACTTCGAAGCCTTCAACCGGTCTTTCAAGGGCCAGTTTTAACACTTCATCGACCCAACGTACGGGGCGAATTTCTAAGTCGGCAATCACATTGGCAGGAATTTCTTCCAAATCACGCTCGTTTTCCTTTGGAATAAGTACCAGTTTTATGCCACCACGGTGTGCTGCCAGCAGTTTTTCTTTTAAACCACCGATAGGTAACACTTCACCGCGTAAGGTAATTTCACCTGTCATGGCCACGTCGGCACGCACTGGGTTCCCCGTCAAGCTGGATACTAAAGCGGTACACATAGCCGCACCCGCCGATGGACCATCTTTTGGTGTTGCACCTTCTGGCACATGCACATGGATATCACGCTTCTCATAAAAGTCGCCGTTGATACCTAATTGCTCAGCGCGGGCACGCACCACAGTCATCGCCGCTTGAATCGACTCTTGCATCACATCGCCGAGCGATCCTGTGTAGGTCAGCTTGCCTTTACCGGGTACTGAGGTGGCTTCAATTGTCAGCAAATCACCGCCAACTTCTGTCCACGCCAAACCAGTCACTTGACCGATTTGATTATTAGACTCGGCTTTACCGTAATCGAAGCGCTGCACGCCAAGGAAAGACTTGAGGTTTTCCGCCGTCACAGTGACTGACTTGACAGATTTGTCGAGCAGGATCATCTTCACGACCTTACGGCAAATCTTCGACAATTCACGCTCGAGCGAACGTACCCCAGCTTCACGGGTGTAGTAACGGATAATGCCAATAATCGCACTGTCATCGACATGGATTTCACTGGCTTTAAGGCCATTACGTTCGATTTGCTTGGAGAGCAAATGTTGCTTCGCAATATTGAGCTTCTCATCCTCGGTATAACCCGACAGACGGATCACTTCCATACGGTCTAAGAGTGGCCCCGGAATATTCATCGAATTCGAGGTCGCCACAAACATCACATCGGATAAGTCGTAATCAACTTCGAGGTAATGGTCGTTAAAGGTCGCATTTTGCTCAGGATCGAGGACTTCCAATAAAGCAGAAGCGGGATCGCCACGCATGTCCGAACTCATCTTGTCAATTTCATCCAGCAGGAATAAGGGGTTTTTCACGCCCACTTTAGCCATTTTTTGAATGACTTTACCCGGCATAGAGCCAATGTAAGTACGGCGATGACCACGGATTTCCGCCTCATCACGCACGCCGCCTAAGGCAACACGTACATACTTACGACCCGTTGCTTTGGCAATCGATTGACCCAGCGAAGTTTTACCCACACCTGGAGGGCCAACTAAACATAGGATGGGCCCCTTAAGTTGACGCACTCGGCTCTGAACTGCCAGATATTCCAGAATACGTTCTTTAACCTTTTCAAGACCATAATGATCGGTATCAAGTACTTCTTGGGCTTTGGCTAAATCACGTTTGATTTTCGAGCGCTGGCTCCAAGGCACCGATGTCATCCAATCGACATAACTGCGCACCACAGTCGCTTCCGCCGACATAGGCGACATCATGCGTAGTTTGTTCAGCTCGGCTAAGGCTTTCTCCTTCGCTTCGCTTGGCATGTTGGCCTCTTCAATCTTACGATTTAAGGCTTCAAATTCGTCATGGCCTTCGTCTAAGTCACCCAGCTCTTTCTGGATGGCTTTCATCTGTTCGTTCAGATAATACTCGCGTTGGCTCTTTTCCATCTGCTTTTTAACGCGGGTACGGATACGTTTCTCAACCTGCAGTAGGTCGATCTCCGATTCCATCATCGCCATCAAATATTCCAGACGCTCACCGACATTGACCATCTCAAGCACAGATTGCTTATCTTCAAGCTTGAGTGGCATATGGGCGGCCATAGTATCTGCCAGACGCGCCGCTTCATCGATACCCGATAAAGAGGTCAACACTTCTGGCGGGATCTTTTTGTTCAGCTTGATATAACCTTCAAACTGACCAATGGCACTGCGCACCAACACTTCTTCCTCTTTGTCTTCCAGCGGTTCTGATTCCAGATACTCAGCCTTAGCCACAAAGAATTCTGTTTCCTGGGTATAATGGGTGATACGAGCACGACGACCACCTTCAACGAGCACTTTTACCGTACCATCTGGCAATTTCAATAACTGCAAAATAGAGGCAACGGTACCAACATCGAAAATATCATCTTTCGTCGGTTCATCTAATTCGGCATCTCTCTGCGCCACTAAAATAATCTGTTTATCCTGGGCCATTGCCGTTTCGAGACAACGAATCGACTTTTCTCGGCCAACGAACAACGGAATTACCATATGGGGATAGACCACCACATCTCGCAGTGGCAGCACGGGGAGTTCGATATGCGCTTCACGCTCTAGGGTCATAGTTCGATTCCGTTTTGGTGAATGGGATTGATAATGGAGTATATTGGGGCGCTTTATTGGGTTTCAATGGGCAATACTAAAAAAGGAGCCCAATGGGCTCCTTGTTTTTCAGTTTGCTATCGAACAGGACGATTATTGCTCGCCAGAAGCCGCTTGTGCTTCATTTCGCTCATAAATCAGGATAGGAGCAGACTCGCCACTCACCACGGACTCATCAACGACGGCCTTCACCACGCCTTCGGTTGAAGGAATGTCGTACATAGTATCGAGTAAAATACCTTCAACAATCGAACGCAGACCACGGGCACCCGTCTTACGGGACATGGCTTTATGGGCAATCGCTTTTAGCGCGTCTTCGCGGAACTCAAGCTCCACACCTTCCATCTCAAATAACGCACTGTATTGCTTAGTCAGGGCATTTTTAGGTTGAGATAGAATTTGCACTAGGGCTTCTTCATCGAGTTCAGTCAGAGTCGCAACGACAGGCAGACGGCCGATAAACTCAGGGATCAAACCATATTTGACTAAATCACCAGGTTCAACTTGAGATAAGGTTTCAGAAATCGTCGCCTTCTCTTTTTCGCCTTTCACCTGCGCACCGAAACCGATACCCGAACCAACATGTGCACGTTGCTCAATCACTTTCTCAAGCCCTGCGAACGCACCACCACAGATAAACAGGATCTTAGAGGTATCGACCTGTAAGAATTCCTGCTGTGGATGCTTACGACCACCTTGGGGTGGAACCGCGGCAACAGTGCCTTCAATCAGCTTAAGCAGTGCTTGTTGTACACCTTCACCCGAAACGTCACGGGTGATCGATGGATTGTCCGATTTACGGCTAATTTTATCGATTTCATCGATATAAACGATACCACGCTGCGCTTTCTCTACATCGTAGTCGCATTTTTGCAGCAACTTTTGAATGATGTTTTCAACGTCTTCACCCACATAACCCGCTTCAGTTAAGGTAGTGGCATCTGCCATGGTGAAAGGCACATTGAGCGAGCGTGCAAGGGTTTCAGCCAGCAGAGTTTTACCGCTACCCGTTGGGCCAATCAGCAAAATGTTGCTTTTGCCTAATTCAACCCCATCTTTAGGTGATGAATTTTTTAAGCGCTTATAGTGGTTATAAACCGCAACAGAGAGCACTTTCTTCGCTCTGTCTTGGCCAATCACATAATCGTCTAAATGCGCACGCAACTCATGTGGCGTTGGCAATTTATCGTTATCACGTTTTGGAGAGATCTCTTTAATCTCTTCACGAATAATGTCGTTACATAATTCAACGCATTCATCGCATACGTATACTGATGGACCAGCAATCAGTTTTCTCACTTCATGCTGGCTCTTACCGCAAAAAGAGCAGTACAGCAATTTACCGCTGTCACCATTATTTTTGTTGTCGCCCATTAATTACCTCATTTGCAGTCTGCTCTACTGCCAGTCTTAAATTTGCTTAACCTTTTACAGAGCATAGCCCAGTCAAAAGCAAAAATCAGCCGCGTTTCGTCATCACAGCATCAACTAAACCGTATTCCACGGCTTGAGTCGCACTCATGAAGTTGTCGCGATCGGTATCACGCTCAATCACTTCGAGTGGCTGACCAGTGTGTTCGGCAAGCATCAGGTTGAGCTTATTCTTGATGCCGATAATTTCTTGCGCGTGAATCGCGATATCAGAAGCCTGACCTTGGAAACCACCCAATGGCTGATGGATCATCACCCGGGAATTCGGCAAACAGAAACGTTTACCCTTCTCGCCACCCGCTAACAGGAAAGCCCCCATACTGGCCGCTTGGCCAATACACACAGTGCTCACGTTAGGCTTAATAAATTGCATGGTATCATAAATGGCCATACCCGCAGTCACTGAGCCGCCGGGTGAGTTGATATATAAGAAAATATCTTTATCAGGGCTTTCTGATTCCAAGAATAACAACTGCGCCACAATCAGGTTAGCCATATGTTCTTCAACTTGACCCACCAAAAAGATAATCCGCTCTTTCAATAGACGAGAATAAATATCGTATGAACGTTCACCCTTAGCAGTCTGTTCGATCACCATAGGCACTAAAGCACTTTGTATGTCTGACGCATTATGCATTATTCACTTCCCTAAATAAAAATGGCTCGCATGAGGAGCCTCATACGAGCCATTATAAATGGCGAACAGCCAACCAAGTCAAGCTTAGCTTATGCGCGACCAGTAGCCTTGTTCATAAATTCTTCAAAAGCAACTTCTTTCTCGGTCACTTTGGCAGATTTCAGCAGTGCTTCAACCGCTTGCTCTTCTAAAGCAACGTTACGCATGTTCTGCATCAGTTCTTTGTTACTGTTGTAATAAGCCACAACTTCACTTGGATCTTCGTAGGCTGACGCCATAGAAGCGATCAGACCTTGTATGCGCTCGTCTTCTGCTTTCAGTTCGTTCGTCTTGATGACTTCACCTAATAACAGACCGATTTTAACGCGACGTGCAGCCTGTTCAGTGAACAGTTCCGCTGGCAGTTCTGGCATATTAGCCGTTTGGCCACCAAAGCGTTGCATTGCTTGTTGACGCAGTACGTTAACTTCGCCATCGATCAGTGCTTTTGGTAGAGTGATGTCGTTGTTTGCTAACAGACCGTTGATCACTTGCTCTTTCACGTTAGCTTTTAACGCTTGTTCAAGTTCACGGTTCATATTTTTACGGATTTCAGTTTTCAGCGCTTCTAAGCCACCTTCACTGATACCGAACAGAGCAGCAAACTCATCGTTCACTTCTGGCAGGTTAGCCGCTTGCACTTCAGTCAGGGTAATCGCGAATTTAGCCGCTTTACCTTTCAGGTTTTCAGCGTGATATTCTTCTGGGAAAGTCACGTCAATAACAAATTCTTCGCCCGCTTTGTGACCTAAGATACCGGCTTCAAAGCCTGGGATCATACGGCCGCTACCCAATTGCAGTTCGAAATCGTCAGCTTTGCCGCCGTCGAATTCTTCACCGTCAACTGAGCCAACAAAGTTCATTTTTACTTTGTCGCCATCTGCAGCTTCACGTTCAACAGCCGCGAAAGTCGCGTGTTGCTTACGTAAAGTTTCAATCATAGTGTCAACGTCAGCGTCAGTCACTTGTGCTTTTGGTTGTTCTACTTCGATTGCATCTAAGCCTTTCAGCTCAACTTCTGGGTAGATTTCAAAGGTAGCGATAAATTCGAATTTTTCGCCATCGGTTGAACCAGGAACGAAAGTCGGTGCACCCGCAGGGTTTAACTTCTCAGCAATGATGGCTTCGATGAAGTTACGTTGCATCACTTCACCGGTGATATCTTGACGAATTGCCGCGCCATAACGTTTGTTAATGACAGTGACAGGCACTTTACCAGGACGGAAACCTGGAATACGAGCACGCTTAGCTTCACGTTGTAAACTGTCTTTAACCAGCTTTTCAATTTGTTCCGCAGGAACAGAAATGGTCAGGCGACGCTCTAGGCCTTGGGTTGCTTCAACAGAAACTTGCATTGTTTTACCTCGAAATTTGTCTAACGTCCTTTGTAATAGCCGAGTCATCAACTATTCAGGTATTCGTTTCTTGATCATTAAATTTGACTACAATGCCCACCACTACTGGCTTTTGGCACAGGTCGCTCATAGTTGATATCTATCAAGACGCGACATTATAGCCACCGTTTTCTGCAGAGTCGAGCCTCAACAGCCGAATCTGGGGTATAAAAAAAGCGACACAAGGTCGCTTTTTTTATTTTGTACTCTAAGTACTAAAAATGGGGTGACTGATGGGGCTCGAACCCACGACAACCGGAATCACAATCCGGGACTCTACCAACTGAGCTACAATCACCACTGAAACTGGTACGCCCGGCAGGATTCGAACCTGCGACCACCCGCTTAGAAGGCGGGTGCTCTATCCAACTGAGCTACGGGCGCATGGTCTGCAGAATATTCTGCATCCTAACCGATTTGGAAAGCATTTATGCTAACCCTATCATTCACCTATTTGAGTTCAAATTATGTTTGAATTCATTGAAGCAAACGACAATAAAGTGGTCGGTGATAGAGGATTCGAACCTCTGACCCTCTGGTCCCAAACCAGATGCGCTACCGGACTGCGCTAATCACCGAAGGTCTTACATTTTCAGCGCAAGATGAACACATCTGCCTGAGAACGGAGCGCATCTTATCCCCTCACTTTACACCCGTCAACGATTTTTTTAGTGATTGGCTCTAGGTGCTGAATTATCAGGCTAATACGGTTTTTTTTGTCTATTCGACCTTGGCTTTAACCATGACACAATTGCTGGGCCCTGTTAAAATAGCCGCGATTGCCAATCTCTGTGTTAACTACCGTTTTAACCATCGCCCATATAAAGGATATCCTACACCCATGACAGCCCAAATAATCGACGGCAAGGCGATTGCTCAATCCATCCGCACTCAACTTCGTGAAAAAGTCACCGCCCGCAAAGAGGCTGGACAACGCGTACCGGGTTTAGCCGTCATATTAGTGGGAGCCGATCCTGCCTCCCAGGTTTATGTTGGAAGCAAACGTAAGGCCTGTGAAGAAGTCGGCTTTATTTCCCGTTCATATGATCTCGAAACCAGCTGCACCGAAGAAGAACTACTCAAACTCATCGATGACCTCAATGATGATCCAAGCATTGACGGCATCCTAGTACAACTGCCATTGCCAGCTCATATTGAAGACTCTAAGGTTATCGAGCGAATTCGCCCCGATAAAGATGTCGATGGATTCCATCCCTATAATGTTGGCCGTTTAGCACAACGTATTCCGGTTTTACGCTCATGCACGCCGATGGGCATTATGACACTAATTAAATCCACTGGCGTCGATACCTATGGTTTAGATGCAGTTGTGGTTGGTGCGTCGAATATTGTTGGCCGTCCTATGACCTTAGAGTTGCTGCTGGCTGGCTGCACCACCACCACTTGCCACCGCTTCACTAAGAATCTAGAGCAAAAAATCCGCCAAGCTGATTTAGTGGTGGTTGCAGTGGGTAAACCCGGTTTTATTCCCGGTGAGTGGATAAAACCCGGTGCGATTGTGATTGATGTGGGTATTAATCGCTTAGATAACGGCGCCTTAGTCGGCGATGTGCAATATGAAGTGGCGGCGCAAAATGCCAGCTTTATCACCCCGGTTCCCGGCGGTGTTGGCCCGATGACGATTGCGAGCCTATTAGAAAATACCTTATATGCCGCCGAGCAGTATCATGACTAGGTTCTAGGTTCGGCAAGCATAAAAAAACCTGCATAATGCAGGTTTTTTTATTGGCTGAAGATTTTTTGATTAAAGACTATAGCTAATTAAGCTTATTTCTTACGCCAAGTGGTGCCACTTGGGCCATCTTCCAAAACCACGCCAAGTTCATTCAAACGATTGCGCGCCACATCGGCGGCGGGCCAATCTTTTTCACTGCGAGCACGGTTACGTTCAACGATTAGGGCTTCAATTTCTGCCACTTCATCGTCACTGCCCTCACCTTTAAAGAAAGCATCAGGATCTTGGCTTAATAGCCCCAGTACATCGGCTAATTGCTTCATCGCCACAGCCAGTGCAGATGCCTGAGCCATATCGGTCAGTTTTAGGCGATTGATCTCACGCACCATGTCAAAGAGGACTGAATAGGCTTCAGGCGTATTAAAGTCATCGTCCATTGCCGCTTTAAATTTAGCGACAAACTCCTGTGCAGGCGCAGCGGCAACGGTCAAGTCGACATCTTTAATCGCCGTATACAAACGCTCTAACGCCGAACGAGCTTGTTTTAAATTCTCTTCGGAGTAATTCAATTGGCTACGATAGTGACCCGATAACAGGAAGTAACGCACTGTCTCGGCATCGTAATGGCCGAGCACATCGCGAATGGTGAAGAAGTTGCCTAGGGATTTTGACATCTTTTCGCGGTCAACCATCACCATGCCCGTGTGCATCCAATAGTTTACGTATGGCGTATCATGGGCACAGCAAGACTGGGCGATTTCATTCTCATGGTGTGGGAACTGTAAGTCAGAGCCGCCGCCATGAATATCAAAATGCAGACCGAGATGTTTGCTGTTCATGGCTGAACATTCGATATGCCAGCCAGGACGACCCGGTCCCCATGGTGATTCCCACGTTGGCTCGCCGGGTTTAGACATTTTCCACAGCACGAAGTCCATTGGGTTTTGTTTGTTTTCGTCGACTTCAACTCGAGCACCGGCTTGCAGTTGATCTAAATTCTGCCCCGATAACCGGCCATAATCAGGGTAAGATGCCACGCTAAATAGCACATCGCCATCGGCGGCAACATAGGCATGACCACGTTCAAGCAAACGCTCAACCATATCGATGATTTCTTCAATATGTAGGGTTGCCCGTGGTTCAAAGTCGGGCCGCAGCATATTTAATGCATCAAAATCTCGATGCATCTCACCGATCAAACGCTCGGTTAAGGCTTCACAGCTTTCATTATTTTCGTTAGCGCGTTTAATAATTTTGTCATCGACATCGGTAATATTGCGCTGAAAATTCACCTCATAGCCCACATAACGCAGGTAACGCACTATCATGTCAAAGGAAACAAAAGTACGGCCGTGACCAATATGACAGAGATCGTATATGGTCACACCACACACGTACATCCCAATTTTTCCGGGATTGATTGGCTTAAATTCCTGTTTTTGGCGGGTAATACTGTTGTAAATCTTCAACATCGGCATTCTCTTCAATAATACATTCAGGAGTAAAATCAAGGGGTCAGTTTATCATGGCAGGACGGCTTTTGAATACTGCACTTTGCGCGCAATCCGAGATAAGTTAGAATCGCGCCACTATTTACAGAGAGTATGAAAACATGATCACATTACACACCAATTTTGGCGACGTTAAACTGCAACTGAATGCTGAAAAAGCCCCATTAACCGTAGCAAACTTTATGAAATATGTTGACGAAGGTTTCTTCGATGGCACAATTTTCCACCGTGTAATTGACGGTTTTATGATCCAAGGTGGTGGCTTCAACGAAGACATGAGCCAGAAACGTTGCCATGAACCAGTAAAAAACGAAGCCAATAACGGTTTATCAAACCGTACTGGTACTATTGCCATGGCGCGTACTTCTGATCCCCATTCAGCCACTGCACAGTTCTTCATTAATGTGAACGACAACACTTTCCTCGATTTTAAATCAGAAACCTCACAGGGTTGGGGCTACTGCGTCTTTGGTGAAGTTGTTGAAGGCATGGACATTATCGAAAAAATTAAAGCAGTGAGCACAGGCAATCGCGGCATGCATCAGGATGTGCCATTAGAAGCCGTTGTGATTGAAAAAGTCAGCGTTGCGGCATAATCCCTGCGAATGCGAACTCTATTTATAGGCGATCTACATTTAAGTGCAGATCGCCTCGATATTACTCACGCTTTTATTCGTTTCCTCGACACCGGGCTCGATGGTGCCGAGGCTCTCTATATTCTTGGTGATTTGTTTGAGGTCTGGGTGGGTGATGATATCGCCGCACCTTTTGCACTCGAACTCGCCGAAAAGCTTAAGCAAGTGTCACATAAGCTGCCAGTGTATTTTATCCACGGCAATCGTGACTTTATGCTAGGTAAACGCTTTGCCCGTGCTGCTGGCATGCAAATTTTACCCGAAATCACCTGTCTAAAGTTATACGGTGTCGACACTGTTATTTTGCACGGCGATAGCCTATGTACTTTAGATAAAGCCTATCAACGCTTTAGAAAATTACGTAGTTTTGCCCTCGCCCGTTGGCTTTACGGCTGCCTGTCTAAAAAAAGGCGCCAAGGTATTGCCGATAAAATCCGTCGTAAAAGTAAGAGCAGTAATAAGCAAAAAAGCGACACTATCATGGATGTTGAGCCCAATGCGGTCGATGCGTTATTTGCCCAAACGCACACTCAACATATGATCCACGGTCATACCCACAGACCGGCTATTCATCAACTTGATAATGGCAATAAGCGTATTGTGGTAGGGGATTGGTATGAGCAAGGCAGTGTGCTCAGCGTGAGCCCCGAAGGCATTAATTTAATTCGTTTACCCTTCGATTCGGCACCTTTACCACACGATCCAGCACAATAGACAAACAATGAAGCATATTTATTAACGGTTCTACGGAGCCGTTAATCATGGTAACCGCGGCTGGCCTTCACGCTGTTAACCCCATTAAGCATGGGCAAGGTTATAGGGGTTGCCCGCTATGAAACCGAAATTCATCATCCGCAGCCATAATCAGCTCAGCTTCCCGCTCACCAAAATAGGCAACCCGTTCACTGATATCTTCAGGCGAAACCAACTGCGCCAAACTTAAATAGTCTTCATAATGCCTCGCCTCTGAGCGCAGTAAAGACACATAAAACTTGCCTAATTCCGCATCTAAATAAGGGGCTAGCTTAGCAAAACGCTCACAGGAGCGAGCTTCGATATACGCTCCGACAATGAGTTTATCCCTCAGGATATCTTTTTCATGGGTGGTCACATGGCTCATCATGCCCTTGGCGTAACGGCCAGCACGAATATTTCGGTAAGGAATGTGTCTGGCGTGCATCAATTCCAATACTTGCTCGAAGTGATGAAACTCTTCCTTAATCAATCGGATCAGAGGGGGAATAAGGTTCTGCGCAAATGTAAAGTGTTCATTAGGCAGCAACTGTGCGACCAATTCATTCTTTTTTACATCGCGGGCAAGAAATTGCTCAATATTGCGATCCTTAAGATAAACAAACTCCTCGTAGGGTTTAGCCCAAGTTAATAACGAGCGGCCGCTGTCCTTACTCAAGGCATAACGTCTTAACAAGAACATGGCGGTCTGAGCGGCCTTTAACTCGCAGTTACAGTGGTCTATTAGTAACTCATCTAAAGAAGCTTCTGCACGTGCGATATCAATCCAAGTTTGGGGCGTTTCACAACGAAGAAATCCATGAATAGGGGCCAATAATTGCTGCATAGCTCAGTCAACCTCATTAAAAAATCACGCTATTTTACGCATATTTAGCCATAAGCTATAGCATTAGCTTTCAGTAAACTTGACGGCCTGAACTTTTTGTTCAATAAATAATCTACACTCTAAAGAACTGAGATCCGGATCACTAAGACGGATCCCAAGGGTGAAACCAATTGTGATTTAAAAGGACAGGAGATCATTTTAATCACAATTGCGGAGCTGTTATCAGCTCGTCTGACGTTTGGCGAGCCATTCATCAATGCTGAACAAGGATAATTATAATGATACTGAATCACTTAATGGGGCTATACACTCATCCTAAACAAGAGTGGCAGACGATTGAAAAAAACCATGAAGCACTCAAAAGTAGCTTAAGTCATGTGTTACTTATTGCCTTAATTCCTGCAATTTGCAGTTATATTGCCACGGCATATATAGGCTGGAATCCTGGGGCGGGCGATCCTATTTACCTTACCCCTCAAAGCGCGATGTTTATGTCAGCGGGCATGTATCTAGGCCTGATTGGCGGTGTGTTCGCTCTCGCCTATTTAGCCTATTGGATGGCAAAAACCTTCGATGCACAACCAACTTATACGCAAGCATTAGAGCTTGCTTCCTACACAGCAACCCCTTTGTTTATGGTGGGGCTCGCAGCACTATATCCCGTACTCTGGTTTATTATGATTGTTGGGCTGATTGGTTTAGCCTATTCGGTCTATTTGCTCTACGCTGGCGTGCCTATCATTATGAATATTCCTGAGGAGAAAGGCTTCATCTACGCCAGTTCTATGGTTACTGCGGGTCTTGTGCTCCTCGTGGGATTAATGGCTGCGAGTGTTATCCTTTGGAGTTTAGGATTTGGACCTATGTATCAATAACAGCGAAAGCCTATTGGCACTCGATTGTCCTATTCCGTGAAAATAAAAAAGCCGTAAAAATAAAAAAGGCCCCTAGATAACATCTATGGGCCTTCTTGTATATGTTAGCCATCGAGCTTAACTTAGCGCTCGATCGACAGATTAGCGCAACGCTTATTCAAACACTTATTCGAAAGAGTCACGCAGTGCAACCGTGAGGTTAAAGACTAAATGCTGTGGTGTTGAGTCTTTATTATCGGCACAGAAATAACCTTCACGCTCAAACTGATAAGCTTTTTCTGCTGGTGCATTCGCTAGGCTTGCTTCAGCAAAACCGTGCACCACCACTAATGATTCAGGGTTTAGTACTTCATCCACAGTCTCAGCCGCTGCTGGATTGGGATCGGTAAATAAACGCTGATAGAGACGGAATTCAGCAGGCTTGGCAGTAGATGCCTCAACCCAGTGGATCACGCCTTTGACCTTACGGCCATCAGCAGGATTTTTACCTAAGGTTTCAGGATCATAAGTACAGTAAACCGTAGTGATATTGCCTTCGCTGTCTTTGTCACAACGCTCAGCTTTAATCACATAGGCATTACGTAAACGCACTTCTTTACCTGTGACTAAACGCTTGTATTGCTTGTTGGCTTCCTCTTTAAAATCAGCTACATCAATCAATATTTCACGGCCAAAGGCGAGTTCACGAGTGCCCATGCTCTCATCATTGGGATGAGCGGCCGCTTGAATGTACTCAAGCTCACCTTCGGCATAGTTTTCGATGATCACTTTTAATGGACGTAACACGGCCATCGCTCGCGGTGCATGTTCGTTCAACTCTTCACGAATACACGCATCGAGCATGGCCACTTCGATCATATTATCTTGCTTAGTGATACCAATGCGCTGACAAAACTCACGAATGGATGCTGGCGTATAGCCACGGCGACGCAAGCCCGCAATGGTTGGCATACGTGGATCGTCCCAACCTGAGACGAGTTTGCGAGTCACCAGATCGTTTAGCTTACGCTTGGACATCAAGGTATATTCGAGATTCAAGCGGGAAAACTCGTACTGACGGGTACGGTTTGGCACTTGAAAATCATCTAAATTATCCAATACCCAGTCGTATAAGCGGCGGTTGTCTTGGAACTCTAACGTACATAATGAATGGGTAATATGTTCCAAAGCATCGGAAATACAGTGGGTAAAATCGTACATAGGATATATGCACCACTTATCACCCGTTTGGTGATGATGTGCAAAGCGAATGCGGTAAATAACCGGATCGCGCATACACATAAAGGGCGATGCCATATCGATCTTGGCACGCAGCGCACACTCACCTTCTTTGAATTCACCCAAACGCATTTTTTCAAATAAACGCAGATTTTCTTCCACGGAAGTATCGCGATATGGGCTATTTTTGCCCGGCTCTCTTAGAGTGCCACGGTATTCACGGGTTTCATCGGCATTCAAGAAACATACATAGGCCAAACCTTTATTGATCAGTTCCACCGCATATTGATGTAACTGGTCAAAATAATTAGATGAATAACGAACATCACCATCCCATTGGAATCCAAGCCAACGCACATCCGCCTGAATAGAATTAACATAATCTATGTCTTCTTTTTCAGGATTGGTATCGTCAAAACGTAAATTGCATAGACCTTTATAGTCACGCGCTATACCAAAGTTTAGGCAAATAGACTTTGCATGGCCTATATGTAAGTAGCCATTCGGCTCTGGCGGGAAACGGGTCTGCACACTCGTGTGCTTACCGCTCTGCAGATCCTCATCTATGATATTACGAATAAAGTTACTCGGACGTACTTCAGTGTCCACATGACTCATGGAATTCCTCTTTGCGAACAATGGCAATTTTAAGAAAACCAGCATGATCCTACAGATCACTACTAGTTACAATGCCTAGTGTTAAAAACTCTGGCTTTTAGGCAGTCTGGGGTTATTGCCGTGATAGTAAAACAATAAAAGCAGCCATGAAAGCTGCTTTTATCTCTGTCTTCATTGGGCTGGTATGTCTTATTCAGTAATGATACGGATCCCAGGAATGATCTGCTGCGTTCTTTTTCCCTTATGTTTAAGCCAAAGGTAGAACCCCGCTAAGGCCAATAGGAAGAAACCAATCCACAGGCTCGATTGTAGCGGATGCGCACTAAAGGTCGCCCCTTGGTACACTATGGTGGCCGAGCCATAGGCCAATGCAAAAGTCCAAGTCGCAGCAAAAGTCGCCCAGCGAGAACCAAATTCGTTGACTAAAGCCCCCATAGCCGCAACACAAGGCGTGTAGAGTAAGATAAATAATAAGTAGGAGAACGCAGCAATCTTAGTGGTAAAACCCGATTGCAACGCGCTGAACGTGGTGTTCTCTACGCCCAATGTTTCAGCTGCAGCCTGGGTGGTTGACACATCGCCTACGGATAATTTAAGGGGATCTTCTAAATCCAAACCAAATAAATTGGCTGGGATCGTTGCTAAGGCCTCTTTAAAGCTATCAGCCAACGGTGTCAAACCATCGTCACCCGCAGCGGCATTGCTATATAAGCTATTAAGCGTGCCCACGACGGCTTCTTTCGCAAAAATACCCGTAATAATCCCTACGGTGGCAGGCCAGTTATCCTGCTCGATTCCCATGGGGGCAAATATTGGCGTCACCTTTTGACTCGCCACACTCAATAATGAAGCTTGGCTATCCTCGTGGCCGAAGGTGCCATCAACACCAATGGCATTGATAAAGTTTAATAGGGTCACCACTAACACTATGGTTTTGCCCGCACCGAGAATAAAGCTCTTAGTCCGTTTCCCCGTACGCACCATGACCGCCTTAAGCTTAGGTAATTCGTAACTGGGTAGCTCCATCACCACCGCGCTGCTAGTGCCCGGCAATAAGGTGCTTCTTAGCAATAGGCCAGTACCAATCGCGGCAAAAATGCCCAGAATATAGAGTAAGAAAACCAAGTTCTGACCCGAATCAGGGAAAAACGCCGCGGCAAAGAGTGCATAAACGGGTAAACGAGCACCGCAGGACATAAAGGGCGCCATCATGCCTGTGACAATACGCTCACGCTCACTGCCTAAGGTACGTGTCGCCATAATCGCAGGCACTGAACAGCCAAAGCCAACAATCATAGGCACAAAGGCTTTGCCTGGCAGACCGATACGGCGCATTAAACCATCGACCACAAATGCAGCACGGGCCATATAACCTGAACCTTCAAGCACCGATAAACCGAGGAACAGTGCGGCAATCACCGGAATAAAGGTCGATACTGTTTGAATTCCTTGGCCAACACCACCCGCCAAGATAGTGACCAACCAAGCTGGAGAGCCCATGCTTGTCAAGAATGAGCCGAAGTGATCGACAAAAAGTGCGCCAGCAAACACATCGAAGAAATCGATAAAGGCACTGCCGATATTGATGCTGAACATAAACATCAAGTACATAACAAATAAAAATACCGGAATGCCAAGTACGGGGTGTAACACCAGCTTATCTAATTTGTCGGTCAGTGTCAGAAAGTCATCCGCTTTCACTGAGCTTTTGAACACACGTTCAACAAAATTGAATCTTGTGGTAGCAACCATCACTTCAATATCATGGCCTTGCGAAGATATTTGTGCAGTGCAAGTGTTCACTTCATCCTGCAGTTCGGCATTCTTGCAGCTACCGCAGCCCGACCCATTTCCGAGCATTGCTAAGGCTCGGCCGCGGCTTAATTGGGGATCTTTGCTGCAAAGTAAACTCACACCCGCTTCAATTTGCGCATCATACTTGAGCATTAATGGTGCTTCAGACACTTTGCCTTGGAGCAAATCCAGCACTTGCGCTTGTACTTTAGCGACATCGGCGCTATCCCGAGAACAAACCCCGATAACGGGACACCCCAGCTCTTGGCTCATCTTCTGCACATCGACTTTGATGCCGCGTTTGATCGCCGCATCAATCTTATTGAGCACAACCACCATAGGAATCGCGAGTTCTCGCAGTTGGGCCGTAAGGTATAAATGTCGCTCTATGTTAGTAGCATCGACTAAATTGATAATGCCATCAACCCGTTGTTCGGCTATATATTGTTGGGCGATTTGCTCGTCGAGGGAACAATCACAACTGCTGCCCGCGGGCAATAAATCATAAATGCCGGGCAAGTCAGTCAAATACACATCAGCACCATTTAAGGTGAAATGACCGGTTTTTTTCTCAACCGTCACACCTGACCAGTTACCGACCTGCTGATTCGCGCCAGTCAGCGCGTTAAAGAGTGTCGATTTACCCGCATTAGGGTTACCGACGGTGACGCAATGAAACTGCTTAGTCATTCGCCTTTTCCACCTCAATGATGTCTGCCAAGTCTCTGCGCATACAAAGTTTACTACCACGAATATCCAATTCTAAACCTGAGCCCATAGGCGCACGTCGGATCAAAGCAAATCGCGTATTCGGCGTGATCCCCATGGATAATAATTTGCGCTTCACTGTCTGCGGCAGATCTAATCGCCCGATTTCAGAAATAATGCCACGATCACCGGGACTGAGTTCGCTTAACTTCATTATGTATTCCACCTTGCAACCGCTTCAGCTTGAAAACTGTGTCCATTGTAACTGAGCCATAAACCGAATAATTTTACCTAGATCAATATTTTTGACTGGTAACGATAATAATTTTCAATTGTGTTGGGTATTATGTGACAAAAATCCCCATGAATAAACGGCCTGCAGAAAATAAAAATCCATATTCAGCCTCATCCACTCCCAAAGTTAAAAAGAAGGTAAACAAACAGCCACCGAACACGAGTGTGACCCAAGTCACATTTAGTCATTATAACCAGCGAAATCATCCCTCTTTACAGTCAAAACCCCGCCAAAATGTTAAGCGGTTGTCATAAAGATGTTCTAATATTAATCAACTTGATTGGGCTAAATTAGCAATATCGAAAGCTTGGAAAATAACAAATAAAACGCACTCGGGAAAAGATGAACATGGATATAAGGCTAAAGTTCAATAGCATAGTGAAAGCTATGTTTGCTGTTATGTTGGCAATAGTGAGCCTTTCGGCCCCGGCAACCCCCTGGGATGATAAAAGCCCAGAGGAAGTTGTAGCAACATTAGACAAAAAATTTGCCGAAGGTCAATACTCTGCGAAGGGGGCAGATACTTGCCTGATGTGCCACAAAAAAAGTGCCGTGGTAATGGCAATATTTGATGGTGTGCATGGCAACCCCACTATAAAAGACTCCCCGATGGCAGATTTGCAGTGTGAGGCCTGCCACGGTCCGCTCGGCACCCATAATAAAGGAGGCAAAGAGCCAATGATTACCTTTGGCCAAGATTCTCCGGTACCTGCTCAAAAACAAAATAGTGTCTGCATGAGCTGCCACAATGACGACCAACGCATTGCCTGGAAAGGTAATCACCACGATAACGCCGATATCGCCTGCAGCAGCTGCCATCAAGTTCATACAGCAAAAGATCCTATCGGTGATAAGGCCAACGAAGTCGCCATCTGTAGCCAGTGTCATACCCAGCAAAAAGCCGACATCCACAAACGCTCTGCCCATCCGTTGCAGTGGCAACAAATGGTGTGTAGCGATTGCCATAACCCCCATGGCAGTTTAAACGATTCAAGCTTGAAGCAAATGAGCGTGAATGAAAATTGCTATAGCTGCCACGCCGAAAAACGGGGGCCCAAGCTATGGGAACATGCCCCTGTCACAGACAACTGTGCTAATTGCCATAACCCCCATGGTAGCGTCAATGAGGCAATGTTAATTAGTAAGCTACCCCAGTTGTGTCAGCAGTGTCACGCTTCCGATGGTCATAGCAGCAATGCTTACTTCGGCAATCAAACCAATGCCTTCACCTCGGGCAATTCCTGTATGAATTGCCATGGGCAAATACATGGTTCAAACCATCCATCGGGCAAGTTACTACAGAGATAACAAGGGAATGATCATGCAAATAGCTAAAATGTCTCATCATAGCGCTTGTTTTTCACTCACTTTGCTTGCTTGGGCGATAAGCAGCGCCCTCACTCAAGCCCATGCCGAAGGCTATGAGCTACAAAAAGCCAATCGCGATAACATTAAAACTGCGGCATGGAGTTGTAAGCAATGCCAACCTAAAACGGGCCATACTGGTGAGGTAAGTGCCACCCTCGCCTACAATGACGGCGAAGACAGCCGCTTCGGAAATGTGACAGGTACGGATAAGGATGGCCTCGTTGGCGCCGTCGGTGCCGATATGCAGTACAAAACACCGACGGGTTATCAAACCCAACTCGTTATCGATAACTTAGGTTATGATGCAGGCTCGGCCAAACTCTCCACTGGAAGACCGGGTAACTACCAAATCAACTTAGGTTATCGAGGCTTAGCAAACTATAACCACAATCAGTTAAAGAGCCCCTATGTTGCAGAACAAGATAAGATGCTGTTACCCGATAACTGGGTCACGGGCGGCACCACGCAAACTATGCCTATGTTGCAGAGCAGCCTAGTTAATCAAGATTTGAGCCTGCAGCGGGATCGCTTCACACTCGGTGGTTACTATGCGGGCAAAATGTCATCGAACAGTCAGTATAAAGCCTCACTAAGCTACCAACATGAAGACCGCAGCGGTGCAAAAAAAACCAGTGCTAATATACTCACCAATAGTGTGATGCTCGCTCAACCCATTGATGACAGTAACGATCAAGTCGATGCTAGCATTTATTTTAGTGGTACGGGTTGGCAGGCTGGTATCAATAGCCAGATGAGCCAATATAAAAATGATCACCAGGCATTGCAGTGGCAATCGGCTTACACACCCACCTTTGGTGCCGCATATATAGGGCAGAATGCAGTTGACCCTGACAATAAGGCCTATCGAGTGGCAGCAGAAGCCTCCGGTGGTGCCAATGGTCATAATGTGCTCATGCACACAGGTTTTAGCCGCATGTCCCAAGATGAGGCATTTGTCCCAGCCACTATCAATGGTCCCTCGCCTGTATTACCCACAGATAGCCTAGAAGGCCAAGTGGATATCCTCGAGATGATCCTGAAATATTCAGGGCGGATCACCCAAGATTTCAGCGTACAGGCAAGCTATAACTATCAAGATAGGGACAATAAAACCAAGAAGTTAGACTTTCCACAGGTTATCACCGACAGTTTTCACCAGGGCACGGCGCAAAACAGCCTCTATGATAAACAAACCAAAAAGTTCGAACTTAAAGGTAAATACCGTTTTACATCATCGGCCTATGCCGAAGCGGGCTACATTCGTGATGAAAATGATTACTCCGAGCTTGATCGGCAATCCGTCGATGAGTACGGCGTATTTGCTAAACTGAGTTATCGTTATTCGCCCACTTGGTCGGCCTGGTTAAAAGGAGAAGCACTGGAGCGGGATGGGAGTGAATACGATCCGGTAGCAACAACCCAGAGTCCCAGTAACCCTTGGCTACGTAAATCCTATCTTGCGGACAGAAAAAGACAGAAAGTCACCTTACACACAGATTATCAAACTGATATTGGCCTCTCGCTGGGCGCCAGCTTACACAGTGTCGATGACGATTATCACCATACCCAAGTGGGTCTCACTCAAGTGTCCTACCTAGGTTATGACGTATCGGCACAATATGTCGTCAGCAATGATCTCAGTTTAAATGCCTACCTCAATCAAGATTGGCGCGACTCTGACCAAGCGGGGAGTAACACCTTCTCTACCCCCGATTGGTACAGTACATCCGAAGAGAAATCCACCCTTATTGGCGCAGGCATAGTCTATCAAAATCTATTCGATAACCACCTCGACATAGGCTTGGATTATAGCTATTCGAATGGTCAGAGTGACACAGACGTCACCTATGGTATCACCAGTCCCTACGGCGACTACTACACCCGCAAACACAATATTAATGCCTACGCCAAATATAAGTTTGCCGAGAGTATGTCACTGCGTGTCGATTGGTTATTCGAGAAATATCAAGATGCGAACTGGCAAAACCAAGGCACTACGTGGGATAGCACCCCCAATGTGCTCAGTTTCGGCGATATGACCCATGACTATAACGCCCATTACCTAGGCTTGACCTTAAGCTACCAAATGTAACTTAGGTATTTACAGCGTATTCCAAGGATAGAAATATGAACAAGTTTGCAAGATTTAGCACTCAATTCAGTCTGATGCTGGCCTTTGTCACCCTATTTACCGCCTGCGGCGGTGATGATGGAAAAGATGGAAACTCAGGTGAGCCAGGAAAGCCCCCAGCGCTTACTATTACCGATCTAAACCTGATAGTGGACAAAGTCACCCTGCTGGAAGGCATTGCTCAAGTTGACTTTCAAGTGAGTAACCAAGATGACGAGGCCATTATTGGTATTCCATCGGCCACCTTTATCGCTGCGCAATTGCTTCCACAAGGTTTTACGGGGGCCGGGAATAGCAGCGAATGGCAACACTTTACCGCCGAAACCTGTGCGACAAGTTGCCCAGGTACCTTCACAGATCATAAAAACGGTCACTACAGTTACACCTTCAGTGCACCGTTTAATGGCATGAATGGGGTGACGTTTATGCCCGAAGCGACCCAAAGAATGGTGGTCAAAATCGGCGGCGATAAACTTGCCGATAACACGCCCTTACCCATTACCAATCAACACTATGACTGGCAATCATCCGGACAGACTGTCGCCTACACCCGCAACTTAGTCACCATAGAAACCTGTAATAGTTGCCACAGCAATCTTGCTTTCCATGGCAGTAAATATAATCAAATCGAAACCTGCGTCACCTGTCATAACAGCAAAAAAGTCAGTAACCCAGCGGATATTTTCCCACAAATGATCCACAGCAAGCATTTAACCGGTTTCCCGCAACCCATCAGTGATTGCCAAACCTGTCATGCCGATAATCCAGCGTTAGCCGAACAGCAAAACTGGCATAGAGTCCCCACAATGCAAGCTTGCGGCGCCTGCCACACACAAATTAATTTCCCTGCAGGAGAAGGTCATCCAGTACAAATGGATAACAGCAATTGCGTGGCTTGCCATAACGCAGAGTGGACTGCAAATGTACACAGTGATGAAGATCAAACCGCTGCACTCATGCAGTTTAACCCTAGCATCACCAGTGCCAGTATGGATGCCAGTGGAACTGTCACAGTCACCGTTAAACTGATAAACCCAACCACAGGCACCGTCTACAGCGATAGTGCAGATAAGCTAAAATTTATCAGTGACTTAAGGGTTTATGCCAACTGGGGAACCAGTTTTGATTATACCACTCGCTCTGCCCGCTCGATTAAACTGCCGGAATCCGCCCCAGTGTCAGGCTCGAATGGCATTTATACCTATACGATTTCGGGTCTTACTGTGCCTACGGGAACTGAAGCGGATCACGGCGGACTCGCAATTCAAGGCCGAGTCTGCGCTAAAGACAGGGTTCTGGTGGACTGCAGTACTGAACTAGCAGAAGTACTAGTGATTAAAGCCAGCCACAGCTATTTTGATATGGCAGCATTAAGCACCGAAGGACGCCGTACCGTCGTTAGTAATGCAACCTGCGGCAATTGCCATGGCGATCAAAAGCTTAATATTCACGGCTCACGCAACGATCTCGGTGGTCAATGTCAGCTATGCCATAATGCCAATATGCTGGCCGATGCCACGGCGGCAAACCCTTCCACCACGTCATTTGACTTTAAGCAGTTGATCCACGGTATTCACACCAGTCAGTTTGCTGGCTTTGAAAGTCTAAACTACCCAGGAAAAATAGGTAACTGTGCCCAGTGCCATGTCAAAGATGCCGCGGGTATCTCTACGGTTGCCTTGCCGCTAAATGAGGCTGTACAACCCCTAGCCCTCAATAACGGTACATTTACCAGCCCTATTGCTGCGGTGTGCAGTAACTGTCACACCAGCGATGCAACCCATAGCCACATGATGCAGCAAGGTGCAATGTTTGCGGGAACCAAAGCCGATGCAACCGCAGGCACCGAAACTTGCACTTTCTGTCATGGACAAGGTGCTGTGGCCGACGTACTAAAAATGCACCCAATAAACTAACCCTCTGATGCTGGTCCAAAAGACCAGCAACTGCAGATATAAAAGGAACTCATACTATGCAGTCATCTACCCCTAAAGAAATAGTCAGATCTCAGTCACATTACCCACTTAAAATGACTGATAAATACCAGTGACTTAGTTAGCCTTACAGATGGAAAACTAATTCCACACATCTTATACGGGTAATGAGATTTATTCTTATCTACCAAAGTGTTTGATGATGATTACAACTATTGCAGGGAAATATCATGATGAAACGGTTCAATTTCAATACCGCAACAAAAGCGATGTTGGGTGCCGGTTTACTCTCTCTACTACTCGTCGGTTGCGGTGGCGATGATGGTAAAGATGGTGAAGACGGTCAACCAGGAGTTGTCGGTGTAAATATCGACTCTACTTCGACACTTAAAGCAAGTTTTACCAATGCTACGGTCGATGCGGGTAAAGTGACTGTTAACTTTACATTGGAAAATGCTAACGGTGTTGCCGTTCTTGGTTTAACGAAAGATCACGACATACGTTTTGGTATCGCACAGCTGACTCACGTTACTGAAGCAACAGCCGACCCAGCGAAACCTGCTGATCGTGGCTTCCAATGGCAAGCCTATATCAATGCCAAGAAAGAGCCAGGCACTGCGCCAACTGGCGTCGATAATTTAAACCCTTCGGCACAATATCAAGCTAACGTCGAAGCTGCCAGTAAGTGTGATACATGTTTAGTAGACAATGGCGATGGTAGTTATAGCTACACCTATCAGACTAATATTGCGAATATAACAGAGCCTTTAACCGTCACTTATAATGCAGACGCGACTCAAAGAGCTACGTTAGAACTTGAATTACCGCAATTAGCGGCAAATGCTCACTTAGATTGGCAACCATCAACAGGTAAAACAGAAGGCATTCAAACTCGCAATGTCGTTTCAATCCAAGCTTGTTACACCTGTCACCAACCTGAAAGTCTAGAATTACACGGTGGCCGTAGAGTTGATATTGAGAACTGTGCATCTTGCCATACTGCGACCTCAGGCGATCCAGAGTCAGGTAATAGCATTGAATTCACTTACATGATCCATGCTATCCACAAAGGTGGCGAACGTCATACCTTCGATGCAACAGGTGCAGAAGTACCAGCTCCTTATAAAATTGTAGGTTATGGTGGTAAAGTCATTGACTACGGCAATGTCGGTTTCCCATTAAAACCTGCGGTTGAGTGCTCAGCTTGTCACGTTGAAGGAACTGGTGCGCCAGCCAATGCTGATCTATTTAAAACCGATTTAAGCAATCAAGCCTGTATTGGTTGCCATACTGAAAAACCATCTTCACACCACAGCAGCACAGATTGTACGTCTTGCCACAATGCTACCGAGCCTTACGGCGGTACTGGTAGTGCGGTTAAGCGTCATGGTGATGTACTGAAAGCCTATTCTGAAACTAAAGCCATGGGCATCAAATTCAGTAATGTTGGCGTAAATGACACTGGTAAGATCACCTTTGATGTACAAGTTGTTGATAAAGATGGTAATGCTATCGATAAAGCCTTTGTAAACCAAGATTCACGTGTCGTAGTTGCATGGGATTCTGATAAAGATTACCCAAGCTATGCTGATGCATCTTACAGTGCTCGCCGTATTCAGTTGAAAACGGGCGTCTACAATGAGGCAACGAAAGTTTACTCTATAGTAGGAAGCAGTTTTAATTTACCTGCCGATGCAAACGGTAAAACATTCGAACTCTGGTCAGCATTAGAAGTATGTTTCAACAATGGTGGCTACGGTGTTGCAGATGTGGTTATGACTGATTGTGCTACAGCTGATGTACGTAAGGTTCCTGTCAAAGAAGCACCATATCACTTTGTCTGGAAAGATACTGGTGTTGATAGCTCTGCAACAGCCAAAACCCGCCGTGAAATCATTGACCCAACTAAGTGTCAAGGTTGTCACAATCAAGAAATCCACCATTATGACAATGGTGTAAACTGTCAGACTTGCCATACTTCGGATAAGACCTTGAAGACAGATTCAAACTATCCAGGTGGCAAAATTCCAACTAGCTTTGCTTGGAAGGCCCACGAGCGTGAAGGCCATTATCTGAAGTATGGTGGCGTTCAATCAGGTACTGTACTAAAAACTGATTGTTCAACCTGTCACACAGATAAAGGTATTACCTTAGGACGTGCTCCAGAACGTGCATGGCGCTACGGTGATATCAATAACAATGGCGCTGATATATGGGTATCCTCTGATGCTGGCGCTTGTTTAAGTTGTCACCAGAAATATCTGTCTGATTCTACTAAATCTCACATTGAGACTAACGGTGGTATCCTAAATGGTACCAGTGCAGCCGATGTTCAAACTCGTGCATCGGAAAGCTGTGCCGTTTGCCATACACCAACTCAATTACGTGAAGTTCACGGTAATTAGTCATAACACTTAATAAAGTAAAGTGACCATTTTAGAGAGAGGTTAACACCTCTCTCTTTTTGTTATTGCAACGCCAAAAACCGCTGTTTTTTTGATCTAAAATCATTTTTCCCACTTGGTTTAACTACCTCTTTAGAAATAGAAAGATCCAAGTCACACATTAGCAAAGGCCTTGAAGATTTTAAGTGCATGTTAGGTTAGCCTTTCCTTGGGGAATTCTATTTCCAGCATCAACTTAAGTCGCCTCTAGTGACCAAAAACACAGACATAGAATCTGTCGGATCTAGAACATAAAAACTTAAGCAATGCCAAACCTATGCAGGGAAAAAAATGATGAACGCACAAAAATCTAAAATCGCACTGCTGCTGGCAGCAAGTGCAGTCACTATGGCCTTAACGGGTTGTGGTGGCAGCGATGGTAAAGATGGTAATCCCGGTGAACCTGGTGGCGAACCCGCTCCAGCGATTCAAACCCTTAATTTTACCTTTAACAAATCAGTTGTGACTAACGGTGTGCCTAGTGTTGAGTTCACCGTCACCAACGAAGATGACTTACCTGTGGTGGGTCTGCAAAAGATGCGCTTCGCCGCAGCACAGCTGATCCCGCAAGGTGCTACGGGTGCGGGCAATGCCTCACAGTGGCAATACTTTGGCGATGAAACCTGTGATCTTGCCACCACTTGCCCAGGCACTTTTGTTGACCAGAAAAACGGTCACTACAGCTATACCTTCAATATGAACCTGACCGCAAACACTAAGGTCACCTACAATGCACAACTAGCCCAACGCGTCTTGATTCGTGCCTATAACACTCCATTGCTCGATGGTACTCAAGTCCCTAACAGTAATGCCTTTGTCGACTTCACCGCCGATACGGGTGCCGCCCCCACATACAGCCGCAAAATTGTCGCCACTGAAAGCTGTAACACTTGCCATCAGGACTTAGCTAATGTGAAGCATGGCGGTGCTTACTCAGATGTAAACTACTGCGCGACTTGCCACACCGCAGGCAAAGTGGGTGTAGGTAAAGAGTTCAATGTTCTCGTTCACGCTAAACACAAAGACCTGACCTTAGGTTCATTGGAAAGCTGCCAAAGCTGTCATGCTGCAAACGATGCCGCGCCAGATTGGGGTAATTGGTCACGTATTCCAACTGCCGCTACCTGTGGAAGCTGTCATAGCACAGTGGACTTCGCCGCAGGTAAAGGCCATTCACAACAGCTGGATAACTCCAACTGTATCGCCTGCCATAATAGCGATTGGACTACAGAACTTCACACTAGCAAGACCGCGGATAAAAAAGCAGTTATCGCTCAGTTAGGCATGTCAGCCACACTGGCGGGTCAAGCCGATGACACGGCAATATTAACCGTATCTATCCTTGATAAAAACGGTCAAGTCATGGATGCCGTAGCAGTTCAAGACAAGATTAAACGCTTAGAAACTATCACCAACGTCGGCCCTAACTTCCCAATCATGGGTTACAACAAGAGCCCAGGTAGTGGTGCGGCAAAAATCGCAAAAGACTTAGTCAAAGATGGTGCACTGCAAGAGGGTGTAACCTTAGTTGATGGTAAGTTCGTCTTCACCACACCTGCACTGCCCTTTGGCGCGGGAGATACAGATACCGCCTTTACCTTTATCGGTCTAGAGATGTGTAACTCTGGTACAAGCCTAAGCGCATGTACCGCTGATAGCGCAACGACCAGCATGAAAGCCGAGTTAGCGTTTGGTACTAAATCCGGTAATGCACCTAGCATGCGCCATGTAAACTCGGTTAACTTCAGCACTTGCCAAGGTTGTCACAGTGATAGCTTCGAGCTTCACAAGGGTCACCATGCTGGCTTTGTGATGACAGAACAAGTATCACATGCCAAAGATACCAATGGTAACCCCATAGTCGGTGTGGATGCTTGTGTGGCCTGTCATACCCCTGATGGTACCTATGCGAGCGGTGCAAACAAAGGTGGTTTCGAGATGAAACTGCATGTGGTTCACGGTGAGCAAGGCGTGATCAAAGAATGTACCCAGTGCCATAACGACTTCAACTTAGATGCATTCAAAGTGAAAGGTGCACTGGCAACATCGGCGGGTAAATACACCACCCCAATCACGGCAACTTGTACTTCATGCCACGCGCCAGAATCGATTGGCCACGGCTTAGAAAACATGGGCGCGATAGTGAATGGCGACTATGTTCAAGCCAACCAAGCGGCACAGTCAGAAACCTGTTTCTACTGCCATACCCCAACAGTTGCAGATCACACTCAAGTGAAAATGTAATTTGCCCAAGCAGGGGGAGCTCGCTCCCCCTTTCTGGAATTTTGTTGGGACAAATTGGGAAGCCTATTATGAAGAACAGCCACAAAATGAAAAACCTACTGCCGGCATTGGTCATGTCGATGGCAATGTCTGCCGTCATGGCATTATGCATCGCACCGAGTGCTCACGCCTCGAAGTGGGATGAAAAAATGACCCCAGAGCAAGTGGAAGCGACCCTAGATAAGAAGTTTGCTGAAGGCAACTACTCACCTAAAGGCGCCGATTCTTGCTTGATGTGCCATAAAAAATCCGAAAAAGTCATGGACCTGTTCAAAGGTGTCCACGGTGCCATTGACTCCTCCAAGAGCCCAATGGCAGGCCTACAATGTGAGGCCTGCCACGGCCCTATGGGTCAGCACAACAAGGGCGGCAACGAGCCCATGATCACTTTCGGTAAGCAATCGACCTTAAGTGCCGACAAGCAAAACAGCGTGTGTATGAGCTGTCACCAAGACGATAAACGTATGTCTTGGAATGGCGGTCACCATGACAACGCCGATGTTGCTTGTGCCTCTTGCCACCAAGTACACGTCGCCAAAGACCCAGTGTTATCTAAAAACACTGAGATGGACGTCTGTACCAGCTGCCATACCAAGCAAAAAGCGGATATGAACAAACGTTCAAGTCACCCACTCAAATGGGCGCAAATGACCTGTAGCGATTGCCATAATCCCCATGGGAGCATGACAGATTCCGATCTTAACAAACCTAGCATCAACGAAACCTGTTACTCCTGCCACGCCGAAAAACGCGGCCCAAAATTGTGGGAGCATGCACCCGTCACTGAAAATTGTGTCACCTGCCATAATCCTCACGGTAGTGTGAATGATGCCATGCTGAAAACCCGCGCACCGCAGCTGTGTCAGCAATGTCACGCCAGTGATGGACATGCCAGCAATGCCTACTTAGGTAACACTGGTTTAGGTTCTAACGTCGGCGACAATGCCTTTACGGGTGGAAGAAGCTGCTTAAATTGCCACAGTCAGGTCCATGGTTCTAACCATCCATCTGGCAAGCTATTACAGCGCTAAGGAGACGAGAAAATGAAATTTAAACTCAATTTGATCACTCTGGCGTTATTGGCAAACACAGGTTTTGCAGTGGCCGCCGATGGTTATGGCATCAGTAATGCCAATACCGACAAAGTCAAACTCTCCGCCTGGAGCTGTAAAGGTTGCGTCGTTGAAACCAGCACATCCGGCACCGTCGGTGTGGGTGTGGGTTATAACAGTGAAGACGATATTCGCTCGGCCAATGCCTTTGGTACCTCCAATGAAGTGGCGGGTAAACTCGACGCCGATTTAAGCTTCAAAGGGGAAAAAGGTTACCGTGCCAGCATTGAAGCCTATCAACTGGGCATGGATGGCGGCCGTTTAGAGGTGAATGCGGGCAAACAAGGCCAGTACAATATCAATGTTAACTACCGCCAAATAGCCACCTATGACAGCAACAGCGCGCTAACGCCTTACTCTGGTGTCGGTAGCGACCATTTGACCCTGCCCGATAACTGGATTACCGCCGGTTCGAGCGGCCAAATGCCACTATTGATGGATAGCCTGAACTCACTGGAGTTATCACTCAAGCGTGAACGCACTGGCTTAGGCTTTGAATACCAAGGCGAATCCCTGTGGAGCACCTATGTAAATTATATGCGTGAAGAAAAAACCGGTTTAAAACAAACCTCAGGTAGTTTCTTCAACCAGTCGATGATGCTCGCCGAACCTGTGGATTACACCACAGATACCATAGAGGCTGGCGTTAAGCTTAAAGGCGATCGTTGGTTCACTGCACTTAACTACAATGGTTCTATTTTCAAAAACGAATACAACCAGCTCAATTTTGATAGTGCATTCAATCCAACCTTTGGTGCCCAAACCTCCGGTGCTATCGCCCTTGACCCAGATAACCAGTCGCACACAGTGACATTAATGGGTCAATATAACGACAGCACTAACGTGTTATCGGGTCGCATACTGGCAGGGCAAATGAGTCAAGATCAGGCCTTAGTCACGTCAGGCTATGGCTATCAAGTGCCCACAGAAGCCGTGGATGCCAAAGTGGATCTGCTCGGGATGAACCTCAAAGTCGTCAGCAAAGTGAGTAACTCACTGCGCTTAACCGGTAGTTATGACTACCACGACCGCGATAACAACACCCAGATCGAAGAATGGACCCAGATCAGTATCAATAATGTCAACGGTAAGGTGGCCTATAACACCCCTTACGATAATCGCAGTCAACGCTTCAAAGTGGCCGCAGATTACCGTATTACCCAAGGCATGAAGCTAGACGGCGGTTATGATTTCAAACGTGACGAACGTGACTATCAGGACCGTGAAACCACGGATGAGAACACTGTTTGGGCACGATTTAGAGTCAACAGCTTCGACATGTGGGACATGTGGGTTAAGGGCAGCTACGGCAAACGTGATGGCTCGCAATATCAAGCCTCTGAGTGGACATCGTCTGAAACCAACAGTTTGTTACGTAAGTACAACCTAGCGGATCGTGACAGAACCCAAGTAGAAGCCCGCGTCACTCATACGCCGATTGACAGCCTGACCCTCGACTTCGGTGCCCGTTATGCCTTCGATGATTATACCGACACTGTGATTGGTTTAACTGAGTCAAAAGACACCAGTTATGATGCCAATATCAGTTATATGATCACCGCAGACTTACTGGCAACGGCCTTCTACAACCACCAAACCATTGAATCTGAACAGGCGGGAAGCAGCAGTTACAGCACCCCAACTTGGACTGGCTTCATTGAGGATAAAGTGGACGTCCTTGGCGCAGGTATCAGCTACAACAATCTGCTAGAGAACAAGTTACGCCTAGGACTGGATTACACCTATTCAGACTCCGACAGTAACACCCAAGTCAGACAAGGTATCACAGGCGACTATGGCGATTATTTTGCCAAAGTACATAACATTAACTTATACGCTCAATATCAAGCCACCGACAAAATGGCGCTGCGCTTGGATTACAAAGTTGAGAACTATAAGGACAATGACGCCGCCAATGATATCGCCGTTGATGGGATCTGGAACGTCGTAGGTTTTGGCAGCAATAACCATGACTACACGGCGCAGATGATCATGCTCAGTATGAGTTACAAACTCTAGCGCACGGTTCGCTGCAAGCCAAAAGCCCGCTGCTGCGGGCTTTTGTTTATTTAAGGATTATGCCAGTACAAAAGCTAAATTCTTGAATAAGATCAGACTCTGGTGCAAAAATCCGCCCATAAAAAGCTTATTCCTTGAATTTTAAATCACTTTAGCGGATCTTAATTCAATCTTTTCGTTAATCGTCTAAAACCATGTCGAATCATTTTTCGCACGCTCAAACTCAACGTTTGGCATCTATACCCGCATTACTCGGGCTAAGTTTACTCCCAGTGCCCGCCATTGCCTTCGATCCCTCGGGTGGCACCGCCAGCCTATTTGTCATTTTAGGCCTAGGTGGCTTTACCTTAATCAATCTTCTTTTACAGGGATTATTTTTCTTTGCCGGCTGCTATCGCAGCCGTACATTTGCCAAGCGCCATGTTCTCAGTGCCTTACTTGTGCCGCTGATTGCCCTCGCCCTTGCCATCTATGACCACAGGGGCTGGAGCGATTTCGCCCTCAATGTCGGCATTATCTGCATAGGCACAGGGCTGATCCTATTGCCACTGCAACTCAATCAACTCGATAAAACCGCCCATGCTAAAGCCGACTGGATCCTCAGCCTTGGGGCGTTAACAATGTTAGGCCTAAGCTATATCATTGCCCCTCTAGCACTTTTTACGATTATCGTTGCCCATATTGGCTTAGCCTCTACACCGAAACAAATACCTAAGCTTTTAAATTATTTAGCTTTAGTGAGTGGCTATGGCCTATTTGGCTACTGGCTATACCAAACGCTAGTCTTATTCCAATCCTAACTGGCTTACCTATTCATTATGGTGAAACAAACACAAAAGCGACCGCCGGATCCTATAGGCTTAACCGCCATGGACACGCTATTGCTAAAAATCAGGGCCTGCACACTCTGCCAGGCCCATTTGCCTTTGCCAGCTAAACCTATTTTGCAAGCCAGCAACCAGGCACGGATCTTAATTGCTGGCCAAGCACCGGGGATTAACACTCACCATAAGGGCATTCCTTTTGATGATGTCAGCGGTGAGCGGCTACGCAATTGGCTAAATGTCACCCGGGAGCAATTTTACGATCCCGCCCTATTTGCCATAGTGCCAATGGGGTTTTGTTTTCCGGGAAGCATAGAGAAAAACGGTAAGAAGCAGGGCGATAAACCACCGCGCCCCGAATGCGCCGCTATTTGGCATAGGCAACTACTGGCGCTGATGCCACAAATAGAATTAGTCGTGATCCTCGGCCAATACGCCATCGATTACCACTTAACCGCTAATCAGATTGATACCGCCGCTTTAGATACCCAGACAAAAATAAGCCCTGATGCCACGACTAATACTCAAGCAAAAACGAAGGCAAAGAGCATCACAGTGACTCAGGCAACGGCGCAGTGGCAGCAATATTGGCCTAAGTTTATCGTGTTACCCCACCCTAGCCCACGCAATAACCTCTGGCTTAAGCAGCACCCCGAGTTTGAACGCGATATGCTGCCAAGGCTGAGGCAAAGGATCGCGACATTGCTCGAGGTTTAACTTTCCCTATCTAACTAAAAAGCCTCGAGCTATTAACTCGAGGCTTTAGTCTTAGGCTAAGTAAAATCAACCCATTATTGGCAAATCACACCCACAGATGAAAATGCAGAACTCACATCGGCAACCGAGTAACCATAATCACTTGCCGCAGTTTGCACACCACAGGCAGCCTGATTAAAGTTTGATGTTGGATTCCAATACAGCTGGTTTGCTAATACAAATACATCGAACGCTTTACGGGTATTCCAGCCACTTTTGCTCGCTAACAGATAGAATGCTTTGTTATACACGCCGGATGAGTAATGCACATCCATACTGCTGGTATAATCGGCAGCATCACCGATAGAGCGACCATCCAGTGTGGGGTCATTCATATAACGTAGCGCCCCCGAGCTTTTAACTATGTCATAGCCCACCTTCCAATCGTTACTGCCGCGCATATAATACTCAGCCGCTTCACCCGCCATATCAGAAAATGCTTCGTTAATCCCGCCCGATTGGCCACTGTAATTCAAACCTGAGTTTTGCTCAGTAAAGCCATGACTCACCTCATGGGACGAGACATCTAAACTCACCAAGGGATAGAAATAACTGGCTCCATCCCCAAAGGACATGGCCGCCCCATCCCAGAAGGCGTTTTCATAGTTGCGACCATAATGCACCCGCATTTCTAACTGGAAAGTCAATGGTGCTGTGTTATACCAATCCTTATACATGTTGAAAATAACCCCACCAAAGTAGTGGGCATCGTTTAGCGGAGAATAGGCACCATTAGTCAACTTGTAGGTATTTTCAGGGCAGGTAAAAGAGTAAGTCGTGCCACGGCGAGTGGCATTCGCCATGTTGACTGTCTTCACATTGGTATTTTGCATAGTGCAAACACCATTAGACTCACTCACCTTAAGCGCACCAAAATCGCTACCGTAATAGTACTGGCCAATCTTACTGTTACCACCCGGTCCAGTTGCATCAAAAGGAATGCTGGTACCGCCACCCGAACCACCGCCGCCGGGCTTACCCCCTCCTTTGGCGGTCATGATCTCGTTCCAATGCCTAATGACATCACCCGTTTGTGCGTCCACAAAACCCGTGGGGCGCAAGAGAGTGTCATTTTGATCACTCAAATAAGAAACGCGATAAACCAGTCTAGGAATTGAATCTTCCATTAAAATAACCAGTTGTACGTCTTTTTTGCCTGATGCTGCAGACCCAGGGTACAACTTATTCAAGGCAGCAATTGCTTGCCCTTGGGTGATCCCCGCTTCCACGGAAAAATCATCCCCAATTTGCGCAACGTCGCCCATGGCGGTTTGCGCTAATCCCTCATGGCTCACAACCAAATGATGCCCGTAGACCAATACATCATTGTAATATTGTTGTTCTTTGGTTTTTTTCTGCCCGCGAGCCGTAGTAATCGCCTTAGTTTCTTTGAAACTATGCCCTTGGCTTAATCCTGCCGCAGACTGAAGCGATTGACCATGATTGACTTTTATTTCAACTGCTTGTGCTTGTAAGCTACTCGCTATGCAAATAGCCAGAGCCGAAGGTAAGGTATAGATCTTCATTATCATGTCCTTTGTCATTTTCCGATGCTGGATAAACGGCACTCAGCGGATACAAAGTGTCACAAATTAAACAGACTTACAAATTATTTTGTTACATTTGAGTTAAAATTTAACAAAACAAATACAAGCTAAGTATAGAAGATTATAAAAATACCTGCTTTTTTAAGGTGCTTGCTATTGACCTCGTTATCAGTAAATCTAGCCGTGCAGCGTTTATTAATAGATTGAAATCTAAGGTTAGTTATGTACGTTTTAGATCAGCAAATCGCCAAACAAATTGTGAGTCGCACGATGAAAATTATCGGCCACAATATCAATGTGATGAACGGTCAAGGGGTGATCCTAGGTTCAGGCGATCCTAAACGTATTGGCTCAACCCACGAAGGCGCGCTGCTGGCGATTGCCCAAAATCGCAATGTGGAGATCAGTCAGGAAGTCGCCTCAGGGCTGCATGGCGTTAAGCCCGGCATTAATTTACCCTTGCATTATCAAGGACAAATCATAGGTGTTGTCGGTATTACCGGTGATCCGAGTGAACTCACCCATTACGGTGAATTACTCAAAATGACCGCCGAAATGATTGTCGAACAAGCCAACCTGCAGGATAAATTGCAGTGGGAGAATCGCCAGCGTGAAGAGTTTATTCTGCAGCTTATCAAGGCGCAAACCGCCGACGATGAGCAGCTTTACCGCTGGGCCAAACAGCTAGAGATAGATATCAGCCTGCCACGGGTGGCGGCTATAATTGAAATCAGTGAAAAGCATCGACAGCCCATTGTAGAAACCAATAACCCTGTAAATAAGCTAAGCGGCGCTGAGCAAAGCAATGATGGGCAAAATCCCCGCGTGAGCGAAACGCTAAAGCAAGTGCTGCATCTACTGCAAAATCCGGATCGTGGCAACTTAATCGCCATGACATCCATGTCGCAGTTAGTGATCCTAAAGCCGGCTTTTTTAGATGGGAAACAATGGGATCCTGAACTTGAAAACCAGCGCATCGATAAGCTGTTGCAGCGCTTACCCGCCCAAATGGATTTAAACTTTAAAATTGCCTTGGGCCACTTTTTCCCCGAAAAAGGCGGGATAGCGCGCTCCTATCAAACGGCTCAAGAAACCTTAGCCCTAGGCAAGCAGCTCAATGCAGAAGGGAATAAATACCTGTTTGAAGATTATTCCCTGCAAGTGCTACTCGCTGGGCTTAAACATGACTGGCGTGGTCAGGCGCTGGCAACGCCCTATCAACAACTCACCAAGGCGGATAAAAACGGCCAGCTACGCAAAACCTTAGCCGCCTATATCACCCACTTTGGTGATGCGCAGCAATGTGCTAATGCCCTATTTATTCACCGTAATACCTTAAGATACCGATTAGATAAAATTCAACAACTCACTAAAACAGATATCCAATCCCTGCATGGGCTATTAAGCCTGTATCTGGGGCAATTGATTGATACTTCAACTAGCTCAACTTAACACTCGAATGGCTTAACAACTGACCAGATTAGCCATAAAAACAAACCAGCAGGTGATGGCGCTGGCGTTATTTCCGCACCATTGAGTAAAACTTGGCATTTATTAACAGATCGATTGAAAGATTTATACCGTATTGCCTTTCCTATAGTTTCTGATAACCGTTTTGCGTCGACATGTCGAACGCTCGACCCAGTCCATTGAAAGGAATTGCAATGACACCATTCCAACTGACTTTACTCGCCAAAGCCTGCATCATCACAGGCTTAGCGCTAACTTCACCCACATTAGTCGCGGCAGAGAAAACCATTCCTGAGCTAGTCGATGCCGTCAATGGCACGCCCGATGCGGCAAGTCGCGAGGCGGGTAAAAAAGTGAAACTGCGTAATCACACTAAGGGATTTTGCACCTCAGGCAGTTTTAAACCGGATCCGCAATTGCAACAAACACTGGCGATTCCGTTTTTTAATCAAGATGCCATTAAGGTTACAGCCCGTTTCTCCCTCGGCGGTACGAATCCACAGATCTCAGATAAAACTCCTGGGCGCTTCATGTCACTCAAAATAGATGGCGATAAAGAAAACCTTAACTTTGTCACCACTAACGTCCCCGTTTTCTTCGCCAGTAATCTAGAAGAGTTTTTTACCTTTCAGACCAAAGTGAAACAGGGCGCTGAAGGCAAACAGTGGCTTATCGACAATCAACCGAGCGCTAAAGCCTTTTTCGACTATGTCAAACAGCTGCCTCCCAGCCCAAGTTTTGCCAACAGCCGCTATTACGGCGTGAATAGTTTCCTGTTTAGCACCCAAAAAGGCAGCACTCAGCAAGGTGATACGGTTGCAGGTAAGTGGATTTTTGAACCCGTCGCAGGCACAGCTGCGCTATCAGCCAGCGAGCTTGCTAATCTCAGTGATGATTTTTTAAAGGCGGAATTACTCGAGCGCATTAAAACCCAGCCGGCACAATGGAACCTCTACATTCAACTGGCTGAAACGGGCGATGAGATTAATGACCCAACCGTGATTTGGCCTGAGACTCGCCAGCGTTTGCTGGTCGGCCAAGTGATAATTAACGGTGAGCGAGATAGCGATCCCCAAGTGCAACAGTGCGATAAAGGCATTTTCAACCCGCTGTTATTACCTAAAGGCATTGCCGCATCTGCCGATCCTATACTCAATGCCCGCACCGCAGCCTATGTCGAATCCTTTATTCGTCGTCAATAAAGATGTCGAGTTAAGTCCCTCCTGTTTAGGATTGGCAAATAGCCCTATTTGCCAATCCTTACCGACAAGCCCCCTTATCGACAAAACGCCTCCTCTTACATTCGAATTCACCTGAGCATTTTTGTGCGTGAGCACAAAAATGGCGACTTATAACGCGGTAATTCCGTGGATTTAGCCAAAGCTATTCAAGCATGCCTGCACAATAATAGGATGACTTTAAAATAGGATAACCTTAAAGCAGCCCTCATTTGGACTCAGGCCCAAATAAGCACTGCGCCCTACAATAGTAATCAAAAAACTCACTTAAGAGCTCACTTAAAAACTTCAGCCAAGAACTGAACGGGACATAATATGAACTTAGTGCTTATTCTCATCGGCGTGATTGCATTTATTGTTATCGCGACCTCAAAATTTAAACTCCATCCCTTTTTAACTTTAATTCTGGCCGCCTTTATTGCGGCCTTCGCCTATGGTTTACCGAGCGGAGAAATCGCAAAAACCATTACCACAGGTTTTGGCGGCATCTTAGGTTATATCGGCCTAGTGATCGTCTTGGGGACTATCATAGGGATCATTCTGGAAAAGAGCGGCGCCGCCATTACCATGGCAGATGTGGTGATCAAGGTATTAGGTAAACGCTTCCCGACATTAACCATGTCGGTCATCGGCTACCTAGTGTCTATTCCAGTCTTTTGTGACTCGGGCTTTGTGATCTTAAACTCGCTAAAACAATCGATGGCCAACCGCATGAAGGTCTCTAGCGTCTCCATGAGCGTTGCCTTAGCCACAGGTCTGTATGCCACTCACACCTTTGTACCGCCAACGCCTGGCCCTATCGCCGCCGCGGGTAACTTAGGCTTAGAGTCGAACTTGGGCTTAGTGATTGGCGTGGGTCTGTTTGTGGCCGCCGTTGCCGCATTAGCGGGCATGTTATGGGCGAACCGTTTTGCCGATGTTGAACCAGACGGTGAAGGCGCGCAGGAGCTTAAAGCGGAAGCGAGCGACTATGAAACTTTGAAAAAAAGCTATGGCACCCTGCCCAGCCCATTAAAAGCCTTCGCACCGATTTTTGTGCCTATCGTATTAATTTGTTTAGGTTCTATCGCAAACTTCCCTTCAGCGCCTTTAGGTAAAGCAGGATTATTTGACGCGCTAGTGTTCCTCGGCCAACCGGTTAACGCTCTGATGATTGGCCTATTCTTATCCCTGTCGTTATTAAAAGGTGAGAATAAGATCAGTGAATTTAGCGAGCGCATTAGCCAAGGTTTAGTCACAGCCGCGCCGATTATTTTAATCACAGGTGCGGGCGGTGCCTTTGGTGCTGTCTTAAAAGCCACGCCTATCGGTGACTTTTTAGGCATTTCACTGTCGGCACTCGGGGTCGGTATCTTTATGCCCTTTATCGTCGCCGCGGCGCTTAAATCAGCGCAGGGTTCATCAACAGTGGCGTTGGTCGCAACATCGGCATTAGTCGCCCCTATGCTCGGTGATATCGGCCTTGGCAGCGATATGGGCCGCGTACTAACGGTAATGGCAATTGGTGCCGGTGCGATGACGGTTTCCCACGCCAATGACAGCTTCTTCTGGGTCGTCACCCAATTTAGCCGCATGAGTGTGAAACAAGCTTACAAAGCACAAACCATGGCAACCCTTATTCAAGGTATCACCGCCATGTTGACTGTGTATGTGCTCAGCTTAATCTTGCTCTGATTGTGATTAGTAATTAGTGATTTAACCTTGATTCAAGCGTGTCCCTTGGGCGCAAACCGCGCCCATTTAGCTGTAGGATTTTTAATGAAAATAGTTATCGCCCCCGACTCATTTAAAGAAAGCTTAAGCGCACTCGAAGTGGCCAATGCCATCGAGCAAGGTTTGAGACAAGTGATCCCCGACTGCGACATAGTCAAAATCCCCGTTGCCGATGGCGGCGAAGGCACAGTGCAATCTATGGTCGACGCCACGGGCGGCAGTATTGTCAGCTTAGAGGTCATGGGGCCGCTCGGGCATAGAGTGCAAGCCCACTATGGTATTCTTGGTGAAGGTATTCTTGGTGAAGGCATTCTCGACAATAGATCAAATTCTAGCGCAAACAGTGGCTCAGCCACTGATATAAGTACTGGCGCGATTGCCGTGATTGAAATGGCCTCGGCGTCAGGGCTGCACCATGTGCCGAGGGAGCAACGTAATCCGTTGCTCACCACCAGTTATGGTACGGGCGAGCTGATTTGTGATGCGCTTAATCGGGGGATAAAGCACATCATTTTAGGCCTAGGCGGCAGTGCCACCAACGATGGCGGCGCGGGTATGGCCCAAGCGCTGGACATTTTATTGCTCGATAGCCAAGGGAAAACCTTACCCGCTGGCGGCGCGGCGCTGGCAGATCTTGCCCAAATCGATGTCTCAAACGCTCACCCGCTGTTACGTGAGTGCAGCTTCGAAGTCGCCTGCGATGTTGATAATCCACTGTGCGGCGAGCGTGGTGCCTCGGCGATTTTTGGTCCACAAAAAGGCGCAACGCCTGCGATGGTTAACCAGCTCGATACGGCGCTTGCCCATTATGCCGATGTGATTGCCCAAAGTGGCATTAGCGATCACCGCGATCATGCGGGTGCAGGCGCGGCGGGCGGTATGGGCCTTGGCGTAATGGCTTTTTTACATGCAGAGCTTAAACCCGGTGTCGAGATTGTAATGCAAACCGTTGGCCTTGCTGACAAAATCCGTGGCGCTGACTTAGTGATCACTGGTGAAGGCCGCATGGATGGTCAAACCGTGTTTGGTAAAACCCCGATGGGCGTGTTAAAGCAAGCCAAACTGCAGGGCATTCCCACTATCGGTATCGCTGGCTGCTTAGGTGAAAACGCCAATGCCATACTGGATCACGGTATGGCGGCAATTTTCCCTATCATCCCGCACTTAAGTCCGCTCGATGAGGTGCTGGCCAATGCCAAGCTAAACCTTAGTAATACCGCCCGAAATATCGGCGCGGTACTCATGTTAGGCCAGCGCTAATACTCAAGCTAATGCTTAAGTACTTCCCCAGTTTGAGGATTTAAATAAAGGCGCCATAACGGCGCCTTTGCTTATTTAGGCCGCAACGCTTTGGCAACCCAAAATTTTAGTGCTTGATGCCTAAAAGGCCTTGCAGTAAAGTGAGCTCCCTTTTTGGTATTCCGCTGATTGAACATTTTGAGAGTCACTGGTCCGTTATACTCTTCTAGCAAATTTGCGGTTTCACTATAAAAATTAATAGACGGCAAGCCCCATGACCCAGAAACTCCCTCGCCAAGCCACAGCATCCGAATCAAGTCTGCTGCGCATTTTTACTGCACCGGAAGATGCAGGATCAACGCTGAGTATTATCGAGCAGAAGCTCTCCGAGGACTTAGCAGGCTTTTTGGGTGACAGTATCGCCGCGCTCGAAAAACCCTTGTCGGAAATTGAAACCGATTTTCAAGCCTTTGAAATTCCAAGCCAGCCGCGTTTTGTCTCCGATTACACCGACGAAATCATGCAAAACTTGGTGGCGCATTCGGTCCATACGGCGGCACCCAGTTTTATCGGCCACATGACGTCGGCACTGCCCTACTTTGTGTTGCCTCTGTCGAAGATGATGGTGGGACTCAATCAAAATCTGGTCAAAATCGAAACCTCTAAAGCATTTACGCCCCTTGAGCGCCAAGTGCTCGGCATGATGCACCATTTGATTTACGCCCAAGATACGGATTTTTATCAAAGCTGGATGCACAGCGCCAATCATTCCCTCGGCGCATTTTGCTCCGGCGGCACGGTCGCTAACATCACGGCCCTGTGGATTGCCCGCAACCAACTGCTCAAGGCCGATGGCGACTTTAAAGGCGTCAGCCGCGAAGGCTTACTCAAGGCACTGCGCCACTACGGCTATGACGATTTAGCGATTTTAGTGTCGGAGCGGGGCCACTATTCGCTGGGCAAAGCCGTCGATCTGCTTGGCATCGGTCGTGACAATATCATCAGCATACCCACTGGCAGCGATAACAAGGTCGATGTCGCGAAAATGCGCCAAGCCGCCCTTGAACTTGCCCGTAAAAACATCAAAGTGTTGGCGATTGTTGGCGTGGCGGGCACCACTGAGACGGGTAATGTTGACCCACTGACAGAGTTAGCTGCGCTGGCAAAAGAGTTAAATTGTCATTTCCATGTGGATGCGGCTTGGGGCGGTGCGAGTTTATTATCCAATAAATACCGCCACTTACTCGCAGGTATCGAGCTTGCCGATTCGGTGACCATCGATGCCCACAAGCAAATGTATGTGCCTATGGGCGCGGGCATGGTGTTATTTAAAGACCCTGAGTTTGCCCACGCCATTGCCCATCACGCCGAGTATATTCTGCGCCGTGGTTCAAAGGATCTCGGCAGCCAAACGCTGGAAGGCTCACGCCCCGGCATGGCGATGTTAGTGCACGCTTGCTTGCAGATCATCGGCCGCGATGGTTATGAAATCTTAATCAACAACAGCCTTGAAAAAGCGCGCTATTTTGCCGAACAAATCAAAGCCCATAAGGATTTTGAGCTAATTACTGAGCCAGAACTTTGTCTGCTGACTTATCGTTATGTCCCCGCTAGCGTCCAAGCCGCCATGCAAGTTGCTATTGAGCAAGGTGACACGGCAAAACTTGCCCGCTTTAATGAACTGCTCGATGGGCTTACCCAGTTTATTCAAAAGCACCAACGCGAACAGGGTAAGTCTTTCGTCTCCCGCACCCGTATTCAGCCAGCCCGCTATTTTAGGCAAGCGACCGTGGTGTTTCGCGTGGTGCTAGCCAACCCCCTCACCAGCCATGACATCCTCAATCAAGTGCTGGTAGAACAACGTGAAATCGCCGCGCTAGATAACGAGTTTTTACTCGCACTTATGGCGATGGTGGCTAAATAGCGAGTTGTGAAGAGTGAATTTTCCAATAGCGGCTTTCAGATAAAAAGGTTCAAATAGTAAAACAGCCGCAAAGATCTTTGCGGCTGTTTTACTACGCGACAAAAAATTAGCTGAACGTTAAAGTGACAAGATTAATCAGTCCTAGCAACCTGCATATGATTAAACACTTAATATGTCACTCGTTTGTACGCCGAATTCAACTGCTTCCGTGACTCGCCGTGAAGCCATCCATGGCATCCGCGGCACTGCCACGATCACATGGAGATAAAATAGCCTGACACGGAATGATGAACAGCCTCGGTAACAATACTCTTTCAAGGGGTCTTCGAGGCATTTTATCTTGTATTATGACTTTTCTGACGCTTCCTATTTCTCTTCATTTCCTCCTCTACGGCTTCTTTTACCTCTTTTACATCGGAAAAATGATTAAATTGATATTGAACTAACTTTTTATATGAATGGCTTCTGATGAGGTAAAAAGCGCTGAATAGCATCAAACTATTAATGGCAAAAAACATCAATAAGTAGGCTGTTTTTGCCATTAACAATGAAGGAATTGAGATTAATGATAACAGCAACGCGTAGTATTCCAGCACTTTCCAGCAAACAAAAGATCCTCTTGTTACTCCAAAGTTTATCATGCTGAATAGAATGACTATGAATGATATAATACCAACCATCCACTCGGGGCCAAGATCTAAGTGTATCGAAAAAACTGTGATGCAAGACATCGCAGTGCCTAGAGTCAACAACATAGTTACCACTAAAAAAACAGCTATTAATCTTTTAGGTGGAAAAAAACCAACAATCTCATCATCTTTATTTTTCAACATTACTTTGCCAACTCTTCGTAAATACCTACAGCAAGTGAATTAACATTCCCCGATAATGCGCTACTGGTAAAACTCATAGACGCACCAACAGCATCTTTAAGTTGAAACTTTAATGCTTGGGTAATCTGTATCCCAGAATAACGCTTCGGATAGACACCACTTCGAACTAAGCTCTTGAGCAAAGAATTTGAAACACCTGGCTGATTCATTCGAATAATCTCTTGAGTAAGCCTTTTTTTCTCACTTCTTGATAATCCTTGAAGTAGTGCCGTTGTGGTTTTTAGACTATTAGCTTGCAATAACTTAATTGTTTTCAATGTAATTGCGCCAGCGGCTGCAGCACCGGCAAGCGATATAACATCTACAGCGAAAGCTGTATTCGTATACCATTCTTGCGAATCTAGAGCATCGTTCTTAAGAGGTTCATTAACTTCGTTGTAACTCCGATAGACACCATTAGCACATTGAGCCAAGCTAGCAGTACTCGCAGCTACTGCTAGGTAAGTAATAGCACTGCTTGCACCGCCTGTTAATGGAATAGTAGCACCGCTGCCAAAAACAACTATCCAGCCTAAAATGGCGGCACCGCAACTTAATGCTGTTCCCGCTACTTCTCCAACAAGCCTTGATTCTCTGACATTTCCTTGGCTCCCTTTTAAATGGGATGCAAATTGCTGTTGCCCCATCATTTGGGGTGGCTCCCGCAATATGACTTTAATTGGAGATAATTGACAAACTGAGGTGAAAGGCCTTAACTCGACAATAGTATAGTTACTATCGATGTAAATAATTGATGCACCTTGAAGTTCTGGAATAGCATCTATTTTGTTAAATAACTTTTGCTGATCAATATAAGACGAAAGCTTAGTTTTCAGTTGTTGTTCATGAAAATGAGTGGTGCCATATAAAGCCATAGTAAGTTCCTTCTTCTGTTAAACAATCCATGTTCTAGCTGTGCTATCTTACAAAAAAGGTTCTGTAGGCACAACTGATTACAGAAGCTAGCGTGTACACGAAAAGAAAAGTTGGACAAATAAAAGATAGGACAGGCAGAAGTCTTTTGGAACAGCAGTACCCTTTTGAGATTCACAATCAACACCAAAACCACAGGAGTTAACCTTCCCCTCGGAGTTGCCGCAGGGCATTTGCGTTCGTTGCGTGAGCGAGGCATCGATGCCGAGATAGCGTCAGTCGAATCAGGGACGAGCGTCTGACGCGATAGCATAAGGACGCTTAATGCCCAAGGGGCTTTCAACTCCGTTAGGGCGTCTTGGAGCATCCAAGGAGGATAGGATGAGCAGTCCTCCTTGGTCGGGTGTGGGGTGAAGCCCCACGACTTTGATTTAGCCTTTAAAAATTAACCATCAATCATCCCCGAAACCACATAGGAACTAAGGCCTTACATGCGAAAGATAATTCTCCCACTGATCATGCTAAGTCTTGGCGCATAAAAAAAGTGAGAAAAAAGTGAGGACACCCACATATATTTAAGGTTAAAAATGAACATATGCCCTGATGTGTCGACTTGAAAATGGAAATTGATAGTGCAAAAACTGGCTAAAAAGGTACACAGGAATTAACGAAATTAAGCACTCTCATGGAAGTGACCGTTGGCGGCATGGATGCCGCCGTCGAGCCCTCAGGGATGACTTTTTATGATTTAAGCAGGGCGTGTCACTGGAATGAGAGTGCTTAATTGTAAAGACGGACTTATAGCCTCAAACGACACCCACATGTTTCTAACATGAAAAATGTACCTCTAAAGCATCAATTTGAAAATGGAAGATGGCAGTAGAACGTCAATAGATTTGACAAATTAAGACCACAGGACTAAATTTGGTCTAGCCCATTCTGCACTATTAGTTGAGTAGGTAAGCAATTTTCAAATATCGCCACCCTATATTGGAATCGAAATCAGAGCAACGAGAGGAAGGTTAGTTTTTGGGTGACACATAATAACTAACTGAAAAGGTGGGAAAAATGCATGACACCAAAAGCAATGTAAAACCCATTAGTTACATGAAGGCGAATGCAGCCAGATTACGAGATGAGTTAGCATTTGAGCCTATGTTTGTCACCCAAAATGGTGAAGAAACATTAGTGGTTCAAACCGCAGAGGCTTATCACTTAATGCAGGAACAACTCGCCTTTATGCAATTGGTTATCGACAGTGAAAACAGCATCAAAGCTGGAAATGTAATGAGTCTAGACGATATGCTGTCCGACCTATAGGACTACCAAGATGCATACCGCCATTGAGATTTTGTACACCGACAATTTTAAAGCTGACGCACAAGTGGCAATTACTTGGAAATCAAAGCTGATTGGTAAATTAGCAGCGAGGGATGCGATTAAAGGTCTGTTGCAAGATATAGATAACCAACTGCGATTGTTTCCAGAGTCGGGCAAAAAAATAGAATTTGTATCTATCAATGTGCACTATTTAGAGCTGCTAAAAGGTGACTACAGAGCCGTTTATAAAATAGATAAACAGCCAAGTGGTAAGCTAACCCTCTATTTATTAATGTTTTGTCATCAGCGAATGGATTATCAAACGCTAATGCGGCAACGCCATATAATGAAAGTAATTAGCCGCTAAAATCAACACCATAATTTTTCATGTGAGAGTGAAATTCGTTTTTTATAATCAACCTAGCCTATGCAGTAGATGCCGCCGTCGAACCCTCAGGAATGACTTTTTATTATTTAAGCAGGGCGTGTCACTGGAATAAGAGTGCTTAATTGTGTCACTGGATTTATAGTTTCAACATCAAAACATCGCTATATTAAGGATCACTATATCAAGGAGCACTATGTACTTTATTGCAGCTTTTGGACTAGTGATGTTGTTATTAAGCCTAGTGATGGCGGTAAAACCTGCTTCTTTCTCTAAGGGGATCATTTCATTTAGTGAGCAGCCCTATTTCCATATTGTGGAAGTGTTCAGCCGAATTGTTGCTGGTCTCATTTTTATTAACTATTCAGCCAACACCCGGTTTCCACAGGCTATCTTTGCGATAGGTATGCTACTAGTTTGTGTCGGAGTGGGCTTGGCATTCACACCACCCAGATTACATAGAAAGTTTGCCCTATGGTCGGCGCACTACTTCAAAAATAAATTCCGTTTAATCGGTCTCCTTTCAGTTCCGCTATCATTATTATTAATTTATTCAGCTAGTTGTACTTAAAATATGGTTACCTTCTAAATTTAATCAAGGATGAGTTAAGCGACACGGCAACGCACTCGTCCACAAGCCCTAAACCATAGGCAATAAGATGCTTCCCCAACGAAAGTGGTTATCCCGCTGTTTATGCTAAGCCTAGGCGCATTGCCTTTATTTGCTCAAGCACAGTACCGCCGATTGATTGGGTAAAGCGCAGAACAAAATCCAATATGCGCAATTTTGTACAAAAGCGCGAAGGATTTCTGGGTTACTATCAGGCTAAAACCGCCCATTCATCTATCCAATAAAGGAGGCTTGATGAACACAGAACATGCGGCCTACCAGATTGCCGATGAATTAGGTGGCCTCGAGTTACTCAATGCCCACTACCATAAACAAAATTTCAGTCGTCATACCCACGAAGGTTACACAGTCGGCGTGATTGAAACGGGTGCCCAGCGTTTTTATCGCACCGGTGGCAACCATGTGGCGCCAAAGCACAGCATCATTCTCGTCAATGCCGATGAAGTCCATAATGGCTGTAGCGCCACCGAGGGCGGCTGGTCCTATCGAGCCATGTATCCAGTACCCGCGCAGTTTGCCAATATTCACAGTGAGCTAGTAGCAAATAGCGGTGCGCCCTATTTCCCAGATCCCGTAGTGTACGATCCCGAATTAGCCGAACTGCTGCGCCTCACCTTTGCTACCTTAGATACATCGGATAATCGCTTACTGCGCGAAAGTTTAGTCTATTCAAGCCTGATGCAATTGATGGCGCGCCACGGCAAGCATCGTCCAAGTGACAACCTCGCGGCAATGGCGAAGCCTGCGTTAGCGCTGGTGAAATCCTTTATCGACGATCATCCCACAGCCGATATCTCCCTTGAAGAGCTGGCAACACTGGCGGGATTAAGCCCCTACTATTTACTCAAGCAATTTCAGCGTTATTACGGCTTACCGCCCCACGCTTACCAAATTCAGGCCAGAGTCAGGCTGGCCAAGGGAAAAATCAAGCAAGGCACACGGCTGCTCGATGTCGCCCTCGATTGTGGTTTTCACGATCAGAGTCATTTGAATCGGCATTTTAAAAAGACCGTCGGCGTAACGCCGGGGCAATTTGCCAAAGAAATAGGCCGCAATATTATCCAAGCCTAAACAACCACTTTAGGTTAATCTGCCATGCTCATGCTTGCTTACTATCCCTAATAACAGGCCTGCTAATAGCAGGTCTGCCATGACTAAACACTAGTCTCTAAGAAAGAGTCGTAACTGAGCGGAATAACTGAGCAAGCAACCTTATCCAAGCATTCATTGTTGAACCGCGACCTAGCGTCGCCACTATTTTTAGGAGCCAAAGTGATAACAGATAAACAAATAGAACCTGATGTTTATCCCGCGCATCCCACAAAAGCTAAGGCTTTTTTAAAAGGCACCTTGGCCATAATGCCACTGACGATAGCAGTCGTGCCTTGGGGAATTTTAGCGGGCTCCTTCGCTATTGAGGTCGGGCTCACGCCCATTGAAAGCCAAGCCATGTCGGCGATTATCTTCGCGGGCTCGGCTCAATTAGTGGCGCTCGGCATGGTCAAAGCCGGGATTGGCCTGTGGAGTATCTTGATTACTACCTTGCTTATCACCTCGCGCCATCTGTTATACGCCATGGCGATGCGCAGTCAAATCAGTCCCTTGCCATTAAAGTGGCGCCTGACATTGGGATTTTTGCTCACAGATGAACTATTTGCCATCGCCAATCAAGGCAAGCTACATAAGTTCGACCCTTGGTATGCCCTCGGTGGCGGCTTGAGTTTCTATATCGGTTGGAACCTAGCGACCCTACTTGGCATAGTGGCGGGCAATGCTATCGAGAACTTAGGCGAACTCGGGCTCGATTTCGCCATAGCCGCCACCTTTATCGCACTGGTCATGCCCACGGTAAAAAAGCCGTCGATTCTCGTCTGTGTATTAGTCTCGCTCACCCTTGCCGTGGTATGCGCCTTGTTTGAGATTCAAGCGGGATTACTGATCGCCGCCATAGCCGGAATGACAGCTGGCGTGCTTTACGCCAAAGTGACCCAGGAAGCGGAACGCGCACAACAATCCGCAAATCAGTTAGCAAACACACAGGCCCAAGCAAGAGCAGGGACTGAAAGTCAGACTGATACTATGACCGAGACGAAATCAATATCAGGAGAAAAAGCATGATTTGGCTAATGATCTTCTCAATGGCGGCGGTTGTATTTATCAGTCGTCATTTACTGCTCGAACCTAAATTACCGCTGCGATTAAGTAAGGGCACCCAAACTTTTTTAAGTTACTCAGCCCCTGCAGTCCTCACCGCTATCTTCGCGCCCATAGTGTTTGTGCAAGAAGGTCAGCTCGATCTGAGCTTAGATAACAGCTATCTTATCTGCGCCGTGGTCGCGACGATACTCGCACTCGCCACCCGAAATACCTTGCTAACCACAGTGTTGAGTATGGGGCTGTTTTTCGTTATTCATTAGTCATAACGATTGTTGGCGACCTAAGCTTCGACGTTAGTTTATGGCCCCAAATGGCATAGTAGAAAATCAAACCATAGCAAGGTAATAGTAAAACATACGCCATTTGACTATCGCCTTGGCTATGGGCGATATAACCATAAAGCAAAGGTAAAATCGCCCCACCAGCAATACCCATAATCAGTAGTGCCGAAGCCGTGGCAGTGAGTCGTCCAAGCCCTTGCAATGCCAAAGGCCACACGGCTGGCCATACTAAAGCATTAGCGAGCCCCAATAGCGCAAGATACAGCACGGGATCTGGCACAGGTAATACGCCTAACCAATCCAATAAGAACTGCGACACACTTTGACTTTGGCTATCACTAAACAGTATCCCTAATGTAAAGCTAAGTCCCGCTAACGCTGATCCTGTCAACGCCGTTTGCTGGCTAATGACTTTGGGGATCAGCAAAATCCCTAGCACATAACCTAAAACCATAAATCCCATAGTGTAGGAGGTCATCATTCCATAATGCTCGACCCCAAGACCTTGGCTAAATAGCCCGATACTGTCACCGGCTATCACTTCTACCCCAACATAACAAAAGAGAGTTAAGGCACCGAGGATCACCTGCGGATACTGTAAAATGGCTTTCCAATCGGCTTGAGAACGTTCAGCCTCCTCGCCTAAATCAGGCTCCGGCAAGGGTGAGAGCAACACAAAAAGCATCAAACCTATGAGCATCACCACCATCAACAGATAGGGCAGCACTAAGCGATTGGAAAGTTCGACCAACGCCAGTTGTCGTTGCTCCTCCGACAAACTCGCTAGCACCTGCTCACTATAGGGTTCCATGCCCGTTAAAATCCATGCAGTAAACAGGATAGGAACAATAAACCCCGCGCTTTTATTGACTATCCCCATCAAACTGATGCGCATCGCCGCACTTTCCCGGGGCCCAATACAGACGATATAGGGATTCGCCGCCGTTTGCAGTAACGTCAGTCCAGTCCCAAGAACAAACAGTGCTAACAAAAAGGTAGCAAAGTGGCCAACAAAGGCCGCAACAATAAAAAGCCCTGCGCCGACAGTCATAGTTGCCAGCCCTAGGGTCATGCCCATTTTATACCCCACCCGCGTGAGTATGGATGAGGTCGGCAGCGCCATCACAAAATAGGCAATATAAAATACAAAGGTGACCAAATAAGCCTCAAATTCATTTAATTCGCAGGCAATTTTTAAAAATGGGATCAGAGCACCATTAAGCCAAGTCACAAAACCAAAGACAAAAAATAAAATACCTATTAATAACATAGGAATAAAACTGCCTTGAGGTGGCGCAGATGCGGGTATATGGGCATGGTCGGATGTGAATTTCATCGGTTCACCTTATTGTTATTTTGCTTGTTGAATGGGCGATGAGTTGAGTACTTAGCTCACCCCAAATTAATGCCACTTTAATTATTGTTTTAATTGATATATCGGTAACTTACGCAAACCGAGCATGCTCGGCTTGATACTGCAACTCCCCAGCAATCCAGACCGCTAAGACCCTCTGCTCGTCATCGAGCCAGACCCAATCTGCCTGTTTACCTTCGGCAATATCCCCCAATTGCGGCCGCTGAATAAAGTCGGCGGGCGTGCGTGTCGCCATCTGCACTGCGTTGCTAAGGCCAAGATGGAGTTCGGTGGCGGCATAACGCACCGCGCTTGCCATATCCAGCACTGAGCCCGCTAAGGAGCCATGCTGATCCCTAAGCGTCATCCCTTCGCGAACCACTTTGCCATCGAAGAATTGAAATTCCGTTTGCTCGCTCCCTAAGGGCGACATGGCATCGGTGACTAAGATCAGGTGCTCAGTTCCCTTTGCTCGCCAGGCCACCAGCGCCGAGATGGGATGCACATGTTGACCATCGAGAATAATCCCGCAGTAAGTGTTTTCACTGGCAAATGCCGCGCCCACCATTCCTGGTTCGCGGGAAGTCAGTGCCGACATGCCGTTGTAGAGGTGGGTAAAACCCGATGCGCCGGCCTCAATGGCCTTAAAGACTGTGTCGCCGTCGGCATTCGAATGCCCAAGACTGACAATGGCGCCGGAGGCAACGAGGCGTTTGATTTGTTCTGGGGTGACAGATTCTGGCGCTAGGGTGATGAGCCTGACACCGAGATCTTGCCTTAAGTAAAGCTGCCACTCGCGCTCAGTGATGCTGCGTAAATGTGCGGGAGGGTGACAACCGCGTTTTGCGACCAACAAATGCGGGCCTTCAAAGTGGATACCGATAATCCCAGAAACTTGGCAAACAATCGCCTCGGCCACCGCATCGGCCGCCGCCTGCATCACCTCAATATCGTCGGTGATCACCGTCGGTAACATGGCCGTGGTGCCAAACTGGCGATGGGCCTGCATCATCAACCTTAAGGTTTCCAGCGTCGGTACATGATTGAACATCACGCCCCCACCGCCATTGACTTGAGTGTCGATAAATCCCGCCACCAGCGTGCCAGAGGTCAGTCGGTAGCATGGTTTATCCGATGTACACTCTGCCGATATTGAGGATTTAAGACCGCAAATAATGCCATCCGACACCTCAATCGCGCAGTGCTCAGTGAGTTTGCCTTGAGTTAGCACCTTAGCGCCGTCGGCTATCAGCATAAAATCCGTATTAGGCTTCATAGCTTATCCCCGCATCGAGTCCATGACCAAGCAACGCCGCACCGCGTACCCCGCTAGCGGAGCCAAACTCAGCCACCTTAAATTGCGGCAAGGTCACGCCATCGAAAAGATGCGCCTTGGTCGCCTCGGGTAAAGCCGCGAGAATATCTTCGACTTCGGATAGCCCACCACCGAGCACTATAATGTCGGGATCCATAGTGAGAATTTGCGATGCCATCACACTGCCAAGCACATCCATATAAGTGGTAAAGGTTTGCAGTGCGGGAGGTTCTTTGCGACGTAACGCATTAAGCCACTCAAAGGTATTGGCCGTTTGCCCTGCGATGTCTTGATAGAGTCTGCCAAGCCCTGTGCCAGACACATAGGTCTCAGCGCAGCCCTCAAGGCCACAGCCACAGGCATAGAGGGGTAATTGATGTTGAAGTGCAACTCGCGCGCTCACGGCTTGATGTCCAAACTCCCCTGCCAGTCGATTCGAGCCAAGATACAGTTTGCCGTCAATACATAAGCCGCCACCAGTGCCCGTGCCTAAAATGATGCCCAATACCCGTGAATAGCCTTGGCCGACACCGAGTACCGCTTCGGACAGGGCAAAACAGCGGCAATCGTTGCCAATAGCCACGGTTCGACTGAGTAGTTGGGCTAAATCATAGGCAACTCGGCGCTGATTTAGACACGGCACATTACTGGAAATCACAGTGCCATTCGCCTTTATCACCCCAGGCAGGGCGATGCCGACTGTGCCACGCCTGCCACATAGCATGTCGGCCTTTTCAACTTGCTCAGCTAACGCCGTCATAAATGCGGCATAGTCCTGCCGCGGTGTACTTAAACGCCACTTATCCTGTAGTTGTAATTGAGTATCGAAAATCGCCAACTCAATTTTAGTTCCACCTATGTCTAAGCCGTAATACATATGCTCACCCCTGATTCACTAGGGGATACAGACTCACCCCCTGCACCACTCGATTCACTTGCCCCGTTGGACAGGGATTATCGGGGGAAATACCCAACTGCATTGCTTTATAGAAGGCTAATATCTGACACCAGAGAATAAATGGTAGACCGAGCCAAACTTCTGCTAAGGCGCTGTTCTTGGCAAGGTATAACTCGGACAACGTCAGCACAGACAATGCCTGATTATCACGCTTAAGCTCCTGAATTAAGTCATTATCATATTGGCAACTATAGGGATTAGATGACGTCATAACGAACACTTGAGTGCCACTGTCTATTAAGGATTTTGGGCCATGACGAAATCCGAGTGGACTCTCAAAGGCGCTAATGATCTGCCCCGCGGTTAACTCGAGATATTTAAGCGCCGCTTCTTGAGCGATAGCTTTTAATGGACCGGCCCCCAAAAATACCACACGTCCGCAGGGCTGCTCGGCTTGGGTACGGATCTCAGTTAAATGCTCGGAGAGGATCCTATCTGCCATTTGACAGATTTGGGTGAATGCCTGCGGCTCTGGAGAAAAAATCAACAGTGTCGCCAAATACATGCAAGTAAAACTGCTGGTCATAGCAAAACTCACATCGTGGGTTTCATCGGGCAGCCTATAGAGATAGCAATGGGACTTATCGGTGCAATATTGGGCAAGCTTCCCTTGGCCATTGCAGGTAATCACCAAGTGATAACACTCATCGATCAGCTGTTCGGCCAAACTGACCGCCGCCATGCTCTCAGGACTATTGCCCGAACGCCCGTAGGAAATGAGTAAAGTGGGTATTTTAGGACACAGATATAATGCTGGGTGACTCACAAGGTCCGTAGTGCTGATAGCTTCCACTCTTTGGGTAGCTAGGGGCACATGTTGCTGAATATGGGCCGCCAGCGCTTCACCTATATAGGCAGAGGTTCCCGCTCCTGTGAGAATAATCCTCAGCTGCGCCTTAGCAAGAATCGGACTTAACCAAGCTGCTAATGAGCTATTATCAAGATGTTGCTCATTGACTTGATGCCACATCTTCGGCTGTTGGCTAATTTCCTTGGCTGTCCATATTGCACCATACTGAGTTAATTGTTCAGTGTTCAATAAAAGGGTTGTATCCTGCTGTTCGAAGACTGGAATAGAACTGGTTAACATCAAAATTTCATCCCTTCTAATATGATTTCATCACGGGAAGCTGGCAAGCTGCGGCATAATCGGCCAAGACTTCGGTAATTTTATGTAACACTAACTCACGGGCATTGGGGGCAATCTCCCCCGCTAGCACAGCCGTATATTGATTGGGCAAATATTGGCTGATCAGTGGTAGCGGAATGCTCTGGGCAAGGTTAGTGAGCAGACGCTCAACCTTGGCCTGTAAACTCGGCCAGTAATAGCGAATCCGATCACTAAAGCTGAATCCCAATTGCCACTTTAATGCCTCGTTATCGGCATAAAATCCTTGCCAATACTTAGGGTTATCCCGCATTAATTCGAAACAGCTTTGGCGTAGATTCGAACAGAGTTCAGCTTCACACAGCACATTTTCGATATGAGATAGGGCAAATAAGGCCTCTCGAAGTGCAAAGGTCAGCTGGGGACCGACTTTTAAAATCGCAAAATGCTGCTGCACTAAGGCCCGATAACCTTCGGATAGTTGATAATCAGTCGAATGGGCTTCAAACACTAACCTTGGATAGGAGCGAATAAACTCACTTTGTGCCATAGTGCCTGCGGGTTCAAAAAGATGTACCTGACTGTTATCAAACTCCACGCCAGGCTGTACCACTAGGGCAATCACTTTTTGCCACACTTCATAGCCTAAACCTGTCGCAATAAACGCTTCACGGTGGCAATGTAAGGTATGTTCAATGGCGCTCACTGGGGTGACAGCAAGTTCGGCCTCCATCTCACTCACGCCGCCGGGCGCCGGCACTTCGGTACCTATCACGTAGCAGAGTTGCTGCCCTGGAGCACAATGGGCTTCGGCCACAGCGCAAAGACGCGCCGCTCGCCGAGCAATGACTTCATCACTTAATGGCAACACATCATCGGCACAGGCCATGCTGGTATCGAGATGGATTTTCGTGAATCCCGCTTTCACAAACTGGATGATCAACACTTCGGCCAGTTGCATGGCTTCTTCGGCACCTTGCTTACACCATACAACTGGGCCTAAGTGATCACCGCCAAATAAAAGCTGCGATTTATCCACCCCAAGCTCCATGGCCATAGATGTCACAAAATCAATAAAATCCTTTGGATTCATTCCAGTGTAACCGCCAAACTGATTCACTTGATTCGCGGTCGCTTCGATTAATAGCGGAGTACTATTAGCTTTGGCCTGCAATAGAGCAGCCTGTAACACCAAAGGCTGGGCCGAGCAGACAGCAAAAATGCCCGCCTGCTGCCCTGCTCTATTGGCGTCAATGATAGCGTTAATCACTGACATAGTGACTTACCCCACAATGCCAAGTGGTTTTGCCGTTTGCCATACACCACGGGTAAAGTCAGGGAAATCCTTGGAATTACCGCGGTCACTCACCGATGCCACAGAGAGTGGGAAGACCGCCGACCAGGCGGCGCCGTCATACACATCTTGATCTAACGCCTCACCGTTCCGTAGGCAGTAAATCATCCGCCAACACATCAAGAAATCCATGCCGCCATGGCCGCCATTCTCCTCGGCCTCTTTCCCCATACGAGTCCATAAGGGGTGATCATATTTGGCGTACCAAGCGTCCATGTTTTCATCCCACTCGTGATAGCTGCCAGTGCCACCGTTTTCGAGGGCAATCCGATTTGGGAAGCCGGCAAACACGCCGTTAGTCCCTTGGATAAGATTATGGCGACTGTAGGGGCGCGGCGTCGTCGTATCGTGCTGCACCATAATGCTGCGGCCCTTCACAGTCTTGATCAGACTGGTATTCATATCGCCACCGATATATTTCAACTGGTTACGTTGATGATCCGCGGGGAATTCACGTTTAGCGTAGGCGGCGCGGCCTAATGAAGGAGAGCTAACAGAGGTGAGATAGTCTAAACGGTCACCGCGGTTAATATTCATATACTGGGCAACGGGGCCTAATCCATGGGTGGGATAGAGGTTACCATTATATTTGGCATGGTAAGCGGTACGCCAAGAGCCTGTTTTATGGTCAATTTCCTTCATCTGCCAGCGCAGTTCATGGATATAAGCCGCCTCACCGTGGAGCAGTTCACCAAACAGGCCTTGGCGCACCATGTTGAGCACCATGAGTTCATCACGGCCGTAACAGACGTTTTCCATCATCATGCAGTTACGTTGGGTCACTTCGGCGGTATCGACTAAGTCCCAAAGTTCTTCTATCGTGCCAGCCATCGGCACTTCAACGAAAGCGTGTTTGCCCGCTAACATAGCCTCTTTTGCCATGGGGTGATGCCATGCCCAAGGGGTCGCAATCACCACAATATCCACATCATCACGATTGAGTAGATCGCGATAGGCATGCTCGCCCTTGCTAAAATACACAGGTTTATCACGTCCATATTCGTTAATGGCCTTCTCTGCGCGGGCCAGCACTAAGGTATCGGTATCGCAAATGGCGGTAATTTTTGCGCCATCGATACGGCTAAAGTGATGCACAAAACCAATACCACGCTCACCCACACCGATTAATCCCACCCGCACTTCATCCATGCTAGGGGCCACAAGCCCCATCACGGATTGACCCGCTGCTTTAGGCGTTGTGCCTGTTGCACGTTCCGCTGTCGCGCAGGCCGCCAGAGCCGTTGCCGCAGCAGTCACCATGGAAGCCTTTAAAAACGAACGACGATCAAAACCCGACATAGTAATTCCCCGTTATAGATTCGCTTTCTCAATGAGGTGTAGTTGCACACCTTGTTTAGTTAATTCATCAACATAGCGCTCTGGGATCCCTGTATCTGCCACCAGCCGCGTGATACGACGACTGCTGCAAATCACATGGAATGCTTGTTGATCAAACTTTGATGAGTCAGTCACAACGATAATTTCACTCGCTATCTCACACATCACTCGATTGAGGCTGGCTTCTTTTTCAAAGTGAGTCGTTAAACCCGCCCGTAGATCGAAACCATCCACCCCTAATATCAACTTGTTAAAGTTGTAATCCCGCAAACTGTTCTCGGCGATATTGCCGTAGAACGAGAGCGACTTTTTACGCAAAAGCCCACCAGTCAACATCACTTCAACTTCGTCAGCCTTAGCTAATTCGGTGGCGATATTGAGCCCATTGGTCATCACAATCAGGTCTTTATGCTCCATCAGATTAGCCGCCACTTGTTGTGTGGTTGTGCCTGAGTCGAGCAGTAAACGGTCACCGTTATAAACCAATCCAGCGGCGACTTTGCCTAACTCTTGTTTCAATACCGAATGGCAGCTGCCCTTCTCCTTGAGTGACAGTTCACGGATCAATTCACTGTTGACCATGGCGCCACCACGGGAACGAACCAATAACTGTTTCTGATCTAGCATGGCTAAATCACTGCGTATCGTGACCTCAGATACCCCAAAATATTCGGCCAATGCGGCAACAGAGACCTTTCCCTGTAACTGCGTCATACGCACAATTTCCTGCTGCCTCTCGATCGTGTTCAAAGTGCTCACATGAATCCTCATTCTTTCGATTAACCGTCAACTGAAAGGTAACACGCGCAATACAACTTTCAAACACTTTCGAAATCAATTTCAACGAACAATCTAGTCAAAATATTAAATAACAATAAGTTAAGTAATTAATTCTGCTTGATTGTGGCGTTTGTGATTTTAATAATGCATGAATGTGAAATCATTTGAAAGTATTTTTACATTTTTTTATTGATCGAATATGGGAATTAACGCTATAAATAAGACTTCGAAAGGTTTGCGTAGTTTCTTTCGCTTTCGAAGCTGTATTAGAAGACACGGTAATGACCGTGCATCACACTCATGCGGGGATACTATGAAATTCTTAACCACACAACCTGCCGCAATCGCCCTAGCGATCGCAGCAGCACTGACAGCAATGAACAGCGCAGCCAATGAACAGGAGTCCAAACCGGGTACTGAAGCTAAAGAACAGCAAGTCCAAACCACGGAAACAACACAGAACAATGCTGCGCAAACCAATGACGCCGATGTTGAACGCATTCAGGTCACGGGGATCCGAAGCAGCATCAAAGAAGGCATGTTTTTAAAACAGAATGCCGTGAGTGTAGTCGACCTCGTTGTCGCCGATGATATTGGTAAATTTCCCGATGAAAACTTAGCCGAAGCGCTGCAACGGATCCCAGGGGTGACCATTACCCGTAATGGTGGAGAAGGGCAGAATATTCTGGTGCGAGGATTAGGTGATGGTTATAACGTCACAACGCTCAATGGCCGCAAATTAGCCTCTGAAAATGCTGGCCGCGACTTTAACTTTGACACTATCGCCTCAGAACTGGTGAATGTGCTAGCGGTATACAAATCCCCCGAAGCGAGACTCACCGAGGGAGGTATCGGTGCCATTGTCGATATCCAAACCCGCAAGCCCCTCGACTTAGACGGCCAAACTATTCAAGCATCGGCCAAAGGAATTTATGAATCCCGAACCGAGGATATTCATCCCCATGCCTCTTTAATCATTGGCGATAAAACAGATGATGATAGCTTTGGCGCCCTATTATCAGCGGTATATTCCCGTAAAACCCTAAGGGCGGATACTTATTCTGCCGAAGGCTTCTTCGATGAAGATGAGGGCTGGGGGGTTGATAGTGCGGGGGTTCCCGTCGATACCAATAACAATGGTGTAATCGATGCGGGGGAAATCTATGCCTCAAAAATCCCAAGTTATATGTACTTTGCGAATGCCCAGGATGTCCGTGAACGCTTAGGTGGGACACTCGCATTGCAATGGCGACCGATGGATAACCTTGACGTTAACTTTGATGGCCTCTATTCCCGCTATAATACCGATGGTAATAAATACCAAATCGGCTTTGTAAACTATGACGAAGAATGGACGCCAGGCACACCATTATTCACCGAGGCAGAATTCGATGACCAAGGTCGTGTCGTCAGCATGGATCAAACGGGTGAAAATACTATGGTTGAATTACTCAACCTAAGTACACCAAGAAAAACAGATACTTATCAAGTAGCTCTCAAAACTGATTGGTATGTACAGCCCCAGTGGTCTATCACGGCTGACCTTGCCTATTCCGCCGCAAAAAATGCCAATAATGGTGATAACCGCTTTGTGGTTGCCCGTGGCTTTGTCGATAGTATCGATATTGACTACACCAAAGGCAATATGCTGCCCGATGTCGTGATAAGCCCAGGCCTTACCCCTGAGCAAAAATATGGTGCCCATTACAGCCGCAACAGTGGCGTCGATGTGGATGATAAGGTCACGGATATTAAACTCATAAGCCAATATATCCCAGACGAAGGTATCATCAGTAAGGTCGATTTCGGCGTCAACTACGTTAAACAAGTGAAAAAGCAAACGGAATTTGCCTCTTCAAACTCAAGCCAGTTTAGTCGAGGGGGTTATTACCTCACCCGTGACGGTTATACCTTCGATAACAGCACTGTCTTTACCCAAGGTGAATTTGAACTATTCCAAATCCCCTCTAACGTCTTTGTGCCTGCAAATTTCGATAACTTCCTCGATGGTGAAAACAGCATTTCCCCCGAGCCTTGGCCAAGCTTTGACTATGACAAATTACTCGAGTACTACCGCAGCATCAATCAAGAAGCTGCCGACAAGAGTATTGTTGCAAGCCTCAATAAAGCGGGGAGCTATCAAGTCACTGAAGCGGTCAGCTCAGCCTATGTGCAAGTGAATATTGAAGAAGAAATATTCGACTTACCCTATTTACTCAACTTGGGGCTAAGAGCCAGCCAGACAAAAGTGACCTCCAACGGTTATGGCTATGATCTGTCAAAAGTAGCACTAGACAGTGCGGGGCAACCCATCAACAACGATTGGAAAAATGTTGTCGAAGTCGGTTATAACGACAGCTACAGCAACATTCTACCTAGCCTGAACTTCAAGCTGGATCTGCAGGATGACTTGTTGCTCAGAGTGTCGGCGGCTGAAGTATTAAGTCGACCTTCCCTCTACGATCTACGCGTATGGGCCGCACCAAATTTCACGACCCGTGAGCAAGGGTTACCCACTCTCATCCGTGGAAACCCAAGCGTTGCCCCAGAAAAAGCCCGTCAGGGGGATATTTCCCTCGAATGGTATTTCCACGAGAGCAGCTCTTTAAGTGGCGCTATCTTTATCAAAGATATTGAGTCCTTTATCACCGAGGATAAGAGCGTACAAACCATCGCAGGCAATGATTACTTCGTCACTCAACCCGTGTCCGGTAAATACGGCGCTAAAGTTCAAGGAGTGGAAGCCGCATGGCAGCAGTCCTTCGATGAATACCTACCTGAGCCCTTTAATGGCCTAGGTTTTCAACTTAACTATACCTATGTGGACAGCAGTTATGATGATCCAGAACTGGCCGAAAAGGGGTTGCCTTTTAAAGGCATGTCGAAAAATTCCTATAACGCCGTACTTTACTATGAGCAATACGGCTTACAAGCTAGGGTTGCCTATAACTGGCGCAGCGAGTTCCTCGTTGATCCAGAGGCGTGGGGCGGACCCGCTTGGATCCAAGACTATGGTCAGCTCGATGCCAGCGCGAGTTACGACATCCTAGAAAATGTGTCGATTTTTGCCGAAGCCTCAAATCTCACCAATAGCCGCTACTCGGGTTATGTAAAGCATGAGGACCAAGTGAATTACCTAGAGCGCTTTGGCACTCAAATCGCCCTAGGGATCCGTGGTAGTTTCTAGGCGAACAATAAAATAAGTTGTAATAACAAGCCACTATTCGAGTGGCTTTTCTTTTTCCTGCTCTCTGATGCTTATCTGCTGCTCCATCAGGCAAATATAATCTTCTAACTCTCGTCCCGGCGTTAGCTCAAAATGGCGGTTGAGTTTTAATAATCCTGTGATGCGATCGACCCTAAAATTACGAAAATCGGCCCGCAATTCACACCAGGTCAGCAGCGTCCAAGTGCCGCGCCAAAAATAGATGGCGAGCGGCCGCACTTCCCGCTCGGTGACATCAAGTTTCACATCTTGGTAGAAGAGTTTGACATATTCGCGGCGCTGGGCGGCATTGCGCAGGGGATCGAGGAATTGAAACTCATTGGAATCTAAATAAAAATCCGGCGAGAACATCAAGGATTGATAGGCTTGCAATCGTTTTGGTAGTACGGCTTCCACTTTAATCATCGCCTGCCTCGCGGCGCTACCGAGTTCTTTTCCACCCCAGGTTTGCACCATACGCATGCCGACTTGAATCGCTTCGAGTTCGGCTTCGGTGAACATTAACGGTGGCACATTCACCTCGTGGCGCAATAAATAGCCCACGCCCGCCTCCCCTTCGATGGGAATGCCACTTAAACACAAATCCTGCACATCACGGTAAATCGTACGCGTGGAAACCTCTAACCGTTCGGCTAGTTCCAAGGCTGTGGTCAGGCGTTTATGTTTAAGAATTTGCACTATTTGAAATAGGCGATCGGCACGGCGCATGGACAGTTATTAACCCCTTATATTGAGGTGACGGGCAATAGTTGGGATCTTAACCGCTTACACTCGCGTATCCAAATGTTAAGATAAGCTCAAGATCTGCTTTATAAAATCCCGATATAGATCTCGACGTCAGTGGCACCGAGATACAGTTCAAAATCCGTTTGATAGCGCCGCTGATACGGGCAATCCGTAGCACTAAAATAGCCCCACACCCGTCCCCAAAGATCGATAACACACTGGGGCATTTCCCCCTGGGCCGTAAATTTAAGGTACTTGCCCGCTTCGAGTTCCAGCGGTGTAAAAGGGTTGGTATCGACAGGAGCATCGATGGCCTTACCCACCAGCACAGAAAACTCGCCATTCATATCTGACGCATAATCATAGTACACGCCGTACATAGGCGAATTGAGCATAGCCGTGAGCTGGGATGATTCAAAAAAGGCTTGCCACAGGCCGCCAATTTTAGCGCTGTCGACGGACATTTCAGCCCTATTGTTGGTGCGGCAGCTCAACCCAAGTAGTGGTCGAGCATCAATATAAACCAGGTCCATCATTGTTTCTTCCCTATATACCTAAACCAATACGTTAATCAGAGTCGTGCCCTTAGGCACGGCTCTGGCAGGTTAAAAAATCGACTACTTATCCTTAGACCACAGACCCACTTTATTGCCTTCACTGTCGACAAAGAGGGCAATATAACCACATTCCCCTTCTTTGATCGGGGTCACTGGCAGCAGAATATTGACATTAGCCGCGCTGAGTTTATCCACTAAGGGTTGCAATTGGGTGCTGAAATGCAAATACACAGTGCTGCCCTGCATCGACGGTTGGCTCATGCTGCATTTGACTAACCCAATACTGGCGGCGCTAACGTCTTCGGTCACTATGGTGGCGTATTCCATGTCTTCCATATCGTCACGCTTAAACTCAACCCCAAAATGCTGCTGATAAAAGGCAACGGCGCGGTTCATATCACTGACAGGAATTTCACCCCAAACTAACGGTGCAATAGATAACATTTTCACTTTCTCCTTGTTGAAAAATACCAATGATCCATAAGGTTATTAATCTGGACCACCAGCGGGCAACAACAAGAATAAAACAAGGCTACTGACAGCATTATGTCAGTAGCCATTTTATAAAAGTAAAAGAATAACAGCGGATTTTTGACTTAAAACAGCCCAGCCTATTTTGGCAAACTGGCTTGGTGGGCCGCGATAAATGCCTCCATGGCCTGGGTTGCCCGGTTTTGGGCGCTGATGAGGGTGTCATCCGCCATCATGGGCTCAACCACTTCGTAGTAACATTTGATTTTGGGCTCAGTCCCCGAAGGTCTGACGATCACCCGAGCGCCACCCGCTAAGCAATAGGTCAATACATCACTGGGGGGCAAGTCGATTCTCTCGACCCGGCCATCGGCAAAACGGCGCTCAAGTGCCTTTAAATCATCGGTTGAGAGCACATCTAACTCACCAATCTTCAGCGGTGGATGCTCACGCAAATAGGCGCCAATCTTGGGCGTATCGGGTTTTAAGGCAATACTCACCTGCGCATTTAAGTGGAATCCATGTTCACGGTAAATGTGCTCGAGTCTATCCCAAATGGTTTGCCCATTGGCGGCAAGCTCGGCGGTTAATTGGGCAAAGGCCACCAGCGCCGACAGGCCGTCTTTATCCCACACCATGCTACCGATGGTGTAACCTAGGGCTTCTTCATAGGCAAACAGGAATGGATTATCGGGCTGATTCTTCATTATTCCCACATTCATCAACCATTTAAACCCAGTGAGCGTGGTATAACTTTGCTGGCCAAAGCCCTTGGCGATCTTAGATAACAGGCTAGATGAGACTATGGTCGTCCCGGTTAGGCCGCGATGTTCTGGGGCATGGCTCAGCAGATAATGGCCAAGGAGGACGCCAACTTGATCCCCCGTCAACATTTGGTATTCGCCCGCTCCCTTATGCACCGCCACCGCAAAACGGTCGGCATCGGGGTCATTAGCACAGGCGAGCATAGCGCCGTGTTTTTTCGCCTCGGCGATGACGAGATCCATCGCGCCCTTTTCTTCCGGATTGGGAAAGTTAACCGTCGGGAAAGCCCCGTCGGGCTCGCGCTGGGCGGCCACTGAATACACTTGGGTAAAACCCGCATCCTTGAGCACAGTTTCGGCCATTTCGGCACCGACTCCGTGCATCGCCGTATAGGCTAGGCTGACTTTTTCAGGGGCGGTATGGTTTTGTAGTACAGGGGATTGCCTTACGCCGCTCCGATAGGTTTCGTAGTAATCGTCCTTAAGCCAAATCAACTTGCCCTGTGCCACCGCCTCGTTATGCGCTAAAAACGGAATGGCCTTAGTGGCTGCCAATTCAATTTGTGCGGCAATACCCGAATCGTGTGGTGGAATAATCTGGGCGCCATTCTCCCAATACACTTTATAACCATTGTATTGCGGTGGGTTATGGCTCGCGGTCACGACAATGCCCGCCGCCGCATTAAAATGCTTCACCCCAAAGGCCACTAGGGGAGTCGGCGCCACCTTGCTAGTGAGCCGCACCTTAAGCCCCATGGCGGTCAACACGCTGGCCGTATCATGGGCAAAGGTACGTGAATCGTGGCGGCCATCGTAACCTATCACCACGCCACGCTCGGCGGCATCCTTAATCTGTTCTAGTAAATAGGCGCCAAGACCTGCCGAGGTTTGGCGGATCACCAGACGGTTCATGCCCATGGGCCCTGCGCCCACCACACCCCGTAATCCGGCGGTGCCAAACTCTAACCGCCCGGCAAAACGGGCCTTGAGCTCCGCCTCATTCTGGGTATCCAGTAGGGTTTGTAACTGCGCCTGTGTAGCGGGATCGGGATCATTTTCGAGCCAATGTTTAACCTGTAATTGCAGTGGGGTATTCATAGCACGCCTCAGTGAAAATCATTTGCAATTACCTTAGGAAAAAGTACACCGAAGAACAAGTGAATTTGCATTTTTCAGCGTCAATTGTGTGTAAAGACTGACTAACTCAGGGGACAAATGCGATGCCAAAACGCATCAGTTCATAGTGAATATCATTGACAAACACGAGCGAAAAATTTTGGCGCCCGGTCAGCTGATTGATATCCTCCCTTGTCAGACTAACGCCCTTTTCAACACCTTCGAACCGTTTCATTAACCAATAGGCAAATTCCTTCGCACTCACCATAGACATGATATTTCTCCTCATTATGCTAGCCAACACGCTAGGCTATTGGATCACTTTTACCAAGAACCAAGGCGGTGAACGAAAATGTTGCATAAGAGAATATAGGAAAGGCACTTCTTTGCTATATAAAATCAACCATCGCATTAATTTCTAATATATTCAAATTATTATAGAGTGGCAGTCGAACAGATTGAGGTGACAAATAAATCGCAGAAAAGCAAAAGGGCTCAATATGAGCCCTTTATCATTGAGAATACTTACAAAAATAAACAACAAATGTTAATCCGGATTGCGCACGTTAAATACCATGAGTAACACAAACCTCGGATTAACGGGATGGTAAAGTGCCATCGAATACGCGCACTTTAATATTTTTCTTCAGGTTGTCCTGATCCTGTTGCCACTCTTGCCACTGGGTAAGACTGATACTGAGTTGCAGTGAAAAATCGGTCGAGATCCACTGTGTCTGCCCTTGGGTATATTGAGGTATCGGCACAATATTTTTAGGGCCGCTGAAGGATTCAGAACACTGGAAGGACTTAAAGTACACTTGGTCAATCGCGAGATCGAGTTTACTGGGTGAGGTTAAGCATTGGCCACTGCCCGGCTCTTGATACGAGGCAAACTGGTACATGATTGCCGGTGTATTATTAGTACTATCGGGCACTGATGCGGTTTGATGGCAAGATAAACAGCTACTTAATGCGTTATCCGCGGGGCCGTTTAAACGGCCATTACAGCCTAAATGCCCCGCATTGGTTTTTTCATTTAAACGCCCAACAACCTCTTGAAATACCGCGCTATTCTTAAGCCCTGTAACAGGATTTTGCGGGAAAGCTGCGGCCCCTACAGTGGCAGGCGGTGTATCATTCCCCCACATGAGTCCTAGGGGAGAAATACGATCCCAAGGATTGTTCTCCTGTGCCTTAAACTGACCATCGGCCACAAAAGTGCCATAGGCCCAGCCCACGGGCGAGCGGCTGTCACGCACCGCGATATCAAACTGCAATAAGTACACATCGGCAACGGAGCGTGGGCATTGCTCTGTTTCCTGTTGGAAACTGCAAGCACTGCCATCGGCATTTTTACATTCGCAGAAATCACTGGCACTGATATTGGCTTGCCATACGGGTACGTTTTCGAGGAAAGGATAGTTATTAGGCGTTGCGGTAGTGAACAGTAACTTGCCAATCACACTACCTTCATTAAATGCAAAATTTTGCTGGGGCATTACAGGTGATGGCGCTCCCGTCCACACGTTACCAATACTGTTGGCCGCTTGCGGATTATAAAAACCCACCGCCCACATAGTGGTTTTCAAATCGCCTTGGCCTTTTATCTCCATAGTGACGGGGGCTTCGCGGGTCAATCCATGCACAAATTCTCGACCACTCATGGGATCATAGGTTTGATAAGGAATGTGATACCAAGAGCGGACTTTGTTATTACACAGATCCCAATCATTATTCACATCCCCGTTATTGACATTCCCTTCTTGGATATATTTCATTACCGCCCAAAGATAGTTCCATGCTTGGGTATTTTTATCTTTTTCACTCAGGTTTTTATCGAAGGGATTAAACTTAAGCCAAGGGGCTTCTTTATCGGGTTTAGCACTCGTGTACGCATCACTTAAACGAAAAATAGGACCTTTCCAACCAGGGTAAGCCTGATTAATGATCACTTGGTTGTCCCACATTCCCGTTTTAGTAAAAGCGGGATCTTGAAAGTAACTCGGGTAGGCACCAGTACAAGTGGAATTTGGATTCGATTTAGCGCTGTTAGGTTGGCTGTCTGCAGCTTCTGCACTGGCAGCGTTTAATGTACAAACTGAGAAGATGAGTATGGCGGCAATGTTGAGTTTCATAATATCATCCTTGATGAAGGTTAATCTAAAAAATCCCCTGAGTTCGACATAAATGGCAGTACCATTTATATCAATCGTATTCAAGCATAGCCTAATTTTTAAATTTTTATTTAAGCGTAATTTTTTATTTAAGCGTATAGCGTATAAGCGTAATAGTTAAGTCGCTTTACTTTTCGGCTTCTTGCCCACGGGTTTTCCAAAGTGAATAGAGTACTCCTGCGACTAACAGGCCAAAGGTCACCCCTAAGGAAAGTGCCGTTGGGATGGTAAAGCCCACTAACCCTATATGATAGAAATACACTAAACCGACCTTAGTACCGATAAAGATCAACACCACTGACAGGGCATATTTAAGGTACTCGAAACGATGCACCATGGCCGCTAAGGCAAAGTACAATGCTCGCAGGCCCAGAATGGCGAAGATATTAGAGGTATAGATAATAAAAGGGTCTTGAGTGATGGCAAATATTGCCGGAATACTGTCAACTGCAAAGACTAAATCCGCGGTTTCAATCAGAATTAACGCCAAAAATAACGGTGTCGCCCACCAGCCCTTACTTAGCTGGTGATCCTCGCCACGTACCCCAAATTTTTCCCCATGCAGAGTTGGCGTAAAACGCATTCTAGTGCGTAACCACTTGTACAGCTTATTATCTTGAATATCTCTATGTTCCTCCTGCGAGAACAACATCTTCACGCCGGTGAAAATCAAGAACAAGCCAAACAACACCAGAACGCCTTGATACTTGGCCACAAGTACGGCCCCGAGGCCAATCATGATGGCGCGTAACACAATCACGCCGATAATGCCCCAGAACAGCACTCGATGTTGATATAGGCGTGGAATACCTAAGCTACTGAAAATAAGTGCGATAACAAATATATTATCCATAGACAGTGACTTTTCAATCAGATAACCCGTCAGGTATTCCATCCCCGCCGTGGGTCCCCGATACCACCAAAGCCAAACGCCAAATAACATCGCCATGCAAATATAAAACGCTGAGAGTTTTAAGCTTTCAGAGACAGTGATTTCATGTTGATCCTTATGCAATACACCTAAATCAAAGGCCAGCAGGGCTAATACAAAGCCAAAGAACATTAACCAAACCCAAACTGGGTAGCCCACAAATAAGGTGGTAAAAAGCACCATGTCACTCCTTAAAAACTAAAATGCCGACAAATTTCGGCCTAATCGCAGTGGGAGATCTTACTGCCGACTTAAACCAAGAACAGTGAAACAGCATAAAACAACTAAAATGCCAGCTTAAAATTCATTTAGGTTGAACTGGGTTTAAGGCATCTATTCTAGGAAGAGGGTCCTGCGCCGCAGTGAGACCGCTTACCGCTCCCACCATTAAACAGAATACGATTAGCACAGTGTTGAAAACGCGCTTTCCTGAAAACCGCTTCAACTGGCCTCGCCTTAATAGGTTTAACGCTGTCAAATCCTTTATCTTGATATTGTCCACTGCCGAAATTCCTTGTTAATCATATGAATGATCATTTGCCCCTTAAACTACCCCGATAAGGGTGCAAGTACAATCAAGGTATTCCCTTATGAAAAATTCCCAGCGCTAAAATGGCATAAAATACCAAACAGAAATGTGACCAATGGCAACCACTCGCCACTATCAAGGATAATGAAATGCGTGGGCAGGCTAAACTTAAACGGACGGCATGTTAAGGAGGGGGTCTATTTGCGTCCTTGGATCCGACGCACAGCTAACACAACAAGATGCAGTAACAACAAGCCAGTAAAGGTCGAGCAGAAAAACAATAATGCGATGGAGTCGACTTGCCGCGGAGTTTCCCAATAAAGAAACCACCATAGCGGCCAGCCTATGGCCGACAAAACCGTAAGCTGCCACATACAGCGTTTACAGCGACCCATTTTTTGCCTGAAAATCGACGTTTTACAATCACCGCAACCCATACATCCCCAATTAACTTATGGCAATAAGAGCCGGCACATTTTATGCCGAACACACTAAAGTGATGCTTTAAGCCTTGTCATCCCTTCAGCGATAGAGATCAGCGGACGATAGCCTAAATCCTGTTTAGCGGCGCTAATATCAAAATAATGGCTGCAGGATAGCTGACGAGCCACAAAGCGTGTCATTAGCGGTTCCTGTTGTTTTTTAAACAGAAGATATACGCCCTCGAGGACTGCCCCCACAATATAAGCCACAGATTGAGAAACCCGTTGAGTGACTGGTGGTAAAGCATCGCAGGCCAAAATGAGATTGAGCATCTTAGCCATAGTGATAGGCTCATCGTTACTCAAAAAATAGGCTTTCCCCTGACACTTGGACTGGGGCTCACAGAGTGCGAGTGCCGCAAGTGTATGGGCATAGGCGGCGTTATCGATATAGATGGTATCGACCAGTTTATCCTCACGTCCCACTAACTTAAGTCTACCTAAACGGCCACGGGCTAGCACCCGAGGCACAAGGTGGGGATCATTAGGGCCCCAGATTAAATGTGGCCGCAGAGCGACGGTTTTTAATGCATAGGATGTAGAAACTTGAGTCGAGGCAGGAATAGCGACTGGGATAGCATCGACATTTTCAAGCGGCATCTCAGCTAGTTGATTTGCATCGAGCACCATCTTCTCGGCGATAGACTTGGAATGGGCGTAATAATTGAGAAACTTAGCCGCATGGGGCGTGGACTCATCGATGCCTGACTCATCCTGTCCAGCAAAGGTCACACTCGGCGTGCTGGTATAGACTAATTTATTAATTTTTAATGCCTTGCACGCAGCTATCACATTAGCTGTTCCCTTCACATTCGGGCAAAAATAACTGTCCCTATCCCCCCAAACGCCGGCTTTTGATGCCACATGGAACACGATATCGCAGCCCTGCATCGCCTGTTGCAGTTGGTCTTTATTGACTAAATCCCCCTGCACCATCACAACGCCTAGGGAGGTAAGTTCAGGATAATCTCCACGGGCAAAGCCCGTCACCTTAATGCCTGCGGCTAACAATCTTAAACATATGGCCTTACCTAAAAAGCCCCCCGCGCCCGTGACAAAAGCATGGCTTACCTTTATGGCAAGCTGAGTGAGTGCAGTTTGTTCAGCCGCATCAAATTGCGCCAGCGTCGTGCTCTTGATTGAGTCTATCGTCATTTAGGTATCAACCTTTCGTCTGTGATTGCGCCCAAATGGCTAATTTTTCTCTAAAAATCTTGGCATTATGCCGCACATCTACGGGAAAGTCAGGGTGGATAAGAAACCGTCTTATGCCCTTAGTCTGGGGAAATTGTTCGGCGATAGCGATCAAATCTTGATACAACTGTTGGCTCTTATTGCACACCAATGATTGGTCGAGTTCGATACAAATTAACGGCGCTATCTCGTTCGCCACTGTTATACCCACAAGGGCGGAGCGCTTCACATTGGGATGGGTATTGAAAATGCGCTCACAGGGGATCGAATAATATCGCTGAGCAAATTGACCATTACGGGTCGCATCGACCCTATGGGCCTTGCGACCGCACATCCACAGTTGGCCTTGATCATCGAGATACCCCAGATCGCCCATGCGGTGTCTAACGCTATTGGTAGCCGGATCCCAAATCTTAGCCGCCGCAGTTGCGCTATTCCGTTGACTATCGTTTAGATAATAGGACTGGCTCACCATAGGCCCCCGCACGACTATCTCGCCGATGTCACAGTTATTTAGCAGTAAGGCATTATCCCATTGAGGGATAATCTCTTCAGAAATCGCGATAATCCCTATATCGACGCCCTTAATCCCACGGCCAACACAGATGCCACCCCCGTTATCGGTAATCTCTGTGGTGGCAAATAACGCCTCGCTGGCGATCATGCTAATGGGTAAGGATTCGGTCGCACCGTAGGAGTTTAAAATCGGCACGCCTTGGCTCAGCATCTTGCTAAACCGAGCAATAGAGGCGATGGTCGCAGGCGCCCCCGCCGAAATCACCCGCTGTACGCTAGGCAATTTATGCTGTTTTAGTTCCCCCGCACGGCCTAAGCGCTCAAGTAAAGCCGGATTAACAAAGATATTGCTGCATTGATATTTCTCAATCGCGGCAAACAAAAACTCGGGATTGGCGGTAATAGGCTTGCTCGCATCCATTTCAGGCACAATCGAGGCCATTCCCAGTGCCGGGCCAAAGAGGGAAAATAACGGGAACGTGGCTAGATCGCGCTCACCATGGGCAATCCCATAATCGTTTTTTAACGCTTGAATTTGCGCCTCAAACATCCCATGGCTATAGACCACGCCCTTTGGAGTGCCCGTGCTGCCACTGGTAAATAGTATCGCCGCCATCTCATCGGGTTTTAGCATGACCATGGGATATTCAACCTGCTCGCTTGGCCACCCCAGCCCACTTGGACGTCTTAGCCGCGACGCTAAGCTAGGTGCGCCCACCACCATTTGCGCTAACTTGGCTGACAGACCCGGCTTACCGCTATCGACATTGAGCAAGCATTTCACACTGCCCTTACCCCAGCCAAATAATCGTCTGGCAATATGGGCCTTAGGGATGCCGATAAAGGCATCGGGGGCGGCTTCGGCAAAGCACTGCTTAAGGTTATTAATCCCCATGCCTGGGTCGACGAGAATGGGGATAATTCCCGCCTTAAAGAGTGCGAAGGTGAGCGCAAAAAAATCGAGGCTCGGCGTCACCATCAACACCGCCTTCATGCCACGCTTTATACCATGGGCATTGAGGGCAAAGGCAATGGCATCGCTTTGTCTATCTAAACTGACAAAATCGAGTTCTTGATAACTTAGCTTGCTAAGGGCGCCGCTTTGATTGAAAAGCCCAGAGCCCTTGGCCTTTTGGACTGCTACCGCTAAGTGATGGGGAATGACATGGGCCGCTTGCTTAAGATGACGGCAAATATTGGCATCATTGCCCACCATAGATATAGAAGAGTCATCACAGGACGAGGTTGGCAAATCGGCCCCAAGCAAGCCTGACATTAGCCCGCAACCTGTTCGAATTGCGCCCTTGCAGGCACATCATCGGCCATAAAGTGTTTGATATGCGCAATCACTTCATCGCTGGCATCTTCGAGGATATAGTGGCCGCAGTCGGCAAATTCATGCACGGTCGCATGGGGCATATGCTCGCGCCATTTGGCTAAAAAGTGCTTATCGAACACAAAGTCCTTGAGGCCCCAACAGATCAGGGTCGGCACCTTAGCAAATTTAGGTAAACTCGCTGCAATATCAGAGACTAATTGATAGTTTCTGTCCCCTTGTTTCAGCGGAATATCCTGCACAAAACGCAGCGTCGAAATACGATTGGCCCAAGAATTAAAGGGTGCAACATAGGCCTCACGAATGTATTTCGACATCGGCTGGCGCTTCACGCCCACATAGGAGGCGATAGACGAAAAGGCATTGAAGCCGCGCACTAACACAGTACCGAGCATGGTATTACGGCAGATCCACAGCGCCAGCGGCAGGAGTTTTGTTTTGGGTAAATGAAAAGCCCCGGTATTTAAAATCACCAGGCGTTTAATCCGCTCAGGATAGCGCGCCGCATAACCCATACCTATCATGCCACCCCAGTCGTGGACGACTAAGGTAATGTTTTCTTTAATATTTAGACTATCGAGTAAGGCTTCGAGATCATCGATACGATTCTTTAGGGTGTAATCGTAACCGCTATCATCTGGCTTATCCGACAGGCCACAGCCAATATGATCCGGCACTATGCATTGATGCGTGTCTTTTAAGGCGCTAACAAGATTGCGGTAATAAAACGACCAGCTAGGGTTACCGTGAACCATGACCACAGGTTCACCTTGGCCTTCGTTGATATAGTGTAACTTGTTGCCATTAAGGCTCAGAAAATGACGTTTAAAGGGCAACAGAGTGTCTAACATGACGCTTCCTATCTTTTGTTTATTCGAGCTTATGCGAGTGAGAAGTTTGTGAGTGAGCTATGTGAGTGAGCCACCCAGGCTTATCGGCGCTATGATTAGGGCAACTGGCACACTAATTCAGGTAAAAGTGCAGGTAAAATCGCGAGGCGCCTTTACCACTTAATGCCTAACATCATGCAATTTAAACCACTGCCGATACCTAAAAAGCTCACCTGATCCCCAGGGCGTAAAAATCCCTGATCGTGGGCCATGGCGGCGGTCACGGGCAAAGAAACCGTGCCCATATTGCCCAGCAATTGATAGGTCGGAAACTCTTTCTCTGGTGGGATATTGAGTGCACTCAACACTTGCTTGCGGTTCGATGCGCCCACTTGGTGGCAAATCACCTTATCCACTTGCTCGACCAACCAATTACGCTGCTCGAGGAAATGCTCCCAAGTGTGTTTCGCCAGCTCGACCCCTTCTTTGAGGAGTGTCACCGCATCGGTACGCATAAACTCGCGGTAAATATTATGGCCGACTTCCTGCAGCCCCCACTGGCACAACTGGTGATGCTGCGGCGCAGAGAGGTGTGATGCCCCAAGTAATTGATGTTGACGCACATTCGCAAGCGGTAAGCTGCCATCGGTCAAGATCACGGCAACGGCGCCAGAACCACCGGTTAAGGTCGCAAGGGATTGCGCAAAATTCTGCATAGTGGGATCGGCCAACATATTATCGATAGTCACATCGACAATGTCCCGCGCCGACTCACAGGACACCACCATACCCGCCTTGATTTGCCCGAGTTCAATCCGGTTAGCGATATCTAAAATGCCCGATAGCACCCCAAGGCAAGCATTACTGATATCGTAAATCGCGGTGTCCTTTGACACGCCAAGTTCGGCGGCGATGCGGCATGCCGTCGCAGGTTCGTGCTGATCGCGGCACACTCCCGTGTACACCACAGCCCCTAAATCGGCGACATCTATTCCCGTTTCAACCATGGCTTTACGGGCCGCTTTAATCGCCCCGTCGGACAATTGATGTCCTTTGGGCCACCAACGGCGCTCTGTGATGCCAGTCAATGCTGCCAACTGTCCCATAGGAATACGGAACTTTTGATATAGAGGCGCAAGACGAGACTCTAGCTCGCTACTGGAAACCACCACAGGTGCCAGTTCATAGGCCAGGCTATTAATAAATACGCGGGAATATTTCATGAAACTGTTTTATTCGCTCACTAGAATGGCTGACTTAAGGGCCAGCTTTCAGTTGTTATTCGTCATTAATGCGACATTTGAACAAGAAAAGCCCGATGATTCAATAAAAAACCATCTTCAGCGTAAGACTTGTCTCACACTGACTCACATCAGCCTAGGGACACAGGCGCTGACAAGATCAATTTCAAATTTACTAATACAGAAATAATTCATAAAAAACATTGCTGTACAGCACATTTTAAGACGCTACTTTTTAATCGTCCGATTTTAATGCCAAAATCAGCGCATTTCTCGGCGTGACGCTGTTTGCACAAAATTCGCCCACACTAACCCGATAGCCATGCTCCTGCAAAAAACAGCAGCGATCGAGGATTAGCCAGCGCTCGAGTAGACTGCGAAATAAATGCGCCACTAAATCGATACGCCGAGTCAATCTTTGCCTTTGCCGCCCACGTTCGAGCCAAGCCGCAAAATCACAATGTTGCGGTATGAGGACGGATTTTTGCTGCGCAGCCCACAGGCAAAAATCGGCAAAACTGCCACTGAGCTGGCTTTGTTTTAATGAGGGTAAAGGCAAATATTCATCAATTTGTCGACATTGGCGTTGCAACGCATCAAAACCTAAGCGCCAAGCGATTTCTTGATGGCGCAGCGCCTGTTGTTTCGCATTAGCAATCACACTCTGCTGCAGCGGCAACTGCAAGTCGTGACGGCTGAGCTTCAGTGTGCTCTGCTTCGCAACTGTCGATAACGGCTGATAATGGCTCGCTTGAATTAAATGATAACAACAGGGGGAAATTGCCAGCGCCCGCGTGCCCGCTTCGGTGGCAAGTTTCAACAGACGCACATGCAAATCGCCACAGGCATGGAGCGCAACCGCCTGTTGCTGGCGCGTCAACGGATTTTCATTAGCACTATGGTGGCTTTTCTCCTCCTCATTTAACCCAGCATCAGTTCCAATAGCAAAGGCATCGGCACAGATAAAACGTTGGGATAACTGCCATTGCTGCGCAAACGCCTGTCCCTCTTCACAGAGCTTTGCTTGCCACTCGAGGCTAACCACATCCACACCGCGGGTCTTAGCAATCAATCGACCTAGGTGGCCCTTGCCCGCGCACCACTCCAGTACGGGTAAATCAAGATCAGGAATATTCGCGACAAAGGCGGTAATTTGCGTCCACTTACGCCCCTTAATATTGGCGCTGAAATGTGCGCTGCCATCAAATTGCATCTCAGGCGTTTGCACTAATGCCGCGCCGCTTACCACAGGAGTCGCCGTCAACAAAGACAGATCCCAATCTAGCCCTAGCGAGTGAAGATCTTGATTTAACGCGGGTAATAGGGCTTTGACTAGCCTAGCTTGCTCGGCATCTAGGTTATCGAGATCGTCATCACTGATGTCCCACAGCCGCTGTGCTAAATAAGGGAAATCCGCCTGCCATGGCAGGACGTTGGCCTCAAAGGCACGCACCTGCCATAGGGGGCGGCTCTGCTCGAGCAATTGATTAATCTGGTTAAATTGCTCTTTATGGCTAGAGGTATTTTGAGGATTTGTTTGATTCACTAGATGCCCGGTATAAAAAATACGTGTGATGGTTCAAGAAGACTAAGGCTGACTTTCACAGCTGAGTTTAACGGCTGACTTTAACTGCTGACTTTAGCAGAGAATCTGCTAGTATTTCGCGCCTTAACCTAACTTTACCACTCCCGCTATTGGCCGCGAACAAAGCACACCAAGGGATAGACGAAGAAGATACCCATGCTTTCACCCTGCGTTGCCCGCTGCGGCTTAAACGATGAAGACTATTGTATGGGCTGCTTTCGCCATATTGACGAAATTGTTGCCTGGCGCGATGCCAGTGAAGCCGAGCAGCATTCAATCATCGATAAACTTCCGGCCCGCAAGGCGCATTTCGAAGGCATTGAAAACCAACATATTCTGAGCCGAGCCAAATGGTTAGAAGCCGAGGCGCGCTTAGCTAAAAAATAATAGAACGCTCAGTGCTTACCCCAGTTTATTTTTTCATCATGGCCTTTAAATCGGCAAAGGGATTATAGGTCGCCGCCGCTTGCTTCGTTTCTGTGGTGTTACCGTAACGGATCAGTTCTTCGAAGCGGGAATGTTCATTGTCGTGACAATACAGGCACAGTAATTCCCAGTTCGAGCCGTCGGATGGATTGTTATCGTGGTTATGGTCCCTGTGGTGAACGGTCAGCTCGCTCAAATTTTTCGGAGTGAATTCACGAGTACAACGGCCACACACCCAAGGATACAGTTTTAACGCCTGTTCGCGGTAGCCGCTCTCGCGTTTGGCTTTGTATTCCCGCGCCTCGGCTAACACTTGGTCTAACTTACTCTGGCCTTGATTTGTTGACATGCTCATACCTAACCTAAAAACAACCACTGATAATTTCCCCAAGGATAATCCGAGTTATCGCTTGGGGCAATATGTCCCGTTTTAGCAAAAAAACGCAGCGTCTATGCGACATGTCCTTGGTCGGCATTAGAAAGATGCAAATAGTGCAGGTACTTTTCGTACTGGGTCACCACATCCGCCAGGATCTGCTCCTCGGTATAACCCATCACATCATAATGCTGGCCGCCCTGCTCTAGGTACACTTCGGCGCGGTAGTACAAGGTATTGCCCTGCTCTAACTCTTCACCTATGGGATTTACAATCTCAAAGCAACGCATACGTACCCCGTATACAAAGGGCAAGTGGACTTCATTGCTGATCACTAGCCGTACTTTACCGTCTAAATATTCGAGATCGGCCACTATGCCCTTAGTCATAAAGTGCTGGCACACCTTAGATAATGCCGGTGTTGCTACATTATTAAGAAATATCCGCGCTTCTTCCTCGGTTGGGTGCGCAACGAGCACCTCAATCCGCTCTTCCCAACTGATATTGGTTTTAGCGTACTGCACACTGGTGGTATGGAGTTGCACGCTGTTGATCTTCAGCCAATCGTCTTTCAAGGCTTTATAAAGCCCCAAACACATCAATAACATCACACATAAAAACGGCAAAGCACTGGCGATGGCCGCCGTCTGCAGCGCCTGTAAACCTCCCGCCAATAACAGCACCGAGGCCACCACACCTTGGAGTAAGGCCCAAAATACCCGCTGCCAAACGGGGGCATGATTATCCCCACCCGAAGTCAGATTATCGATCACCAGCGATCCCGAATCAGACGAGGTAACAAAGAAAGTCACCACTAAACAAATCCCTATCCCCGACAATAGGCTCGGAAAAGGCATATGCTCAAAAAATGCAAATAAGGCCACAGGCACATCGGTATTCACGGCATCGGCTAAATAAGTCGCGCCTTGATTCATAATGGCGTCGATGGCGGAGTTGCCAAACACTGTCATCCACAGGAAGGTCAGCGCAGATGGCACAAACAATACACCTACTAAAAACTCACGTATGGTACGGCCACGGCTGACTCGCGCAATAAAAGTCCTCACAAAAGGTGACCAGGAAATCCACCAGCCCCAATAGAGTAAAGTCCAGCCACCGAGCCAATCTTCCTTGTGTTGATAGGCATATAAATTAAAGGTTTTATTGACAATATCACTTAGATAACTGCCGGTATTTTGCACAAATGCCTGCAAGAGCATCACTGTTGGGCCAAGGATTAAGACGATAAGCAGTAGGACAAGCGCTAGCCCAAGGTTAAGCTCGCTCAGTCGTTTAACGCCCTTATCTAACCCAGAAAACACCGAAAGGGTTGCAAGTAATGTAATACCAACAATCAAAGCGACCTGCACTAAGGTGTTATTGGGAAAGCCTTTAAACAAATAACTTAGACCCGAATTGACCTGTAACACGCCAAAACCTAAGGAGGTTGCCACCCCAAACATAGTGCCCAGCACCGCGAAGGTATCGACACTATGGCCAATCGGTCCATGAATACGCTCACCGATTAAGGGATACAAAGCACTGCGGGGTAATAGGGGTAATTTATGGCGATAGGCAAAATACGCTAGACTCAGGGCAACCACAGCATAAATGGCCCAGGCGTGGATCCCCCAATGGAAGAAAGTGATCTTCATCGCCTCTTTGGCGGCGGCGAGGCTTTCTGGTGTGGCATCGGGCGGCGCCAAATAGTGCATCACTGGCTCGGCCACCCCAAAAAACATTAAGCCTATGCCCATACCAGCGGAAAATAGCATGGCAATCCAGCTTTTATAGCTATAGTCAGGCACTGAATGATCTGGCCCGAGTTTGATATCACCAAAGCGACTTACCATCACAAAGATGATGAAAATCATAAAAATAGCAACGCTCAAAATGTAAAGCCAACCAGCTTTAACTTCTATCCATGACTGCATTGACTTAAAAAACAAGTTGGCCTCGGTTGGCCAAATGGCACAGATCATCACCATTAAGATGATAAAAAAAACCGACGAATAAAATACCGGTGGATTGATACTCGATTTAATCGACATGAATACCCCTAGTGGTGATAGGTTTCCGATGGATGACCTCCGGCATAAGCTCCTAAGCTTTAGCCAAATGGTCAACTCACGATCATTCCAACACTCGCGGTATTAAGCACACCCAAAAGCATCAATAACAAAGGCTTAATCTCTGCAATACCTTGTTATCTCATACTTATATCCAACCGACCTCAATATACGAAGACGTGTAATAAGGTTGTTTGGGTATAGATATTTAAACGATAAAAACCTGCGCGTAGCACACTGGATAACGCTAAGAGCACATATGGCGTTCAATACCACAACATAATGCTGAGTTTAGCTGGAATAATCAGTATAAAAAATGGCGACCAACATGGTCGCCAAGCGATTATACCACAAAAGAAGGTAATTTTAACTTTTAATACCAAAACAGTAGTTAAGCTGGTTTAGCGTTAACCGCAGCCGAATTGGGTGTCTGTGAAATGCCCGCCGTTAAATTAAAGCGCATTGCCTCTTCAAAGGACCAATCGACAAGGATCAAATCATCCCGCTTCACAAGGCTTGTCACCCCCGCCATCTGATAACTTAACTGGAATAATACTGGCACCCAATCGCCCTCCGGCAAAGCATCGAGCAAGGGCTTAGGCGGTGTGTCCGTCATAATAAAACCCACCACATAACCACCATTGGCTTGCTTGACCAACACGGTTTGCTGAGTATTGGTTTTGCCCTCACGATTCATTAAGGAAGCGATATCACGAATACTGCCATAAACAGATTTAAACAGCGGAAAACGCATCAACTGACGTTCAATCCAGCCATAGAGCCACACAATGGGACTCACCGAAAACAACAAGCCCACCGCAAACACTATGGCCACGACTAAGATAAAGCCCGCGCCAACGAAATGTTGGTTAATCCCTACCAACGCTAAAATAAAAATCCCTAAACCATCTAAAGATACAAACAATGACCAAAACAACCACAGGCTTAAAGCCATGGGCAGCAGGTTCATTAAGCCACGGGCTAAGGTTTTCTTCATTGCAGTCTCATTTAATCAATGGGATAAAAAAAGGCATAAAATATTTACGCCCAAAAGGCGTTAAATGCTACCACAGAGTCACTCTTGCACCAGCACTTGATGTAAGGTATCTGACACTTATAGTCTCAAGCATAGAAATAGCGTTCAAATTCAGGCCATCTCCGAGCCATTGAACCATTCTAAGGAAAGTAAGATGCGCGTAACCCGCTTAGATCATTTGGTCTTAACCGTAAAAGATATCGAGGCCAGCGTCGCCTTCTATCAAAGCGTATTAGGGATGAAAAAGTCCGTGTTTGGTCAAGGCCGCATCGCCTTAAGTTTTGGCGATCAAAAGATTAATCTCCATCAAGTGGGCGCCGAATTTGAACCTAAAGCCGCCCTCGCCACGCCCGGCAGTGCCGATCTGTGTTTTGTGGTCAGCCACAATATCGAAGAAGTGATCGCGCATTTAAACGCTCTTCAGATTGAAATCATTGAAGGCCCTGTGCTACGAACCGGCGCCACAGGCCGGATTAACTCTGTCTATATCCGCGACCCAGATTGTAATCTGTTGGAATTATCCGAATACCTGCCCGCCTGCGCACAGTAGGTAAAGTGTCATCTGTCAGTTCTGCGAGCTGGATGCGATCAGAACTGCAGGTGGTTTTGATTGGGTTGCTCCCACGAGGGATATAGGTATCGTCAGTTGAACGGCATTGATAGCCACTATCTCCCTAGTGACACGCCGTCCCTTTATTTAACAAGAAGCGTCCCTAAGAACTCTACTAAAACATCCATGTTTTAGAAAGTCACTGGTGCAACAATGCCAATCCTCACTAGCCCTTTAGCTGTTCGTTCAGCTAAAAAGCTATTGCCCCAAAGCAAGATAACTTTATCGTCAGTTTGCAGCATGAATTGTCATTGTTTCCCCTGTGACTCGCCATAAACTCGTCCCTGAGGGCTCGACGGCGACATCCATGTCGCCAACGGTCACAGTTGCAACAATGCCAATCCCCACTAACCCTCTAGCTGTTCGTTCAGCTAAAAAGCTATTGCTCCATTGCAGGATAGAAACAACCATCATTTAGATCTTGTGATACATCTCGTTGACCAAACTTTAGTAATGCACAAAGTGAGTAGAGTAACGGTGGTTATTCAGTACGAGCTCAGACCTAAGCTAGTATTATGAATAACACAACTCAAATACTTGGCGAAACATCACTATTCAAATCTTTCATCTGTATTTCGAGCTCGTTCTTCTTCCCATTTTCGTTCTGCGCCTATCCAGCTTCGTAAAGACGCTTTCTTTAAACTAGCCCATTGCTGAACTTTTGAATCGCCAAAATTTTCTAATTCAACATATATGCTGAGGCGAGCCTCAAGGAAATTCGCATGCGACCCAGAAATCACGCTAGGTCTGCGGGTTATATCCATTTTTTCCAGTACCTCTACGGTATTGGGGCTGATGTCCAAAAGCAATCTCGCTTCTTTGCTCAGTTGGTACACTTCGCTTTCTTTTCTATACGGCGATATGATCTCGGCAACGATAGGGCATCGTTTTGATGGGTTACTTCCACACCATTCAGAAATAAGTTCAAGTGGTATTGATGGTGTTTGGTTGCATTTAAAAAATGTGACTGCACGTTCCTGACAATTCCCTTCTTCATCGAGTAAGCTGTCAAGAACTGCCTTAGGATTGGACTTCATTAATACATCCATTGTCTTAGGAAGATGATTCCCAATGTTAAATAGAGGTTGTTGCTCAATCATACGTTCGAGAATTATACGAGTTGCTTCATAGTTATTTGGGGTTGTAAGGGCAACTCTCGCCACAATATGCATCGCGTGATCTTTATGGCCATTGAAATTTTCTTTTGAGAAGTCAGCAAGGAGGAAGGTTTGCTGAGCTAGTTCTTTTATTTCATTTGAAGGAGCATATGCATTTTCAGCTCTTAAACCGTGGAATCTCATAGACAGGATTTCAATTGAAACCATTACACCATCAGGTTGCCTGTTGATTAGACTCAGTATTTTACCAAGATCGTTATCAGAAAGTGCTTCATGGACTCTTCCATACCCAAGAGATTGGTAAAAATGAATTGGCGATTGCTGCATTTCAATAGCCAGTATTAGCCTAGTTACAGCAGTGGTATCGAGAGTTGCGCAGAACTGTATATAAGGGAACAA